>JACXTT010002831.1_pt1 | contig 27193 bp, 22 predicted proteins | sample 9270951 | NCBI WGS metagenome assembly JACXTT01 (sample SAMN15532306, study PRJNA645909) | rock metagenome | isolation source: weathered quartz diorite | place: Puerto Rico | collected 2017-06-21 | reverse complement strand
GACATCACGCAGATCGATCTCAAGGATCCCGATCACTCGGGGCTGGTGAGGATCCAGTCCATTCTCGGGTCGCTCAGCGACATCAAGTTCATCTACTTCCATCCCGAGGACGTGGTGCGGCACCGCCTGGTGCGCGACATCATCCGCGCGTTCGATGCCTATCACGCGCGCCAGAACGGGAAACAGGAAGACGGCGTCGGCACCAGCCTCGATCCCGAGGCCGAGCCCGCGTCCGAAGGCGAAGGCGGCGAGTCGGGCGAGGGCCCGGCTTCGCACTGACGCCGCGTTCCAGCCACTCGAGGCCCGATGACGGTCCAGGAAAGCTCGCCGGTCGTTCCGCTCCCGGGACGCCCGCGCACCCTGCGCTGGCGCTACCACGGCGTTCGATTGCTGCTGGTGCTTGCGCTCCTGGCCCTGGCCGCCGGAATCCCGGGCAGCGGGCGCGGGCGCGACAAGTATCGCTACAACGCGGGCGATATCGCGCGCGAGCGCGTGGTGGCTCCATTCGATTTCAGAGTCCAGAAGGACGAAGGCGAGCTGCGGCGCCAGCAGCAGCAGGCCGCCGCCGCCGTGCCCCCGGTGATGGGCGTCGACTCGCGGGTCGCGAACGAAGCTCTGAATCGCTTCGGCGATTTCCAGGAGCACGTGCTGTCCACGGTCCTGGCGGGGGAGACCGTCCCGACGGAACGCGCGCGCAAGCTGAAGACCTTCGGCGTGGCGCTCACCGACGAAGCCGCGCGTGCGCTCGCCGCGCCGGGCCGGGCGCGGCCGGCCTTGCGCGAGCTGGCCAGCGTCTTGCACGAGATCTACGGCGCCGGGGTGGTGGCCGAGAAGCGCAACGACGCGTTGCTCGGCTATCGCAACGTCACGGTCCGCGAGGGCGAGGTCGAGACGCTGCGCCCGGCGAGCCTGTTCTACGACCGCCGCGAGGCGCTGGCGCGGGTCGACGAGCGCGCGCGCACGGCCTTCGCGGCCGACCCCGAAGGCGTGCGCCTGCTGAACGAGATGGCGCCGCCGTTCGTCGAGCCCAACGTGGTCTACGACCAGTACGAGACCGACTACCGACGCGTCCAGGCCCAGGGCGCGGTGCCCACGATGGCCGGCTTCGTCCAGAAGGACGAGCTGATCGTGGATGCCAATCAGAAGGTGGAGGGGCCGGCGCTGCTCAAGCTGCGCTCGCTGCGCAATCTCGAGCTGGCGCGTCAGAGCCGCTCCGAGTTCCTCTATCCGCCGGTGGCGCGGATGCTGCTGATGCTGCTCTTCATCGCGGTGTTCGGAAGCTACCTGCGCATGGAGCTTCCGGGTGTGTTCCGCGACAACGCCATGCTCGCGATGTTCACCCTGCTCACCGCCGTGGTCATGGTGATGGCGCAGCTCGAGGTCGGGACGCTGGGGCTGACCGAGTTCACCGTGCCGCTGGCGCTGGCGCCGCTGGTGGCGGCCTCTCTGATGGAGAAGCGCCCGGCGCTGGTGTTCACGCTGCTGGTGGCGGTGGCGACCGCGACCGTGGTCGAGCTGCGCAACACGTTCATTCCGGTCGCGGTGATGGGCGGCGTGACCGCGGTCTATTCGGTTTCGCGCCTGCGCCACCGCTGGCACTTCGGGCGGGCATTCTTCACCATCGCGCTCGCCAACCTGGCCGCAATCCTGGCCTGGGACCTGGCGCGCCTGACCTCGCCCCAGCTGGTGGCGCGCGACGCCGCCTGGGGCGCGCTCAATGCGTTCCTCTCGGTGTCGCTGGCGTTCATGCTGCTGCCCATGGTCGAGCACCTGTTCGGGCTGACCTCGGACATCACGCTGCTCGAGCTGTCGGATCTCAATCGCCCGCTGCTCAAGCGCCTCCAGCTCGAGGCGCCCGGCACGTACCACCACAGCATGATCGTGGGCAGCCTGGCCGAAGCCGCCGCCGAGGCGATCGGCGCCAACTCGCTGCTGGCGCGGGTGTGCGCCTACTACCACGACATCGGCAAGCTCTCGAAGCCCGAGTACTACGCCGAGAACGAACCCGCCTTCGCGCGCAGCCGCCACGAGCGACTGACGCCCAGCATGAGCACGCTGGTCGTCAAGTCGCACATCAGCGAAGGCCTGGAGATGGCGCGCAAGGATCGCCTGCCGCGCGCCGTGCAGAACGCGATCCCCGAGCACCACGGCACGATGGTGATGGCGTTCTTCTATCACAAGGCGCTGGAGCAGGACCCGCTGGCGCGGCGCGAGGACTTCTGCTACCCGGGGCCCAAGCCGCGCTCCAAGGAGACCGCGATCCTGATGCTCGCCGACGGCGTCGAAGGAGCGTCCCGCGCGCTCGAGGAGCCGACGCCGAGCCGCATTCGCGGCCTGGTCACCCGCATCCTCCAGGAGCGCGTGCAGGACGGGCAGCTCGACGAGTGCGGGCTCACGCTGTCCGAGCTGGCGCGGATTCGCGAGGCGTTCATCCCGGTGTTGACCGCGATCTTCCACGTCCGCGCGCCCTACCCCGAAGATCCGCGGCGGCGCCAGAAGGTGGCCGACGCCGACCTGAGGCGCGAGTCGACCTAGGCGGCGGCGCTCAGGCGCGGCGCGCGACGATCTCGAGCACGGAAGGCTGCGCCTGCCAGGTGTGGGGCTGCGCGCAGGCGTCCAGGATCTTCTGCTCCATGTCGCGTCCGCGCTCGCGCGAGATCTTGCCCAGCGCGACCAGGCGCCGCAGCCCCGCGCCGATGAAGGCCATCGGCCATTGCCAGGCGTAGTCGTCGGCCTGAACCACGTCGGCGAAGGTGCGCAGCGATCGGATCTCGAACCCGTGGCCGGTGAGCCAACGCGGCAGCTCGACCCCGACGTCGGGCTCGCCGCCGGTCTCGCGCCAGCTCTCCATGACCATCTGAACGAAGGCTTCGTGCTCGCGACAGCGCGGCAGGATGCGCCAGGTGTCGTAGTGCACGTACTCGTGCAGCGCCACGGTCGCCCCCGGGCGCAGGGCGTCGCGCACGCGCCGCACCAGATCCTGGGGGCGGCGCACGAACGAGAGCACCCAACGGATCCACGCGCCGTGCGCGTCGACCAGCGGCAGCGCGGCTTCGTCGAGATCCGCCTCGAGCGCCTCGACGTTCGTCACCCCGTGGAGCCGGGCGCGCTCGGCGAGCGCGTCGAGGAAGCGCCGCGAGCGATCCACGGCCACGACGCGGCCCGTGACGCCGACGATCTGGGCCAGATCGATCGCGGCATAGCCCGGGCCGCAGCCCACGTCGATCAAGGTCTGGCCGACCGTGAAGCCGGCGCGGCGCCAGGCCGCCGACGCGCGCGGACGCCAGACGCGATGTTGGAGCCCGAGGCGCTCGATCTCCTCGTCGTGGGTGCCGAGGACGTAGTCCTTCTCGCCGCTCTGAAGCGTGCTCATGCGCGCAGAGTGCCGGGATCGGCCGCGGCGCGCCACCGAAAAGCGCGGGGCGAATTCCATCCTTCGCCGCGTCGAGCCCGAGCGGCCGTATACTGCGGGCGATGAGCGCACGCCCCGCGACGCAGGTCTCGAGCCGGCCCCGCCCGCGGCGCCGCGTCTCGGTCACCGGCCCCGCGGCCCTGATGCGGCTGGCGCCCGGGCTGCGCTCGGTCGTGCACGAGACGCTGGCCGCGGAGCGCGCTCTCTATGGTCCGATCGGCGTGCGGCTCGCCGCCGACGACGAGCTGCGGATGCTCAATCGGCGCTGGCGCGGCATCGATCGGGCCACCGACGTGCTCGCCTTTCCCTACTCGGACCGGGACCTCGAGGGCTGGGTTTCGGGTGACTTGGTCATCTCCCTCGAGCGCGCCCTGGCGCAGGCGCGGCGCTACCGCGTGACGTTGGGCCGCGAGCTGGCGCGCCTCGTCGTCCACGGCACGCTCCACCTCGCCGGCCACGATCACCACCGCACCGAGGAGCGCAGGCGCATGCGTCGCGCCGAGTCGCGCGCACTGCGCGAGGCCAAGCGCGCCATCCACGCGCTCGACGTCCTGTGGGGCCGCGACGCGCGGGTCGCCGCTTCGATGACGCCGCGGAGGCCGCGACGCTCGCGCTGACCACCTGGGCCTCGACGGCGGTGCTGCTCGTCACCGCGCCGGCGAGGGTGGCGCCGTCCCACGCTCTGCTCGACTCGCTGGCGCGGTGCGAAGGCGTCATGGCCTACCGCGTGGCCTACGACAGCACGGTGGCGCGGTCGTCGTTCCGCGGCGCCGATCGCGACCTGCGCTCGAGCGCGATCGAAGGCGAGCTCAAGGATCGCTGGATCGCCCTGCTGACCGCGCCCGGTCTCGAGAGCGGATCCGACTGCGAGCCGGTGTGCCTGCGCTGCCAGGACCGCGTGCGCTTCCGACTGCAGTTTCCGCCGCTTTCCGACTCGTTCCAGGTCAACGTGCTGTGGGACGACCACCGCGTCGACGTGATCGACCGCCAGCGCGTGATCGCGCACCGCACGCTGGAAGCGCGCGACTCCGCCTGGGTGACGCTGCTCACGGCGACGTTCCCGACCGACAGCGTCACCGCCACGCTGCGCGCCAGCGATCCCACCCCGCGTTCCGTCCACGCCCTGCTCGGCCCTCAGGAAACCGTATTCGTCGATGTGCTGCCCGAGGTCTCGGAGCGCGTCGCGCCCGAATGGCCGCGCGACGTCCATGGGCCGGTCGATGCGACCGTGCTGGTGATGGCGCTGGTCGGAGCCAACGGGCGCGTGCTCGATTGTTTCGCTCGCGAGTCCGATCCGCGCTTCGACGAGGCCGCCTTGCGGGCCGTGCGGCACTGGGAATTCCTGGCCGCGCGCTGCGGCGGGAGGCGGGTCGCGGTGTGGGTCACGGTGCCGATCCACTTCGCGCACGATTGAATCGCGTGCGAGCCGCGCCCCCAGCGTTTGACCTCGCCATCGCCATCGGGGATTCTGCGCCCGAACCATCTCAGCCATGACGGAACAAGACCCGACGCGCGCCGGCCCGAGCTTCGCGGGCCGCCTCCGCAATTACCTCATCACCGGACTCCTGGTCCTGGCCCCGACGGCGGTGACCTTGTGGGTGTTCTTCCGCATGCTCAATTGGGTCGACAACCTGCTGGGCCAGTACTTCCGTTTCGCCGCGCTCGACTATCACCGCATCCCCGGCATCGGGCTGGCGGCGACGCTGGTGCTGCTCACCATCGTGGGCGCGCTGGCGAGCTGGATCGGCTCCAAGTCGCTGTTCGCGATGTGGGACACCATGCTGACCCGCATCCCGGGGCTCGGCATCCTCTACGGCTCGACGAAGTCGTTGGGCGAGGCCTTCCTCAATCGTCGCAAGCAGGCGTTCCGCCAGGTGGTGCTGGTCCAGTGGCCGCATTCGCGCATGTGGCGCATCGGATTCCTCACCGGGCCCCCCAGCCCTTCGGTGAGCGCGCGCTTTCCCGAGGAGATGGAAGTGGTGTTCGTGCCGCACACGCCGAACCCGGCCTCGGGCTTCGTGCACTACGTGCCCAAGTCGGCGGTCATCTACCTCGACTGGCAGGTCGAGGATGGACTGCGAGTCGTGGTCTCGGGCGGCGTGGTCCAGCCCCACGAGGGCGCGTTGCCGGCCGCGAGCGGAGCTCCCGATGGCCCTCGCGCGCTGTGAGGGTGTGGTCCTCAAGACCTACGCGCTGGGCGAGACCAGCCGCATCGTGGTCGCCTACACCCGCGAGCACGGCCTGGTGAAGATGGTGGCGAAGGGCGCGCGCAAGACGCCGAGCCGCTTCGGGGTCGCGCTCGAGCCGTTGTCGCGCTCGCGCTTCGTGCTCTATCTCAAGCCCGATCGCGACCTCCAACTGCTGTCCCAGGGGGACACTCTGCGGGCCTGGGGCAGCGAGCTCGACGACCTGGCGCGGCTGGCCCATGCCCAAGCCGCGGTCGAGCTGATCGACCGACTGGTGTGGGGCGAGGAGCCGCACGAGGCGCTGTTCGACCTGCTGCTGGGCACGATCGAATCGGTGTCGCGCGCGCCGCTCGGCTCGTTGGCCGCGGTGACGCTGGCCTTCGAGCTCCAGGTCGCGAGCCTGCTCGGCTATCGCCCGCGCCTCGACGCGTGCGTGACCTGCGGCGCGGAGCTCTCGCCGCGACGCGTGTTCTCGCCCGCGCGCGGCGGCATGCTGTGCGACCGCTGCGCCGCCGGCGAGGCCGGCTCGATCCTGCTCTCGGCCGACGCGCTGGCTGGGCTGACGCTGCTGTTGTCGCGGCCGGTGGCGGAGGCCGGCGAGTACCTCGAGCTCAAGCGCGTGGGTGAGATCCACAAGGTGGTGGAGTCTTTCCTGCGCCACCATTTCCAGCGCTTCGAGGGCTTGCGCTCGCTCGAAATCCTGCGCTCGCTGGAGCCGGTGGAACCCGGGAGCCCGCCGTGTCGCAACTGAAGCCGAAGGAGAGCCTCCAGGACATGATGCTCGCGCTGGCTGCCTACTGGGGCGAGCGCGGCTGCGTGATCCAGCAGCCCTATCCTTCGGAGGTCGGCGCCGGCACGTTCAACCCCGCCACCTTCCTGCGCTCGCTCGGCCCCGAGCCGTGGCGAGTCGCCTACGTCGAGCCTTCGCGTCGCCCCAAGGACGGCCGCTACGGCGAGAATCCGCACCGCTTCCAGCAGTTCTACCAGTACCAGGTACTGCTCAAGCCATCGCCGCCGGACGTGGTGGCGCAGTACTTCGCCTCGCTCGAAGCGCTCGGCATCGACCCGCGCGCGCACGACCTGAGGCTGGTCGAGGACGACTGGGAGTCGCCCACGCTGGGCGCCGCCGGGCTGGGCTGGCAGGTGCTGATGGACGGCACCGAGATCTCGCAGTTCACCTACTTCCAGCAGATCGGCGGCATCGAGGTCGCGCTGGTCTCGGCCGAGCTGACCTACGGACTCGACCGCATCGGCATGATGCTGCAGGGCAAGGATCGGGTGCAGGACCTCGCTTGGGCGCCGGGGCTGACCTGGGGCGAACTGTGGCTCCAGAACGAGAAGGAATTCTCGCGCTACAACTTCGAGGAAGCCGACGTCGCCGCGCACTTCGAGATGTTCAAGGTGTGGGAGAAGGAGGCCCTGCGTCTGTTCGACCTCGGCCTGGTGATGCCCGGCTACGACGCCGTGGTCAAGTGCTCGCATCTCTTCAACGTGCTCGACGCGCGGGGCGCGATCTCGGTGAGCGAGCGCGTGGGCTACATCGGCCGCGTGCGCAAACTCGCACGCCGCGCGGCTCAGGCCTGGCTCGAGCAGCGCGAGGCGCTGGGCTTCCCGATGCTGACCGACCCGGCCGAACGCGCGAAATGGATCAAGCCCGCGGAGACCACGGCGTGACCCCGCAGCGCATGGGGCGGAAGGCGACCCGCGGCGCGGCCGCGCGCAGCGCACGCGGTCGGGCGAAGAGCGGGCCGCCGGCCGCGACCCGAAAGAGCGCAAGGGCCAGCGCGTCCGATTTGCTGTTCGAAATCGGCGTCGAAGAGCTGCCGACGGCGTACGTCCCACCTGCCCTGGAGCAGCTCGAGCGCGGCGCCCGGGCCGGCCTCGAGGAGCTGCGGCTGTCCTTCGCAGCGCTGGTGACGTGGGCCACGCCGCGGCGACTCACGCTCCAGGTCGCGGGGCTGGCGGCGCGCCAGACCGACTTGGACGAGGAGGCCACGGGGCCCGCGGTGCGGGTCGCCTACGATGCCGAGGGCCATCCGACGCGCGCATTGCTCGGCTTTTGCCAGGGCAAGGGAGTCGATCCTTTGCAGGCGCGGCGCGTGCAGACGCCCAAGGGCGAATACGTCGCGGTCACCGTGCACCACCGTGGGCAACCCGCCGGCGAAGTCCTGCCGACGTTGCTGGCTCGCCTCGCCGTCGGTCTGCAGTTTCCCAAGTCGATGCGCTGGATCGCCGGCGACGAGACGCGCTTCGCGCGCCCGGTCCGCTGGCTGGTCGCGCTGCTCGGGACGCGGGTCCTACCGGTCCGCGCCTTCGCGCTCGAAGCCGGGCGCCGATCGCAGGGTCATCGCTTCCTCCACGGTCGGGCGGTCGAAGTGCCTGCGGCCTCCGACTACCGGAAGGCTCTGCAGCGCGTCAAGGTGCTGGCCGACCACCGCGCGCGCGGAGCGCGCCTGGCCGAGCAGCTCGCCGACGCTGCCGCGGCGATCGGGGGGCGCGTGGTCGACGATTCCGAGCTGGCCGAGATCAACAACTTCATGGTCGAGTGGTCGACCGTGGTGGCGGGCCGTTTCGATCCGCGCTCGCTCGATCTGCCGCGCGAGGTGATCGTGACCGCCCTGCGCGAGCACCAACGCTTCTTCGCGGTCGAAGACGCCGCCGGCCAGCTGCTCCCGGCCTTCCTCATCGTCCGAAACGGCGACACGCGCGGACTCGATCAGGTGCGCAAGGGCGGCGAGGACGTATTGTCGGCGCGCCTCGAAGATGCGCGCTTCTACTGGGAGACCGATCTGCGGCATCCGCCCGCCGAGCAGGTCGAGGCGCTGGCGTGCGTCGTGTGGATGGAAGGGCTTGGCACCCTGCGCGACAAGGCGGCCCGCCTCGAGAGCCTAGCCGGTTGGCTGGCCGCGGGCCTGGCCCCCGCCGCCGCGTCGGCCGCGCGCCGCGCCGCGCTGTTGTGCAAGACCGATCTGCTCTCCGAGATGATCGGTAGCGGCAAGGAGTACGCGAGCCTCGAGGGTGTGATCGGCGCCTACTACGCACGCCGCGCCGGCGAGCCCGAAGCCGTGGCGGCGGCCATCGGCGAGCACTACCGCCCGCGCGGCGCCGCCGATCAGCTCCCCGTCACCGAGGCCGGGACGATGCTCGCGCTGGCCGACAAGCTGGATCACGTCGCCGGAGCTTTCGCCAAAGGCCTGGTGCCGAGCGGCAGCGAAGACCCCTACGGCGTGCGCCGCGCCGGCAACGGCGCCGTGCGCATCCTGATCGAGTCGTCGCGTCATCTCGACCTGCGCGAGGCCAGCATGGAGATGACACGCCCGTTCTTCGCGGCCGAGCCCGAGCTGGCGCACGCCGTGATCATGAAGAAGCTGGGGGAATTCTGGCGCGGCCGCGTCGAGGCCGCGCTCGAGGAGCGGGGCATGGTCTACGACATCCGCGAGGCGGCGCTGGAAGCGCAGATCGTCCTCGACGGCGCAGCGCGGCCGCGGCCGGGCTGGATCGACCCCACCGACTGCCACGAGCGGGCGCGGGCGCTGGCCCGTTTCCGCACCGATCCGCGGTTCGAGCCACTGGTGATCCTGTTCCGACGCGTCGGCAACATCCTCAAGGCCGGGACCGAAACCTTGCCGGCAGCCCTCGAGCGCGAGCGGCTGAGCGAAGCGGCGGAGCAAGCGCTGGCCGCAGCGCTCGATCGCGCCCGCCGCTCGACGGATGCGCTGTGGGAGCGCCGCGCCTACGCCGACATCCTGCCTGTCCTGCTCGACATGGAGCGCGCGATCCACGACTTCTTCGACGGGGTGATGGTGAACGTCGAGGACGCGGCGACGCGGCTCAACCGTTTGCGGCTGCTGGCGGAGGTCCATGCGTTGTTCATGCGCGGCTGGGATCTTTCGCGGGTCGTCGTGGAAGGCGAGAAGCGCTAGAGTGGCGGTTCGCGACCAGGGAGGAGGACACCGGATGCTGAAGGAGAAAGCCGAGATCATTGATGCCGAGGGGCTGCGTCGCATCATCACGCGCATCGCCCATGAGATCGTCGAGCGCAATCACGGGGTCTCCGACCTCGTCATGATCGGCATTCGGCGGCGCGGCGTCCCGCTGGCGGCGCGCATCGCCAGCAAGATCGATGAGTTCGAAGGCCGCGCACCGGTGCTCGGGAGCCTCGACATCACGCTCTACCGCGACGATCTCTCCACCGTCGCCCACCAGCCGGTGGTGGGGAGCAACGACATCCCCGACGTCAAGGGCAAGGTCGTGGTGGTGGTGGACGACGTGCTCTACACCGGGCGCACGGTGCGCGCCGCTCTCGACGCGATCATCGACTTCGGCCGCCCGCGCTCGATCCAGCTCGCGGTGGTGGTCGACCGTGGGCACCGCGAGCTGCCGATTCGAGCCGACTACGTCGGCAAGAACGTGCCGACCTCCAAGCGTGAAGTGATCGGCGTCAAGCTCTCGGAGCTGGACGGCGTCGACAGCGTCGTCATCAAAGAGCTGACCGACTAGCCCAGGGTCGGTGCCGATCCGGAATCCAGACACCGGAAATCTGCTTTCAGCATCGATCCGTACCGGATCGAATCACCACCACGCCCCACCTACCGTGCAGCGGAAGCATCTTCCGGATTCTCCGCGTCACCACGGCGACATCGAGCGAGCGTCTTCGCTGCGCCGCAGCGGCTTCAGGCCGTGGCGTCAAGGATTGACGCGGCGCGCGTCCAGCCCGCGTTCCGAAGCGGACGAATCTTCCGCGTGCGGCATGACCCTTGCGGCAACAAGCGCGTCCCACGGAGGGGACCACGATGTCGATCGTTCCAGGCGCACCGGCGGAATAAAGGGGCCCGCGTGGCGACCGTCCTCTGCCTCGACCCCGAGGCCGCGGTGGCCGAGGCCCTGGAAAACGCGCTCCAGGGAATCGGGTATCGCATCCTCCACCATGCCACCTTGGGCGAGGGCCTGGAGGCGCTCGAGCGCGACCAGGTCGATCTCGTGGTGTCGAGCCACGAGCTCCCGGACGGGAGCGGGATCCAGCTGCTGGGTCGGATGCGCGAGCAGGGCCTTGATCTTCCGGTCATCGTGACCTCGCCCTATTCCTCGATCGAGGAGGCCGTGGCCAGCATGCGGCACGGCGCCGTCGACTACGTCACCAAGCCGCTGCGCGCCGAGGCGGCTCGTCTCGCGGTCACCAACGCCATCGAGCTCGACCGCATGCGGCGCCTCAACCACGACTACCGCTCCGCCCTGACCCGGCTGCGCGGGACGCGGGTCATGGTCGGCCATGGTCCGGCCTTCGCCCAGGCGATGCGCGTGATCGAGAACGTCGCGCCCACCAAAGCCACGGTGCTGGTCGAGGGCGAGTCCGGCACCGGCAAGGAGCTGTTCGCGCGCGCCATCCACGAGAAGAGCCCGCGCGCCGAGGGGCCGTTCGTGACCGTCAACTGCGCCGCGCTTCCGGCCGAGCTGGTGGAGAGCACGCTGTTCGGGCACGAGCGCGGCGCGTTCACCGGCGCCACTGCGCGCAGCGACGGCGCCTTCCAGCGGGCCCATCAAGGGACGCTGTTGCTCGACGAGATCTCCGAAATGCGGCTCGATCTGCAGCCCAAGCTGCTGCGCGCGATCCAGGAGCAGGAGTTCGAGCGCGTCGGCGGCCACCAGCCGGTCCAGGTCGACGTCCGGATCGTCGCCACCACCAACCGCGACCTGCACACCGAAGTCGAGGCCGGGCGCTTTCGCCGCGACCTCTACTTTCGACTCCACGTCGTGCCGCTGCGCGCGCCGGCCTTGCGCGAGCGGGTCGAGGACATTCCGGACCTGGTCCAGCACTTCATCGCCAAGGTCGCGGGCGAAGTCGGGGTCAAGCCTCCGAGCATCACGCCCGAGGCGCTCGCCACGCTCGCGCGGCGCCCGTGGTGGGGCAACATCCGCGAGCTCGCCAACGCGGTGGAACGCGCGGTGATCCTGAACCGCGGTCGGCTGCTGACCAACAAGACCTTCCCTCCGTTGCCCGAGCCGGGACCGGCCTTCCAGGGCGCGGCGCCGACCGCGCCCCCGAGCACTCAGGATCGCGGGTCCGACCCGGTCGAGACACCGCTCAACCTGCGCGAGCTGGAGCGGATCGCGATCGGGCGGGCTCTGGCAGCGACCAACGGCCGGCGCAACCGCGCCGCCCAGCTGCTCGGGATCAGCGATCGCACGCTGCGGAACAAGCTCAAGCAATGACCGCCGCCCGCTCCTCACGCCCGAAGCGGTCGATTGTTCCGGAAGCGGAAGAATTCTCTGCTCAGTGTTCCGGCCCGCGAGCCGCCGCGAGACTGGCCCGCGTTTCGGGTTGCCGCGCCAAGTCGTGTCGGCACCGCCGCTTTGCCCATCCCGGCGCCATGGGGTATGCGCCTTGCTGTCCGCGCGGCCATCGTGCCTGGAGGGAACCATGGCCGTGCCCGCCGTTCGCCGCGCCGCCAATCCGGATGATCTCGAGGATTTCAGTCTGGACGAGCTGTGGCTTCGTTTCCGCGCCTTCGGGGACGGGGCCGCGCGGCGCGCGCTGCAGGAGCGCCACCTCGGGCTGGTTCACCATACCGCGCGCAAGCTGCTGCGCAGCGGGGCGCGTGGCGCCAGCTTCGAAGACCTGATGGGAGCCGGAGCGTTGGGACTGGCTCAGGCGGTGGAGGGCTTCGACGTCACGCGCGGGTTGGCGTTCAGCACCTACGCGATTCCGCGCATCCGCGGGGCGATGCTGGACGAGATGAACCGCCAGCAGTGGGCGCCGCGCTCGGTGCGGGTGCGCCGCCGGCTGATCGCGCGGGCGCGCGCGGCGCTCGAGCAGTGCATGCGCCGCAACCCGACCGCGGCCGAGATGGCCAAGTGGCTCCGGGTCGATCTCGAGACGTATTGGCGGTGGGTCCACGAAGTCGAGGGCCGCACGCTGGTCGCGCTCGATCTGGCCCGGCCCGAGAACGACGAGGAGGCCGAGCTGCACGAGGCGATCCCCGATCACAACGCCGAGTCGCCGGGCGACGACGTGGCTCAGCGCGAGATGGAGCAGGAGCTGCGCGCCGCGCTGGAGTCGCTGGCGCCGCGGGATCGCATGGTCCTCACCCTCTACTACTTCGAGCGGCTGACGCTGCGCGAGATCGGCACCGCCCTGGGCGTGACCGAGTCGCGGGTTTCCCAGATCCACGGTCGCGCCCTGCTGCGCATGCGATCGCGAGTGTCGCGTTGAAGGGGCAGCGATGACGCTGGGCCCGGCTCGAGAGCCCGAGTTGCGCGGCGATCAGGTCCTCGAGCTGGCCGCGGCCATCCGGCTCCTCGACGAGTCGCGCCGTCACCTGGAAGCCCGCGTCGATCAAGCCGCGGCTTGCGCCGACCTGTTGGCGATCGTGGTCGAGGGCACCCAGGCCTCGCGCGCGTCGCTGATGCTGACCAACCCCCAGAGCGGGCGGTTGCGCATCATGGCCGCGTTCGGTCTGCCGGCCGACATCGTGGGCCGCGACCTGGAGTACGCCAAGCGACGAATCTCGGACTGGGTGCTGCGCGAGCGGCGCCCGCTCCTGCTCAACGGCGAGGTCAAGGACCATCGTTTCGACGGCAGTGCCCCGGCCGAGGTCGAGTCGGCGCTTTCCCTGCCGTTGCTCGATGGCCAGGGGGCGTTCGGCGTGCTCAACCTGGCGCGCAGCGGCGAGGCCGGTCGCTTCGGTCCGGTCGACCTCGCCACCGCCGAACATCTGGCGCGCTCGCTGTCGGCGGCGCTCGAAGCGCTCAGCCGCCATCAGATCGCGGCCTGGAGCGAGCGGCTGATCGAGGCCGCGCCCGCGGCGCTGCTCCGCGTGGAGCCCGGACTGTTCCAGGCGTCGCGCTACCAGGTGGCGCTGGCCCGACTCGAGGGCGCGCTCCCCGCCGGCGATCTGTGCGAGCGGGTCGCGCACCGCGACGGCTCGCAGACGGTGTTGGCGGCCGACGTCGCCGGGCGCGGCCCCGAGGCCATGGTGGTGGCGGCGCTGGTCCAGGGTCTGTTCTTGGGGCTGGCGCGTCCCGGCCGCACCCCGGGCGAGATCGCGTTCGAGATGAACGCGGAGCTGTGCCGGCGCCTCAAGCGCGGGCGCGGCGCGATGCTGTGGATCGCGACGCTGTCCTCGACCGGCGTCCTGATCTCGACCGTCGCGGGCTTCCCGCCGCCCTTCTGCGTGCCGATGGAGAGCGACGACGTACGGCCGCTCGAGGCGGGCGGGCCGCTGGCGGGAGTGAGCGAAGTGGGGGAGTTCCACGAGCAGACCCTGAGGCTCCTGCCCGGGGACGCGGTGATCGCCGTGAGCGACGGCGTGCTGAGGGCGCGGGACGCCGCGGGGCACGAGTTCGGCTTGGCGCGTGTGGAGGAGATCGCCGTCGAGCAGCGCCGACAGTCGCTCGATCGGATGGCGGACGAGATCGTTCGCGGCGCCCAGGAATACGCGGCCAGCCACGTGCCGATCGACGATCTCACCGTCTTCGCGGTGCGTTACTCGCGCGACGGCTGAGCCCGATCGCGCCGCGATCCGCTCGAGCGCGAAGTTCTTGAACCGCGGGTTTCGTTGAGCTAGATTCCGCCTTCGACCACGTCGTGCCAGGACATCCTTTAACGCTGCCCTGTGAGGTGGCAAAGGGAGATCGAAGTGCCCGCCACAACCATGTCGGCCCCGGCGCCCCAGGGCGCGGGGGTTTTTTCTCGCCTTCCCGCGTCGCGCCATCTCCTCGGACTGGAACGCCTTCCCCGCGAGGAGCTGGTCGATCTGCTCGACCAGGCGGCGCGCTTTCGGGAGCTGCTCGACGGCCCCGGGATCGACCGCGACGACCTGCGCGGCGTCTCCATCTGCAACGCCTTCTTCGAGAGCTCGACCCGCACGCGGGTCTCGTTCGAGCTGGCCGAACAGCGTCTGGGCGCGACCCACGTCTCGTTCGCGTCCAATGATTCCTCGACCGCCAAAGGCGAGACGTTGCTCGACACGCTGCGCGTCGTCCAATCGATGCGGGTCGACCTGTTCGTGGTGCGGCATCCGGCGTCGGGCGCGGCGGCCTACCTGGCGCGTCATCTCGAGGCCGGCGTCGTCAACGCCGGCGACGGCTGCCACGAGCACCCGACTCAGGGCCTGCTCGACCTGCTGGCGCTGCGCCGCGCCTTCGCGGGTCGCTTCGAAGGCCGGCGCGTCGCGATCGTCGGCGACATCGCCCATTCGCGGGTGGCGCGCTCCGCCCTTCACGGCCTGCGCACGCTGGGCGCGACCGCGATCGTGGCCGGTCCGGCGACGCTGATGCCGGCCGGGATCGAGTCACTGGGCGCTCAGGTGGCGCCGACGGTCGAGGACGCCCTGCGCGGCGCGGATGCGGTGATCGCGCTCCGGCTCCAGCGCGAGCGGATGGAGCAGGGGCTGCTCGCCTCGACCGCCGAGTACGCGCGGGTGTGGGGCGTCGACGCGCGCCGCGTGGAGCTGCTCGAGCCGGGGGGTGTGGTGCTGCATCCGGGCCCGATGAACCGCGGCGTCGAGATCGCCTCCGACGTGGCGGACGGCCCGCGCTCGCTGATCTTCGAGCAGGTCACCGACGGCGTCGCGGTGCGCTGCGCGGTGCTGCGCCGCTGTGCCGCGGCCCTCGGGCGGGAGCGGCGCGCGTGAGCGCGCGTCAGGTGATTCGCAACGCGCGCCATTGGAAGACCGGGCAGGCGTTCGAGGTCGCGATGGAAGGCGAGCGCATCGTCGCCGCGGGCGGTCCCGGAGCCGCCGGAACGGCGCCGCGCGAAGTGGATGCCGGCGGTAGGGTGCTGGCGCCCGGGCTGGTCGACCTGCACGTCCACCTGCGCGAGCCGGGCGGCGAGGGCAAGGAGACGATCGAGACCGGCACGCGCGCCGCCGCGGCCGGCGGGTTCACCGCGGTGGCCTGCATGCCCAACACCCAGCCGGTCATCGACGATCGCGCCTGGGTGGCGTGGATCCGGCAGCGCGCGCGCGAGGCCGCGCACTGTCACGTGCACCCCATCGCCGCGGTCACGGTGGGCCAGCGCGGCGAAACCCTGGCCGAGCTGCACGCGCTGGCCGAGGCGGGCGCGGTCGCCTTCTCGGACGACGGCCGCCCGGTGATGTCGGCCGAGGTCATGCGGCGTGCGCTCGAATACGCGCGCGCCGCCGGCCGTCCGATCGTGTGCCACGAGGAGGATCTCACGCTGCGCGGCCGAGGCCACATGAACGAAGGCCCGACCGCGACCCGGCTCGGCCTCAGTGCAATTCCGGCGGCCGCCGAGGTGGTGATGGTGCGGCGTGACGTCGAGCTCGCGGAGCTGACCGGCGGGCGCGTGCACCTGGCGCACCTCTCGGCCCGCGGCTCGTTCGACGCCTTGCGCGACGCCAAGCGTCGCGGCCTGGCGGTCACCGGCGAGACCTGCCCCCACTACTGGACGCTCACCGACGACGCCGTGGCCGAGCACGACACCCAGGCCAAGATGAATCCGCCGCTGCGCGGGGCCGACGACCGCGCTGCGGTCATCGAGGCGATCCGCGACGGCGTGGTCGACTGCTTCGTCACCGACCACGCGCCCCACACGGTCGACGACAAGCGCCAGCCCTTCGAGCAAGCGCCGTTCGGCATCGTCGGGCTCGAGACCGCGCTCGCCCTCACGATCACCTTCCTGGTCACGCCCGGGCACCTCACGCTGGCGCGCGCGCTCGAGCTGTGGACCGAGGCGCCGCGCCGCGTCTTCCAGCTGCCGCCGGTGTCGCTCGAGCCCGGATCGCCGGCCGACCTCACGCTGATCGACCCGGACGTCGAGTGGACGATCGAAGCCGCCCGGTTCCGCAGCAAGGGTCGCAACACGCCGTTCGAAGGCTGGAAGGTGCGGGGCAAGGCGCTCGCCACCTGGTTTCGCGGCGCGCCCACCCACGTGGAGGAGTCTTGGATGGAGGCGCACGCCCGATGACTCGCCGTCCGCCCGCGATCCTGGCGCTCGAGGACGGCCGCGTCTTCCGCGGCGAATCCTTCGGCGCCCCGGTCGAAACCACGGGGGAGGTGGTGTTCAACACCGCCATGTCGGGCTACCAGGAGGTGATGAGTGATCCGTCCTACTGCGGCCAGATCGTCACCTTCACCTACCCGCTGCTCGGCAACTACGGCGTCAACGACGAGGACTGGGAGAGCGATCGTTTGCGCGCCCAGGCCATGGTGTGCCGCGAGGTGTGCGAGTGGCCGAGCAACTGGCGCTCGAGCGGCCGCCTCGACGATCTGCTCGCCGACAAGAACGTGCCCGGGATCTGCGGCATCGATACGCGCGCGCTGACCCGCCACCTGCGCGACCAGGGCGTGATGCGCGGCTGCCTGTCCGCGGTCGAGCTCGAGCCCGACGCACTGGTCGACAAGGCGCGCGCTGCGCCGCGCATGCAGGGGCTGGCGCTGGCCGACCTCGTGACCTGCGGCGAAGCCTATTGGTGGAGCGAGCGCGGCCCGGCCGAGACGCCGGATGCCGCGGACGCCGAGCGCCCGCTGGTGGTGGTCTACGACTTCGGCGTCAAGTACAACATCCTGCGCCGCCTGCGGGTGGAAGGCTTCCGGGTGCGCGTGGTGCCGGCGCGCACGCCGGCGCGCGACGTGCTGGCGCTCGAGCCGAGCGGGGTCGTGCTCTCCAACGGGCCGGGCGACCCCGAGCCGCTCGACTTCGCGATCGCCGCGGCGCGCGAGGTGGCGCATGCGGTGCCGACGCTGGGCATCTGTCTCGGCCATCAGCTGCTCGGGCTGGCCTTCGGCGGGCGCACCGGCAAGCTCAAGTTCGGCCATCGCGGCGCCAACCATCCGGTGATCGATCGGCGCAGCGGCGCGGTCGAGGTGACGTCGCAGAACCACGGCTTCTACGTCGATCTCGAGTCGCTGCCGGCCGGCACCTTCGAGCCGACGCACGTGAGCGCCAACGACGGAACGCTCGAGGGCATGTTGCACCGCGCGCTGCCGGTGCTGTCGTGTCAGTACCACCCCGAAGCCAGCCCGGGGCCTCACGACTCGCGCCCTTGGTTTCGCGCGTTTCGCGATCGCGTCGCGGAGCGGCGGACCGTGACGGCCACGCGGCTCGATGCCATGTCGGCGACGGCCGCGCCCGGCGGAGCTCGCCGATGATGCCGAGCCACGCACTGACCACCTTGGCGCGCGGCGTCGTCCTGGGGTTCTCGATCGCGGCTCCGGTCGGACCGATCGGCGTGCTGTGCATCCGGCGCACGCTGGCGGAAGGCCGCGGGGTGGGACTCGCGACCGGCCTGGGCGCGGCCGCGGCGGACGGGATCTACGGCGCGGTCGCGGCGTTCGGGTTGCGCGTGCTGACCGACGTCCTGGTGGGGCAGAAGATGTGGATCCGATTGATCGGCGGGCTGTTCCTGCTCTGGATCGGCTTCACCACCTTCCGCGCCCGTCCCTCCGATCGGCCCGCGGCGGCCTCCGGCGCGGGGCTCGCCGGGGCGTTCGGGTCGACCTTCGCGCTCACGCTGACCAACCCGATGACGATTCTGTCCTTCGTCGCCGTGTTCGCCGGTTTGGGCCTGGGCGCCAGCTCGGGGCGAGCCGCTGCGGTGGCGCTGGTGGCGGGCGTCGTGCTGGGATCGTCGCTGTGGTGGCTCACGCTCAGCGCCGGCGTGGACCGCCTGCGCGGGCGCTTCGACGCGCGCGGACTGATCTGGGTCAACCGTTTCTCCGGCGCGATCATTTGCGCCTTCGGGCTCTGGTCGCTGGCCGGCGTGAGCCGGGAGTTCTTTTGATGCCGGTGCGCCCCGACTTGAAGAAGGTGATGGTGATCGGCGCCGGCCCGATCGTGATCGGGCAGGCGTGCGAGTTCGACTATTCCGGCACGCAGGGCTGCCGGGCGCTCAAGTCGCTCGGCATCGAGGTGGTGCTGCTCAACTCGAACCCGGCCACGATCATGACCGACCCCGAGTTCGCCGACCGCACCTACATCGAGCCGCTGCTGCCCGAGATCGCCGAGCGCATCCTCGCGCGCGAGAAACCGGACGCGTTGCTGCCGACGCTGGGCGGACAGACCGGCCTCAACCTGGCGGTCCAGCTGGCGCGCAGCGGCGCGCTGGCACGCCACGGCGTGAAGTTGATCGGCGCCTCGCTCGAGGCGATCGAGACCGCCGAGGATCGCGAGCGCTTCAAGCACGCCATGGAAGGGGCCGGGCTCGAGCTGCCGCGTAGCGGCTACGTCGGCAACGTGGCCGAGGCGGTGGCGCTGGGCGAGTCGCTGGGCTACCCGCTGGTGATCCGCTCCTCGTTCACGCTCGGCGGCCAGGGCTCGGGGCTGGTCCACAACATGCGCCAGCTGCGCGAGGTGGTCCGTCTCGCGCTGTCGCAGAGCGGCTCGGGCAAGGTGCTGATCGAGGAGTGTCTGGCGGGTTGGAAGGAGTTCGAGCTCGAGGTGATGCGCGACCGCGCGGACAACTGCGTGATCGTGTGCTCGATCGAGAACTTCGACCCGATGGGCGTCCACACCGGCGACAGCATCACCGTCGCGCCGGCGCAGACGCTGAGCGATCGCTGCTACCAGGAGATGCGCGACGCCGCGCTGCGCGTGATGCGCACCATCAAGGTCGAGGCCGGCGGCTCGAACATCCAGTTCGCGGTCGATCCCAAGAACGGGCAGATGCGGGTCATCGAGATGAACCCACGGGTCTCGCGCTCCTCCGCGCTCGCCAGCAAGGCGACGGGATTTCCGATCGCCAAGATCGCGACGCTGCTGGCGGCGGGCCTGACGCTGGACGAGATCCCCAACGACATCACGCGTAAGACGCCGGCGTGCTTCGAGCCGTCGCTCGACTACTGCGTGGTCAAGATTCCACGCTGGGCGTTCGAAAAGTTCCGCGCCGCCGACCCGCGGCTCGGCACGCGCATGAAGTCGGTGGGCGAAGTGATGGCGATCGGCCGCACCTTTCCCGAGGCGCTGCTCAAGGGTTGGCGCGCGCTCGAGACCCAACCCGGCGTGCTGCCCGAGGCGGCGTCGACGGCCGATCTCGCCACCCTGCGCGAGACACTGCGCGTGCCGCACGCGGATCGCTTGCGCGACCTGTTCCGGGCCCTGGCCGGGGGCGAGAGCCCGGAGACGCTGTCCGCGCTGACCGGCATCGATCCCTGGTTCCTGCACCAGATGAAGCGCGTCGTGGCGCTCGACCAGGCGCTGATCGAGCGCGTCCAGCGCGACCCCGAGGCGCCGTGGCGCGAGGGTATGATTCGGGACGCCAAGCGCATGGGGCTCTCCGACCGCCACCTGGCGCAGCGGCTGGGTCGCTCCGAGACCGAGGTGCGCAAGCGCCGGCTCGCGTTCGACGTCACTCCGGTGATGAAGGCGGTCGACACCTGCGGTGCGGAGTTCGAGGCGGTGACGCCCTACTTCTACTCGACCTACGAAGAGGAAGACGAAGTCCCGGCGGCGACCCAGCCGCGCGTCGTGATCCTGGGCAGCGGCCCCAATCGCATCGGGCAGGGGCTCGAGTTCGACTACTGCTGCGTGCAGGCCGCGCTCGAGCTCAAGCAGCGCGGCTTCGACGTGCTGCTGATCAACTCCAACCCCGAGACGGTCAGCACCGACTACGACGTGTCGAACCGGCTCTACTTCGAGCCGCTCACCGCCGAGGACGTGCTCAACGTGATCGATGCCGAGCAGCCGGTCGGGGTCATCGTCCAGCTCGGCGGCCAGACCCCGCTGCGGCTGGCGCGCGCGCTCCACGAGGCCGGAGTGCCGCTGTGGGGCACCCCCTTCGACGGCCTCGATCTGGCCGAGAACCGCGAGCGCTTCCGCGTCCTGGTCGAAGAGCTCGGCCTGCGTCAGCCGGAGAGCGCGAGCGCGACCTCGTCGGCCGAGGCGATCCGCCACGCCCAGGCGCTCGGTTTCCCGGTGCTGGTGCGGCCTTCGTACGTGCTCGGCGGCCGCGGCATGCGGGTGGTCTTCGACGAGCACGAGTTGACGGAGTGGCTGGAGCGCGAAGTGGTGATCGCGGCCGACGAGCCGGTGCTGATCGACAAGTTCCTGTCGGGCGCGCTCGAAGTCGACGTCGACGCGGTCGCCGACGGCGAGCGCGTGCTGGTGGGCGCCGTCATGGAGCACATCGAGGAAGCCGGCATCCACTCCGGCGACTCGACCTGCGTGATTCCGCCCTTCACGCTGGGCGAGGGCACGGTGCAGGAGGTGGTCGACATCACCAAGAGACTCGCGCGCGCGCTCGGGGTCAAGGGGCTGATCAACGTGCAGCTCGCAGTCCGCGACGAGCAGGTCTACGTGCTCGAGGCCAATCCGCGCGCCTCGCGCACGGTGCCGTTCGTGAGCAAGGCGGTCGGGCTTCCCTTGGCGCGGCTGGCGGCGCGGGTCATGGCGGGCGAGCGGTTGGCCGACATCGCCCCCGAGCAGGCCCCGGAGCCGACGCTGGTGAGCGTCAAGAAGCCCGTGCTTCCGTTCTCGCGCTTCCCAGGGGAGGACGCTCTGCTCGGCCCGGAGATGAAGTCGACCGGCGAGGTCATGGGACGAGACCAGGACTTCGGCCGAGCGCTGGCCAAGGCCCATCTCGGCTCGGGCGAGCCGCTGCCGACCCACGGCCGGGTATTCCTCAGCCTGCGCGACGACGACAAGCGCGCCATCACATTCATGGCGAAAAAGCTGGTCGAGCTGGGGTATGAACTGGTGGCCACGCGCGGCACGGCCCGCTTCCTGCGCCGCAACGGGATCGAGTGTCGCGAGGTCTTCAAGGTGCGCGAAGGTCGCCCGCACGCCGCCGATCTGATCGAGGCCGGCGAGATCCATCTCGTGATCAACACGCCGCTGGGCCGTTCCTCCAAGTACGACGAGAAGGCGATCCGCGAGAGCGCGGTGACGTTCGGCGTCCCGGTGATCACGACCGTGGCCGGCGCGCTGGCCGCGGTCTCGGGACTCGAGGCCCTGAGCCGCGGTCCGCTCGAAGTGGCCGCGCTGCAGGAGGTGGTGTGACGCGGCGCGTGGTGGCCTGCGTGGCGCTGGCGGCGGTGCTGGCGTCGTCGTGCGCCTACTACAACACCTACTATCTGGCGCGGAAGTATTACGAGAAAGCGACGCTGGGCGAGCCCTACATCCCCGACAAGCCCGATGCCGCGGCGGTCGGCAACTTCAACAAGTCGATCGACTACTCGAAGAAGCTCCTGGGTTCTTATCCCAAGTCGAAGTGGGTCGACGACTCCTATCTGCTGTGGGCGCGGGCGCTGATCGGCAAGGACGATCCGATCCAGACCGTGAACATGCTGCGCGACTTCAACACGCGTTATCCCGACAGCCCGCTCAAGCCGGATGCGCTGTTCTACCTCGGCGTGGGCAGCCGCAAGTCGCGCATGTACACCGAGGCGCTGGCGGCTTTCGACGACTTCCTGAAGCAAGCGCCCAAGCACCCGCTGGTGCCTTACGCGCTGCTCGAGCGCTCGGGACTGCTGCTGACCCTCAATCGGCCCGCTGAGGCCGCGGCCGCGGCGGGCGCGGTGCTCGATCAGTTCCCGCGCAGCAAGCTGACCGGGCGCGCGCTGCTGATGCGCGCCCAGGCGCTGCTGGCCCAGGGTGAGCACGATCGGGCGCGCGCCGACTACCATCTGCTGGGCGCGCGCGCGCTCACCGACGACGAGCGCTTCGACTACCTGCTCAAGGAGGCGGAGTGCTTGGAAGCCGCACGCCGCTACGACGACGAGCTGGCGCTGCTCCAGAGCGCGGCCGGCCACGAGCAGGAGCCCGATCGGCCGACGCCCGGCAGCGCGCAGGCGACGACTGTTCCCGTCACGCCCAGCAACGAGCGCTGGGGCAAGCTCATGCTGCGCATCGGAGCGGTGGACATGCTGGCCGGCCGCACCGATCAGGCCCTCGACACCTTCCATCGCGTGGTCGACGGCTTCCCGCGCACCGCGTTGGCCGCCGAAGGCCAGTACCGGATCGGCTACACCTACGAGATTGCGGCCGACGACTTCGAGCACGCCCGGGCCGAATACGGCAAGGTGGCCGCCAACGCGCCGAGTTCGCAGTTCGCAACCCAGGCCGGGCTGCGCCTGGCGAGTCTCGATCGCCTGGCGCAGTATCGCTCCGGCGCCGGAGCCGACTCCGTGGGCAAGAAGGCGGAGGCGGGATTCCTGCTGGCCGAGCAGTACTTGTTCCAGCTCGACAAGCCGGATCGCGCGCTCGAGCAGTATCGGACCCTGGCCCACGACTACTCCGGCACCGCGTACGCGGGCAAGGCGCTCAACGCGCAAGCCTGGGTGCTGCGCAACAAGTACCTACAGAAGGACGCCGCCGACTCGATCTTGTGGGTCGTGGTGAGGAACTACCCCAAGACGGAGGCCCAGCTGGACGCGCGCGACTACCTCGAGCGTTTCGGGCACACGGTGCCTTCCGACCTGATCCAGCCGCCCGATCCGCCGCGGCCCACCGCCGCCGACACGGCGCGCCTCACGCCGCCCCCGGCTCGCCTCGACTCGCTCGGAGTGCGGCGACGCACCACCCCGCTCGACTCACTCATGAAGATCGGCATCATCCGCGCCGGTGAGGCGCCCGCCGGCCCGGCGACCGCTCCGTCGATTCCGTCGCGCCGCGCCGCTCCCGACAGCGAGCGGGTCGCGCCTTACGACTCGCTGCGCACCGGCGCGCATCGCGATTCGACCGCAGGTCATCCGTGACGGCGCCCGCCACCCTCGGGGGCTCGACGCGCGCGGAATCGTGGTCGCAGGTCGTGGCCCGCGTGGCGCGGCATCGCGAGTACGGGCTGGGCCACCGCTGGCTCGACCTTGAGGTGCCGCGCAGCTTCGGCCGGCCGGTGTCCGGCCAGTTCGTGCAGATCCTGCTCGGCGCACCCGCGCCGGTGCTGCTGCCGCGCCCGATGAGCGTGGCCGCCGTGCGCGAGCGCGGCGATCGGCGCGTGCTGGGCTTCCTCTATGGCGCGGTCGGCGCCGGCACCGTCGCGCTGTCCCAGCAAGCGGTCGGGGACCAGGTCGAGGTGCTGGGCCCGCTCGGTCGCGGCTACCCGCTGGAGGTTCCGGGCACGCCGGTGTTGGTGGCGGGCGGGCGCGGCGTCGCTCCGCTGCTGTTCGCAGCGGAGGCCTTGAAGCGCGCCGGCCGGCGCTGCGAGTTCTTCTTCGGGGCGCGCAACAAGGCGGCGCTGGTGGGTCTCGAGGACGCGCAGCGGTGGCTCGATCGCGTCGGGGGCCGACTGCACCTCGCCACCGACGACGGCTCGCGCGGCCTGCGCGGCACGGTGGTCGAGCGGCTCGAGCGCGCCGCGGGGCGGCTGCCGCCTCCGCTGGTGATCCATGCCTGCGGCCCCCACGCCATGCTCGAGGCGGTCGGGCGCTGGGCGATGCGGCGCGGATGGCCGTCGTTCCTGGCGATGGAGTCGGTGATGGCCTGCGGCACCGGGGTGTGCCGCGGCTGCCCGATGGCGCGCAGCGCAGAGGCCAAGGCGCGCTACCGAGCGAGGCGGGGCGACTCGCCTTCGCTCCTCGGCAACGCCGAGTACGCGATGTGCTGCACCGAGGGCCCGGTGTTCCGCGCCGAAGACCTCGACTGGGACAAGGTGGACTGATGCCGCGACCCAAGTCGCCGTTGGCCACGGCGCGCGCCGCCGTCGATCTGACCGTTCGCATCGGGCCGATGACGATCGCCAATCCGGTGCTGACCGCGTCCGGCACGTTCGGGTACGGCGACGAGTACGCGCACGTCGTCGACGTCGCGGCGCTGGGCGGGGTCATCACCAAGACGGTGACGCTCGAGCCCCGCGTCGGCAACGCGCCGGTGCGCATCGCGGAGACGCCGAGCGGCATGCTCAACTCGATCGGGCTCGAGAACGTCGGGCTCAAGCGCTTCCGCAACGAGAAGCTGCCCAAGCTCAGGAACCTGGGCGCCACCATCGTGGCCTCGGTCGGCGGCGAGACGCCGCGCGAGCTCGAGCGCCTGCTCGAGGCGCTGGGGGGCGAGCCCGGCATCGCCGGCTTCGAGATCAACTTCTCGTGCCCCAACGTCTCGAAGGGCGGGGCCCGCTACTGGGCGGTGCCGCGGCGGCTCGAGCGCACGCTGAAGCGCCTGCGCCCGCTGACCCGCACGGCACTCATCGCCAAGCTGTCGCCCGACGTCACTTCGGTCGGGGATCTGGCGATCGCGTGCGAGCAGGGTGGCGCGGACGCCGTGACCGCGGTCAATACCTTCGTCGGGATGGCCATCGATCTGGCTCCGCTTAGGACCAAGCTCAAGCGCGCGACCGGAGGGCTGTCCGGTCCGGCGATCAAGCCGCTGGCCCTGGCGCGCTGCTACGAGGCGGCGAAGGCGGTCGCCATTCCGGTGATCGGGTCGGGCGGGATCATGAACGGCCGCGATGCGCTCGAGTTCATGGCCGTCGGCGCGAGCGCGGTCCAGGTCGGAACCCTGAGCTTCATCCGCCCGCGCGGCGCCGCCGAAGTGCTGGAGCAAATGACGGCGTTCCTGGCCGCGCAGGGCATCAAGCGCGTGGCCGACTGGCGCGGCGGGTTGCTCGAGGGCGAGGTCGCGGCCGAGCGCCGCGAGGCGCGCGCTGGAAGGGGAGACGAATGAACGAGCGCCTGGTCGACGCGCCCGCGGCGATCGCGCCCGAGATCGCGATCGCCTACGACGTCCGCGGCCTCGACGAGGCGCTGGCGCTGGATCGCAAGCTAGGCGAGGGACCGGAGATCGCCAAGGTCGGGCTCGAGCTGTTCGCCGCGGCGGGCCCCGACGTGGTGCGGGCCCTCAAGGATCGCGGCCGCCGCATCTTCCTCGATCTCAAGCTGCACGACATCCCCAACACCGTGAAGGGCGCTGCCGCCGCGGCCGCCGGCCTGGGCGCCGATCTGCTGACGGTCCACGCCATGGGCGGCCAGCGCATGGTGGCGGCGGCGGTCGAAGGGGTGCGGGCCGCCGGCGGGAACACGCGCGTGGTCGGGGTCACCATCCTCACCAGCCTCGACGCTTTCTCGTTGCCGCCGGGCTTCGAGCGACCGTTCCACGCCGTGCTGGTGATCGCGCAGCTGGCCGATCTAGTGGAGTCCGCCGGCGCCTACGGCATCGTCTGCGCCGCCTCGGACCTCCCGCCGATCGTGGCCTTCCGCCGCCGGCCGGTGTTCGCCGTGACGCCCGGCATCCGGCCCGCCGGCGCGGAGACGCACGACCAGGCGCGCGTCACCACGATCGAGGAGGCGGTGCGCATGGGCTCGAGCCTGCTGGTCCTGGGCCGCGCCGTCACCGCCGCCTCCGATCCGCAGGCCGCGCTCGAGAGCGCCCGGCGCCAACGCGATCTCGCGGCCCGGGCGCGGCGCGCGGAGTAGAGCCAGTGGCTCGGTTCCGAAGGCGCGGCGTGGCATCGCCTTGACACCGGCTTTCGCGCGGGGGTAGCGGTCACGGAATGAACGAGGTCGGCCGGCGTATCTCGAGCGAAACTCCGGCGGACGAGACGGAGCTGATCCGGGCCGCCCAGGCGGGGGACTCGAGGGCCTTCGCGGAGATCGTGCGTCGCTATCAGCGCGCCATCTATCGGGTCGCCTATGGGTTCACCCGCGTCCCGGCCGACGCCGACGACCTGGCCCAGGAGACCTTCGTGCGCGCCTATCGGGCGATCGGCCGATTTCGCCTCGGTGAACCGCTCTATCCGTGGTTGGCTCGCATCGCATCGAATCAGGCGCTGTCGCTGCTGCGCCGCCGCAAGCGGCGCCCCGAGGCGGCGCTCGAGCCGCTGTTGGAGGCGGGGCGCCAATGGGCGGCGGCCGATGACGATCCCGGCCGCGAAGTCGCCGATCGCGAGCTCCGCCAGCACCTGAACCAGGCGCTGACGGAGCTCAAGCCCGAGCACCAGGCGGTGCTGGTGCTGCGCGCGGTGGAGGAGATGTCGTACGAAGAGATCGCCCGGACCTTGCAGGTGCCGGTCGGCACGGTGATGTCGCGCCTGTCGCGGGCGCGGGTGGAGCTCAAGGCACGCCTCGAGGCGCGCACCGGAGAACGGCGATGAATCATCTCGATCCCGATCGACTGAGCGCCCTGCTGGATGGCGCGCTCGAGGGCGCGGCGCGCGAGCAGGCCGAGCGGCACCTGGCCGAGTGCGCGACGTGTCGCGACGCGCTGGCGGCCTTGTCCCAGCAGGAGGCCGAGCTGCGCGGCGCGCTCGAGCACGATCCAGGCGATGCTTACTTCGAGTCGTTCCCGGCGCGGGTGGAGGATCGGATTCGCGCCGCGGGGCTGAGCGGCGCGCAATCGCGACTCGGCGCACAGGGTTGGCTGGGCTGGCTCGCCTCGCCGCGGCGTCTGGCCTGGGCCGGCGCGGCGGCCGCGATCGTGGTTGGCGCGGGCGTGGTCATGATCACCACCCGATCGCAGCGCGCGGGGCTGGAGAACGCGTCGCTGGCGAGGCGCGCCCAGCAGGAAGAAGCACTGCCACGCCCGTCATCGCCGGCGCCCGAGGGCGGTGCGCGGGAGCCGGCGATGCGTGACCTGAATCAGGTCGCGCCCTCGGGCCGGTCCGGCACGGAGCGGCAGAAGGCGAGTGCCTCGGCCAAGCAGGAGGTGAGCCACGCGGCGCCGGAGGCGGCGGCCGGCGCTCCGACCGCGAACGACGAGCGCGACCGG
>JACXTT010002830.1_pt1 | contig 27195 bp, 29 predicted proteins | sample 9270951 | NCBI WGS metagenome assembly JACXTT01 (sample SAMN15532306, study PRJNA645909) | rock metagenome | isolation source: weathered quartz diorite | place: Puerto Rico | collected 2017-06-21 | reverse complement strand
CGACTTGATCCTAAGCTTCGCGCTGCCGAAGCCGTAGCGTCGTCTTGCTGCCCGAGTGCCGACGTGCCGGCATCCGGGATCGAAGTCAGTAAATGTAGTAACATCACTACATGAAGCTTGGATTGCGCGAGGCCAACCAGCATTTCTCGAAGGCGATCAAGGCGGTGAGACGCGGGAAAGAAGTCGTCCTGACCGAACGCGGCCGGCCTATCGCGGTTATCAAACCCGCCAAACAGGAGCGCTCCGAAGAGGCAGCGCTCAAAGCCATGGCAGAAGAGGGGTTGATCAGGCTGCCCTCTCGCCGCGGCCCAACGCCAGCGCTGCGCTGGAAGCCGGTCGGCATCAAAGGCAAGCCGGTTTCGCACACGGTCATCGAAGACCGCGAGGATCGGGTCTAGCCATCGATGCCGTTCGCATATTTCGATACGAGCGCGCTCATCAAGCGCTATGTCACCGAACCCGGTCGCCACGAAGTGCTGCAGCTCCTACGCAAGAACGAGTGCGTCGTCTCCGCTGTCCTCCCCGTGGAAGTCCGCAGCGCGTTGCGACGTCGCGTGACGGAAGGAACGCTCGATGCGACCCGAGTTGCCAGGATCCTGAAGCGCTTCACCGCCGATCGTGCATTTTGGACTTTCGTCGAGGTCTCGCGAGAGGTGCTCGCCGCCGCAGAGACCCTCAGCGCCGTACACCCGTTGCGGGCGCTCGATGCCATTCACGTTGCCTCTGCGCAGCTCTTCACGGATCGCATCGGCTCACCGGTGTTCACGTTCGTGAGCGCCGACACGCGGCAAACCACTGCGGCCGCAGCGTTGGGGATGACGACCAGACACATCGAATCCTGAACGCCCAATCCATGGCGAGGTGGCGCGAGTGGCGACGACGCTCAGTGGCTATTTCCCGCCGCGGCTCTTGATTCCCTGCGCAAGCATCTGGACCTTGAAAACCGTCCCGCCACCGACGATATACAACGTCCTCATATCAGGACCGGCGAACGCAAGATTCTGCGGTCTTCTCGACGGCGTGATGGAGCCTAAGTGCGTACCCTGCGGAGTGAAGACCTGAATCTTCCCGGCGGCCGCCGTGTACAGCCGGCCCTGAGTATCGACAGTGAAACCGTCTCCGCCTCCGACAACTCTCCCGTCGGTCACGGGCAGGCCTTCGTACTTCGCGAAGTTGCGGCGATTGGTCAGCGTGCCGTTGTTCTGGACATCAAACGCGAGCACATACCCGGTGCCACCGGCGTTGACGTAGAGAATCTTCTCATCGGGGCTGAGCGACACCCCATTCGGATTCACGTTGTCTACGACTCTGATTACCTTGCCTCCCGCCGGTGGAAGGTAGTAAACGGCCGGCGGCAGGGAAGGGTTCGGCCCTGGGGCGGGATCGGTGAAATAGACACCGCCTTTCTTGTCGGCGATGAGATCGTTCGGGCGAACGAAAGGCTTGCCTTCGAAATTATCGGCAAGCATCGCTTCACTACCCTTCGGATACACCACTCTAACGCCCACCTTACCCGCAGCGGTCGTTGCACCAATGAGCCGGCCCCTGGGACCCCAGGTCAAGCCATTCGGACCACCCGCAAGAGTGGCATCCACGAAGACGGACTCCTTCTCGTCCTTCTCGACCTTGGCAATGCGGCCCAGGATGGTTTCGCAGAAAACCACAGTGCCGTCAGGTAAGGCGATCGGTCCTTCCGTACCTTGCAACGTCACGCCGGGGTCGCCGTGTCCAGCAACGTTTGCGATGACGACTTCTATCTTCGTCCCGCCTTTGATGACGCCATGGATATCGTCCGCAATCGTGGCGGTAGGCGGCACCTCTGGAGTGCTCACCTGGCCTTGTCCCTGGCTCAATGCTGCTGCAGAACCGAAAAGCGATACTGCCGCAAGGATCATCGGTGTCCATCTCATGGACTGCGCCTCCAGTACCGCTTCAACGCTGCGGTGGTTTCCAGTTTTGAACGATGGTGATCGGTGACGCCACCGATTCCTCGGTGGCGTTATTGAGGAGAAAGCGGCCGTCGCTCGCGACTGCGTACTGCTGCTTGACGAACCCAGCAGCGCTCGGAATCCTTGTCTGAAACAGCGGCACCGGAGCATCCGCTTCGAGCGTCGATGCTCCTGCGCGAATCGGAACCGCCATAAGCCTGCCATCGGGAGCGACGTAGAAAAGCTCCCGGCCGTCGCGCCGCCACCGCGGCTGGGCACCACCACCGGTGGAGATCTGAAACTTGGCAGTTGGCCGCGGAAACGGGACGACATCGATTTCGAATCGCCCGGACTCGTTTGACTGGTAGGCCACCCATCGCCCGTCCGGCGAGAACTGCGCCTGTGATTCCTCGAACGGCGTCTGCACGAATGGCGATGGCTTGCGGTCGCCCTCGAGCGGCAGCACGAACAGATCGCTTCCATTCTTCGGGTCGAGATTCTGAAACAGGAGAAATCGACCATCAGGAGACCAGTCGGTGGGGAACTTCGACACCGGTGAGACAAGCAGCGCCACTTCCTCGCCGGCGCCGCTCGACGGCTTTTGGTACAGGTCGTACGCGCCTTTACGGCTGGAGCGAAAGATGATCCGGCTGCCATCAGGAGACCAAATCGGCGATGAGTCGAGGCCGGCATCGAAGGTGAACCGCGTCGGCACGCCACGGCTGATGTCGTATATCCAGACGTCTGCATTGGACTGAACCGTCCGACTCACTCCGAGACGCCGCCCGTCCAGCGACAACTCGGGGTACAAGAGGTTGTATTCGTCCGCACCGCCGATGGTTCCGGCGACTCGGCCCATGCGATCGAACCACGTGAGCTGTCGCCGTGTAGCCGCCCCGGTCCGATAGGCAACCATTCCGGTCGCCGACGCCGAAAACGCGCCGATGCTGAACCCTGCATCGAAACCAACTGGATCGGCTAGCGTCGTGGGATCACCGTCCAGAACGCCCCGTGCAGTGTCGAAATGCTGGAAAATGAGCGTTCCCTGGCGCACGTACAACAACCCGCCGGTTGGAAGATACCCGGCCGCCGTGTCAGCGGCCGTCAGACGCTTCCCTTCGGGCGCGTCGAGCGATGCCAGGTAAACGCCTGTCGTCTCTGCGGTCCCCTGCGCGAAGTAGAGGAAATGGCGACCGTCGGGGAGAAATTGCGGGAATCGCAGGGTGGTTTGTCCAGCCATCAGCACGGTGACCGCCACCGCGTTGCCGCCCGACGCTGGCACGCGAAACAGGCCTCCGGCGTTGAGGGGTGCGAAGAGAATCACCCCCTCGTTGTTCCAGGTGCCGCCGCGCGGGTTGGGCGCGTTGACCACCGCTTGCGGTAGCCCGCCACCGATGTCGACGTGCATCAGCTTGTTGCCGGTAAAGAAACCAATCGAACGGCTGTCTGGCGACCAGAACGGATAAAAAGCGTTCTCGGTACCGGGCAGCGGCTGTGATGTCGAACCTTCGAGCGACCGGAGCCACAGTCTGGAGGTTCCGTCGCCGGCGGCCACGAATACCAGATGGCGTCGGGCGAGATCGCCATCGATATGGGATCAGTTGTCGGCGGCGTCACAACTTGCAGGCGCGTCTCGGGCGGGACGACTGACGTGGAGCGGAACCGCATCGCAGCCGTCGCCGCGAGCGCAATAACGGCAGCGACGCCGAGAACAGCCACGACCGCCAGAAACCACTTACGTACTCCTGCGACCTGCACCTGACCTGGGACGGTGGCACTCTCCGTTTGCGCGTCACCAATCCATCGCAGCTCGTCGCATAGATCGCCGGCACTCTGCCACCGTTCGTTCGGATCCTTCGCGAGGCATTTCCGCACGACTCGGTCGAGAAAGGGGGACGCTAGCGGCTGGCTCGTTCGGACGGGCTGTGGCTGGTCTTTAAGAATCGCGCCGATCAAACTGGCCTGACTGCGGCCATCGAACGCTCTCCGGCCCGTCAGCATCTCGTACAGCACAGCGCCAAATGCAAACGTGTCGGTGCGCGAATCGGCCTCCTGTCCCTCGATCTGCTCCGGGGCCATGTACTGGAGCGTCCCGAGCAACGCCCCCTGCATGGTCACCGGCGTCACGCTGGTAGGCGCAATCGAGAGACCGGACGCCGCGACGGCCGCCGGTGTGACCTTCGCGAGCCCGAAATCAAGCAGCTTTACGTCAGGCGGACCTGAAGGGCCGCCTCTGCGACCGAGCATGATGTTGCCAGGCTTGAGATCGCGATGGACAACGCCCGCGCGGTGCGCGGTGGCGAGCGCGTCGGCGATCTGAATTCCGATTGCGAGTGCTTGATCCAGCGGAAGCGGGCTCTTCGTCAAACGGTCAGCCAACGTCTGCCCTTCGAGGTACTCCAGGACGAGGAAGTCGGTGCCGTCGTGATGACCGACGTCGTAGAGCTTACAGATGTGTGGATGGTTCAGCGCGGCGACCGTGCGCGCCTCACGCTCGAAGCGTTCGCGGAGCGCAGGATCGTCGCTGACGTGCGACGGTAAGACCTTGACCGCAACGATCCGATCGAGGCGAGTGTCCTTCGCCTTGTACACCTCACCCATCCCGCCCGCACCCAGGGCGGATTGGATCTCGTACGGTCCAAGACGAACACCGGGACCGAGAGGCATAGTCTGTTTTGTGTGTCGGGCGGATTCTAACGAATTTCAGCGTAGGAGCTATAATCGCGGCCCTGCTTTTCTAATCAGCAGAGAAGGGGCTCAACATGACCAGGTTGAGCGTGCGCGCGGCGACGGCAGTCGCAGTGGCCGCGTTCGTCGGCGCGTTGACCACGGCACGCGTGGCGTCGCAGCAGCGGCCGACCATGTCGGATCAGGTCTTCAAGAATGTCCAGGTGCTCAAAGGCATCCCCGTCGATGAATTCCTCGGGACGATGGGCATCATGGCGGCCTCCCTGCAGTTCGACTGCTCGGATTGTCACGTCAACGCGGGCACCGCGAACGTGGACTGGGCAGCCGACACGTCGCGAAAAATCATGGCGCGGCGGATGGTGAGCATGGTCGCCGCCATCAACCAGACCAACTTCGGTGGACGACAGCTCGTCACCTGCTGGACCTGCCACCGCAACCGCGACAGGCCGCTCGCCACACCGACGCTCGAGACGATCTATGGCACCCCGACGATCGTACCGGACGACGTCGTCACCCAGTTTCCGGGAGCGGATCCTCCGCAGGCGATTCTCGACAGATTCATTCAGGCATCAGGCGGTGCGCAGCGCCTGGCCGCGTTGACCAGCATTTCGGGCAAAGGGATCTCCGTGAGCTTCGGCGGATTCGGCGGCAATGGCGCGGTTGAACTGCTGGCGAAGGCTCCGGACAAACGCGCCACGATCATTCTCTTCAAGGCGGAGACCAACCGAGGCGATCAAATCAGGACCTACGACGGCACCGCAGGCTGGGTCCGGACGCCGCTCAACGTCGTTGGCGAGTATCAGCTTCTCGGCAGCGACCTCGACGGCGCCAGGGTGGACGCGCAACTGTCCTTTCCAGGCCAGATCAAAAACATCCTGACGAATCTGAAGAGCGGCCCGCCGACGACCATCACCGATCTTCCGGCGCCGACGAGCCAGTCGTCAGTGCTGCAGGGCGGAGTCGGCAACCAGAGTCACGTCGTCGATGTCGTTCAGGGGACGGGACCGAGAGGGCTGCTGGTAACGCTGTACTTCGACCAGCAAACCGGACTGCTGCTGCGTGAGTTGCGGTTCGGCCTTTCGCCGATCGGCCGTGTCCCGACGCAAATCGATTTCGGCGATTACCGCGACGTCAACGGCATCAAGCTGCCGTTCCGCATGACGTTCGCGTGGCTTGATGGGCGCGATGCAATCGTGCTCGACGAGATACGGACGAATGTCCCGGTGGACGAGGCGAAGTTCGGTAGGCCGGCTCCGCTGAAATGATTGCTGGAGACTTGGGGCTGGGGCCTGGCGACTAGAAGTTCCAGTCCCCAGTCCCCAGTCCCCAGTCCCTACTGCTTGGGTGCTCCCTCAGCCTCCATCAGCCCGAGGAAGAACTTCTTGCCGTTGGCAAACACGATGTCCCTGCCGACGGCACGCGTGGAACCATCCTTCGCCTGGTAGCCCTGGACGGTGATCACGGATCCAATCGGCAGCGACTCCTTCGTCAACCCGAGTCGATAGAGATTGTTCGGGCTGGCTCCTTCGATCATCCACGTCACGGTCTTGTCCGCGTCCTTCACGTCGATGTAACTCCACGAGTGAGGATTGGTCAGCTCCCACCTCGAGACCGACCCCTGCACTTTGATCGGTTTGTTCTGGTCGAACTCCGCCGCGAACGCGTGGTGCGCCCGCAGGGGCACCGCCGCCAGAACGAGGCCCACAGCAGCGACGAGAACAGTCAGCTTCGTTGTCATGGATTGCCCCTCACTTCCCTTTCTTCGCCGCTTCCTCTTCGGCGACACGGGCGCCGTGAAGAATGGTCGCGATCATCGTGTTGCCTTCGTGGCAGGCGTACTCGTAGACGGGCCCCTTCGTCTTCGTCCAGGGAACTTCCGCAGTCCAGGGCTTGGCCCACGTCGTCGGATCTTCGACGGTGAACTGGTAAATCATCGTGTCATCCGCCGCGCGCGTGAAGCGTTCCACCAGATGCAGGTTCTCGCTCGATCCCCGGAACGCCGTCAGGTTCGTGAAATTCGTCGTATCGACGACGAGCGTGTTCCCCTCCCAATGACCCACCGAGTCTCCCTGCCACAGGCGGATATTCTGCGGAGCATGCGGGCGGCCGTCGGTCGGGATCACGCGCGTCGAGTGGTCGATCTCGTGCAGCAACGTCACGTATCCCGGTCCCTGCACAATCTGCAGAAGGTTGCCCTCGTTGGCGCCCGGGAGCATCGGGATGGCCTCCTGACCCATCATGATGCAACGCTCGCTCAACGGCCGGTTCTCGGGGCCGTCGAATTCGTGGCCTTTGTTTTTGGCGACGCGGTCGGCGTTTCTTTGTCTCGCCTGCGGCAACATAGGAGGCACGACGCCTTCGGGGCCGACGATGAGCGAAGTGCGTTTCGAGGTGTATCGCAGTTTCGTCCGGTCAAATCCGTAGAGTTCGAGGTCGTATCGGACAGCCTGCGGATTGGCGGCCCCGAGTGCGGCTCCCTCGACATCTTCTCCCTGGCTCCCCTCGCGAACACGTTTCGTCAGGTCGGCAAGTTCCTGGTCGGTGTAGAACTCCTTGGCGCCGAGACTCTTCGGCCTCTCGAAGGGCGTTAACGTGTTGTTGGTCCAGATGCCTTGCAGGTCCGGCTTACCGTCGGCCGTGCGAGGCGGCGTCCATGCCTTCGCGGCTGGCGAGGCTTTCGCGGCGGACGCCGGGGTCTGTCCGGCGACAGATGTCTGCGCAAGCAGCGCGATCACGACGGCAGCCAGCGCCGCAAGGGAAATAAGTGAACGACGGCCCATGGGGCCTCCTTTCATCTAGTTGCTCGACTTCTTGCGAAGCGCGCCGTACAACACCTCGTCAGCGAACTCGACGCACTTGTATTCCAGAAGCCTTGCGTTCTTCTCGACGTGACGATACAAGGGCATGCTGATCTTCCAGGGGCGCGAGAACACCTTTGAATCTTCAATCGTCGCTTCGTAATCGAGCGTGTCCGCGCTTCGCGGCGTGTAGCGCTCCACCACGTGGAGCGCGTCGCTGTGGAAGTTGCCGGCGCGGTCGAACCACGTGTTCTCCATTTGGCTGGAGACATCGACGACCAGCGTCTCGCCTTCCCAGCGTCCGTTGGACCAACCCATCCAGCTGTCGCCGGGGGCCTTGGTAGGCGCGCCCATGTTGATGACGCGAACCGCGCCCGCATACTCGTACGAAATCAGGATGTTCTGCGGCGATTGGACGATCTGAAACGGATACGGAAGGTAGGTGGCACGCGGCACGCCCGGTAGATAGCACTTCACCTCCGGATCGAGCGTCGTCCAGTTCGCCTGATTCTGCTTCTTGCGAGCAGCCGCCGCAGGCAAATACGGGATCTCCTCGCCTTCGACCACGCTCAGACCTGGCGGCACGGCGAAGACCGCCCCGAGCAAGGGGGCGGGACCCTTGGCGGCAACGTGGCCCTGCAGATCCCAATCCGCAGTATTCAACGCCTGCCAGATTCCGTTCAGGTTGGGTTTTCCGTCGCCAGTTCGTGGTGCACGATACGCCGGCGCCTGAGCAGCGGTGTGCGTTGCGGCGAGCACGAGACCCGCTGCCACAACGCCTGCAATGACCGAGACGCCGAGCCGATTTCGCATAGACAGGCTCCGCGGTTTGAGGGCGGCCAATCGTAGCCGCGAATCCGGGGCGCGTCAATCACGCACCGGTCGGCCGATCTAATCTATCCGCCGATAAAGAAGGGGCCGGCTTCAGCCGGCCCTGCTGATACCGCCATGGCATTCAAAGAATTCGTCAAGGCAAACCTGGTCCTCGTCGTCGGCCTGACGCTCCCCATTGTGCTGATGGCCGGGTTCCTGGTGGCGAGCGGCCTTCCGGAGCGTGTGGGCGAGCCGCCAAAGTACAGCCTGGTGTTTGCGATGACGGACTTCTCGCAGGGCCCCTCAGGGATCCCTGTGAGCGTCCGCCTCGTCGTTCAGGACGGTGTACTGAAGGCTCAGTACACCAAGCTGCTGCCGCAACCGACCGGGTACGTGAACAACGCCTGGAAAAAGTTGTACCTCTATGACGCGGCCACGCAGAAGGTACGGGAGCTGTCGTTCGGTTTCCCGGCGAACATGGACACGATTGAGGGCACGTCCGTCGAGGTTGTGGATGCGACACGTACGATGCAACTCAACACGACGCTTCAATCGCCGGACGGCTACGAACTCTCGCACGACTACGGCAGCCGGAGTGGTCTGATCAACGAGATCTTCTGGGGCGGCGGCTATTCAAACGAGTACCGACTGCGCAAAGGCGCTTCCAGCGTCAGATTGCCGCTGGCCTCCGCGAACGTTCCGTACGGGACCGTCGAGTTCGTCGGCTGGGTGACCGGAGCCTCGCGGTGAGCGCCCGGGACAATGCACTCGTCGAAGTCGTCGCCCTGGCGCGGCAACATCGCCTGACGGTCGACGAGATTGCGTCCGCGCTGGACCGCGATCCGGCCACCAGCGTGGCGCGATCGAGCGGCATCCTCTCGCGTGTGTTTGGATATCTCGGCGGCGCGTTCGTCTTTGCCGGTCTCGCGATCTACATCGGCATGCGATGGGACGATCTCGGGTCGACCGGTCGAGTGCTTCTGACGCTCGGACCTGGCTTCTGTGCATTCGTGCTGGCGCTGGTCTGCACGACACGCGAGGCATTCGCCGGTGCGGCGCTGCCGCTCTTCCTCATCGCGGCGCTCGTGCAGCCAACGGGCATCTTCGTCCTGCTGAAAGAGTTCTCACAGGGCGGCGACCCGGCGTACGGCGTGCTCTTCATGAACTTCGTCATGGTGATCCAGCAGGGATGCGCGTTCTGGGCAAGGCGCCGGACCGTGCTGGCATTGACGACGATTCTTTTCGCCACCGGCTTTGTGACCGTGACGCTCGATCTGCTGCATGTCGGCCGCGATCTGATGGGGATCGTACTCGGTATGTCGCTCGGTTGCATCGCGTGGAGTCTCGGCCGATCGCCGCACCGGTCGCTGGCGGGACCGGTGTACTTCTTTGCGGCGCTGCTCTTCCTCGGGGCGTGGTATCACCTGCTCCGTCACACCGCGATCGAGGTGCTGTTCGTCGGCCTCTCGTGCGTGGTCGTCTTCCTCTCCGTCGTCGCGCGAAGCCGAAGCCTGCTTGCAGTGGGTACGCTGGCGTTGATCGCCTACATCGGCTACTTCATCGGGGAACATTTCGAGAACAACCTGAATGCGCCGATCGTCCTGATGGTCGCGGGTTTCTTGTTCATCGCGATCGGAGCGGCGGCCGTCCGCATCAACAACAAGTACATCCGGCAGCCCGCCTGAGCGAAGGGCGTAGTAGCCATCGTAGGGGCCGACCTTAAGGTCGGCCCCTACGATCTGCGGTTGAGTGCGCCGCGCAGCTTGTCGGCGAGCGAGCCGAACCCTTCGGTCGGTCCCGTATCGTGATGTTCGGTGTCATCGGTCGCGCCGGCGCGGGCGGAACCCTCCTGAACGAGCGCAACGCCGATCCGCTTCTTTTCAAGATCGATGGTCACGATCTCGAACGCTGCGGTCATCCCGGGGGCGATCAGTTCGGACCATTTCCGCGAACGCTCCATCGGACCGAAGGTCGACGCGTGTGCCAATCCCTCGACACCCGCTTCCAGTTCCACGAAGGCACCGAAGTCCGCGACGCGCGTGACGCGGCCGGTGCGCACCTGACCGATCTGGTACGTGGCCTGAACGTTTGACCAGGGATCGGTGGTGAGCTGCTTCAACCCGAGGGAGATCTTCTGTTTGTGCTCGTCAACCTGCAGAACTTTAACCGTGATGTCGTCGCCGGGCTTGACGATCTGCGACGTGTCCGACACGCGTGACCACCCCATCTCGGACACGTGCAGCAACCCCTGCACACCGCCCCCGAGGTCGATGAATGCGCCGAACTCGCGCACCGAGGTGACACGTCCCGACAAGACCGCGCCGGGGACGATCGATTGCCGGACGTCGGCAGCAGCGGCGCGTTGCTGCTCCTCGAGAAGAGCACGCCGCGAGACGACGAGATTCCTGCCGCCGTCCTTGTACTCGATGATCCGGAACTGGTACACGCGCCCTTCGTGCGCCGGCGCGTCTGTGCGGATGGTGTCGATCTGAGAGATCGGACAGAAGGCGCGCTGCCGCGCGATGCGCACCTCATACCCACCCTTCACCGCTCGTTCGACCCTGCCTTCGACCGGCAGACCGGAGTGGAATGCGTCTTCGAGCTGCCGCTGGGTCGCGGCCCCCCGCGCCAGTTTCCGCGAGAGCGTCAGACCCGCCACGGTCGACATGACCACGGCCTGAATGCGGTCGCCGACGGCGACCTCGAGAGCGCCCTCGGCGTCTTTCAATTCGTCGACGGCGATCGTCGCTTCGCCCTTGCCGCCGACGTCTACAAACGCCACCTCCGGACCGATCGCGACAATGGTCCCCTCGATGGTCTGACCCTTCTCGATCCGCTTCGCTTTGAGCGAAGCCTCGAACATCGCGGCGAAGTCTTCGGTGGGATCACTCACGGGCTGTTCTCCGTGACTCCGCGGTTCGTGGTGACGAAAACGACGCTAATTGCTCGCCCGGCTCACCTGAAGGATCGGTCTCAACGCATCGTTCCAGATCTTGTATCCGGCGGGCGTCATGTGCAGCCCGTCCTCGACGAGCAGCTCCTTCCTCGGCTTGCCGTCTGGCCCCAGCATCTGAGGCACGATGTCGACGAACGTCAGGTGCGGATGCGTGGCGCAATACTGTTTGACCAGCGCGTTCGCGCCTTTGATCTGCTCGATCCAGGGGAACCTGCGGATGCTCGGTTTGATCGAGATGAACACGATCTGCGTCGCGGGAAGCGCCGCGTGCACCTTTCGCTCGAACGCTGTGAAGTCACCCGCGATTTGCTGCGGCGTGTGATTGGCCTCCACATCGTTGTCGCCGGCGTAGAACACGACCATCCGCGGTTTATACGGAATCACGATGCGGTCCGCATACCGCGTCGAATCGGCCGCGAGCGAGCCGCCGAATCCGCGGTTGATCGCCTGTGCTCCCAGTTCCGGGAATGATTCCTTCAGATTCCACCGGACGATGCTCGAGGCACCGATGAAGACGATGGCATTCTGCGGCGGAGGAGCCAGCTTATCCGCCTCCTCGAACTTCTGAATCGCCGGCTCCCAGCGATCCTGATTGTTCTGGGCGACAAGCTGGCGCGACAGCACACCAGGGACTGCGAACAGTCCCAACAGCGCAAGCAGCGTGACGCTGCGGCGGATGCGGCGATCGAGACGATGTGTCATCGGTTCTCCATCTTACGGCCTGGCGGGCTGCCGCACAGCGCCAAGGATCTGGTTGAACACCGGAATGTCTTCCACGTTTGCCGGGGCGTGGCTCCTGAAGGTCCGGATATGGGCGTAAATATCTTTCGCCTGAGCGTCGCTTAGCGTGTTGGCGGAAAAGTTCGGCATGCTCGTCGACGGCTGGACAGGCGCCACGTTGGCGCGGCCGCGCAGAAACGCGATGAATGACGACTCCGTCGCGAGATTCGCGCTCCAGTTGCCGACAAACGCGCGGCCGGTCTCGCCGTTGTACCCGTGGCAGCCGTAGCACGAGTACGCCTCGTACAGCTTCTTGCCGTTGACCGCGTTGCCTGTCACGGGACTGGTAGGCGGCTGCGATCGCGGGCGAACGGGCGCTTGTCCGTCTCCGGCCGACTGGGCGGCGGCCGATGCGATAGCGAGCGCAAGCGCTGCGATGACGACGAGCAGGATGTTGGTTTTCATCAGCGTGGCTGCGTGATCACGTCGATCAGGTATGGCTCGCCGCGCTTGACCGACGCGACGCCGCGCTTCAATGCCGCCGACAGCTTCGACGGATCGGTGATCGGTCCTTCGCCGGCCATCCCGTAGCCGGCGGCGATTGTTCGATAGTCGATGAACGGATCGCGCAGCGTCGTGCCGATGTGGCCGCGATCGCCGCCACGGCCGCGCACGCCGCACATGTACTCGACGAACATCAGCTCCTGATGCCACGCGCGGTTGTTGTGCATGATCGTCAGCATCGGCAACTGATGATGGACCGTCGTCCACAGCACGCCCGGCGCGTAGTTCAAATCGCCGTCGGTCTGCACGTTGATGACGATGCGGCCGCGAGCCTTGGCGGCGAGCGCGGCGCCAACCGACGCAGGCGCGCCGTAGCCCATGCCTCCTGCACCCTGTCCGCCAAGATAGCTGTAAGGCTTGTCGTGGTCCCACAGCTGCGTGTTATGCGCGCCGGAAAAGGCGCTCGGTGACGACAAGCACCAGTCCTCGTGCATGATGAGCGGCCATAGCTCCGCGTAGATGCGCGCGGTGCTGATCGGGCTCGCGTCCCAGCCGGCTTTCTTCTGCTCGAGCGCCTGCTGCAGCGCGTCGATCCGCGCCTGCTGGTTCGCGGCGGCATGCTTCGCGGTGCGCTCCTTCACGAGCCGTTGCTTGTCCGGCGTCATCTGACGCCGGACCTCCTCGATGATCGACGGCAGGCTCGCTTCCGCATCGGCCTCGAGCGCGCGACCGCTCGCCGGGCGTTCGCTTCTGCCCGGCGCCGGCGTGATGCCGCCAAACCCGATGTTCCCCGGATCACGGGCGAGCAGTGTGGCGAGCCCCGGTCCGACGATCGACGTCTGCGCGCCTTGCGCCTCGAGACCAAGCGTGTAGTCGTAGGCCGTGCTGGCGCCGGGTCCGCACAGCGGGTGCCGCTGAGGGAAGCTCATTGGGCCCTGCGTCGCCGCGGTGCTCGTCGAGGCGCCCACCAGTTCCGCGAGCTGCACCGCCTGCTTCACGCCCTCCGGCGTACGCAGACGGCCAACCGCGATCCGGAGATTGCCTGCATCGAGCAACCCCTTGGCAATCTCTCTTGCCTGCGACGCATCGACACCCGTGATCCGCGGCGGCGTGTGCGCCGGGATTTTCATGTCGCGCGCTTCCTCTTTCTGATGCTCGATGTCGATGACGACCAGCGTTGGACCCATCGGCGGCGTGATCGCCTCGTCATAGGCGCGCTGAAGAGCGACCAGCGTCTCCGCCAGCGTCTTCGGCTGCGCGTCCCATTTCGTAAAGCTCCGCACCATCCCCGCCATGTCGTTTGCGCTGTGGGCCGCGATGAAGCCCAGGTCGCGCCCCGCGATGAGCACGGCGGGAGTGCGGTCGTAGTAGGCCTGGTAGATCGACATCGCGGCGTGCTGCACGCCGATCGTGCCGTGCAGAAAGGCCGCCATCGGTACGCCGGTCGCCTTGCCGTAGCCATGGGCCATGGTCACCGCGGACTCTTCGTGCAGGGCGGTTATGAACTCGGGCATCCGGTTCGGCGGGTTGCCGTAGTTGATCACCGATTCCTGCAAACCCTCGAAGGATGAGCCCGGGTTGCCAGCGATGTACTCAATGCCGAGATCCTTCAGCACCTGCACCATCAGATCCGACCCCGGTCTGTTCACGGCGCGTTGGACGGGACGGGTTGTTGCCGGCGGACGAACGTCGCCGCCGTCGCGTTCGATCTGTTCACGAGTTGGTGGCGGCGCGCCGCCTTCCTGCGCGGATCCTGGCGCGCGCTGCGCGGGTTTGGCCTCCGACGCAGGGATGTGCGTGGTCAGCGCCGCGGCGCCGGCCGCGGCGGTGGCGGCCCCCTTCAGGAACCCTCGGCGATTCACCGCGCTCGTCGACTTCGCCATCTGTCGATCCTCCGATTCACGATTCCCGACGGTCACCGGAAAAACTCGATCTTCGCTTCGCGGAAGAAAACTGGATTCGGGGGCGCGAGTGAAATCGGCCCGTTGATCCCGAGAATCGCGATCTGGAATTTGTCACCAGCCTTGACCTGCTCGGCGAGCACGACTCGATTCGGCATGTTGAAGCCCTGAATCGTTGCGGGACTTGGTCTTCCAGCCCGGCGCGGCATCTGACCATTGACCCACGCTTCGGCGTAGTCATCGATCGTAAAGGTCAGCACCGCCATCGCGCCGGTGGTGTCAAACTCGCCGATCTTCGCTGGAACCGTCAGGGTCGTGCGAAACCATGTCATGAACAGATGACCGCCGCCGCGCCGTTCGAGCAATCCTTTCGGCTCGATCGTCGGCCATGACGCATCATCGAAGGTGGCGTCGCCCGCTTTCGGCGTGATGTCGTAGGAGCTCTTCCACGCCTCGCCGGCATTGGGCATCGCCGGCGCCTCGACGATCTTCACGTCCATGTTCTTCCATCGGGCGTTGAACGCGGTCATTCCTTCCGCCGTCGCCAGATTGACGACGTAAGCCGCCGGAATCGACGGAGCGATCACAGGAAGTGGAGTGGCAGCAGACGCAGGGGGCGCCTGTGCGACTGAGGTCGACGAGATCAATACGAATAACGTAGCAACCACGCCGCACGTCGCCAGAACGCCGAAGCCCCGATCGCGCATTTTTTCCTCCGTGGTGTAGAGGCGGACCTTAAGGTCCGCCTCTACAAAGGTCCGCGCCTACGATCATCAATCCAACGGCTCGACCTTGACGATCGACGCACCGTGATTGCTGCCAACCCAGAAGGTCACCGGGTTGGTCGAGTTGTCCACCCACACACGCCGGATGTTGGTCGGATTGGGAAGCAGATATTCGGTGAACAGGTTGGTCTTCGTATCGAGGCGCAGGATGCGATCGGACATCATCGACCCCGTCCACGCCTCGCCGTTCTTGTCGATGACCACATCGTAGGGATTCGACCACGGCGTAGGCGCCGGCCATTCCTTGATCTGCTTCGTCTTCGGGTCGAGCATCCCGACGGCGTTGCCGTCGTATTCCGCGAACCACAAACGGTTCTGCGCATCGACGCTCCCCCTCCGCGGCCGCGAATTCGAAATGGCCGTGCGGACAACCTCAAGCTTCTTCGAGGCGCCGTCGAGCATGCCGATGCTTTCGCCGTTGAAGTCGAGCATGTACAGGTTGTTGTTCTGGTCGGCGTTGATGCCGTAGGAACCAATGCTCTTTTTGGTCTGCGGATCGGTGAACGTGCCGAAGTTCTCCCATGCGCCGGTAGTCGGAGTCAGCCTGAGGATCTGCGCCCGGTCCGAGTTCTTGACCCACACCTTGCCGTCGACATGTGAGAACGTCGGCGACGCGAACGATTGCTGCGTCGCATCCGTCTGCCATTCCTTCGGCACGGACCACGTCTGAACCTGGCCGGTCTTCCGATCCACTTTCGCGACGCCGCCCTGGTACATCAGGCCGACCCAGAGGTTGCCGTCGCGGTCCGCTTCGAGATCGAGCGTCCCGAGAGGGAATCCTTCCTTGATCACCGGGATCGGGTACTCGGTGACCTTGCCGGTTTTCGGATCCATCTTGCCGAGGAACATGCCGCCGAAGTCCGAGTACCACACCATGCCGTCGCGATCGAGGATGACGTCATGCGGCTCAATCGATTTCCGCGGCAGATCGTATTCGGTGACGATCACGCGCGTCGCACGCCCCGTCGGCCGCGGCAGCGTCTTCAGCGGATAGGTGTGAAGAGCACCTCTGCTGCGGTTGACCGTCGCAAGCCATTCGGCGGCGGCTTTCGAGCGCGGGTCCGCGCTCATGACAGCGGCACCCATCGCGTTGCCGGCGCCGCCACCGAGATTACGGCGTGCCGTGCCGATGAGCCGCTGTGGATGTGTGAGCGTGCTGCCTGGAAAGTAGCCCGACATCCGGTCGAACACCTGCAGGAATTCGTTTGCGTCGTGTGTCGAATTGACGATCGGCTGATACGAATGGCAGCTGTTGCACGAGAGCAGGAACTTCTTCTGCTCGTCGGAGCCGGGCATGCTGGCCACCCACTCCGCGTTGGTGAGCTGCGTCGCGAGATCCTTCGTCTCTTTCAGCTTGATGATCGCGTTCGCGGCAACGCCACTCCTGACATCGATTCCGCGCGGACCGACCAGCTCGTACCCGATTGCGCGGATCTTCAGGAGGTAGTCGCCGTCCGGGAGTTTTGATTCCGGGAAGTTGAAGCGCCCCGTCGCGTCCGTCACAACTGAGATCGAGATCGGAGATCCCTCCCGGTGCGCGGTAACCACCACGCCTTCCATCCGGTCTTCCTCTTCGGAGATGACGAGCCCCGTGAGCGCGACGCCCGCCTGTGCCCGCAGGGGTGACGAGGAATGCGATCCCGCGTACAGGACCAGCATCGTGACGCCGGCGATAGACGAGAGCAACAGGTTGTTCCGCATGACACGCCTCCTCGGCGTCGCGCTAATGACCCTGCTTCTGCTCCTTGAGAAACGCGAGGGTATGACTGACGCACTCGTCGGCATTGGCAGCAGCGATGTGGTACGCGTCGCTGCGAATGACCACGAGTCTCGAGTTGGGAATCTGCGCCTGGTAGGCTCGCGCCTCCTCCACCGAATGCATCTTGCTGCGGTCCGCGGTGATGACCAGCGTGGGCGCGCTGATGCGCTGCAGGACTCCCTCTTTGGCGAGATCAAATTTCGACATCGCCTCGCCGAGACCTTTGACACCCTCTCGATCCGGCCTGCTGAAGAGGGTGTTCCAGTAGTCGACCATCTCGCGCGGCGCGTTCGAGCCCAGTCTGTCCCGCTGTGGAACCGGTGATGGGTTCGCAATCGCCAGCGGCTTCGCCGGCCCGCCAACAACGACGAGCGTGCGCGTGCGCCTTGGATAGTCGGCGGCGAATCGCATCGCAACACTGCCACCTGTTTTCGCACCGATGATGTGCGCGGACTCGACGCCCGCCTTGTCCATCACGCGCGTGACGAACGTCGCGAGGCTCGCGAGTGAATACTGAAAGCCGGGCGGGACGCTCGAATGTCCGAGTCCTGGCAGATCGGGCCGGATGAGGCGGTACTCCTGCGCCATTCGCGGCACCCACGCATACCACTCGACGCTCGACTCGTCGTTGCCATGGATGAGGACCACGGGTTCCGGGGTGCGCCAGGGTTCACCCAGCCAGTCTTCCCGGTAGAACAGATCTTCCTTGTAGTCCGCATCGACCTTCCGCCCGGCCCCGCTCTGGGCACCTGCTCTCTTCGATGCCAGCGTCGCTGCCAGAACGGGGAACCCGAGCAACGCCGTACGACGCGAGATCGCTCGAGGCATGCGAACCACCTTTCGGCGAGATGGTATCTCAAACGCGGTAGGATTCACCCCGTCTGGAGGGGTTAGGGATGCGAAAGCCGCTCGTCTCTGGCGCCGCGTTGGTTTGCCTGGCGATGTCGATCATTCTGGGTCGACAGCACTCGGACATTCTGGGGGGACCGCGCTCGGACGTGCTCGCGTATGCGCAGGCGCAGAAGTCCGGTTCGAGGGTCCTGCCGGTCTTCGAGGTCGATTCCCATTTTCCGGCGATGCCGGAGCGGATGCTGCTCGGCGGCGTCGGTGGCGCGACCGCCGACTCGCACGGCAATGTCTGGGTGTTCCACCGACCGCACACGCTCGAAGAAGGGAACGCCACGGAGAACGGATACGTGCCGGGTCCGCCGGTGATGGAATTCAGCGAGACCGGCAAATACATCCAGGGATGGGGCGGTCCGACCCGTGATGGACGCTACGAGTGGTTCAACCGCGGCGGCCTCTTCTCCGCGTTCGCGGAATGCGCGTCGTGCACGAAGGAACACCGGACCAATGGCGACGGACGCCCCGGAAGCGGTGAGCACGGCATCACGGTCGACTACAAGGACAACGTGTGGCTCACGGGCAATGGGACCGGCGATGGACAGATTCTCAAGTTCACCAAAGACGGGAAGTTCCTGCTGCAGATCGGCAAGGGTGGCGTCGCCGTTGACAGCAACAACACGGAACACCTGAGCCGACCGGCCGCTGTCGTCGTGTATCCGAAAACGAACGAGGTCTTTGTGGCCGACGGCTACGGCAATCGCCGCGTCGTCGTGTTCGACGCCGAGACCGGCGCGTACAAGCGTCACTGGGGCGCCTACGGCAAAAAGCCGGATGACAAGGCGCCGAACTCGCGCCAGTCCACGGGCCAGCCGTCGCAGCAGTTCAACACGCCGCATGGCGTGGCGATTTCCAACGACGCCATCGTCTACGTGGCGGACCGCGCCAACAACCGGATTCAGACGTTCACGATCGACGGCATGTTTCTGAAGGAAGGATTTGTGAAACGCGAATCCGAAGGAACCGGCAGCGCATTTGGCGTCGGACTGTCCGCCGATCCGCAGCAGCGGTTCCTCTACGTCGCCGACGGCTCCAACGAACGAATCGCCATCCTCGATCGCTTGACACTGGAAGAAATCGGGCAAATCGGCCGGCCCGGCCGGAAGGCAGGCGAGTTCTTCCACCTGCACAGTCTGGGCGTCGACCCTAAGGGAAATATCGTGACCGGCGAGTCACAGGGCTATCGAGTCCAGAAGTTCATCTACAGGGGGTTATCGAGGCCTTAATTGAATTGATTCTTCACGCGTAATCCCTATATGCTGCCGCCCTCGGATCCGCCAGCCTATAGATGGGGAGGTGCACGATGCGCGTCGCCCTGTTCGTTCCGCTTCTGGCTGCGTTGCTGACCCAATACCCGGCCTCCGCTGTGCCTCGCGCGCAGGCGGCCGGTCCTTCAGCGGCATCGGCCCTGGATTACGACTACTTCAAGACGAAGGTACAGCCGATCTTTTTGGCGAAGCGCGAAGGACATACCCGCTGTGTGTCCTGTCACAGCAAGGGCACGCCGATGCGGCTCGCCGCACTTTCACCGGGCGCGACGACCTGGAACGAGGACCAATCCAAACGGAATTTCCAGGCGGTTGCGGCGCGCGTGATCCCTCGTGACCTGGTGACGAGCAAACTCCTGCTCCATCCACTGCTGTCCGAGGGAGGCGGCGACTTCTACCACAGCGGCGGAAAGCACTGGAATTCGTTCCTCGATCCGGAATGGCAGACACTCGCCAACTGGGTGTGCGGGCGGAAAGCCAACGAGAAGCTCGTCGAGTTGACCGGCACGTGCGGCGGCGGCGCGGAGTGACCTTCACTCGTTTTTTGTGAGGACCTGACGATGACAATTCACTACGTTCGGCGCTATCTGACGGGTCTGGCGATCGTGTCGCTGTCGGTGCCGTTGATGGCCCAGAACCAGGTTCGCATCCTCCAGAGCAACGCGGCGGGCGACAGAGTTCACATCATCGACCCCGCCACCAACTCGGTCGTGGGAGAGATCACCGACATCGAAGCCGCCCACGGCGTCACGGCGTCGCCCGACGGAACTCGTATGTACGTCAGCAGCGAAGCGGACGACACGCTGGACGTCGCCGATCTGGCGACAAAGAAGATTATCAAGAGGATTCCTCTCTCGGGCCGTCCGAACAACATCTCCATCACGCCTGACGGGAAGAAGGTGTATGTGGGGATCCGGCAGGCGGTCGGCAGCAACCCCGGCGTCGCCGATGTCATCGATACCGCGTCGCTCACCAAGGTGAAGAGCGTCCGGACAGAAGGGCCCGTCCACAATCTGTATGTCACGCCAGATGGCAAGTTCGTCGTCGCCGGCGAGGCTGGCGGCGAAGGACACGTGAGCGTGCTCGATGCGAAGGCCGACGTACCGGCGTGGAACATCAAGCTTGGCGAGGGCATCCGTCCGATGGCGATGTCCAAAAACCCCGATGGTTCGACGAACCTCCTGTTCGTGCAGATCGGTGATTTCAACGGCTTCGTTGTCGTCGATTTCCAGGCAAAAAAGGAAATGACGCGAATCACGCTTCCGAAGCTGGCCGCCGGGAGAATCCCGCTGATCTCGGGCTCCTCTGAATCGCACGGCATGGCGGTCACGGCCGATCAGAAGACGCTCGTAGTCTGCAGCCGTCTGAACAACGCGCTCTACGCCTACTCACTCCCCGATTTGAAGGTCATTGGAAAGGCTGATCTGAGCGGGAGAGGCGCCGCGTGGGTGACGCTCACGCCCGACGGCAAGCGGGCGTATGTGGCCGACCCCGTCGGCAACCAGACACTCGTGGTCGACATTGCTTCGTTGAAGGAAGTGGCGAAGATCAAGGTCGGCCAGGTGCCGAAGCGGAATTTCACGATGGTCGTCCCGTCGAGGACCGCCACGAACTGAATGGGTTCGCAATCCCATTCGAGACGCAGACAATTCCTGACGAGCGGCGTCGGCCTGACCGGTCTGGTCCTGGCCGGCGTCCGTTCGCTGCGCGGCCAGACAGCAGCGGCCCAGACGCCTGCGAAAGATCTTCTCGCGTACGGGCAGCCGTCTCCGATCGACAACACGATCCGCAGAGCACCAGGCGCACCGACCGCGCTCGCCGACACCGCGTTGATGACGCCACTGCAGGATCTCGACGGGATCATCACGCCGTCCGGTCTTCACTTCCTGATGGATCACGTCAAGGGGATCCCCGCTCTCGATCCGAAGCAGCATCGCCTGCTGCTGCACGGGATGGTGGATCGTCCCCTCGAGTTCACGCTCGATGAGTTGAAGCGACTGCCGTCGGTCTCGCGCATCCATTTCCTCGAGTGCAACGCCAACAGCCGTCCGCTGCGTGGAGCCAATGGCGAGTCCGTTCAGTTGGTCCATGGACGAACGAGCTGCAGCGAATGGACAGGCGTCCTCCTGTCGGTGCTGCTCAAGGAGTGCGGGGTCAAGAAGGAAGCGAGCTGGATCGTCGCCGAGGGGAATGAAAACAACCAGTACACGATGAGCATTCCGCTGCCCAAGGCGATGGACGACACGCTGGTCGCCTACGCGCAGAACGGCGAGCCGGTGCGTCCGCACCAGGGCTACCCGCTGCGGCTCGTGGTCCCGGGCTGGGAAGCGATTCGATCCGTGAAGTGGCTGACGCGCATCAACGTCGTCGATCGACCGTACATGGCGTGGCACGAGTCGGGCAACAACGCCGACACGAGACCCGACGGCAAAGGTTTGTGGTTCCGATTCCAGCTGGGGCCCAAGTCGGTCATCACGCGACCTTCCGGTGGCCAGCGTCTGCCGGGCCACGGGTTTTACGAGATCACAGGTCTGGCGTGGACCGGTGGCGGCCTCGTGCGCAAGGTAGAGATATCGACGGACGGCGGCCGCACGTACAAGGAGGCGGAGCTCCAGCAGCCGGTGTTGCGATACGCCCACACGCGGTTCCGCTTTCCGTGGCGGTGGAATGGAGAAGAAGCCGTGCTGCAGTCACGCTGCACGGACGAGCGCGGCGAGGTGCAGCCGACGATTCTCGAGGCGGCGAAGAACCTGGGCGTCGCTCCCGAATACTTCTACGACGCCGATCACTTCAACGGCATTCAGCCGTGGAGAGTGACGCGCGATGGACTCATTCAGAACGCGCTGTTCTAGGCTGCTGACGGCGACGCTGGCGCTGTCGATGAGTGTCACGACGCTGGCTCAGGGTCCGACGTACCAGCTCGGAAGAACTCCGAGCGCGGAAGAGATCAAGGCGAGGGACATCGCGATTTCGCCTGAAGGCAAGGAACTGCCGCCGGGGCGCGGAACCGCCGTCGAGGGCGCCGCGGTCTACATGCAGAAGTGCGCCGCGTGTCACGGGCCAAACGCGAGCGGAAGCGCACTGCATCGTGGGCTCATACCACTTGGGAACGCCAAACCCGTGAAGATCCCATTCAGCCTCGTTCCGTACGCCACGACCGTCTGGGACTTCATCAACCGCGCCATGCCGCAGAGCAACCCGGGCTCTCTGAAACCCGACGAGGTCTATGCGGTGACCGCCTACGTGCTCTTTCGAAACGACGTCATCAAGGAAACCGACGTCCTCGATGCGACGAGCCTGCCGAAAGTGCGAATGCCGAATCGCGACAACTTCCTTCCGGCGCAGCCAGAGTGGAATCCGAAGGCGAAACGACCGTTCGGCTACTACCCTTGATTCGCCCGACGGAGACAACCACGAAGATCACGAAGATCACAAAAGAGCCGCAGGAATTCGGGGACGTGCGTCCGGAGAACCTCTGCAGGCTGCTGCCGGCAAGCGTTCCTAGCGGAATGCCGGTGCTGGAATTCGAGGCTTGTCAGCCGCGCGACCGCGGAAACCCGCTTCGACGTCCGCAACATTGACAATGTAGCTACACGACGCTACATTGAACTCATATGAAGACGGTAGGTGTCCGCGAATTGAAGAATCGTTTGAGCGAGTACATTCGACACGTGCGCTCCGGCGAGAGCGTCCTAGTGACCGACCGCGGCGAAGTCGTCGCGGAGCTCGCGCCTCCAGGACACGGCACAGTCGACAGCGAAGTGCCGGCGGCGCTGCTGGCGCTGGCGAAACGGGGCCTCGCGACCCTCGGTGCCACAGGCGACGCCAGTCTGTATCCGTCGCTCCCTCGAAAACGCAAACGTAGGTTCACAGCCGCGCAGTTGCTCGACGAAGAGCGCGGGTCCCGGTGAACTTATACGCTGAGTCCAGTGCAGTCCTCGCCTGGCTCCTCGACGAAACCTCCGCGCCGAACGTCCGTCAACTGCTGGCGGCCGCCGAAACAGTCGTCGCGTCCGACCTCACTCTCATCGAGTGCGATCGCGTCCTGCTGCGCGCCGCCACTCTAGGTGAGCTGACGGAGGCAGAGGCGGCAGACCGACGCGCACATCTCACGATGGCGGCCTCTCATTGGCATGTCCTCCACATCGGCCCCGAGATCGTTGAGCGCGCCCGACAGCCGTTTCCTGGCGAACCGATTCGAACACCCGACGCTATTCATCTCGCGTCTGCGCTGGTCGCGCGTTCAGCGGTCGCCGGACTCGAACTGCTCAGCCTGGACGACCGCATCCGCAAGGCGGGGCGACGGGTCGGTCTTCAAGTCCGTCCGGAGTAACGGCATACAGGTATTCTGCAGATTCAGCTGCACACGTTGCCGAGCACTCCCGAGCCGCCGCAATAACTCACATCCTGCAGCTGAATGATCAGGCCGTCGGGATCGGTGAAGTACAGCTCCGGCGTGCCTTCCTTTGCTCCGCCGCGATCTTCCTTGCGCACGCTGATGTAGTGGACGAGCGGGCCGGGCGCACCCTGACCGTCGCCGCGTGGCTTGATTCCGTATGTCTCCAGCGTCTTGATGACCGTGTCAGGCCGGAAATTCTCCAGCGTCATGCACAGGTGGTTGATGCTGGCGCGCGGCACAGAATCCGATCCGCCGCGGCCTGCAGCACCAGTGTTGAACACCAGAAACTCGACGCCGCCCCACCCGAGCACCGGAGAGGTCGGCCCTTGATACGCCTGAATCCTCAGACCGAACAGATCCTGCCAGAACGTACGGGACGCGGCGGGATCGGACACGCTGTTGGTGGTGTGGCTCCATCCGCGCAGCGCAAAGAGCCCGCGGCGTGGCGGACGCGCGGGTGCAGGGCACACGTTGCCGAGTGGGCCGGCTCCGCCGCAGTACCGCGGATCCTGTAACTGAATAACGAATCCATTCGGATCGCCGACATAGAGCTCAGGTGTTCCCTCCTGCGCACCGCCAGCGTCCGGGCCGCGCATTCGGACGCGCATCTTCATGGCGCCCCCCGCCACCGTTGGCCGCGGCGCCGTCAACCCTTGTTACGCCGTGCTGCATGAGGATTCTGCTGACGCGCTCGACGCTGAAGTCTTCGACGCCGACGGCAAGATGATCGAGCCGCGACGGGCTCGAGCCTGCGGCGCTCACTCCAAGAAAATGTGGTCCGGCGCCGATCTGCAGGTTCGTCGTGGTTCCCTGCCTGGAGATGACCGGCATGCCGAAGAGACCCTGGTAGAAATCGACCGAACGCTCAACGTCGGCAACGGCCAGCGTCACGTGGTTGAGCCCACGCACGCGCACCGTTGGACGCGCCGCCTGGGCCGGCAGGCGTGGCGCCATCATGAACGCATACGCGCCCGCCGTCGTCGCTTTCAGAAATTCACGCCGAGAATTCGTAGCCGATCTCACTTCCAGCGATTCATCGCCTGACGATGCATCGACTCGGGCGGAAGCTCAGCGAGCTCGATCCGGATGCCGTTCGGGTCGGTGATGTTGTTCAGGATCGCCTTCGTATCGCTGGTGCGGATGTCGGCGATGTTCACGCCGCGCGCCTTGAACATCGCGGTCGCCTCTTTCATGTTCTCCACGTGGATGCCCACGTGATTAATCGCAGCGGGACGTCCCGGACCGGGCTGGATTTCGAAGAACGTGTTCTTGCTCACCTGCACGTACACGAGGCGCGCCTGCCCCTTGTCGTCGTTCACGCGAAACGCCTCCGGAAACCCCATCGTCTTCGTATAGAAGGTGACCGCCTCATCGAGGTTTGGCACGTTCATCCCGATGTGATTCACCTGGACGAGTCCCTTGTTCGGTGTGTTGTTTGGACCCTGGGCCGCAACGGTGTGAAGGCCGACGCCCACGAGCAAACCGGTGAAAAACAACATGCAAGCTCGCATCGCAACTCCTCCCATGAAATGAAGCGCGCAGCCTCGTCTGTGATAGCCGGGTAATTCTGTGATAGCCGGGTAATTGTATGTGACAATCGTCTTCGCTTCCGCGAGGTGTTTATGAGAATCGTCCTGCGGGCGGTGATCCTTCTCGGCGCGCTGGCCGTTCCGGCGAGCGTGATGGCGGCTGACGTCACGTTCAACAAAGACGTCCTGCCCATCCTTGAGAAACATTGTCAGGCGTGCCACCGGCCGGGCGAAGTGGCACCGATGTCGCTTCTCACTTTCGCCGATGCGCGGCCGTGGGCGCGCGCGATCAAGGCGGCAGTGCTGTTACAGAAGATGCCGCCGTGGCCGGTCGAACCGCAGTACGACCACAAGTTCTCCAACGCCGCCCGGCTTACGCCTGCCGAGCGCGAGACACTCGCGGCGTGGGCGGACAGCGGCGCCGTGGAAGGCGACGCGAAAGACAAACCCGCTCCCGCCACCTTTGTCGACGGCTGGAATCTGACGCCCGATCTCATCATCGAGATGCCCACCGACTTCCAGGTGCAGGCGACCGGGACGATCGAATACCAATACATGCTCGTGAAGGCGAATTTCCCCGAGGACACGTGGGTGCGCGCCGCGGAAATGCGTCCCGGCAACGCGAAGGTCGTGCACCACGGCGAGGTCTGGGTACTGCCGCCCGGATCGAAATGGATGGCCGATGCTGTCCCGGGCGTCGCCTATCCACAGAGCGTGCGGCCGAAGATCGGCGAGGACGACATCGACATCCTCGGCAAGTTCAACCCCGGTCTTGGCGCGCAGACGTTCGACTTCGGCGACTCGGCGAAATTCGTCCCGAAGGGATCCGATCTGGTCTTCGAGATCCACTACACGGCCGTCGGCACGCCGCAGGTCGATCGCACGAAGGTCGGCATCGTCTTCGCGAAGGGGCCGCACACGACCCGCTACTTCACGTCGTACGGACCGACTGCAGGCAACCTCGTCATCCCCGCGGGCGACAACAACGCCGAAGTCGTCAGCGAGGTGACGGCAGCCACGGACCTGAAGCTCGTGTACGCGCAGCCGCACATGCACCTGCGCGGCAAGGATTACGAGATGCGCGCGATCTTGCCGAACGGCGACTCGCAAACGCTGTTCACATCGAAGTGGGACTTCAACTGGCAGCTGGGATACGTCTTTACGCAGCCGATTGATCTGCCGAAAGGGACGCGCCTCATCGGCATCTCGCATTTTGACAACTCCTCCGCCAACCGGTTCAATCCGGATCCGACGAAAGAAATCCGCTGGGGTCTTCAGAACTGGGACGAGATGAGCAACTGTTTCATCGGTCTGGTATTCGACGCGAAGGTGGATCCGAAGAAGATCTTCGTGCGCAGCGGACCGAGCCTGCTGCCGGTCGGGCCACCGGGACCGACGCTCACGACGCTGGAAAAGAATTCGACGAAGTAGGCTATTGGAAATCGCCCAGGTATTTGTGGGCGACGGTCAGGTCGCACTTCTGGTTCGAGTGCGGCATGCCGGGACGGTACTGCCACTGCCCTGACCATTCGACCGGTCGTGCCAGATACACGGGGTCTTCAACAACACCTGAATACAACAGCACCTTCCCACCCTCACCGAGCCGGAAGCGTTCGGTGACGTGTTTCTTCGTGCTGCCAGGCAATCCAGATGTGGACAGACCGAGCGGATGTTCCTTGAAGTTCGTCGTGTCGGCGACCAGCGTGTTGCCTTCCCAATGTCCCACGGTGTGGCCGTGCAGGAACGTCTCGCTCGCCGGCGGGTGCTTGCGGCCGTCGAGGTAGATCGTTCGTTCAGAATCCATCCAATCAACCTTCATCACGACACGGTCGCGTTGAACCGTGATGGTGTCGGCCACCGCGTAGAACATCAGGTTCGGCACGCCGACGGGAATGCAGTCTTTCTGCGCGGTGGCTTTCGGATCGAAGCTGGCCACCGCCGCCTTGCCGGCGTCGGTCAGTGGCCAGGTCCTTACCGCTGCGCCGAAGCCATTCATTTCGCTGAACGGGGGAAACCAGGTGCCCGCAATGGTGGTCGCCGTTGCGTCCTTCGCCACGTACACGCTGCGCGAGCCGATGAACAGCGGGTAATAGGACCCATCCTGCTTGACCAGATCTTTGCCGAGCATCAGCCCGTCGGGCTTGGGCCGTGCGGGGTTTCCGACGAATGCTACGATATCGCCGCCCTTGAGTGAAGCCCTTGTGAACCCAAGAGGAGTATAGACAAATAACCCCCCCGCCTCCT
>JACXTT010002829.1_pt1 | contig 27202 bp, 19 predicted proteins | sample 9270951 | NCBI WGS metagenome assembly JACXTT01 (sample SAMN15532306, study PRJNA645909) | rock metagenome | isolation source: weathered quartz diorite | place: Puerto Rico | collected 2017-06-21 | reverse complement strand
CCGGGCAGAACCTGATCAACTTCCACGCGGCGGACGGTTCCGGTTACCGCTTCCTGGCGGACATCGTGATCCAGCTCAATGCGCTGAATCCGCAGATTGCGTCCCGGCAGTTGGCGCCGCTGACCCGCTGGCGCAAATACGACGACGCGCGCCAGGCACTGATGAAGGCCGAGCTTGAGCGGATTCGCGGTTCGGGTGAGTTGTCGGCCGATGTGTACGAGGTGGTTAGCAAGAGCCTGGCGTGATCTGTTTGCCTTCGGGCGGCCTTGAGGGCCTCTTCGCGGGCAAGCTCCGCTCCCACAGGATTTGAGTCGAGCCTGGATGTTGTGGACGACCGAAAAACTGTGGGAGCGGAGCTTGCCCGCGAAAGCGTCGGTACAGGCGCCACTGAAACACTTGATCCCCACCCCATAAAGGCCACGCTCGTGGCCTTTGTTCATCACCCCACCTGATGCCCCATCATTCAGGCCTCGCCTCAACGCCCCGGGTTAACAAAAGATAACGTGGCGTCGATTGTCAGACGATTCCAAAGCCCGATAGGATAGCTCCAGCTTCAGAAGGGGCTCTAGATTGCCGGTTTCAGACGACCGGGCAGTCATGAAAACGCCCTCGAAGGCGCCCTGAAAGGTCGGACGACCTGACAATAATAATGGGGAGAAAGGTCTATGAATGAGCCTGTGAGGCCTACGGGTTCTTGCTGTCCGTCCACATGGCGCGGCGCAGCATTGCTGGTGACGGCGCTTTCGCTGTCGGGACTGGCGGCACTGCCGGCCAGCGCATATGCGGCGGCGCCCAGCACTGCCGATACGATCTACTCCATCGAATCGTCCAAGGCCAGCAAGAGCCTGTTGCTCGACGTGGTCCATGCCGGCAAACGGCTGGTGGCCGTCGGCGATCGCGGACACATCCTCTTTTCCGACGACCAGGGCGCCCACTGGACCCAGGCCCGGGTACCGACCCGGCAGATGCTCACGGCGGTCTATTTCGTCGATGACCGGCACGGCTGGGCCGTCGGCCACGATGCGCAGATCCTCGCCAGCGAAGATGGCGGCGCGACCTGGACCCGCCAGTTCCAGGACCTCAAGCGTGAAGCACCGTTGCTCGACGTCTGGTTCAAGGACGCCAGCAGCGGCTTTGCCGTGGGTGCCTACGGGGCCTTGCTGGAAACCACCGACGGCGGCCAGCACTGGGAAAACGTCAGCGACCGCCTCGACAACCCCGATCAGTTCCACCTCAACGCCATTGCCGCGGTCAAGGATGCCGGGCTGTTCGTGGTCGGCGAGCAGGGCAGCATGTTCCGCTCCGCCGACTGGGGTCAGACCTGGGAACACGTCGACGGCCCTTACCAGGGTTCGCTGTTCGGCGTGATCGGCACTGCCCAACCGTCCACGCTGCTGGCCTACGGTTTGCGCGGCAATCTCTACCGCTCCACCGACTTCGGCAGCAACTGGGAGCCGGTCGAACTCAAGGCCACCCGTGGCAACCTGGAGTTCGGCCTGTCCGGCGCGACCTTGCTGGCCGACGGCTCGCTGGTGATCGTCGGCAACGGCGGCAGTGTGATCCGCAGCACCGACGATGGCGCGACGTTCAGTGTGTTCAATCGTCCCGACCGGATTTCCCTGTCGTCGGTGACGGCGGCCGGCAACGGCAACCTGATCCTCGTCGGCCAGGGCGGCGCCCATACCACCACGGCAACGGGCGCTGAGCTGGGCCAATAACAAGAAAGGCGGGAATCTTCATGAGCAGTCATCAAAGTCATCATCAAGACAAGGCGACGTTTCTCGAGCGCCTGATTTTCAACAACCGCCCGGGGGTGATCGTCATCTGCCTGCTGGTCAGTGTCTTCCTGTTCTGGCAGGCCACGCTGATCCGGCCCTCCACCAGCTTCGAGAAAATGATTCCGCTCAAGCATCCTTTCATTGAAAAGATGATGGAACACCGCAACGACCTCGCCAACCTGGGCAATATGGTGCGGGTTTCGGTGGAGGCCAGGGACGGCGACATCTTTACGAAGGAGTACATGGAGACCCTGCGGCAGGTCAACGACGAGGTGTTCTATATTCCCGGCGTCGACCGCTCCGGCCTCAAGTCGTTGTGGAGCCCCAGCGTGCGCTGGACCGAAGTGACGGAGGAAGGTTTTGCCGGCGGCGAGGTGATCCCGCAAAGCTACAACGGCTCGGCCGACAGCCTCGACAAGCTGCGTAACAACGTGCTCAAGTCCGGTCAGGTCGGCCGCCTGGTGGCCAACGACTTCAAGTCGAGCATCGTCGATATCCCGCTGCTGGAGGCCTACCCGAACCCGCAGGACCAGGGCAAGTTGCTGGCGCTGGACTACCAGAAATTCTCCCACCAGCTCGAAGAGAAGATCCGCGACAAGTTCGAAGCGCAGAACCCCAATGTGAAGGTGCACATCGTCGGCTTCGCGAAGAAGGTCGGTGACCTGATCGATGGCCTGGTCATGGTGGTGCTGTTCTTCGGCGTGGCCTTCATCATCACCCTGGTGCTGTTGTACTGGTTCACCCGGTGTGTCCGCAGCACCGTCGCGGTGTTGAGCACCACCCTGGTGGCGGTGGTCTGGCAGTTGGGGTTGATGCACGCGTTCGGTTTCGGCCTGGACCCCTACTCGATGCTGGTGCCGTTCCTGATCTTCGCCATCGGTATCTCCCATGGCGTGCAGAAGATCAACGGCATCGCCTTGCAGTCCAGCGACGCCGACAACGCCCTGACGGCGGCCCGGCGCACCTTCCGGCAACTGTTCCTGCCGGGAATGATCGCGATCCTCGCCGACGCCGTGGGTTTCATCACCCTGCTGATCATCGACATCGGCGTGATTCGCGAACTGGCCATCGGCGCGTCCATCGGCGTGGCGGTGATTGTGTTCACCAACCTGATCCTGTTGCCGGTGGCTATCTCTTATGCGGGCATCAGCAAGAAGGCCGTCGGGCGCAGCAAGAAGGACGCGACCCGCGAACACCCGTTCTGGCGCCTGCTGGCGAATTTCGCCAGCCCCGGGGTGGCCCCGGTGTCCATCGTCCTGGCCTTGCTGGCCCTGGGTGGCGGCCTCTGGTACGGGCAGAACCTGAAGATCGGCGACCTCGACCAGGGTGCACCGGAGCTGCGTCCCGACTCGCGCTACAACAAGGACAACCGCTTCATCATCAACAATTACTCCACCAGTTCCGACGTGCTGGTGGTGATGGTCAAGACGCCGCCCGAGGGCTGCTCGCACTATGCAGCGATGGCGCCGATCGACGAGCTGATGTGGAAGATGCAGAACACCGAGGGCGTGCAGTCGGCGATTTCCCTGGTGACCGTGTCCAAGCAGATGATCAAGGGCATGAACGAGGGCAACCTGAAATGGGAAACCCTGTCGCGCAACCCCGATGTGCTGAACAACTCCATCGCCCGGGCCGATGGCCTGTACAACACCAATTGCTCCCTGGCGCCGGTGCTGGTGTTCCTCAACGACCACAAGGCCGCGACCCTCGACCGTGCCGTCCATGCGGTGCAGGACTTCGCCAAGGAGAACAACAAGGACGGCCTGGAATTCCTCCTCGCCGCCGGTAACGCCGGGATCGAGGCCGCCACCAACGAAGTGATCAAGGAGTCGGAGCTGACCATCCTGATCCTGGTGTACCTCTGCGTGGCGACCATGTGCATGATCACCTTCCGTTCCTGGGCGGCGACCCTGTGCATCGTCCTGCCGCTGATGCTGACCTCGGTGCTGGGTAACGCCTTGATGGCGTTCATGGGGATCGGCGTGAAAGTCGCGACCTTGCCGGTGGTGGCGCTGGGTGTCGGGATTGGCGTGGACTACGGGATCTACATCTACAGCCGCCTGGAAAGCTTCCTGCGCGCCGGCCTGCCGTTGCAGGAGGCCTATTACCAGACGCTGAAATCCACCGGCAAGGCGGTGCTGTTCACCGGCCTGTGCCTGGCGATCGGGGTCTGCACCTGGATCTTCTCGGCGATCAAGTTCCAGGCCGACATGGGCCTGATGCTGACCTTCATGCTGCTCTGGAACATGTTCGGTGCGCTGTGGCTGCTGCCGGCGCTGGCGCGGTTCCTGATCAAGCCTGAGAAGCTGGCGGGCAAGGTCGGTGGGTCGTTGTTTTCCCATTGAGGGCCGGACGGCCGGGTGATCGTGATAAACGATCACCCGGCCCCAGGGCAATATCGCCTATCATGGGTACTTTCCCAAACACGATAGAACATCATGACCGCTGCAACCGACACCCTGCTCAGTGCCCTTGAAACCTGCGACATGCTTGAAGTCGACGGCCTGCACGCCTTCGACTTCACCCTCGATGACAACCGCCTGCTGATCGAATGCATGGATGGCCGGGCCGAGAAGCGCTGGAGTTTCACCCGCGCCCAGATCGAGGCCGCGACCTTCGACGAGACCCTGCAAAGCTGGACCCTGAGCGACGATTCCAGCGAGCATCGCCTGGTCTGCATGAGCGCCTTCACCGCCCGCGACGAAGAGGAATAAGACGTTTACCGCGTCGATTGACCTTGTCGCCCGGGGTGTGCGAACTGCGACAATAGACCGCATCCCCTGATGAATCAGCGACTTGCGTTTCTATTAATGACGCTGATATTCGCTACTGCTGCAATGAATTTCAACGATGTCCGCCCTCGGATGTACTTTTGACTCACGGCCTGAAAGGGCAAGCAAGCCAACTGACATTCGAGGGTTACCGCCATGAACTTCAATCTTTTCTCCGTTATCGCTGCTTCCGCTGTTTCCGCTACCGTGGCTCTGCCTGCCAGCGCCAGCGTGGAAATCAGCAGCCAGAAAAGCCACACCCAGAGCTACACCCAGAAGTACCTGCAACAGAGCGCCAACTTCTACGCCGCTCTGGATCACAAAGCCCAGCACTGAGCACTTAAGCCAGGATGCATACCTTGTGGGAGTTGGACCGCCGCGAAGAGGCCTTTGGGGCCACCAAAAGCTTCGCAGGTAAGCACCGCTCCCACACCACTCCCACAAGGTATGCATCCTGGCTCAAGTTATGTTGTGCGTTTCAGATTGAATGCTTTTAAGTGAGCACGCTCACATCAGTGCTTGGCCATCACCACATTGAACAGTTCCGAAGCCAGGAACTGCTCCAGCCAAGTCTGTAGATGTTTGTACGGAGCTTGCGCAAACCACACCTGATCCACATGGGCAAATTGGCGCACGAACGGTGCGATCGCAATGTCCGCCAGGCTCAGGTGTTCGGCCAACAGATGGCCGTTACGCGCAAGCAAACCGTCCAGCTTCAAGAGGAATTGCCCGCCCTGTTCCCGGTAGTGCTCCATGGAAAACTCCGGGTAGTGCACCGCGTACTTGTAGCGGTCCAGCCACAGTTTGAAATCCGTGTCGTTCTCCTCGATCAGTAGCGCAGCAGCCTGCGCCGCCGCCGGATCGCTGCCGAGCAGCCAATCCTCCGGGTCATGCTGGGCCAGCGCCCAGTGCATGATCTCCAGGCTCTGTTCGATCACCCGCCCATCGGCGCAAGCCAGCACCGGCACCGTGCCCTTGCTCGACAACGCGAGCATTTGCGCCGGCTTGTTCTTGAGGCTGACTTCCTCGATCTGCACCGCCACGCCCGAATACCGCAGCGCCATGCGTGCCCGCATGGCGTAGGGGCAGCGGCGGAACGAATACAGCGTGGCCGGTTTCATTTCACCTCCAGGGTGCTCAGCCCGTTGCCCTGGCGTCGCACCTGAATCTGCACCGGTATCCGCTCGTGCATTTCCTGTACGTGGGAAATCACCGCGACCTTGCGGCCTTGGGCTTGCAGGCCGTCCAGGGCATCCATCGCCAGTTGCAGGGATTCGGGGTCGAGGCTGCCGAAGCCTTCGTCGATAAACAGCGATTCGATCTTCAGCGTGCTTGAAGCCATCGACGCCAGGCCCAATGCCAGGGCCAGCGAGACCAGGAAGGTTTCGCCACCGGACAGCGAATGCACCGAACGGAGTTCGTCGCCCATCTCGGTGTCCATCACCAACAACCCGAGCATGCTGCCGCCGCGCTTGAGGCGATAACGCCGCACCAGTTGGCGCAACTGCGCGTTGGCGTGGTGCACCAGCAGGTCGAGGTTGTAGGCCTGGGCCAGCTTGCGGAAGCGGTCGCCGGTGGCCGAGCCGATCAGCGCATCAAGGCGCGCCCAACGCTGGTATTCGCCGTAGGCATCGGCGATCCGTTGCTGCAGCTCCTGGTTGGCGTCCTGGCGCCGCTGGTCTTCGGTCTGTTGCGCGCGCAGCTCGGCACTCTGCTGTTCGCTGGCCGCCAGTTGGCCCAGCAGCTCGGCCAAGGCGGCATCCAGCGCGGGTGCATCGAGGTTGCCATTGTGCTGGGCCTGATGCTGCTGGAGGTGTTTTTCCCGCTCCTGCAACAACACCCGGGCTTGTTCGACGGCTTTTTCGCTGAGCTGCAATTGCTGGCGCAATTGGCTGACGTGGGCATCGTCGCAGGCCAGCAGTTGCTCGAGCCCGGCGTCGTCCAGTTCCGGGTGACGGGCGCGCCAGTCCATGACCTGTTGCGCCAGTTCCAGGCTTTCCTGTTCCAGGGCCTGGCGGCGCTCCTGAAGGGCCTTGAGGTCCGCACCGAGCTGGATCAGTTGGCTGCCGAGCGCCTGCAACTGCTGGTTGGCCGAAGCATCGGCCTGCCGCGCCTGTTCCACCGCCTGGTCCATCTGCTGTTGCCAGGCTTCGACGCTGGCGTGTTCGCCAATCAAACCGACCAGTTTCTGCCGGCTGGCTTGCTGCTGTTCAAGGAGCACGGCACAACGTTGTTTCAGCTCTGCGCATTGCTGCTCGCGGGTTTGCTGGCGCACCTGCGCAAGCTCGATCCGTTCCTGGCGTTCGCGTTGTTCCTGTTGCTCCTCGCGCTGTTGTTCCAACTGGCCGAGGCGTTGCGCCAGCTGTTGATCGAGCTGCATGAAGGTCGCCGCCGGATCATTGCGCAGACCTTGCAGGGTCTCGTCCGGCAACAGGCTGGCGAAGGCGCCCAGCTCCTGCTCCAGGCGTTCTTGATCGGTGCCCATCTGGCGTTGCTGATCGAGTAACTGCTGGTGGGCGGACTGGCTGTTTTCGACGGCCATGTGCAGTTGCTGCTGGAGCCGCGCGGCATCCTGCTGCAGGGTGAGCAGGGCGGTTTGGCGTTGCTCGTCCTGGCTGATGTTCTGTTGCAATTGGCTCAATTGCTGGTTGAGCCAGGCTTCGCGGCGGCTGTTGTCCTGCTCCAGCAGCGCGCTGTGCAGCGGATGTGCTTCCAGGCTGGGTGCCAGTTCCTGCTGCTGTTGGCTCAACTGCTCCTGCTGGGCGAGCAGTTCTTTCTGTTGGGCAATCAGCCCGCCGACTTTTTCCCGGAGCTGGTTGAGTCTTTCCGTCAACGTGTCGACGACCTGACGCGCCGCGGTTTCTTCGCTCTCGTCGTGGCGACCCAGGCTCTGCAACAGGGCCTCGGGTTGATGGTAGGGATGTTCATGGCTGCCGCACACCGGGCAGGGCTGGTTGTCCTGTAACTGCCCGCGCAGCTCTTCGACGCTGGCGCTGCGGGCCAGGCGCTGGCGTTCGAGCAACTGCCGAGTAATCGTCAGGGTCTGCTCGGCGAGCTTGAGTTCGTCCCGTGCCTGCAGACCTTCACGGTTGAGCTGATCGCGTTGTTGCTGAATGCCCTGCAGCCGTTCCTGCAACTGCCGCGCGCGCTGGTCCAGCTCGTGCTGGCGGTTCCACAGTCGTTGCAGCTCTTCGAAGGCGCGCAGTTGCTTGCGGTTGTCCTGCAGGAGGCTGCCGAGAATCTGGATCTGTTCGCCGACGGCGGCCGGTTCGGCCCCGGCTTCGCTGTACAGCACTTCGAGCGCAGCGCGCTGCTCGGCCAATTGCTGGTCGGCGTCGGTGACGCGCGCCTGCAACTGTGCCAGCTCGCGCTGGCCCTGGTTCAGGCGATTGCCGATCAGCATCACCTGCTGCAACCGGTCGCGATAGGCGTTCCAGGCTTCGCTCAACGGGGCGAGGGCGGCGCTGTGTTGCAACTGTTCGGCGATCTGCTCCAGGCGCGCGGCGACCTGCTGCTGTTGATCGAGCAAGTTCGTGAGCTGCCCGTGGCCTTCGGCGCTGGCTTGTTCGGCGACCTGCTTCAGTCGCTCGGCATCGCCCAGGTCCTTGCCCAGGTGCGCCAGCGTGGCCTGTTCATCGAAAGCCTGGCGCAGCAGCGGGGCGTTGTCGCTTTGTCGGGTCAGGGTCTCGTTCAGCAGGGCGTGAGCTTGCAAGCGGTTCTGTTCAAACTGCTGCTGGCGGGCCTGCAAGTCGGCCTGCTGGTCAATTTGCTGCTGGATCTGCGCGGCGAGTGGCGAGAGCTGGACGTTCAACTGCGCCTGACGGGCGAACTGATGTCGCTGCGGCGCCAGTTGTTCCAGGCGCAGGAGCTGCTGGCGCTCGGCGTCGCGGGCCTGCCAGTCCTGTTCGGCGCCGTGCAGTTGTTCGACCGCGCCCTGGCGCTGTTCCTGCCAGTGCAGCAACTCCTTGAGCCAGGTGTGCTGCAACTCCAATTGCTTGAGTTGTGCTTGTTGGCTCTTGAGTTGCCGTTGCGCCTCAGCGAACTGTCGATCCAGCTCGGCGCGTGCTTCAGCCTCCATGGGCGCGATGCCACCGGCCTGGTCCTGCAACTGCTTGTGGGCTTCGCGGGCTTGCTTGGCCTTGTCGAAGGCGCGTCGGCCGAGACGGGTGTAGAGGGCGGTGTCGGTGAGCTTTTCCAGCAGCTCGCTGCGCTCGTTGTCGTCGGCCTTGAGAAAGGCGCTGAACTCGCTCTGGGCCAGCAGCACGGCGCGGGTGAACTGCTCGAAGTTCAGACCCAGGCGGCTTTCCAGCAGGCTCTTGTATTCGCCTTTCTGGCTGGCCAGCAGTTGATCGCTGTCGAGGTCGCGCAGGCTCTGGCGACTGGCCTGCAACTTGCCGCCGGCCTTGTCCCGGGCGCGGTTGGCTTCCCAGCGGGCGCGGTAGCGGCGGGAGTCGATGCCGACGAAATCCACTTCGGCAAAGCCGGTGCCCGTGCCGCGACGCAGCAGGGTGCGTGGGTCGCCGGTGCCGATCTCGCCGTCGGCGTCCGGCACCTTGGCATCGCGCGAGGCGTTGTTCAGCCGGGGTACGGCGCCGAACAGCGCCAGGCACAAGGCGTCGAGCAGGGTGCTTTTACCCGCGCCGGTGGGGCCGGTAATGGCGAACAGACCGGCACTGGCCAGGGGCTCGGCGGTGAAATCGAGCTCGAAGGGGCCGGCGAGCGAGGCCAGGTTTTTCAGGCGGATGGCCAGGATTTTCATGGCTGTTCGCCCTCCAGCTGAACTTCCTGCAACAGCAGGGCGAAGTCATTGAGGGTCGGTTCGTCCACCGGGTTGCCATAGCTGTCCTGCCAGGCACGGCTGAACAGCTCCTGCGGGCTGAGCTGGTCGAGGTTGATCAGCCGGTCGTTGTCCGACTCGTCTTCAGCCGCGCCGGCGCCGGCATATTCGGCGGCGATGCGCACCAGGCGCACGGCCTTGCCTTGCAGGGCGCTTTCCACTTGCTGGCGCAGGTCCGGTTGCGGCTCATCCAGGCGTACCCGCACCTCCAGCCAGGGTTGGCGCTGCAGGTCGGCCAGCAGGTCGACGTCGGGCAGCGCCGCCAGTTGTTCGAGGACCTCGGCAAAGGGCGCCGGGCCCAGGCGTAGCAAGTCCACGGCGCGGGGGATCGGGCGGCTGTCGACGCTGACCAGGCTTTCGCCGTCGAGGACGATATCGAGGATCTGGTGTTGATAGGCGATTTCGGAAAACGACAACGGAATCGGCGAGCCGCTGTAGCGCAGGCGTTCCTCGCCGTTGACCTTCTGCGGCTTGTGCAGGTGGCCGAGGGCGACATAACTGACACTGGCGTCGAACAGGCTGGCGGGCAGGGCCTCGGCGGTGCCGATGATCAGGCTGCGTTCCGAGTCTTCGGAGACCGAGCCGCCGGCCATGTGCGCGTGGCTGATGGCGACCAGCGCCTGGCCCGGCTGGCGCTTGGCGTTGGCCGCGGCGATCAGTCGCCGATGCACCTCGCCGATGCCGCGCAGGTAGTCGTCACCCAGTTGCGTGCCGGTGACTTCAGCGGGACGCAGGAAGGGCAGGGCCAGGCACCAGGCGGCGATTTCGCCGCTCGCGTCGGGCAACGGCAACAGCAGGCGCTCGCTGTCCAGCTCGCCGTCGTCGAGCCACAGCACCCGGCCCAGGGCGTGGGTGCGCAGGCGGCGCATCAGCGCGGCGGGTAGTTCGATGCGCGAACCGGAGTCGTGGTTGCCGGCGATCATCACGATGGTCAGCGCCGGCTGCTGCTCGTGGGCGCTGACGATAAAGTCGTAGAGACGTTCCTGGGCTTTGACCGGCGGGTTGACGGTGTCGAAGATATCGCCGGCGATCAGCAGCACATCGGGCTGCTGTTGCTTGAGCTGGGCCAGCAGCCAGGTGAGAAAACAAGCGTGTTCGAAATCGCGCTCCTGGCCATGAAGATTCTGGCCCAGATGCCAGTCGGAGGTGTGAAACAGACGCAAGGCAAACTCCAACGTATCGATTATTTGGGGTAGAGCGGCGGCAGGCTGCTGTCGCCCGCCGGCTCCTGGGCCCGCTCGGCGACCGGGATCGCCCGGATCGCCCGCCACAGTTCCTCACCCTGCCAATACTGGCCGGTTTCGCTGTAGAGCGCGCCATTGAGGCCGTCCAGCGCATCGGACAGGGTGACGAAGCGCGCCGCCATGTCGGCCAGGGTTTCCGGTTGCTGCCGGGCCCAGGCGTCCAGGGCCTGGCGGGTGGCCTGGGGATCGTTGGCCAGGCAACTGCGCTTGAGGTCGTCGAGCAGCGTGCGTGGGCTCGGGCCGGTCTGGGCGGCGCGGTGCACCGCCGGTTGCGAGCGGGCCCGCCACCACAGGCCGAAACCCAGCCAGGTGGTGCAGGCGAGGATCAGCGTACTGAGCTTCCAGACCCACAGCAGTGGTGGCGTTGGTGGCGCGTTATTGGCGGCGCTGCCGACCGGCGTGTCCACCGCCAGGCTCGGGTTGTTCGCCACTTGCAGGGTGCGCGCCGGCAGGCTGCTGTGCTCCAGGTGATCCTCGTGGGTGTTCCACCAGAGCACTTCCACCGCGGGCAGGTCGAAGCTGCCGCTGTGGGTCGGGACCAGGACCTCGCGTTCCGCGCGCGTACCGATCAGGCCGCGTTCGCTGTTCTGGTTGCTCAACTGCGGTTGGTCCGGGTAGCGCCGCAAGCCATTGAGGGTAGTGGTCGGCAGCGGCGGCAGTTGCCCGCTGGAGAGCCCTTCGGCCTTGAGGGCCAGGCTGCGGGTCAGGGAATCGCCGACCTGGCTGTGATCCGGTTCCGGGCTCCAGCTTTCGCCGAGACTCAGGCTGCGGGCCGGTAGCCAGGGCGCGTCGGCCGGCCAGGTGGCGGGCTGGGGCTTGACCTGCAAGAGCATCGGCGTGGAGCTGACGCGCATCAACTTGCCGGGCTTGGCGGCCTGGGGCACCTGGCCCTGGGTCGGCTGGGCGTCCACCAGGGTGGCGCTGAACACCAGCGCGGGAATGCTCAGCTCGCCGCTGTGCTGCGGGTAGATCGCATAACGCCACTCGATGACGCCATGGCGCACGCCATTGATCAGTTTTTCGTAGGTACGCGACTCGCCCAGTGGCTCGATGCGGGTGTCGGGGATCTGCAAGGGAGTGAGGCTGCTGTCGTCATACAGCGACACCGAGTGATAAATGCGCAAGGTCAGTACGGCCTGGGCCTGGACGTAGACGTTGTCCTGGTCGAGGCTGGTTTCGATGAACACCGGCGCGAGGTTGTTCGCGGCTGCCTGGTCCTCGCCTTGCACCACCTGCAGGGTGATCGGTTCGCTGCTGAGTTCGCCCAGGTGCAGCTCTGGAATCACCACGCTGCCGTTTTCCTTCGGGGTCAGGGTGACGATCCAGCGCGTGGTGGCCTGGCTCTCGCCGCCCAGGGTGGTCAACTGATTGACCTGGCGGGTGCCGCGCACTTCGAACTGCGCCTCCAGCGGGGCCAGGTCGGGCTTGCCGAACTGGGTGACATCCTTCGACTCGAGGGTCAGCTCCACCGACTCGCCGGAGTTCAGGCGCGTGCGGTCGACGCTGGCCAGCAAGCCCTCGGCATGCGCCGACAGGTTGGCGCAGAGCAGCAGCGTAAGGAGCAGGGAGAAGCGCAGGGTCATCGGGTCTTGTCCTGATGGAGCTGTTGTTCGTACCAGAATTTGCGGCGCAACAATTCTCCCGGATCGTCGGGGATCTGTCGCAGCCATTGTTCCAGCGCCTGGTGGCGTTCACCGTCGATGACGTCGGCGGCGGCCCGCAGGGGCGGGTGGGTGGTCTCTTCGTTGCCCAGCTCGCTGCCCGGTACGTCATTGCCGCCCGGCTGGTTGCCCGCTTGCGTGGCCTGGGTGTCGGGCGGCTGATTGCCGGTGGGTGGGGTCTGCTCCGGGGGGGCGGACTCGGTCGTGGCGGTGCTGGACGAGTTCGTGCCGGCCTGGGCCGCTTGTGCGGCGCCTTGTTCGTTGCCGGATTGCTGGTTTTCGGTCTTCGCGCTGTCGCTCGGCTTGTCCGGCTCGACCGGCGGCTTGGCCTGTTTTTCCTTGAGCAGCTGTTCCACCAGTGTCCGGTTCTGCAACGCCGGTCGCAAGTCCGGCTGACGTTCCAGGGCCTGTTCGTAGGCGTCCAGCGCCGCCTCCAGCTCGCCGCTGCGGGCCAGGGCGTTGCCACGGTTGTAATGGGCGTTGGCATCGTCGCCCTCGGCGAATTTCTTCGCGGCGGCGCTGTAGTCGCCCGCTGCATAGAGGGCCATGCCCTGCCATTGCGGGTCGTCGAAATGCTCGACGGCTTCGAGCGGGCGTTTTTGCTCCAGCAGCTGTTGGCCCTGCTGGTCCGGGCGCAGCCACAGATCGGCCAGTTCAAAGGCCTGGCTCGGCTGCGGAAACAGGAACAACAGCGGCAGGCAGAACAGCCAGCCACGGCGTCCGGCACAGGCGGCCAGCAGCAGGAGCGGCAGCAGCAGCCAGTAACCCTGGTCGGCCCAGCTGTCGAGCTGCACGGTCTGGCCGTCCTTGCGCAGTTGCCGGGGACCATCCAGCAGGCCAAGGCCGCGCAGGTCGCCGTCGTCCAGGCGGCCCTGGCGGTAGCGGCCACCCATTTCGCCGGCGAAGTCCTTCAGGCTCTGGCTGTCGAGGCGCGGCACCAGGATCGCGCCCTGGGCGTCCTTGAGGAAGCCGCCGTTCTCCTGGGCCACCGGCGCGCCATCGCGGGTGCCGATCCCGAGGATCAGCAAACTGTGCGGCTTGCCGTCCAGGGCCTGGCGGATGCCTTGGCGTTCCTGTTCGCTGAGGGATGAGCCGATCAGCAGCAGGCGGCCCTGGCCGAGGGCGCCGCGTTCGAGCAGGGCCAGGGCCCTTTTTACCGCGAGGTCGGCGCGATGGCCTTCCTCGGGCATGATCGACGGCTTGATGGCGTCCAGCAGATTGCGACTGGTGCCCAGGTCATCGGACAGCGGCACCAGCGTGTGGGCGCTGCCGGCGTAGACGATGATCGCCGTCTGGGCATCGCTGCGGGCGCGCAACAGGTCGAACAGTTTGCGCCGGGCCTGTTCCAGGCGGTTCGGCGCGACGTCGGTGGCGAGCATCTCCGGCGTTAGCTCGAGCAGCACCACCAGCGGGTCCGAAGGCTTCTGGCTGGACTGTTCGAGCCGTTGCCAGCTCGGCCCGAGCAGGGCCAGCACGGCCAGGGTCCAGGCCAGGCCAAGGGTGATCCAGGGCAGCTTGCTGTAGCTGCCGCTGCCACCACTGAGCAGGATCCGATGGAAAGCCGGCGGCAGGATAATCTGCCAGCGGCCGGCGCGTTTCTGTCGGCGCCAGAGTTGCCACAGCAGCCAGCCCAGCAGCGGCAGGACCAGCAGCCAGGCGGGGCGGAACCAGTGCGGCCAGAGCACTTCGATCATCGACGCCTCCGCAAGCGCAGGCGTTCCAGGCGCTGGCGCCATTCCGGGCGCTGCGGCAGGAACTGCCGGCGCGCCAGCCAGCGTTGCAACAGGTTGTCCGGCCAGCGTTCGCGGATCACCAGCAGCACACTGATCAGCAAGGCGAGCCCCAGTGGCCAGTGATACAGCGCCCGGGCGGGGCGGGCCTGGGTCGGCTGTTGCGCCACAGGTTCAAGCTGGTCGAGGGTTTCCTTGATGGCTTGCAGCTCCTGGCCGTCGCGGGCACGGAAATAGCGCCCGCCGGTGATGCCGGCGATTTCCTTGAGGGCGGGTTCGTCAAGGTCCATGCTCGGGTTCAGGCCGAGCATGCTCAGGGTTCCGGTTTGCTGCGGATCGGCACCCATGCCGATGGTGTAGATCTTCACGCTTTCTTCGGCGGCCAGGCGCGCGGCGGTGATCGGATCGATTTCGCCGGCGTTGTTGGCGCCGTCGGTGACCAGGATCAGCACCCGGCTTTGCGCCGGACGCTGGCGCAGGCGCTTGATGGCCAGGCCGATGGCGTCGCCGATGGCGGTGTTCTTGCCGGCGATGCCGATCTTCGCTTCATCCAGCCAGATCCGCACGGTGCGCCGGTCGAAGGTCAGCGGTGCCTGCACATAGGCCTTGCTGCCGAACAGGATCAGGCCCACGCGATCGCCTTCGCGGTTCTCGAGAAAATCGCCAAGCAGGTGCTGGACCAGGCCCAGGCGGCTGATGTCCTCGTCCTGCCAGCGCATGTCGGGGTATTCCATGGAGCCGGACAGGTCCACCGCCACCAACAGGTCACGGCCGCTGGCGGCCACCGGCAAGGGCTCGCCCAGCCATTGCGGACGCGCGGCGGCGGACAACAGCAGCAGCCAGAGCAGGATGAAGGGCAACTGCTGGCGCCAGCTCGGCATGCCGACCCGGGCCCGGCGACGGGCCAGGCTCTCCAGGTCGCCGAGAAAGCTGACCTTCAGCGCCGCTTCACCGCTGTCGGCCACCGGCAACAGGATGCGCATCAGCCAGGGCAGCGGCAGCAGGGCAAAGAGCCAGGGCCAGGCGAACTCAAACATGTTTGCGAATCCAGGTGTCGATCGACTGGCTCAATCCGGCAATGGCCTTGTCATCGAGCTTGCACTCTGGCTTGTAGGCGCCTTCAACCAACACCATCCAGCGGGTCAGGCCGGCAGCCGGGCAGCGGTTGTCGAGGAAGGCCAGCCATTGGCGGCCATTGAGGGTATGGCTCTGGCTGTAGGGGTAATGGTTGCGGCACAGGCGCTTGAGCAGGCCGTTGATTTGTTGCAGCCAGGCCCCGGCCGGTGCGCCGTCATAGGGTTTGGGCAACTGCGCGAGTTCCGCCAGGGCGGCCAGGCGGACCGGGTCGAGGGGTTGTTCGGCGCGGGCGACGGGGCGCTTGGCCGGGAGGAACCGACGTAGGTACCACAACCCGCAGCCCAGCAGCGGAATCAGTACCAGCAGTAGCCACCAGCCCGGTGCCGGCGGCCAGAAACCCTGGATCGGCGGGGTGATCAGCGGTTGCAGTTGCTCCAGGCTGCTCATGACTGTTTCCCCGGTCGCTGCGGGTTGAGGTACTCGCGCAGTTGCTCGACCATCTCGCTCTGGGTGCTCAAGGGCATCAGCAGCACCCGCAGTTTCTGCGCCAGCAGCTCCCAGCGGGCAATCCGTGCTTCGCCCTGGGCGCGATAGGCCTGGCGCAGTTCCAGGTTGAGGGTGTCGAGCTCCAATTGCCCGCCGCGTTCGGCGAAGCGCAGCAGGCCGGCGGCGGGGAGGGCGTGGTCGAGGGGATCGGACACCGGTAGCATCAACAGGTCGCAATGGCGCGAGAGCAGGCTGAGCTGCTGTTCGGCGGCATCGGTCAGGGCCCGTTCGTCACAGATCACAATCACCAGGCTGCCGGGGCGCAGCACCTTGCGCGCGCGGATCAGCGCCAGGCCCAGGGCGTTGGGCTCGGTGGCGGCTTCGGTGTGCAGCGAGTGGTTGACCCGCACCAGGCGGTTGAGCAACTGCAGCAGGCTTTGCTTGCTGCGCCGGGGTTTGATTTCGTAGTGCTCGTTGTCGCCATAGACCAGGCCGCCGACCCGGTCGTTGTGGCCCAGGGCGGCCCAGCCGATCAGGCTCGCGGCCTGGGCGGCGAGCACTGACTTGAAGGTCAGCCCGGAGCCGAAGAACAACTGGCGGCTCTGTTCCACGAGGATGAAGATCGGCCGTTCGCGTTCTTCGTGGAAGAGCTTGGTGTGGGGCTCCTGGGTCCGCGCGGTGACGCGCCAGTCGATGCTGCGCACATCGTCGCCGGCCTGGTAGACCCGCACCTGGTCGAAGTCCACCCCGCGCCCGCGCAGTTTCGAGTGGTGCAGCCCGATCAGCGGGCTGCGCTGGCTCGGCGTCGAGAACATTTGCACTTCGCGCACGCGATGGCGCATCTCGATCAGTTCGCCGAGGGTGGTGCGGATGCCGGGTTCGGCGGGCAGGGGCGCGATCATTGTCCGGGTCAGGCGACGGCGACGACATCGAGGATGCGTTGCACCACCCGATCCTGGTCGATCCCGGCAGCTTCGGCCTCGAACGACAGGATGATGCGGTGGCGCAGCACGTCGAACAGCACGGCCTGGATATCCTCGGGGCTGACGAAGTCGCGACCGGCCAGCCAGGCGTGCGCCCGCGCGCAGCGATCCAGCGCGATGGAACCGCGCGGGCTGGCGCCGTAGGCGATCCACTCGGCCATCTCCGGATCGAACTTGGCCGGCGTGCGGGTCGCCATCACCAGTTGTACCAGGTACTCCTCCACCGCATCGGCCATGTACAAGCCGAGGATTTCCTTGCGGGCGGCGAAGATCGCCTGCTGGCTGACCCGGCGCTCGGGCTTGGCTTCGCCGTGCAGGGCTTCGCCCCGGGCCTGCTGGAGGATACGCCGTTCGACCGTGGCATCGGGGAAACCGATCTTGACGTGCATCAGGAAGCGGTCGAGCTGGGCTTCGGGCAGCGGGTAGGTGCCTTCCTGCTCGATGGGGTTCTGGGTCGCCATCACCAGGAACAATGGCGACAGGTCGTAGGTACTGCGTCCGACACTGACCTGGCGCTCGGCCATGGCCTCGAGCAGGGCCGACTGGACCTTGGCCGGGGCACGGTTGATTTCGTCCGCCAGCACCAGGTTGTGGAAGATCGGTCCTTGCTGGAACACGAAACTACCGGTTTCCGGGCGATAGATCTCGGTGCCGGTGATATCGGCGGGCAGCAGGTCGGGGGTGAACTGGATGCGATGGAACTGCGCTTCGATGCCTTCGGCCAACTCCTTGATGGCCTTGGTCTTGGCCAGGCCCGGGGCGCCTTCGACCAGCATGTGACCGTCGGCCAGCAGTGCGATCAACAGGCGCTCGACGAGTTTTTCCTGGCCGAGGATCTGCGCTGAGAGAAAGGTTCGCAGCGCCAGCAGCGCTTCACGATGTTCCATCGATGAGTGGTTCCTGGAGAGGGTGGCCGACGGTATTCGAATTAATGTCGCGGCTGGGGGCGTTACTTTAATGCATCATTCGACCAGCGCACAGCCATAGTCCTGGATCTCGCCGGCGGAGCCGCGGTTGAAATCGGCCAGACTCAAGCGGTTCGCCAGCAACAACAGGTCGCCGCCGGGCGCCACCACCAGTGCCAGTCCATAGTGGGACATGCTGTCACCCTGTTGCCGGGTGTATTCACCCAACACCTTGAACGGGTTTTCCTGCACCAGGTCCTGTCCACTCAGTCGTTTCGCCAGGTACTCATGGCCGTTCAGCCTGACCCCCAGTGGCTGCCACGCCCGGGTCACCTGTGGGGCGTGTTCGACCAGCTGTTCGTGGACCTCGGGGCGCAAGCAGGCCAGATGGATATGCAACTGGCCTTGGGTGCGCCCGTAGCGGGAGTTGATCGCCAGCGACAGGAACTCATCCTTGATCGGTTTGCCGGCCTCGGTGGACAGGCGTCCGCGTTGCTGCCAGGCATTGGCGAAAAAGGCGTAGGCGTTGTCCTCCAGCAGCAGCGGGCTTTCGATACCGGTGACCCTGTCCGTCGGAATGGTCAGGTCATGCAGGGGGCCCCGGCGATCCTTGAGCAAGGCATAGTGCTGCTGCAGATCCACCACCAGGCAAGGTGCGGGGTTCTGGGTGTCCTGCTGATGGGGCGTGCATTGCTGGCTGACAATTCGCCACAGCGCGTCGCCGTTGCCGAGTCCCCAGATCAGCCAGGACCCCGCCGCCGACACCGCTACCATCAATACCAGCGCTAGAACTCTCAGCCGTTTACTCATGCCACTTTCCTTATCAGCAGTAAAAACCGCAACACTCTAAGCCACCGATCCCGCTATTTTTGTGTCGGTTCTGATCGTAGCTGTTTCAAGCCGAGCCGGTCTCAGCCAAGCTCGCTGATATAGGTGCCAGTGCCATCCAGTATGTTTTTCAGCGTTTGTTCGACTTCTGCCAGGTCCGAGGCGGCGGTCTGGTGCAGGATCTCAAGATGATCGTCGCCGTTGAGCGCATCGGCATCGGCGGCGGCGATTTCGATCAGCAGGCGCGTGGCGCCCAGGGTGACCTTGACGCCATCCAGGGTCGACGGCTCGCCATCGAGGGTGATCTCCAGCTCATCCTCGTCGGGGTAGCGGGTCATCAGGAACATTTCACCCTTGTCGCTATGGCAGCAGAGCATGGCCATGTTGTCTTCTTCATCGTCGCAGGGGTTGGCGATGAGGTGGGCGGTACGGAGCTGCATGGGTGAGTGTCCTGTCGTGGGGGAGGCGGTATTTTGCCTTATTTTCCAGGGTTGAGTGACTGAAAGGCGTGGGTGTCGTCTTGGTCGTCTTGGGGAGAATTCGATTGATGTAGGAAATGTCCTAATAGATTTTCTGTCTCTTCCATCCTTCGCTGGGAATGCTCGTATATACCTGTCATTTCTGACAGTAGACGATGTCGACCGAAATCTTGATAATCGCTGCCAAGCCGAGTTCCAGCGTTGTCCGGTTCAAGATTTTCATGAAAATCTTTTAGCGGGGGATAAGGCCTTGAAAGTCTCAATCTTGATGTGCACCTATAATGGCCAACGTTTTTTGGCCGAGCAGATCAATTCCTTTGAGCGGCAAAGCCATTCCAATTGGAGCCTGGCGGTATCGGACGATGGCTCCAAAGATGCGACCCTGGAAGTCGTGCGCAGTTGCGCCAGCGGCTGGCCAGCGGAGCGTCTGAAAGTATTTTCTGGCCCGAGGAAGGGATTTGCTGCCAATTTTCTCTCGCTGACCTGTCGTGCTGAAGTTCAGGCGGACTTTTATGCCTGGTCCGATCAGGACGATATCTGGAACGAAGACAAACTCGAAACAGCGTTGATGTGGCTGCAAAGCGTGCCTGAGCATGTTCCGGCGCTTTATTGTGGTCGCACGCAATTGATCAGTGAATTGGGCATCGCCGTCGGCCAATCCCCCAGGTTTTGCCAGCCGCCGAAGTTTGCCAATGCCCTGGTACAGAATATCGGCGGCGGCAATACGATGGTATTCAATCATGCAGCCCGGGAACTTCTACGCGAAGCCGGTCCGCATATATCCATCGTTTCCCACGACTGGTGGGCTTATCAACTGGTGTCCGGAGCCAAGGGCGGCGTGGTTTTTTACGATCCGCATGCCAAGACCCTCTATCGTCAGCACAAGAGCAATCTGGTCGGTAGCAATGCCGGTTGGTGGGCGCGTCTTTATCGGTTGTGGATGGTTATCCATGGTCGCTTTCATGAGTGGAACAGGAAAAACATTCGAGCGTTGGAAGTCATGAGCCACCGTTTGGATAAGCAGAGTGTTGAAACTCTTTCAAACTTTAAAACGGCTCGAGAGCAGTCGCTGCGCCATCGGATCGCCGGTATCCGGCGTTCCGGTGTCTACCGGCAGACGCGCGGCGGCAATCTGGGGCTGCTATTTGCGACCTTGATCAGAAAGATTTGAAGTCCCTTGGTGATTGGCTGTTTGTCTTGCCCGGCCGAGAGGCCGTCGTTTCCGATTGTCAGAAGGATGGATCGAATGCATGAACTCACGAGCAGGTCGAAGGATATGTCGAGGGGGTTGTGGCGTCACCGAGGTCTCGCGTTGATGTTGGCGCGACGTGACATTGTCGGGCGTTATCGCGGTTCGTTTCTGGGTGTCGTCTGGTCGCTGGTTTATCCAGTGTTCATGTTGGTTATCTACTCTTTTGTCTTTGGTGGGATATTCAAATCCCATCGGGGAACAGATAGTAGTTCGCCGTTGGAATTTCCCCTGATTCTTTTTGTCGGCATGAATGTCTTTAATCTGTTCTCGGAATGTATCAGTCGTTCGCCGGGCGTGGTGCCGGCCCATACCAGTTATGTAAAGAAAATCGTATTCCCGCTTGAGGTGCTGCCGGTTGTGCTTTTGGCGGGGGCGCTGTTTCAGTTCCTGGTCAATCTGTGCGTCTGGTTGGTGTTCTATGGGGTGTTTTTCCAGCGGCCACATCTGACTTCGCTGTTGCTACCCCTGGTGATACTGCCGTTATTGTTATTTACCCTGGGAGGGGCCTGGGTCCTGGCGTCATTGGGCACTTACCTTCGCGATGTCGGCCACCTGGTCGGCGTGCTGGTGACCGCACTGCTATTTCTGTCACCGATCTTCTATCCGCTCACGGCATTGCCCGAGCGCTTCCAGCACCTCATGTACCTGAATCCATTGGCCCAGGTGATCGAGAATGCTCGGCAGGTACTGATCTGGGGCACGCTACCTGATCCCGGAGCCTGGTGCCTGTCGTTGCTGGTCAGTGGTGTGGTCGCCTGGCTTGGACTGGCCTTTTTCCGACAAGCCCGCAGGGGGTTCGCCGATGTCCTCTGATATTGCCATCTCTGCCGAGGGACTCGGCAAGTGTTACCAGATCTACAACAAATCCAGTGACCGATTGCTTCAAATGCTGTCGCCGGGGAGAAAGAGCCGTTATCGAGAATTCTGGGCGTTGAGAGATGTTTCGTTCGAGATGAAAAAAGGTGAGGCCATTGGTGTCATTGGTCGCAATGGCTCTGGCAAGTCAACGCTGTTGCAGTTGATTTGTGGAACCCTGAGCCCTACATCGGGCGCTATTCGGGTTCAGGGACGTGTTGCGGCTCTGCTGGAGTTGGGTGCTGGTTTCAATGTCGAGTTTACCGGACGCGAAAATGTCTATATGGCAGCCTCGTTGTATGGGTTGACCATCGACGAGATCAATCTGCGGTTTTCTGCGATTGCTGCATTTGCCGATATCGGCGGGTTCATGGAGCAACCGGTCAAGACCTATTCGAGCGGGATGTACGTCCGTCTGGCTTTTGCGGTCATTGCCCATGTCGATGCCGATATCCTGGTAATAGATGAAGCCCTCTCGGTAGGCGACGCCTACTTCTCGCAAAAATGCATGCGCTTTATCCGTAAGTTCAAGGAAGAGCATTCACTGATTTTCGTCAGTCACGACACTGCTGCCATTATCAATTTATGTGATCGGGTGATTTGGCTGGACCGTGGTGAAGAGAAGCATATGGGCCGGTCCAAATCGGTCTGTGAGTTGTACCTGAACGATCTGTTCCATTCGATGAATGATGGGCAGGGGGAGCCGGTCGTTGTCCATGCCGATGGGCATAAAAGCATGATCAAGCGCCACGGCCATGATGGCCTGGAGTGGCGTGATCAGCGTGCCGACACGATCAATTCGAGCACGCTAAGAAATGACCTGGAAGTATTCCGCTTCGACCCACAGGCGCCGGGCGCATTTGGCGGGGAAGAGGCTCGCATCGTCACCGTCAGGCTTAACGACTCTTCGGGCATCGGTCTGACGTGGGTGCTGGGCGGCGAGCGAGTCACTCTCAAAGTCGAAGCGCAGACGCATGTTCCGGTGGAACGCCCCATTATTGGCTTTTTTGTCAAGGACCGCTTGGGCCAGACGCTGTTCGGTGACAACACCTATATCAGCCAGATGGGCAAGGAGTGTGCTGCCCCGGCAAGCTCGATGCTGTCGGCGGAGTTTGAGTTCTTCATGCCCTGGCTGGCCAAGGGCGACTATGTCATTCAGGTCGCGATCGCCGATGGCGAGCAAAACGATCACAGGCAACCGCATTGGTGCCACGAAGCACTGCTGATCAGGTCGCACCATGATCCTGTATCAACCGGAATCATCGGTATCCCGTTTATCAATATAAGTCTCAATGTGGCTGGCCAGTAAGGAAAATTATGCATCCCTCGGCGATGGAACTTGGAAAGCTTTTTTTTGATGCCTATGTCATGCCCGAGCGCCAGGTCACGGTTATCGATATTGGTGCGCAAAATATAAATGGCTCTTTGAAAGAGGTGTGTCCGGCGCAGGTGAATTATATCGGCGTGGACTGTATGGGCGGTGAGGGGGTCGATATCGTTCTAGAAGACCCTTACCGATTACCCTTCGCTGACCTGAGCGTTGATATCGTGGTGTGCAGCTCTGTATTTGAGCATGCCGAGTTTTTCTGGGAAATTTTTCTCGAGGTCATCAGGGTTCTGAAAACCGATGGTCTGCTTTACATCAATGTGCCCAGCAATGGTTATATTCATCGTTATCCGGTTGACTGCTGGCGTTTTTACCCGGATGCCGGATTGGCTTTGGTCGCCTGGGCAAAACGCAAGGGCTATAGTCCGGCGCTTCTGGAGTCGTTTATCAATTTACGGCCTGCTGGGGACCTTGAAGAGGTTCCATCGGCAATATGGAACGATTTTGTTGCCGTGTTTTTAAAAGATCAGAGTGCGCGTCAGACTTATGCGCGGCGGATTCTTGATCATCACTCCCGTTACAGCAATGCTATCTGTGACGATCCTGACATCGATCCCCGATCTACGGAGCTCAGCGAAGATCTACAGTTGATCCATTTGCGAGAGGCTGCTCTGGGCCGGGAGCGAAAGTTAGCCCACTTGCGGGGAGGGGCTCTGAGCAGGCAGCGAAAGTTGATCCGCTTGCGAGAGGCCGCGCTTAGCCAGGAGCGAAAGCAAAAAGCGGAGTTGGTTCGCCTGTTGTCGGAGCAGGAGGTCAACAGTGCCTTGGCAAGCCAGGCGGTCGATGCATTGCGAGCGTCGACCAGTTGGCGGATAACCCGGCCACTGCGCTGGGTGGTTGGCCATTGGCGACGCTCTACGTTTCGGCTTCGGGCGTTGTCGGGGCTGAGGCGCCAGGGGAGTTGGAGACACCTGGCTCGGCGATTGGCCGACATCTGCCGACAAGAGGGGGTGGGTGGTTTGCTGAAGCGCACCCATTACTTCGACGGACATCTTGCTCGTGTGGACGATGGCCAGGCGGATGTCTTGCTGGATATTCCCGTCATCCAGTTTGACCAAGTCGATGAAGAATTTGTCCCGTACAAAAATCACCCGAAGGTAGACTCGGCGATCAAATTGATCGCTTTTTACCTGCCGCAGTATCATCCGTTTCCCGAAAACGATGAGTGGTGGGGCAAAGGCTTCACTGAGTGGTCGAATGTCTGCAAGGCGCGCCCGAACTATGTTGGGCATTATCAGCCGCACCTTCCCATACATTTTGGCTACTACGATTTGCGGGTTCCCGAAGTGATGGAAGAGCAGGCACGGTTGGCCGGGGCGTACGGAATTTCGGGTTTCAATTACTATTTCTATTGGTTCGCCGGCAAGATTTTGATGGATACACCATTGGAAATGATGCTGGCCAATCCTAAAGTGGATATTCCCTTTTGCCTGACATGGGCCAATGAGAACTGGACGCGTCGTTGGGATGGGCAAGAGCAGGATGTACTGATAGCCCAGAAGCATGGTGTGGACGACTCGCTGGCTTTTATTCGTCATCTCATCAAATATTTCAAGGATGACCGATACATCAAGGTCGATGGCAAGCCGGTGTTGATTGTCTATCGGGCGGACATCATTCCGGATATCGCCTCTGTGGCCAGGCTCTGGCGTGAGGAAGTTTGTTCGTACGAGTTGCCGGGGCTTTACCTGATCTGTGCCCAGACTTTCGGAATCAAGAGTCCCGAGGCGTTTGGTTTCGATGCGGCAATGGAGTTTCCACCGCATACGGCATGCAGCCGTTCGGTCAACGATCGGGTGACTATCTCCAACCCAACGTTTACCGGTACTGTCTATGATTATGAACAAGTGGCCGAGAATGCGGTCAGGGCAGCGGAACCGGAATATAAATTGTTCCGAAGTGTCATGCTCTCTTGGGATAACACGGCCAGGAAGCAGGACAACAGTCACATCTTTCATCGATTCAGCCTGTTGCGCTACAAACAGTGGCTATCATCGAGCTGCATGCGGGTACTGAACACGGATAAATACCAGCATGATGAGAAGTTTGTCTTTATCAATGCTTGGAACGAGTGGGCCGAAGGGACGCATCTGGAGCCGGATCGTAGACATGGCTATGGCTATCTGCAGGCGACGTATGACGTAGCGTCGAACCTGGATGCCCAGGTGTGCTCCAGGCTACGGATGAACGGCGCAGCAAGGCAGCACGCGCTCGCGGCCATTGTACATCTGCATTACCTCGATACTTGGCCTGACATGAGGGCGCAGCTCTCGGCCCTGAGTGACGCGGGATGCGACTTGTATGTTAGCGTGACCCAAAAAGAACTGGTCGATGAGGTGCTCCGGGCATTTCCCGAAGCATTTGTATCCCTGGTCGACAATCGTGGCAGGGATATTCTGCCCTTCCTGGGCATGCTAGCGCGGATTATCGACCTTGGTTATACCTCGGTCTGTAAAGTCCATGGGAAAAAAAGCAGCTACCGTAAGGATGGCGACAAGATTCGCGGCGAGATATTTGGGGCCTTGATAGGCAGCGCCGGGAATATCCAGCAGTGTGTCTCCCGGTTCGAGGCGGACCGCTCGTTAGGGATGTTGGTGCCCGAGGGTTATTTGCTGGCGCACTCGGTGCGCAACATGACCTACAACCAGGCCCATGTGCTGGCGTTGTGCGAACAGTTGGGCATTGATTATCGCGCGGACGTTTTTCCGGCCGGGTCGATGTTCTGGTTCCGGGCCGAGGCCTTGAGACGGTTAAGCAAGGTGCAGGATACGGATTTCTCCCTTGAAAGCGGACTCTGCGACGGGACCTTGCCTCATGCCATCGAGCGAGTATTCTGCTTGCTTGCCGAGGCCTCCGGTTATCGCGTGGAGGTTTGCTGAGGGGCTGTTGGCAAACACCGCTCGAACGCGGACAGCTGCGGCAAGGGGCGGCCTCAGCGGACTCTGCAAGCTCGGCTGCCCCCCCGCATCCGCCTACACTACCTGCCAATGTCCGAATATGTCGCAGCGCTGCAAGCAGCGGCATTCGCGCACTCGTTAAGCTGCGCAACGGAGAGTCGCCCGCGAAAATACAGCCTGTGCATCCGGCCGTTGTCGTCGTGTGCGACTATCTTGAACGTGAATGTGACCCCTGGGTCGCGGCCAGCTTCATCAACCTGTCACTCTGTACTGCCCAGCTTCACCCTGCAGAGTGATGCAGGTCCCCCTTTTCGGGGAAGAAAACGCGACGCTTTTCTCTATATAACAAGCCCAAGCGGAGTACCACAGATGGCGTTCTTCACCGCAGCCAGCAAAGCCGACTTCCAGCACCAACTGCAGGCGGCACTGGCGCAGCACATCAACGAACAGGCACTGCCACAAGTGGCGCTGTTCGCTGAACAGTTCTTCGGCATCATTTCCCTGGACGAGCTGACCCAGCGCCGGCTCTCCGATCTCGCCGGCTGCACCCTCTCGGCCTGGCGTCTGCTGGAGCGTTTCGAGCACACCCAGCCACAGGTGCGCGCCTACAATCCGGATTACGAACGCCATGGCTGGCAGTCGACCCACACCGCCGTCGAGGTCCTGCACCCCGACCTGCCGTTCCTGGTCGACTCGGTCCGCACTGAACTGAACCGCCGCGGTTACAGCATCCACACCCTGCAAACCACCGTGCTGAGCGTGCGTCGCGACAGCAAGGGCGAGTTGCTGGAAATCCTGCCCAAGGGCACCCAGGGCGAGGGGATCGACAAAGAATCCCTGATGTACCTGGAAATCGATCGCTGCGCCAACGCCGCCGAACTGAGCGTGCTGTCCAAGGAGCTGGAACAGGTCCTGACGGAAGTGCGGGTTGCCGTCGCCGACTTCGAACCGATGAAGACCAAGGTCCAGGACCTGCTGGCCGGTATCGACGCCAGCCAGTTCGCCATCGATCCGGAAGAAAAAGCCGAGATCAAGACCTTCCTGCAGTGGCTGGTGAACAACCATTTCACCTTCCTCGGCTACGAAGAGTTCGTGGTCCGTGACGAGCAGGACGGCGGTCATATCGAATATGACGCCCATTCCTTCCTCGGCCTGACCAAATTGCTGCGCGCCGGCCTGACCCCCGACGACACCCGCATCGAAGACTACGCCGTCAACTACCTGCGCGAACCGACGCCGCTGTCGTTCGCCAAGGCCGCACACCCGAGCCGTGTGCACCGCAATGCCTACCCGGACTATGTATCGATCCGTCAGATCGACGCCGACGGCAAGGTCGTCAAGGAATGCCGCTTCATGGGCCTCTACACCTCTTCGGTGTATGGCGAAAGCGTGCGCGTGATCCCTTACATCAGCCGCAAGGTCGCCGAAGTCGAGCGCCGTTCGGGCTTCCAGGCCAAGGCCCACCTGGGCAAGGAACTGGCCCAGGTCCTCGAAGTACTGCCCCGCGACGATCTGTTCCAGACCCCGGTCGATGAACTGTTCAACACCGTGATGTCGATCGTGCAGATCCAGGAGCGCAACAAGATCCGCGTGTTCCTGCGCAAGGACCCCTACGGTCGTTTCTGCTACTGCCTGGCCTACGTGCCGCGTGATGTCTACTCCACCGAAGTGCGGCAGAAGATCCAGCAAGTGCTGATGGATCGCCTGAAGGCCTCCGACTGCGAGTTCTGGACCTTCTTCTCCGAGTCCGTGCTGGCCCGTGTACAACTGATCCTGCGGGTCGACCCGAAGAACCGCATCGACATCGATCCGCTGCAACTGGAAAACGAAGTGATCCAGGCCTGCCGCAGCTGGCAGGACGACTACAAGAGCCTGGTGGTCGAAGGCTTCGGCGAGGCCCAGGGCACCAACGTGCTGGCGGACTTCCCGAAAGGCTTCCCGGCCGGCTACCGCGAGCGCTTCGCCGCGCACTCGGCCGTGGTCGACATGCAGCACCTGCTGAGCCTGAGCGAGAGCAATCCGCTGGTCATGA
>JACXTT010002828.1_pt1 | contig 27206 bp, 28 predicted proteins | sample 9270951 | NCBI WGS metagenome assembly JACXTT01 (sample SAMN15532306, study PRJNA645909) | rock metagenome | isolation source: weathered quartz diorite | place: Puerto Rico | collected 2017-06-21 | reverse complement strand
ACTGGAATCGAAAGTGTAGCTTGGCCCTTGGGCCAAGCTGGTCTCAAAGGTTCTGACGACGAACATGTGTTGGTGTGGGGCGGCGCCCCCGCCCGCCTGCGTAAGCCATCTAAGTATTCACCAAGCGCACCAGCCTTCTCACCTCCCGTTCCCGGCAGCCCTGAACGTCTCCATATAAAATGAATCAGTGAGTGACCCCGTTCGCATCGGAATTCTCGGCGACTATGATCCCAAGTCTCCGACGCTTCCCGCCGTCGAGAAATCACTGCAACACGTGTCCGCTGCGCTGAATCTGCCCATCGAAGCGGAGTGGATCGCAACTCCCAGCCTTCTGGTGCCCGACGCCCAGAAAAAACTGGAGACATTTGAAGGTATCTGGGCCGCGCCCGGCAGTCCCTACAAGAGTCTTGACGGCATGCTGAAGGGCATCGAATTTGCCCGGCGGCGCGACTGGCCCTTCTTAGGCACCTGTGGCGGCTTTCAGTACGCGCTCATCGAGTGCGTCCGCAACGTACTGGGAATCAAAGATGCGGATACCGCCGAGAACGATTCCGCATCGAAGAACATCCTCATTTATCCGGTGGCTTGCGCCGTCCCGGATCGTGCCCAGGGCGCGCCCAAGCTATCCGGCTCGATTCCGCAAATCCGCCTGCGCCCTGGTTCCTATCTGCAGTCGTTCTATTCGCAGGACACCGTCACCGAAGAATTCTTCTGCAATTTCGAAGTGAACCCCGACTATGAATGGGCTGCCATGGAAGCGGGTTTCCCCGTGGTTGCGCGCGGTCCGCAAGGTGAGATTCGCGCCATCGAATCGCCCACGCACCGTTTCTATATCGCAACCCTTTTCCAGCCGCAGCTTTCTTCCCAGCCCGGCAAACCCCATCCCCTGGTACTGGCCTTCGTCCAGGCCGCCGCCGACTGGGGAAGAAAAAAGCTGGACGACCACGTGCTGGAATAGCGGGCGTCGGACCTCGGACGTCAGACCTCAGGAAGGACCATGTGGGGACAGCCGCCCTCGGCTGTCCAAGTCGAGCGCAGCTCGACAAGCCTCTTCTTCCCTCACGCCGGAATCAATTCAAACGCAGGATAGCTCCCCACCAGCTTCCGAAACGCCTCCACTGGAGATCCAGCAGCCACCGGAAAATATCTTTGCACTTCCCGCTTGAACTGATCCAGATAAGCTTTCAGTATTTCCGGCTTCTCCTGATCAGATAGGGCTCGGAGCCTGAACTTCTGCTGAAGCTTTCCTCTTTTGAGCGTGATTTCTCCCGCAGCTTCCGCGTTGCGCACCCATTGTGTCCGGCCGCGCGGAGCCACCAGGAAGCGCTCGCCATTCCTTACCAACAGATCGATCGGCGTGGAGTAAACCTTCCCGCTCTTACGTCCACGTACTTGCAACAGGTAGTTGTAGGAAAAACCCCAGCCCAAGCCAACCACAACTCCAAATATCCGGTTGAACACACGCTCGCCCGCACTGGGTGCGCGAAATGACGGAAGATTGGAACTCATGAACTTTCCCGGGAGAATTTGGATGCTACGTTTGCTTCACAAACTTCAGCGAAGCGGAATTCATGCAATATCGTAAACCCGTAGGCTGCGGACCGTCATCGAAGACGTGCCCCAGATGAGCGTCGCACTCGGTGCAGGCAACCGCGTCCCGGACCATACCGTAGCTTGTATCCCTGATCGTTCGCACGTTCTCCGCTGCGATCGGCTCCCAGAAACTTGGCCAGCCAGTGCCCGACTCAAACTTGGTGGCCGAGCTGAACAGGGCGTTGTTGCAACAGACACAGCGATAAAGACCCTTGTCGTGCTGATCCCAGTACTTTCCGCTGAAGGCAATTTCGGTATCCGCTCGCCGGGTAATATCGAACTCTCCGGGAGAGAGCTGCTTGCGCCACTCGTCGTCGCTCTTCACTACCTTGGGCACGCGGATTTTTTGCAGCCGCTGCCCGGAATCGGAGAATCGCACCACCGTAACTTCTCCGGGATCGCCTTTTGGCACCGCTGCTTCAATGAGCCTCGGCTTGCGCAGCGACCATAACGCCGCGCCGGCAAGCGCGGAAACAGAAACTCCAAGAAAAACCCGCCGCCTCACATTCACAGACGAGTCATCCCGATCAAGCTCTGAGTCGAACATACGCCAACTCCTGAATTACCCCTCGAGGCTGGGGAATCACCGCTTTGGTGAACTCCCAATTCCCCCTAAGCCTTGTCATTCCGAGCGGCTTCAGCCACGAGGAATCTGCTTTCTTGTCCCTATTTCCCCATGTACAGTTCAGGAAATTGCTGCCGCAGATGCGCCACTTTCGGAGCATCGTTGTAAACAATGTAGGGCTGGTCGGGATGCCGCGTCGCGTAGTCCTGATGATAAGCCTCCGCGGGATAGAACGCCTTCAGCGGCACGACCTGGGTCACAATCGGGCGCGGAAACACCTTGGCCTTGTCGAGCTGAGCGATATACGCCTCCGCGACCTTCTTCTGCTCGTCATTGCCATAGAAAATAACCGACCGGTACTGAGTGCCCTCGTCCGGGCCCTGCCGGTTCAACTGCGTAGGATCGTGCGCCACCGAAAAGAAGACGCGCAGCAGTTCCCCATAGGTAATCTGCGAGGGATCATAGGTAATTTTCACCGACTCCGCGTGCCCGGTTTCACCGGTGCTGACTACTTCGTACTCTGCGGTTCTCGCGTCCCCTCCCGAGTATCCAGAGGTCGCGTTGATTACACCCTTCACATGCTGAAAAACAGCCTGGATTCCCCAAAAACACCCTCCAGCCAGCACCGCCATTTGCTGGCCCGGCTTGGCTGCCTTGGGGGCATCCGCGCTCGGCCCGGGAACCGCGACGGTGGAAGCGCTTCCCGCGCTGCACGCCACCGTACCCCCAAGTAGAACTAGAAAGAGCCAAAAAACATGAGCAGAAAGCCTGAACATGAATACACCTCCGCGGCCACTTCGCTGGCGACAGTTATATAGAGTTATGGGACGGACAAAAGTTTCATGGGGCAGTCGTCAGTCGTCGGTTGTCAGTCTTCAGTCGTCAGTCTTCAGTCGTCAGCCGCCAGTTTCCGATCTTCCCTGACGACCGACGACCGACGACTAGATTCCCATCCGGCGCAGGAAAGCACCGGCAACCGCGGATATTTCTTGAAGCGGCTATCATTCAGCGCAAGCTGGCACAGATAAAAGACCGAACCCCGGTCTGATTCGATGCGCCGGGCGTGAATGCACTCCGCGCAGAGTCCAGGCTGCGCCGGGTTCGGTGATGTTCCCGTAGGAACGACCATGGCTCAGGATAACAGCTGCGTCTCGTCCTGGCGTTGACATGCTGCTTGCTTTCGCTGCCGTTGGAGGCGGCCCCAGATCAGCTTCTTCCAAACTCCAGCCTGGGCTGCGTCACGCGGCTTGGCGTGACACAGGAACAGGACGTCGCGCAGTTTGATCGGCCCGCCGCGGTCGTACCTGGCCAGTTGATATTCGTCGAACTTGGGAAAGGCCGCCGCCAGCCCCTTCTTCACCTGGCCGGAGAGCGGCACCCGTCCGTCCTTCCAATAGATGGCAACGAACTCTGCCAGCTCATCTGCACGCTGGATCACCCGCGCCAGCGTCTCGGCGACCAGCGCGCGGTGAGTCTTGTGACGCGCCATCTCGCGCACGAGCAACAGCGGCGCGTGCCGCAGCTTCATCTGCTCACGAGCTTCGATGGCAAGCGCGGCAACCTTCTCTGCCGCGACCTTCGGCACCAGTTCCGCAATGCGGCCAGCGATCTCGATGCCGTCCTCGTAGAACTGGCTCTCCCGAAGCAGGCAGGCCCCGACCGAGCGCCGCAGCTGGAGCTCCGGTGAGATGTGGCCGGCAGGCGCGCCTTCATGAGTGCGCGGGCCGAGATTGCGTGTGTCGAGCCGAGCCATTCGTGGTCTCCATAAACCAGTCGTTAGTCGCGAGTCGTTGGCGATTTCTTGCCGACGAGAGTTTGGGAAGGGCACGGCTTCAGCCGTGCCGACACGAATCCCCATGATTTGTCATTCCGAACCGCTTTAGCGGTGAGGAATCTGCTGTTCCTCCGGTACAAGCAGTACAGCAGGTCCCTCGACTCCGCATTGACTTTGCTTCGCAAAGCTCATGCTCCGCTCGGGATGACAAAGCAATCTAGCGCAGCACTGGAAGCGCTGCTCCGCCCAGCTCCCTATTTCCATGCGTTTGTCCCACGTCCAACAGTAAACCCTGGAATTCCGCCATCGTTTCCACCCAGGAATGAGCTTCTACGAATTCTCTCGCTTCAAACTCCGCGCCCTGCGGGAAGAACCTGCGGTACAGCTCAATCTTCTGGCGGTCACTGGCCTTTCCCAGGTAGAGCTTGCAGTCAATTCGACCCGGCCGCAAAAGCGCCTCATCCAAAGTTTCAATCCTGTTCGTAGTCATCACGATCGCCGCACGCGTGCGTCCCATCGTTCGTCCGTGCACTCGAAGGCGCCCGGGCACTGCCGCTCTTCATGCAATCGATGTCTTCAAACAGCAGCACCGAGTTGGGCGATACCTGGTTGACCGCGTTCATTAAACTCCGATCGTTAAAAACGGAGAGATTGATCGCGTAAATCGCGAGTCCGAAATTCGCCGCCAGCGCCGACACTAGCGAAGTCTTGCCCGCCCCCGGGGGCCCGTAAAACAAATAGCCACGATGATAAGGAACTCCCAGACGCGCGTATCGTCTCTTCGACTTCCTGAAATTTTCGATGTCCTGCACCAGGTGTTCCTTTTCGCCGGGCAGCAAGATGACCGAGTCCAGCAACCGCGGCGCATAGCCTTCCACGACATCCCAGCCATCGTTGTATGCGAACAGAGACGACTGGATGCCCAGCCTCCTCATGTGGCACGCCACCAGATCGTCCACGAAACGCAGCAGGAAGGCCCGCTTTCTCCCGAGTGTCCTGAACATCAATGACTCAGTCCGCCTCGCCGTCAGCTCCCGCGTGTTCTCGCTGCGGTAGAAGTAGACAACAGACACGGCACGAGGCGCTCTGCCACTGAGCTACTCGGGCATAATTCCCGCGGCAGGATTCGAACCTACGCCCTCCCGCGTTTCAGGCGAGGTAACCCTTGTCTTCACCACCGGCCGAAACACTCAGTCTTCAGCACTCGCCGGGAAACCTGGCGAGAGCAGTGCGATTTGCGCTACTTCCCATCCCATCCGACAGCGTCCATTGCTGGCGTGAGAATTTCACCACGTACTTCGTGGAGCATTTCACGAAGCGGAAGCATGGGTTCCTTGCCAACAAGCTGTCGCGACATAAGACGGTGAGCCAGGACGACGTTCACTGCGGCGCTTAGGTTCAGACAGAAATGCGACGGTATGTGAACAAACCGGTGGCACAAGCGCCGAATGACCTGTGGCACCTTGCCGTCCTCCGGCCCGAATACATAAAGAGCGTTCTCCGGATGATCGAACGTCGTTAATGGTTCGCTTTGCTCATAGACTTCTACACACACCGGCGTAATGTCGTTGAACAATTCAAACGGTCGTTGATGGTTTACGAATCGCACGCTCTTGTACCCTTTCATCCGCTCTTCGCGCGGCAGGCGTTCGTATTTCGACAGCTCAATGCGAGACCCGGTCCACACAAGCGACTCGAAGCCGAAGCACGAACATGCGCGAATCGTCGCACCGACATTGTGCGAATACTTTGGATCCATTAACACGACTCCTGGTGCGCGCAGCATATCGTTCTCCTCCCTGAGTGTTGCGCCGACGGCACGCCGGCGCCCACATCTGCATGAAATATGGTCAGGGAACATGCGGCCACGGATTGGAGGATTTGCACCTCCTCGCCTTGCGGTACGAAGTATCCGTGTCCTTCACCACTGACCCTGTGTGATCCCTCGCAGACAGCGCTCGGGATCGGCGCGCGGCTCAGTTCTTAGCCCGCCCCCAGGGCAACGGAGCGAGGTCGTCGAATGGGCCGCGCAAACCCTTCAAGTTAGGCTGGGGGAATGAGCAACAGCGAGCGGTTTACGAGTGACAGGCGATGGAACCGCGCGGACTACGCCACCCAGCGAGCTTTTGTTTTGTTGGTTTTGCGTGACGGGGCGCCGCAGATCAGTTGGCGCGATCAGATGACGCCCGGAAGCAACTTTGGCCTGTCACCGGCCACAGTTGCCCGCTTAGCAATTTGTCGTCATGTTCTGCCAATTGGGCGTCCTTTCGTAAAGAAGATCGTTGAAGATGACATAACTGCTGATTTTTCGCAAGAGAAAATTTGTGAAAGTTTGTCAAAAAATTGTGACGCGAAACAATCTGCTTGGCCATCGCTGGCTTGCGGCGCACGCGATCCTGCTGCTAGATTTGGAAGCCCGAGCACACTCCCGTTCCCCAGGAGATCACGGTTGAAAACTTGCACATCGTTTTTCTGCTCTGCTCTTTTTTTTCTTTGTTCCTACTCACAAGCACAGATTGACGACGCCACCAGGCAGCTTTCCCACGACATCTTCAAGCAACTGATCGAAATCAACACAACGGACTCGGTAGGTAACGTTTCTATCGCTGCGGAGGCAATGGCGCAGCGTTTCCGTGACGCCGGATTTCCCGAAAGTGACCTTCACATTCTGGGACCCAACGACCGCAAGAAGAATCTTGTCGTGCGCTTCCATGGCAGCGGCAAGCACAAACCGGTGCTGCTCATCGGCCATCTCGACGTAGTCGAAGCCCGGCGCGAAGACTGGACCACCGACCCGTTTCAGTTCGTGGAGAAAGACGGCTACTACTACGGGCGCGGCACGCAGGACATGAAAGACGGCGACGCCATCATGGTCACCACCTTGCTGCGGTTCAAGAAGGAGGGCTACGTGCCGGACCGCGACATCATCCTGGCGCTGACCGCCGACGAAGAAGGGGGTACTTCGAACGGAGTGAACTGGCTGCTCAAGAACAACCGCGAGCTGGTGGAGGCCGAGTTTGTGCTCAATCACGACGGCGGCGGAATTCTGTCAGAACACGGCAAGCCGCAGTTCATGACGGTGGACGCTTCGGAAAAACTGTACTCGGATTATCAGCTCACGGTAACCAATCCCGGCGGGCACAGTTCCCTGCCCGTGCCCGACAACGCCATCTATCATCTTACCGACGGGTTAGCGCGGCTGCAGCACTACGAGTTCCCGTTTGAGCTGACCAACATAACGCGCGCCTACTACGAACGCATGTCGAAGGTGGCAAGTGGCCAGCGGGCCGCGGACATGCTGGCGATTCTGAAGAATCCTCCCGACATGGCAGCGGTGGCTCGTCTGTCGCAAGAACGAATCGATAATTCGATCATGCACACCACTTGTGTGGCCACGCGGCTCAACGCCGGGCACGCCAACAATGCGTTGCCGCAGACCGCCCAGGCCAATGTGAACTGCCGCATCGTGCCTGGCCACTCGACCGAAGAAATCCGGCAGGAACTGGAGAAGGCGCTGGCCGATCCCAAGATTTCAGTGCGCGAACTGGGCGGGATCGGAGGCATGACCAACCGCAAGTCCTACGCACCGCCTCCGCTGCGTCCCGATGTGTTTCAGCCGCTGGAAAAAACTGTCGAAAGCATGTGGCCGGGATTACCCGTGATTCCGGATATGGCGACCGGAGCCTCGGACGGGGTTTACACCAACGCAGCTGGCCTGCCGACGTACTGCATCTCCGGCGAAGCTATCGATCGCGACGACATTCGCGCCCACGGCAAAGATGAGCGCGTCCGGGTGGACGGGTTTTATCGTGCGGTGGATTTTTATTATCGATTCCTGAAAGCTGTGACCTCTCAGTAGATTCCAGAGATTGCTTAAGGGCGGTGCATTCTTTGCGTCCTTTGCGGGAACTTGGTGAACTTCGCGCTCAAGCTCTTAAACCGCAGATCGCAAACGATTCACGAAGGGCGCGAAGAAAACTCCCAAAACCACGGAGGACACAGAGGACGATGAGATATACTACATCCCTCGGTAATTATCCCTTGACATCAAGTAGAACAAATGGCATAATGTGTCTGCCAGTCGAGGGCGACATGAACCGCAGACAGACTATTCCGAAGCATTTACGGTACACAATCAATGACTTCAACACGCAATTCCCTGATGATGAAGCTTGCCTTGAACATCTCAAGGAGCAACGCTTCCCAAAGGGTATTGCTCATTGCGACAAGTGCAAACGGGATCGGAAGCACCACCGTGTCACTGGGCGTCCGGCATATGCCTGCGATTACTGCGGAAGCATGATCTCTCCGATGGCTGGCACAATCTTCGCGAAAAGCGCCACCTCGCTACGCCTGTGGTACTACGCCATGTACTTGATGGCTTCCACGCGGTGCGGCATCTCGGCAAAACAGATTCAGCGCGAAACCGGGGTGACCTACAAAACCGCTTGGCGGATGTTTCGTCAGATTCGCTCGTTGCTGTCCGACACTGACAAGCAACTGGAGGGCGAAGCGGTGGAGATGGATGAAACATATATGGGCGGCGTTCGCAAGTTTGGCGCTGGTCGTAAGCTACGGGCTGATCTTAATAAGAAGAAAATGCCAGTCTTTGGGATGGCAGAGCGTGGCGGGCGCGTGATGGCCTTTGCAACTCCGAATATCAAGAGCGCCACACTGTTTCCGATTATCCGTGATTATGTTCTTCCGAAGAGCACCATCTTCACGGATGAGCGCAGCAACTACGATGGAATCCGCACCATGAAGAACGGCTACAAGCATCGTCGGATCATGCACAAGGCCCGTGTGTACGTTCGCGGCAATGTGCATACGAATACCATCGAGGGGTTCTGGAGTTTGGTCAAACGAGGAATCGGCGGGGTGTACCACTCTGTCTCGCAGAAGTACCTGCAAAATTATCTCGATGAATATTCGTATAGGTACAACCGGCGGGATCAGGGCAACCTGATTTTCACTTCGCTTTTGAAGCGCGTTTCTGAGCGGGCGGATTCGCCGCTCGCCTTAAGAGATCGTGGAACGACTGTCGTGCAATAGGGTGCATTTTTCCCGCGATCTCTTTGGAGGGCTGCAAAAACTTTCTCTTCGCATGGGGTTGATCGCTTCCAGCTTGGCGGCTCATGAGCGATTGTCCCCTTTCTAGGGGTAGTGTATCATGACGACCCCGGAAAGGGGTTATGACTTGCGAAGAGCTTAAGTCCGCTGTGTTGCACTGGTTTGGCAGCGAGATTGAGTGTCACCAGACTGCTGGTGACTCCCTTGTCGCAACCCTTCCGATCCTGAAGCCTAACGGCGATTCCATCGAAATCGGCATCGAGCCGCTTGAGGGGAAACGGTGGCGAATCTCTGACCTAGGGGACACACACTCCACCCTCTACTTGGCAGACGTTGATTTGTTCGAGGAATACGTCCGAGCCGAAGAATTTCGCCAAGTAGTAGATGCTCACCGCATAAAGGATGCGGGCGAGGAACTTTCAATCGAAACTTCATCTGATGAATTGGTGAGCGCAATGTTTGACTTCGTTCACGCCGTCCAGTCGATGCTGGCACTTCAACTCACAGTGAAGCCGAGGACGCCAGAACGGGACTTTGCGAGCATTGTGTCCAAGTTCTTTGCTGAGCGGCATACTTCGTTCGACATTCCGGCGGAGCACGTGGAAGGCAAGACTGGAAGATGGAAGTTTAATTTCGTATTGAATGAGGTTCGCGAAGAGACGCTGGTCAAGACGATCAGTGCTGTGAACAGAACTCAGGCGCTAAAGATGGCTGAGCAAAACGTCTTTGAAATTCGGGATGTCAGGGAAATCCGCCCGAAAGTTGAGACGGCTGTGATTGCAGATGACTCTGGCTCACGACGGGCATTTTGGCAGCCCAAGGTGCTGCGTATCTTTGACGGCTACGACATTCCCATATTTTCGTTCGAGGCCAAGAAATCAGAACTGGAGCAGTTGGCGCTCAAGTATGCGATAGCACGCTAGGGAAATATGACGTATTGGTAGTTGCTCGGAAGTTCAACATTTGCTTCTTTGAGAAAGTCCATCAGTGATTCGTTCGGTTCTCGCTCCGAGATCGGCGGGTCTGGTTTGTAAGCATATCTTTCGATCTTGGATGACGAGAACTTGTGCTTGTGCGGCCCTTTTAATCTTTTCCCCACCTGGGTTTTTGTGACATCTGGCCATGTCGTAACTTCGGATGCAATGCCCTTTATACCTAAGCGCGAATCCCCAGCGGGTACGACCATGCCTTGTGTTATTTTGCCAGTACCCCGAAAGATCAAATGGCGGTTCCATCGGCTGCTAGTATCTTGGCTTGGAAGATGAGAACACTATCCACCGAGCCGCGCCTCCAATTTATGCGCGATGCTACTCGCTTAGGCACCGCGAATAATTGCTCGCACAGGTCAGCACTAAATTCTCCGGATGCCATGACTTCTCCAGTCGGAGCAGATCATAGCAGGCTAGTTACTTGATGCCAAGGGATACTTACGCATCCCTCTTGACTTCGCCTAATCTTCGCCTACAATTATCCCATGGCGATCACCAGACGACAACGGCAGGTGTATGACTTCATCTCCGAGTTCGTGCAGAAGAACGGCTATTCTCCGTCGTTCGAGGAAATCGGCGAGGGCCTGGAACTAAGTTCCCTGGCCACGGTGCACAAGCATATTTCGAACCTGGAGAAGAAAGGGCTGCTAACGCGCGACTACAACCGCAGCCGTTCCATCGATCTGCTGCCCCCCAAAGGCCGGCTCAAGCAGGCTATGTCCGTGAACACCACGATGGTGCTGCCGCTGGTGGGGCGCATCGCCGCTGGCCAGCCAATCGAGGCGGTGCAGAACAACGAGACGATTTCCCTCGCCGATTTTGTGCGCTCGAAAGAAGTGTTTGTGCTGGAAGTCCGCGGGGATTCCATGCAGGACGAGGCCATTCTCAACGGCGACTATGTGATGGTGGAGAAGAGCAGGACCGCGCACAACGGCGACATCGTAGTCGCCCTCGTGGAAGGCACGGATGCCACTCTCAAACGCTTCTACCGCGAGGGCGAAAATATCCGCCTGCAGCCTTCTAATGTCAACATGCAGCCCATCATCGTGCCGGCGGCGTCCGTGGAAGTACAAGGGAAGGTGATTGGAGTATTAAGGAAGTATTGAAAGCAGCTTTTAGCTTCTAGCTTTTAGCTTCCAGCCAAAAGCAGGCCGCCGCCGCGTGACTCTTCTTCCCTCGTCGAAAAAACAAACCCCAAAAGACAATAACGCCCGGGTGATCAACCCGGGCGTTTGTAGTTCGGCTGACGGCTGACGACCGACGACTGCATTACACGTGCTTGTCAATCGCCTTCTGAATGGTCTCTTTGGCTACGTAGCCTACGATCTGTTCTTTCACCTGGCCACCCTTGAACACGAGCAGGGTAGGGATGCCACGGACGCCGTAGCGCATCGGCGTGGCGCTGTTGCTGTCAACATCCATCTTGCCGACTTTGATTTTGCCGGTGTAATCCTTAGCCAGTTCGTCGACGATGGGAGCGAGGGCGCGGCAAGGTCCACACCAGGCCGCCCAGAAATCCACCAGAACCGGCTGATCTGATTTCAGAACATCCTGGTCAAAATTTGCGTCTGTCACTTCCAAAATTCCATTGCCTGCCATTTTTCCTCCGGTAGCGCCGCCCGCTGCAAACCCGGGTACGGGAACGGGCCATCAGCCAGTCTGGCTGCATGTATCGTAACACCGTATTGGATGCATCGCAGCCGGAGAAGTCGCAAAAGGCCAGCGCTTCCCTCTGGCTTCTCGTTTCTAGTTTCTAGTTTCTGGTTTCCGTTTTCTTCATAGCAGACATTTTGGATGTTACGGTGGACAAGGGATGAGGTTTGGGGCGTGCGGACTGACAACCTCAGCCAAATAAGAAAGCGCCCTGAACTTATCAGCTCAGGACGCCTCGGCAGCCCTCCCCCAGAACCGCCAAACCACGAGTTGGATAGTAGGCCCGCCCCGCACTGCTGTAAACGTCACTTTGGTAACTCGCGCATCCTTCGTGGTCATATCGCAAATAGTGGCGGAAGTAATGCCCCGTAACGCACTTGGAGGGAGGTCCTTAGTTGCGATGCCAGCTAGCTCCACCATCGCCGGTAATCCAAGTCTCGTGGCTGTCAGTGATCAGTTTGCCGTGTTGGGCGTCAGTGAATTCGACACTGATGATGTCAGCGGTCAAGGCCTTGCCGTCCGCCATCGGCTTGATCTGGGTCCAGTGCTGACCGGCGTCGGATGAGTGATAAAGCGCGCCGGCAGAACCTCCCACCCAGATATCGAAATCGTTTGCGGCGAGAGCACGGAAGACGACATGGCTCGCCACCGGGATGGTCTGCCAGGTCTTGCCGGAATCGAGAGAACGCTGCACGGCGCCCTCGGGAGAAACCGTCCAGCTTGGCGTGATTTTATTCAAAGCGCTCAGATCGCTTATATTGCGTGAGACCAGCGGCAACTCCCGCAGCCCCGCGCCGGCCCTTTTCTGAACCTTCTTGTCCGACTCGTCCTTCGCCTGGCCCACCGTGGCTTGCGCGGCTTCAACAGGGCGGGATTCCCCCTGCACCGTCACCATTTCGCTGCTGCCTTTTGCGGCGTAATTGAAATTTTCATTTCCCTCTTCAGCGTGCGCTTCGGTATCCGCAGTTTTTGACTTCGCGGACGGCGGAGGCGGCGGAGCCGAAGGAACAGCTCTAACAGGCCCCCCTGTTGGCAGGGCTGAAGGTTTTTCCATGGACTTCAACGCATCAGCGTTGGCGCGCTGATTGTCCGCCAGCTCGAGACTTCTCTCCGGCTCCGCTGCCTGCCCACGGTTTTCCAGCCGGCGCCTCTCCACCCGCCCGGTTTCGAGTCCATTGATGGCGGCCGCGCCGGCAGCGGACCTCACGTCCATATCCTGGCGCTGTTTGGCCAACTTACCCACAGCCTTGAAGTCGCGATCTGACGGGAAGGGCGCCGGAGGCGCAATTTTTGCCGCCAACTTCTGCGCTGGCTCATTGGAGGCCCGGCGTTCGAGTGTGACCGTCGCAGATGGGACCGGCGCAGGCGCTTTTTCGGCGACCGTTGGCTCCACGCTCTGCCGTCGCTCGTAGTGAAGCGTTACCGCAGTGCTAACCACCACCACGCAGGCTGCGAGCGCGCCCCAGCGCAGCACCGTCCAGGTCAGCCAACGGGATCCCTGCGGAATCGGTGAGGGCGCCCACATCTCCGGCATCGCCAGCGACACAACATTCCGGCAATCGGCGCATTGCGCTAGATGTTGCAGCACCTGGGCGCGCTCGCGATCATTCAGCGACTTCTCGGCGAATGCCGTCAGCAGGTCGGGATCGGGATGCACCCCGGGCTTGGCGGTTGCCCGCAGTCGTTGCTGTACGATTTTGGGTAGTTGTTTCATCTCTCTCTCTCTACCCGCTCGCTTAGCCCGGGGGGCCGAGATCTGACGCCCGAGGTCCGGCGTCCGACGCCCGAATTTCCGCCTTCTTCTCAGAGAACGTAGGTGGACCCGGTTCTTGCGCCACCCGATCCCGGATGTTCAGGCGCAGGTCGCGCACATCCACCTGCAAGGATTCCTCGGCCTGACGGCGGCTCATGCCCTTTTGCTCCAGTGCCGCCAGAATTTGCTTGCGCACGGACTTCGCCAGTCTGTCGAGCTTGCGGCTAACGGTGGATTCATGGACCGCGAGCGTGCGCGCGATCTCCGCCAGAGTGCGCTCGTCCAAATAATACGACGCCAGTATGAATCGATCTTCTGGCGGCAGCGCGGACAAGACCTGATCGGTTGCGGCTTCAACTCGGGGATCGGCAGCGACGGCCTGGTCAGGTTCTTTTGCGGCAAACTCATGGCCGTCCTCACTCTCTTCTTCCAGGCTCACCAGCCGCCGCTGGCGGCGATAGCGGTTCACGAACTCCTGCGCCATCACGGTCCGCAGCCAGCCTTCTAAAGAACCGCGGCCGGTATACGAGGCCAACTTCGAAACCCGCTGGCCTTCGCGAGTGGTAGTCCCGTAGAGATCGGCATAAAGCGAATCCGCCAGTTCGCGCGCAGCCGAACTCTCTTTGGCGATGTAGGCCGCGATGTCGTACAGCTTCTCGCGGTAACGGGCCATGAAAATTTCCCAAGCGCGTTCGTGGCCGGCGGCACAGGCACGAGCCAGCGCCAGTTCTTCTACCCGCAAACTGGCGCAGAGTTCTGCAGTCTCTTGAGAAGAAGCCCCGGAAGGCAAATATTTGGCGGCGATCTGGCTAAGGATTGCGGCGAAATGCTCGCGACTGAGTCCGAAATTCCCGCTCTTTTCGTACAGTCCGGTGATCACGGATTCCAACTCCGAGACAGCTTCTGTTATGGGTTGGACACCGTGGTTAGTCATGGCGGGCAGAGCCACTTCGGATGCTATCAATTTTTATGATGCAAGAAGCTGAAAATCTGGCGTTCCTCGGATAAGCGCGGGGAGGCGCTGCCGGCGCGGTGGGCGAAGACGCCCACCGGACAGCCGGCGGGACGCCGGCGCTACACAAGGAGGAACACCATGAATCCTAAGCTTTTGTTGGTACTTCCGGCGCTTGGATTGTTAGCCGGCCTGGCTCTATTTCTGCCCGCCTCGGCTCCGGCTGGGGGAATGCCCCCCACGTCCGGCTACACCATCCTGGCACCCATCCGGCACGGCAACCTGACCGTCTTTCCGGTGGTGGCCACACGCTCTTTTGACACTAGGGACTTCCTCACCCTGGACGAAGGCTTGCGCTCGGGCGAAGTGATTGTGACCGAGTCCGGTGGGGTGCAGCCTTTGATTCGTCGGCGTCGAACACCTACTCCGCACGACGGCGCACAGGTCAACCAATTGGTGTTGGTTAACAACTCCAAGAAGCCGCTGATCCTGTTGGCCGGCGAGATTGTGACCGGCGGCAAACAGGACCGCGTAATCGGCAAGGATCGCGTTATCCCGGCGGAGAGCGATCCTGTGGATCTGGGCGTTTTCTGCGTCGAGCCGGGCCGCTGGGTCGGCAGCAGCGACAGATTTGGAGTGGGCGCAACGGTCGGAGGCCCAGTGCCGGCGCCGATGGCGGCCCCGAATGTCCGCGCTAAAGCGATGGCCGACAAGGACCAGCAACAGGTGTGGTCAGAGGTAGGAAAAACAAGGATAGCAATGGCGGAAGCTGTGCCAGCGCCAGCAGCCTCGGCGATCCGTGGTACCAGCTCGTACGCGATGGTTATGGACAACGAGGAAGTAAAACAACGAGTCGATTCCGTGGCGGAGCCCATTCAACGCAACTACCAGAGCCTGATTCAGCAACTGCGTGATCGGAACGCAGTGGGAGTCGTGGTGGCGGTTAATGGACAGATTGTCTGGGCAGACATCTTCGCCAGCACCAACCTTCTTGAAAAATACTGGCCCAAGCTGGTGCGGTCATACGCCGCCGAAGCGGTAGTAACCCGCGCGCAGGGCGGCGAGGTAGACGTGCAGAGGGCGCAGGAGTTTATCAACCATCTGGATGGGCGTCACGAGACTGTAGACAGCGAGCCCGGACTCTACCGTCACACCGAAATTGCAGGCGATGGATTCAGGGCGTTCGAGCTGACATCACTGCTGCCGAAAACCGGCTTTGATCTGCACGTGGCGAAGATGGTGGAGTAGGGGAAGTCGGGGTCAGTGGTCAGTTCAGCGGTCGACTCTCAGGCGATGAACGGCGCTGGCGTGTCGCTGCTGGCCACTAGCCACTTTCTTTCCAGCCACCCGTGGAGTGGTACCAGTCTCTCCAGGAAGCGGAGTCGTTGGGCAGATTCTTGCCGGTGATGTCGCGCAGTGCCTGGTAAATCCAGTCGTGAGTCTTCTCGTCCAGGGATGCGTCGTCGGCATAGTCCAGCAGGTGTGGAATTACGCTGTGGCGCTGCTCCTGGGTGAGCATGCCGGATTGTGCCAGGCTGCAGCCGGCGCGCTCCCGCACCATGGGCGACGGGTCGTCGTGAAATGCCTACAGCAGGGGCGTGATGGTTTCGTTGGTTCCCAGGTAGGCCAGGCCTTCCACCGCCCAGTGGCGCACTTCAGGGTCGGAGTCCTGAAGCTGGCTAACTAAAATCTCATTGACGCGCTCCGGCACGACGCCGCGATTGCCCAGAAGTCCCAGTTCCCACAGCGCCCACACCCGTTGGGACCGCGGGCCACTTTCTGCTTGCTGCGCCAGCCGCTCAACCGTGGCCGGCGCTTTAATTACGCCCATGGCCGCCAGATCCAGCTCGATGGCTGCCGCCCGCACCCGCAGATCGTCAGAGTTAAGCGCGGTTGTGATCAGAGAATTGAGGTGCGGGTTCAGTTTCAGCTTTCCCCACCAGCTCTCGACGCGGGCGGCGATTTGATCGTTGGCGCCTTCATAGTGATTCACGGCCCGTTCCAGCAGGAGTTCAGCCTGTTGCTGTGGAGTTTGACGATCCAGGGCCTCGATCTCGTGTTCCGAAAGTATTGCGGGCGAAGCCAGTTGGGGCTTGCCCTGCAGGCTAAGGAACCTGGTGACCTGCTCGAGTGCAGCCCGGGCGTTGCCGGTGGCGAAGAACACCGCCAGCAGAATTCCCGTGGCTACGGCGAACAAGATACGCCAGCTGCCAGCCCTCGGATCGATCGACTGATCGAGCTTCAACCTCGATTTCGGCCGTATGGTGCCGTACTCCGGCACCGGCTCCGGCCGTGGATCTCCCTCCCAGGAATGCATGCCAAGAGTCTAGGAAGGTTCCAGCATGCCGTAAAGTTACGACCGGGTACTTTGGTTATTACCTTTTGGTGAGAGGCTGCCGCAGGCAAGGGTGGATGAAGGACTTACGCCGTGGCTCGAACTGCGGTCGCGCTGGTTACCCTCTGGCCGGTTACGTCGGTTCAGCTGCCTGTCCGGGCGAACTGGAGGGAACTTGGCGGCCCGTCCGCTACATCACCGCAGGCACACTGATTCCCATCACTGCCAGCACCCGGGTTAATTCGCGGCGGACGATTGCGACGGTCGCCAGCAGAAATTTCTTTCGGCTCTCGTCGGCTTCGATCAGGATGGGATGGCGGTGGTAGAAGGCATTGAAGAGTTGCGCCAACAGAAATGCATGCTTAGCCAGATAAGCCGGTTCGGTGGTGGCAATGCACTGGTCAATGATGTACGAGGTCTTGGAGGCGGCCAGCCACAGTTCCCAGATTTCGTTGCCGGTTTCGCCGGCCAGGTGCTTACCCAGATCCGCGGGAGAAAGGCGTTCAACAGGGTTCCTGCCAGGTTCGTCAGGATCAAGACCGCCCTTGCGGAAAATGTTGGTGGCCCGCACAACCGCATACTGCGCGTAGGGACCAGTCTCACCTTCGAAGCTCAGCGCATCTTTGAAGTCGAAGGCAATGACGGACGACTTGGTGAACTTGAGCATGAAATAGCGCAGCGCGCCAACCGCGATCTGGGTGGCGATCGTTGTGCGTTCGGATTCGGTTAATTGTGGATGGCGCGAGTCCACTTCGTTTTTCGCCGACGCGATGAGCCGGTCGAGCAGATCGTCGGCTTTTACTCCAAACCCCTTGCGGCCAGAAACCTCGATATAGGCCCGGCCCTTATCCTCATCAGAAAGCTGGTAACCGAGTTCCGCGGCACAGCGCGGCGTGAGCGCCACCATCTCGTAGGAAAAATGAGTGTAGTGGTCGGCTTGCTCCTTATATCCCAGCCCGCGCACGGCCTCGATCACAGTGTTCTGCGCTTCCGCTTGACGGGTGTCAATCACGTTGTAGATTTCCGCCACGCCGCCGAAGTGGGGATGGTCCAACGCGCCCACAGCGGTCGAAATCCAGCAATCGCGCCCTGTGGGGTAGTGATAAAACTTTCGATACCCGAAATCGCGCCCCAGCAGACCAAACTTCCACAGATGGTAAGCGATGTCCTTGCCGACGTAGCCAACAGTGCCGTTGGAACGGACGATCACCTTCTGGTCTTCTTCCGAGATCTTCTCAGCTTGAAGTTCAGTAAGTTTAGATCTTAAGAGAATCATCGCTTTTTCGCGGTTCTTTTGCTGCGATTTCTCGCTTTCGCAGCTCACCACAATTCCTGTCGGTACGTGTCTGATACGCACGGCGTCACGCTTGGGCGAAACGTAAGCATCCACTTGTAAGTCTTCCGGTTTGACCTCGATGTTCTGCCCGTCCTTTGCACCCTTCTCTGCGTCCGAACTTGTTGTTCCCGCCCGCTTCATCACCCAGCAACCTTTGTTCTTGCCTTCGTTCTCGAAAAAAATCACTCCGCCGTCTTTTAGCTTGGTAAAGGCAGCTTCCCAAAAATGAAGGTGAAGGATTTCACTTTCCCGCGGCAAAAAATCGTATTCGATATCGAGCCGGTCCATGGTCTCAAGATGGCGGCGCAAGACCGCGATGGAGATCAGATCGGCGATTGCGGCAGTCTCATTGCCGCCCTCCTCGATCGCGTGCAGCGCTTGCAGACGGACCTGCAAATTCTGCTCGTCCTGCGCGTACCACTGCGAGACCCGGGCATAGAGATCCCAGCAGTAGTAGTCGAAGCGTGGCTGGCGGGCTAACTGCTCGATTTCTCCCCGTGATTTTTTCTCAATGTTCAGAAACCCCACGACCACGTCGGCGACCTGCGCACCGGTGTTGTCGATGTAGTTCTGAATATCCACTTCCCTGCCGGCGAACCTCAACAGCCGGACAAACGTATCGCCCAGAATGGCGTTGCGCAGGTGACCGACGTGGGCAGCTTTGTTGGGATTGATGCTGGAGTGCTCGACCAGAATCTTGCCGGCGGGAAGGTCGCCGCGCGGCCTTTCATCGGCGACCAGCGCCGCCGCCAGATCTTCCCGCTTGAGACGCGCGTTGATGTAGCCCGCGCCGGCCAGTTCCAGCTTCTCAAATCCCGGAATCGGACCAATCCCGTTAACGATTTCTTCGGCAATCTTCCGCGGAGCCTTGCGCAGCTTTTTTGCCAGCTCAAAGGCCAGTGGCAAGGCGTACTCGCCGAATTCCACTTTGGGCGGCTGCTCGATGACGATTCTGGGCAGCTCCAGCGAATAGGTGCGGCTTATGAAGTCGTGCACTTGCTGGACCAGGCGACGTTCCAGGTTGCGATACAAGATTTCCCCTAAGCTATTGAAGAAAAGAGTGATTGTAGCAAACTGAACGCGGGCGCGAGGTTTGACGGCGATTCAAGCGTTCCCTATGATGAAAACTGTCGTCGGTCATTAGTCGTTGGTCGTTGGTCGTGCGTCATTGGTCCTTCGCTGGCGGCGCCTCCTTGGAAGAGTAGAGTCTTGGCCAACGACCAGAGACGAACGACCAACGACGGATTCCTATGCGAATAGCCTACCTGGACTGCTTTTCCGGCATCAGCGGCGACATGTTTCTGGGCGCCCTGGTGGATGCCGGAGTGCCGGCAAAGCTGTTCGAGGACACCGTTGCGGCGCTGAACATTGGAGCGCGGCTGGAGGTTTCGCGGGTGAATCGCAGCGGAATCACGGCCACCAAGCTGGACGTCTACGTTCACGGCGAAGTGGATTTGCCACGCGAAGTTTTCTGGGCGCAGCAGAGCAATGCGCGGGAGCGTGATCACGAGCACGAGACGCGCTATAAAAACGATCATGAGCACGGGCCTGTCGAATTGCGGGAGCATAACTACAGCCAGACCCGAAATGAAGGCGCGCGGGCGGGGGCGCCCGCCCCACACCAGCATAAGCACGAGCATGGCCGCGGGCTAAGGGAGATTCGCGAGATCATCCGTAACGCTTACATCAGCGACCGGGCGAAGACCACGGCAACCGCGATGTTCGAGGCGCTGGGTGCCGCTGAAGCCAAGATCCACAACGAAGACATCGAGAAGGTTCACTTCCACGAAGTAGGAGCCGTCGACGCCATGGTGGACATCATCTGCTCCGCCGTGGGAGCCGAAGCCCTGGGCGTGGGTGAAATTGTTTGCTCGCCGCTGAATGTGGGTGGAGGAACCGTGAAGTGCGCGCACGGCCTTCTTCCGGCACCAGTTCCAGCAACCGTGGAATTATTGAAGGGCGCGCCGGTATATTCGTCTGGCCTTCAGGTGGAACTGGTCACGCCGACGGGCGCGGCGATCGTGAAGACGCTGGCCAAACGGTTCGCGGCGTTCCCAGCAATGACGATTGAGAAATCGGGCTACGGCGCAGGCACGCGCGATTTGTCCGGGCATGCCAATGTGCTTCGCTTGACCATCGGCGAGTCCCAGCCGGAATTTGCCAGCAATGTTTCCAGCGAGACCATCTCCGTGCTCGAGGCCAACCTGGACGATCTGAATCCTCAAGTTTTCGGTTACGTGGTCGACCGCCTGCTCACGGACGGAGCGCTCGACGTTTTCGCTGTGCCGGCGCAGATGAAGAAAAACCGCCCGGGCATGCTGCTGACCGTCCTATCGAAGCCGGAGGATGCGGCCCGGCTCACCCGGATTATGTTCACGGAAACGAGCACCTTGGGAGTACGCCGCCGGGAAGAACAGCGGCATGCGCTGGCGCGGAAGTGGATCACCGTGGGAACGCGCTGGGGCGAGGTGCGATTGAAAGTTGCCAGTTTGAACGGCACCGTCACCAACTACGCTCCCGAATATGAAGATTGCAGGAAAATCGCTGCCCAGCACCATGTTCCGCTGAAGAGCGTGATGCAGGAAGCGCTGCAGGGATATTTGAAGCGGACTCAGGAATAGCCTTCCGCGCCAGCAACAGAACCCATCATGACCCAGAAGTTTTACATCACGACGCCCATCTACTATGTGAATGCGCGCCCCCACATCGGGCATGCCTATACCACGATTGCGTGTGACGCCATCGCGCGGCGGCAGCGCATGATGGGCTTCGATACTTACCTCCTCACCGGCACCGACGAACACGGGCAGAAGATCGAACGCGCCGCGCAGGCTGCGGGAAAAACTCCACAACAGCTTACCGACGAAGTTTCTGCCGAGTTCCGCGGGCTGTGGGACCGGATGGGGCTGACCTACGACGATTTCATTCGTACCACGTCCGCCAGGCACAAGCAGGGCGTGCAGGCACTGTGGCGGCGCATCCGCGACAACGGCTACATCTACAAGGGACATTACACCGGCCAGTATTGTGTCTTCGACGAACTCTACGTGGACTCGGTCGGACCCGGCGAGCCCTGCCCCGAATGCGGGCGCCCGACGGAAACCGTGCGCGAAGAAAATTACTTCTTCAAGCTCTCGGCATTTCAGGACAAGCTCTTGGAGCTGTACACCGGCCAGCCCGACTTCATCCGCCCGGAGACGCGAAAGAATGAAGTGATGTCATTCGTGCGCTCCGGCCTGCGCGATCTTTCGGTGAGCCGCAGCACGTTCTCGTGGGGCATACCCGTGCCGGACGATCCCAAGCATGTGATCTATGTCTGGCTGGACGCGCTGGCAAATTACATTACCGCGCTGGGCTACGGATCGGACGACACAACCAAGTATGACAAGTACTGGCCGGCCGACGTTCAGATGATCGGCAAGGAGATCGTGCGTTTCCACTGCGTGTACTGGCCGGCGTTCCTGATGGCGGCCGGGCTGCCTGTGCCGCAGAAGATTATGGCGCACGGCTGGCTGCTGTTTGAAGAAAACAAGATGTCGAAATCGCGCGGGAATATCGTGCGTACCGAGACGATTCTCGAGGTGCTGGGGACCGATGCGTTGCGCTACTTTCTACTGCGCGAAATCGTATTCGGGCAGGACGGATCGTTTTCCTTCGACGCGCTGGTGCAGCGCTACAACGCCGATCTGGCCAACGGACTGGGCAATCTGGCCAGCCGCACCTTGACCATGATCGCGCGCTACTTCAAAGGCGAGATTCCCTATCCTTCGCGCGCCGGATCGCGCGCGGAAGAGAACGCAATTGCCGGCGCCGCTCGGCATACCATCGCTGAATTTCATGCGCTGTTCGAGCAACGCCAGTTCTCGAGAGCTCTGGAAGTGGCCTGGAGCTTGGTCGCGGCGGTGGATAAGTACATCGTTGAGAATCAGCCCTGGGCGCTGGGTGAAAAGCAGGACGACGAAAGCCGGTCGCACCTGGCAACGGTTCTTTACACCAGCGCCGAAGCTCTGCGGATCGTGACCGCACTGGCGCATCCGATCATTCCGAGCGCTACCGCGAAGATATGGACGCAGCTTGGATTGGGGGACATTCGAAAATTCCCACTTTCGGATTTGAAGTGGGGACAGCTCGCGCTGGGTACGAAACTCGGGGAAATTCAGCCGGTATTCCCGCGAGCCGACAAGAGCGCGATCGAAAGGATGCAGCAGATGGAAGAGCAGGGACGGAGTACCTCCACAGTCGCGATCACCGAAGAGAAAGAAAAGACGGCTACGCCGGCGCCCCCGGCCATTACGCCCCCAGCTAAACCCGCGGCTGTACCGGACGGCAAGATCAGCATCGAGGATTTCGTCAAGGTCGAACTGCGGGTGGGCCAGGTGAAGGTCGCCGAAAAAGTGAAGGGCGCGGACAAGTTGCTGCGGCTGGAAGTAGATCTCGGGACGGAAGTGCGGCAGGTCGTAGCCGGAATCGCCGAGGCCTACGCACCGGAAACGCTGGTGGGACGCAAAGTTGTAATCGTGGTGAACCTTGCCCCACGGAAACTGCGCGGCCTCGAATCGAACGGAATGATTGTGGCTGCTTCGCCCGATGGCGGCAAACCGGTGCTGGCCAGTTTTTTGGAGGATGTGCCGGTTGGGACCCGGTTGAAGTAGGCGGCTCGGCTCCGTCGACCGGAACAAAAAGCCAGCCGGGTCTCGCTCCGGCCCGGATGGTCGCTTCGACTTCGCTAAGGGTGCGCCCGCGCCGTCACCACGCAGCCGGTACTGGAATCCAACGACCAACGACTGTGTTCATAGACTCCCACGCTCATCTCGAGATGGAGCAGTTCAATTCCGACCGCGAGCAGATGATCGCCCGGGCGCGGGAGAACGGAATTGAAAAGATCGTTGCCATTGGCAGCGGAACTGGACCCGGATCCCTGGATTGCGGCATCCAGCTCGCTGAACAGCACGAATTTGTTTACGCCACCATAGGCATCCATCCCCACGAAGCCAAGCTGGCCACCGATGCCGACTTTCAGGAACTGGAACAACTCGCAAAGCATCCCAGGGTTATCGCCTGGGGCGAGATCGGCCTGGATTACTTCTACGATCATTCCCCGCGCGAGTTGCAGCAGCAGGTCTTCCTCAGACAGATGGAGCTGGCCCGGATGGCCAAGCTTCCGATCGTGATCCACTGCCGGCCTTCGGACAAGAGCGAGAACGCCTGGGATGACTGCCTTCAGCTGCTCGAACAGCATTGGCGAGCCAGTGGCCTGGGAGGGATTCTGCACTGCTTCACCGGAAGCTGGCCGCACGCCCGGCGAGCGCTGGATCTCGGATTTATGATTTCGTTCGCCGGTAACATCACCTTCCCCAAGGCACAGCCGATCCGCGACGCCGCCAAAGAGGTACCGCTGGAGCGCATTCTGATCGAAACCGACTCGCCCTTTCTGGCGCCGGTGCCCTATCGCGGCAAGCGCAACGAGCCGGCGTTCGTGAAGGAAGTAGCCCGGCAACTGGGCGAACTGCGTGGGCTTTCGACGGAGGAAACCGGCCGCCGGACTACCGACAACTTCTACAACTTCTTCAAACTGCCGGAATCTAACGAAAGCGAAGAACTGCGGCCTTAGAACCGCTTCTTCTGATACCCTCAGAGGTTACATTCCACCGTTTCAGAGAGCGCCAGGACCATGCCGGAAAACAGTTTCGACATCGTGAGCAAGATTGATCTGCAGGAAGTCTCCAATGCCATCCAGCACGCGCTGAAGGAAATTCACACCCGCTTCGACTTGAAGGATTCGAAGTCCAACATCGAAGTCGAGGGCAATGAGGCGATCATCCTGCACTCGATCGACGAATTCAAGCTGAAAGCGGTAAGCGACATTCTTCAGCAGAAGCTGGCCAAGCGCGGTGTGCCGTTGAAGGGGCTGACTCACGGACCTGTGGAATCGTCCCTGGGAGGCGCCGCCAAGCAGAAGATCACCATGCAGCAGGGCGTTCCGATCGAAAAAGCCAAGGACATTGTGAAACTGATCAAGAATTCAAAAAACAAGGTGCAGGCGTCGATTCAAGGAGACCTGGTGCGGGTAAGCGGCAAGGACCGGGATTCGTTGCAAGCGGTCATCGCGCTGCTGAAGCAGCATGATTTTGGAATCGACATGCAGTTTACGAATTACCGGACGAATTAGACTTCAACACACCACGGAGACACAGAGGCACAGAGGAATGCGATTCTTAGAACCCAGGTCGGCGGAGCTTGTCTGGTGGCGTGCTTCGACAACGAACGCACTCCGCATTTTCTCCGTGACTGCGTGTCTCCGCAGTGAGACAGATACAGGATTCCTGGGAACTCAGCCGTGAGCACACCCGCCGCCATTAACGGAAAGGAGATCTTCGAGCTTCTGCGCGAAGACCTGGCTGCTATCGAGCGGGAGTTCGGGCGCGATACCGTTTCCAACGTCGAAGCTATCACCGAGATCGGCGAATACCTGCGCGGCGGCGGCGGCAAGCGCATTCGTCCCATGCTTTTGTTGCTTTCCGCGAAACTGCTCAATTATCAGGGGCGCGGCGCCATCCGACTAGGCGCGGTGGTAGAGATCATTCACACCGCCACGCTGGTTCACGACGACATCATTGATGAAGCCCAGACCCGCCGTGGGCGGCCCGCCGCCAACACCCAATGGGGTAATTCCAAGTGCGTGCTGGCCGGCGACTGGCTTTACATGCAGGCGTTCAAGGTGGCGGTGCAGGAGCGCAACTTCCGCATTCTCGACACGCTGATCGAATTGACTCAGCAGATGGTCGAAGGCGAACTGCTGCAGATGGAAAAACTAGGCAGGCTTATCTCGCTGGACGAACACTTCAATCTGATCTTCCGCAAAACCGCCTGCCTTTTTTCCGTGTGTATGCGAATGGGTGGAATTCTGGGCGGCGCCACGGCCGAGCAGGAAGAAAGCCTGGCGCAATACGGCCGAGACCTGGGCATGGCTTTCCAGATCGTGGACGATGTGCTCGACCTGACTGCTTCAGAAAACGTTCTCGGCAAGCCCGTAGCCAGCGACCTGCGGGAAGGCAAGGTCACCATGGCCGTGATCCACGCCTTGGAACGCTGCACTGCGCAGGAACGTAAGTCGATCGAGACGGTACTGGCGGAGCGTGCCTTTGACGGCGTCACGCACCGCGAGATTATAGCGATCCTGGAGCGCTACGGTTCGCTCGAAGCGGCCAGCGCTCGCGCCTTGCAGTACGCTGCGCTGGCGCGCAACGCCATCTGCAATTTTCCCGATTGCGAGATCAAGCGCGCCCTGCTGTGGGCGCCCGAATTCGTAGTTGCCAGAGAGAAGTGAACTTCGTCGTTGGTCCTTGGTCGTTGGCCTCAGGCCTGGAAAATCACCCTCGCGGAGACGAAGCTCGCTACGTCTCTGCGCAACCGTTATCGACCATCTCAACTGACGATTTTGGCCAACGACCAACGACCAAGGACCAACGACCTATTACTGTCGAACTGCAATCCCCGTCATCTCGAACCGCCCGCCTTTCAGCAGCGGTCCTGATCCGATGAAAGCTCGCGCCGGCAGGTCTTTCGAAAAGCGCCGGACGTATGCGGCGTTGAAGCGTTCCCACAGTGACACATCAGGGGCAAAAATCTGCACTGAGACCAGGTCGTCCATGGTCATGTTCGCCCGGGCAAGCACCGCCTCATACTCGTCGAAGAGCAGCCGTAACTCTTCGTCGATGCTGGCTGGAGCCATGCCGGTGGCAGGATCCAGGCCAATGCGTCCCGACAAATAAAGCGTGTCGCCCACCAGCACGCCGTCGCTGAATGGCAATGTTGCTTTGCGCGGGAGATTGATACAATTGTGGGTGGTCGGTCTTCCCTCTGATGACACAGGAGTAACCTCGTTGTTAGGGATTCGAATAGATTCCTTGTGGCCACGGACGAAATCCGTTCTTCCTTCTGAGCCGTACTTCTGCAAGAAGTCTAATCGAACACCCAAGCCTGACCCCACAAAGGAGATCGAATTATGAAAAAGATGTTGACCCTCGCCCTGGCTCTTTCCGTCATGTGTACCATGGCGGGTTTCGCACAGGAGAAGTCCCATGACACAATGGCCAAAGCCGCGCCTGCGGCCCCGCTGAAAACTCTCAAAGGAACCGTTAAGGCTGACGGCGATAAGTTGACCTTTGTTTCCGACAAGGACAAAAAGTCCTGGGACGTGGCCAATCCTGAGGCTCTGAAGGGACATGAAGGCCATCACGTTGAACTGAGCGCCCACGTTTACGCCGACAAGGGCCAGATTCACGTCATGAGCGTAAAGATGCTCAAGGCAGAAAAGATGGACAAGATGGAAAAGATGGACAAGATGTCAAAGTAGTTGTGCTTGCACTGAAGTACTACGGAGGGCGGCGCAGTCCGCCCTTTTTCTTTATACTAACGCCTCCGGAACCACGGCTATCTGAATGGAAGCGCTACTCTCAGCAATCGGACGTCACGGGTACATTCTGGTTTTTTTCATAGTGCTCGCGGAATCGCTGGGGATGCCCGTTCCGGCGGCACTGGCCCTGGTGGCGGGAGGCGCCGCTGCGGCCGCTGGAGTCCTGCGCCTCTCCACTCTTCTACTGCTGGCTGTTGCCGCCATGATCGTGGGGGACTCGCTGCTGTTTGTCCTGGGCCGCTACATGGGATGGGGCCTGCTGGGCTTTCTGTGCAAATTGTCGGTCAACCCGGAAACTTGCATCCTGCGCTCGGCTGAATCTTTTTACAAGAGGGGCAAGGCCACTCTGCTGTTTGCCAAGTTCATTCCCGGGATCAACACCATGGCGCCGCCTCTGGCAGGCAGCATGCGGATGCGGCTTGACATTTTCCTGCGGCTGGATCTGGCGGGCGCCTCTCTCTATGCCCTCGTCTACGTCGCGGTAGGCTTCTTGTTCCGCGATTTCCTGGCTTCGCTGGCGCACGGCTTTCAGACCGCCGGGCGGGCCGTCGAATCAGTGACTGTGATCGCGCTGATCGGTTATGCGTTTTATCGGGTCTGGCTCTATCGCAAGCATGCCGTTTACCGGGCCGTGCCGCGGGTGCAAGGGGAAGAACTGGCACGAAGGCTGGCATCGGGGTATAGAGACAATATCTTGCGGATGGATTTCCGCAGCCACGGCTAACGAGGAGCCGGGGCGGCTCGAGTGAGGGGAGACCACCGGCCTGGAC
>JACXTT010002827.1_pt1 | contig 27210 bp, 23 predicted proteins | sample 9270951 | NCBI WGS metagenome assembly JACXTT01 (sample SAMN15532306, study PRJNA645909) | rock metagenome | isolation source: weathered quartz diorite | place: Puerto Rico | collected 2017-06-21 | reverse complement strand
CCGCTCAACCGGGCCCACCGCGAGGCCGGCGCGCGCATGGTCGAGTTCGCTGGATGGGACATGCCCGTCCAGTACACCGGCGTCATCGACGAGCACATGGCGGTGCGCACGCGGGCCGGTCTGTTCGACGTCAGCCACATGGGCGAGGTCGACGTCGTCGGCGTCGAAGCGCTCGAGTTCTTGCAGCACGTCACCTGCAACGACGCCTCGCGTCTCGCCCCGGGGCGCATCCAATACAGCGCGCTGACGACCCCCGAGGGGACGTTCGTCGACGACCTCCTCGTCTACAAGCGAGGGGAGGACGACTACCTGCTGGTCATCAACGCCGGCAACACCCCGAAGGACGTCGACTGGCTGCGCTACCACGCGAAGGGGTACGAGCTGCGCCTCGAGGACGTCTCGGGGCGCTGGTGCCAGCTCGCTCTGCAGGGGCCGCGCGCGCAGGAGATCCTGCAGCCACTGACGCCGGCAGCGCTCGCGGCGATCAAGTACTACGGATTCGTGCGCGACAAGGTGTCCGGCGTGGATTGCATCGTCTCCCGCACCGGCTACACGGGCGAGGACGGCTTCGAGATCTACGGACCCTGGGAGTCCGGCGAAAAGCTCTGGCATGCGATCCTGGCCAGCGGCGCGCCGCACGGCCTCGTCCCGGCGGGCTTGGCCGCTCGAGACACGCTGCGCCTGGAAGCCAAGATGGCGCTGTACGGCAACGACATCGACGACACCACGACCGTGCTCGAGGCCGATCTGGGCTGGATCCTGAAGCTCGAGAAAGGCGACTTTCTCGGACGCGACGCCCTCGCTCGACAGAAAGCGGACGGGGTGCAGCGCGGCCTCGTGGGGTTCGAGACCGAGGGACGGGCCGTCGCGCGTCACGGCCACAAGGCGGCGTTCGAAGGGCGCGAGGTCGGGCCGGTGACGAGCGGGAGCTTCGCGCCCTACCTCAAGAAAAACATCGGCCTCGCGTACCTGCCCACCGAGCTGACGCGTCCGGGATCCCGATTCGAAATCGACATTCGCGGTCGACTGGAGCCGGCGGTCGTCGTGCCGACTCCGTTCTACAAGCGCGCGCGCTGACGGCGCGCCGTCTTCCGGAGGGAGCTATGTTCCCCAATGATCGGCGCTATACCAAAGAGCACGAATGGGTCAAGGTCGCGGGAGGCGCCGCCACCGTGGGGATCACGGACTTCGCGCAGCGCGAGCTCGGCGACATCGTCTATGTCGAGCTCCCCGAAATCGGCCGCGCGTTCGCGGCAGGGGACGTGCTCGGGACGATCGAGTCGGTCAAGGCGGTCTCGGAGATCTACGCCCCGGTGTCGGGGACGATCACCGAAGTCAACACGCTCCTCGGCGACAAGCCGGAGACGATCAACCTCGACGCGCACGAGAAAGGGTGGATCTGCCGATTGAGCCTCAAGAGCCCGGCGGAGCTCGACGCCTTGATGGACGCCGCCGCCTACGCGAAGCTCGCGGGGGATTAGCAGGAAAAAGGGGACAGGCCCCGTTTCCATCGCACGTTCACGCCTGCGGCGTGTGAACGGAAACGGGGCCTGTCCCCTTTTTGATGTCCCGGTTTGCTTCCCGCTATTCCGTGACGTACTCCTCGACCGGGGGGCAGGCGCACATCAGATGACGGTCGCCGTGCGCGTTGTCGATGCGCGCGACGGCAGGCCAGAATTTGTGCGCGCGCGTTGCGGCGGAAGGGAAGGCGGCGCGCTCACGCGAGTAGGGCCGGTCCCAGGTCTCCGAGGTGACCGCTTCTGCGGTGTGAGGCGCCATCTTGAGCAGGTTGACCGCACGATCGGCTCGCCCGTCCTCGATCTCCCGGATCTCGTTGCGAATGGCGATCATCGCGTCGCAGAACCGGTCGAGCTCATCCTTGGATTCGCTCTCCGTCGGCTCGATCATGAAGGTCCCGGGCACGGGGAACGACATCGTCGGAGCGTGGAAGCCGTAGTCCATGAGGCGCTTCGCGACGTCGTCGACGTCGATCCCGGCGGATGCCTTCAGCGGGCGAACGTCGACGATGCATTCGTGCGCGACGAACCCGGACCGTCCCTTGTAGACGAGTGGGTAGTGGGGCGCCAAGCGGTGGGCCATGTAGTTCGCGTTCAGGATCGCGATCTCGGTCGCCCGGCGCAGACCCGGCGCGCCCATCATCGCAATGTACGCCCAGCTGATCGGGAGGATGCTGCCGCTCCCCCACGGGGCCGCCGAGACGGGGCCGATGGCCGAGGCGCCGCCGACCTTGCGCAAGGGGTGGCTCGGCAAGAACGGCGCCAGGTGCGCCGCGACGCCGATGGGTCCCATCCCCGGACCGCCTCCTCCGTGAGGGATGCAAAAGGTCTTGTGCAGGTTCAAGTGGCAGACGTCCGCGCCGAGATCCCCTGGGCGGCACAGACCGACGAGCGCGTTCATGTTGGCGCCGTCGAGGTAGACGAGCCCCCCGCGGTCCTTGACGAAGGCGATCTCGTCCTTGATCCGCTCCTCGAACACGCCGTGGGTCGAGGGGTAGGTGATCATCAGCGCCGCAAGACGGTCCGCGTGCTCCGCCGTCTTCTTCCTGAGGTCCTCGGGGTCGACGTTGCCCTGCTCGTCGCAGGCGACGACGACCACGCGCATCCCCGCCATCGCCGCGCTGGCGGGGTTGGTGCCGTGGGCCGAGATGGGGATCAGGCAAACGTCGCGCCGCGACTCCCCGCGCGAGCGGTGATACGCGCGGATGACGAGCAAACCCGCGTACTCCCCCTGGGAGCCGGCGTTCGGCATCAGCGAGACCGCGGCGAACCCGGTGATCTCGGCGAGCTGGCGCTCGAGCGACCCGATCAGCTCGGCGTATCCGGTGGTCTGGTCGGCCGGGGCGAAGGGATGGATCTCGGAGAAGCCGGGGTGGGAGATCGGGAACATCTCCGCAGCGGCGTTGAGCTTCATGGTGCACGAGCCGAGGGGAATCATCGACGTGGTCAGCGACAGATCGCGAGACTCGAGGCGCTTCAAATAGCGGAGCATCTCGGTCTCCGAGCGGTGCGCGTGGAAGACCGGGTGCGTCAAGATCGGCTCCCTCCGCTCGTGCGGGGAGGGGAGCGCGTCGTCGACGGTCGCCGGGAGCCGCGCGGGGTCGGCGCCGAACACCCGCGCCAGATCCGCGAGGTCGTCCTCCGAGACCGTTTCATCGAGCGTGACGCCGAGATCGTCGTCGGCGTAGGCGAGAAGATTGACGGCGCGCGAGCGCGCGGCGTCGAGAATCGCCGCTTGTCCCCGCGCACCGGGATGAATCCTCAAGGTGTCGAACGCGACCGCCTCGTCGAGGGTGAACCCCGACGCGCGCAGCGCCGCGGCCAAGCGCAAGGTTTGCTGCCGAACGCGACGCGCGATCGCCTTCAACCCTTCGGGGCCGTGGTAGACGGCGTACATCGCCGCCATCACGGCGAGAAGCACCTGGGCGGTGCAGATGTTGCTGGTCGCTTTGTCGCGGCGGATGTGCTGCTCGCGGGTCTGCAGCGCCAGCCGGTACCCCGGCCGGCCGCTCGCGTCCTTCGAGACGCCGACGAGCCGCCCGGGCATCTGGCGCTTGAACGCGTCGCGAACCGCCATATAAGCCGCGTGCGGGCCCCCGAGGCCCAGGGGGACGCCGAATCGCTGCGCGCTGCCGACGGCGACATCGGCGCCGAACGCGGCGGGGGAGCGGAGGATCGTCAAAGCCAGAGGATCCGCGGCGACGACGAGCAGGCCCTGGGCGTCGTGGACTCTCTTCGCGAATTCGCCGTAGTCGAAGATCGCTCCGTCGGAGGCCGGATACTGGACGAGCGCGCCGAACGCGGGCTTCGTGAATCCCCATGTCTCGTGGTCGCCGACGACGACCTCGATCCCCAGCGGGAGGGCCCGGGTCTGCACCACGGCGATCGTCTGAGGGTGGCAGCGCTCCGACACGAAGAAGCAGCGGCCGTCCGCTCCCTTCTCGCTGACGCGCGCGCAGAGAGTCATCGCCTCGGCGGCGGCCGTCGCCTCGTCCAGCATCGACGCGTTGGCGACGTCGAGCCCGGTCAAAGAGAGGATCATCGTCTGAAAGTTGAGGAGCGCCTCAAGGCGCCCTTGGGCGATTTCGGCCTGGTAGGGCGTGTATTGCGTGTACCAGCCCGGATTCTCCAGGACGTTGCGCCGCAGAACCGCGGGGACGATCGTGCCGTGGTAGCCGAGGCCGATGTACGAGCGGGCGACCGTGTTCTTCCCCGCCATCCGGGCGAGCGCACCCATCGCCTCGACCTCCGAGAGGGCGGGATCGAGGGCCAGCTCGCGGTCGAATCGAATCGACGCCGGGACCGCGCGCGCGATCAGGTCGTCGAGATCGCGACAACCCAAAGCCCCGAGCATCGAAGCCACGTCGTCCTCGCGCGGTCCGATGTGGCGGTCGACGAAGTGATCGGGATGTCTCGGCATGGGATCGGCTTCCATGGGGGACGCGAGAATGTATCACCCGCCCCGTGGCGCATCCACGCGAGCGAGGAGATCGTCTCCCACGTCTCGGAACAACCGGGGAAGCGCCTCGAGCGGAAGCCCGACGACGTTGCTCCAGGAGCCGTCGACGCCCGCGCAGAGGAGCACGCCGCGCCCTTGTATGCCGTAGGCGCCGGCCTTGTCCATCGGCTCCCCGGTCGCGACGTACCAGCGGGCGAGCCGCTCGTCCCACGGGTTGAAGCGGACGACGGAGGCCGTGAGCGTCGCGGCGACGCGGCCGTCGTCGCCACGCACCAGCCGGCAAGCGGTGAGCACCTCGTGCGTCCGCCCCGAGAGCTCTCGCAGCATCGCGAGCGCGTCGTGCTCGTCCTTCGGCTTCCCGAGGATTTTTCCGTCGAGCGTGACCGTCGTATCCGCCGCCAGGACCAGGGCTTCGGTCCCGCGGGCTCGCAAGCCCGCTGCGACGGCGGCGGCCTTCGCGGCGGCCAGGCGAACGACATGCTCTCGCGCCGTCTCCCCCGGCAGCTCGTTCTCGGCGAGCGCCGCCGGGAACACGCCGAAGCGGAGGCCCAGCTCGTGCAGAAGCTCTCGCCTCCGGGGCGACGCCGAGGCCAGATAGAGAGGGAGCAACACTCGGGTTCCTCCGGTGGCACCTGCCTTGGGGCCTCCGTATAATCTCTCGACTTCGTCCATCGGAGGGTGTCCTCGATGACCTCGCTGCGATCGCGTCTCGGAACGGCGCTCGCAATCTTGATCGCGACATGCGGACTGGCGGCCGCCCAGGCACCCGCGCCGGCCGCCGCGTCACCCACCACGGCGTCCGCGCAACCGGCGGTCCCACGCTCGCTCGACGTGCCGGACGGCGCGCTCGTCGCCGCCGGCAAGGCGCCCGAGCTGGACCTGCTGTACACGGGAGACGTCATCGGATACATCGAGCCCTGTGGTTGACATCTCAATCCCGCAGGGGGCCTCGCCCGGAGGGCGTGGCTGCTGAATCAGCTCCAGACCAACTACCCCTCGACCCCGCTGGTCCTGCTCGACACGGGCAACTTCTCCGACAACCCGACGGAGATCGGTGACCTACGAACGGCGACCCTGCTCCAGTCGATGAAGAAGCTCGGTTACAAAGCGATCAACATCGGCGAGCGCGACCTCGATCTCGGCTACGACGACTTCATGAAGCGCACCGAGGGGCTGGGCCTGAGCTTCCTCTCGACCAACCTCGTCAAGCAGGGGACGAAGGACCCGGTCTTTCCGACCTCTGCGAGCTTCACCGTCAAAGGGGCGAGCGGGAAGCCGGTGCGCATCGGTGTCCTGGGCGTCGATCGCTTCAATCCGGTCTGGCAGAAGGCGGGACCTAAGGGGAGCAATCTCGCGACCGCGCTGCCTGCGGACATGATCGCGACCTACCTCCCCGAGCTGCGGAAGAAGTCCGACGTCGTCGTGCTGCTTGCGGACGTTTCCAAGGAAGACGCGCACGACCTGGCGAAGCGCTTTTCCGATCTCGATCTCATCCTGGGCGCGTACGGAGGTATCTACAACACGATCGACGAATCCGAGGGGAAGGTTCGGATCTACTACACCGGCAACCAGGGCAAGCGGATCGGCGAGAGCCGGCTGACGCTCGACAAGGACCGGAGGATCCTCGACGTGACCTCGTACCTGCATTTCTTGACCGTGCGTTACCCCGAGGACAAGGTGATGAACGACTCCCTCGCTGACGTCATCGCCAAGACCAAGCCGCCCGAGTTGAAGAAGGCGCCCGTCGAACTGCAGAAGCCCCTGGAGGCGCAGCCCGCGGCAGGCGGGCATTGACGGACGGCGCCGGGCGCGTCCTCGCCGTCGATCTCGGCAAGGTGCGCGTGGGGCTGGCGCTGTCCGATCCGCTTCGCATCACCGCCCAACCGCTGGGCACCGTCCCTCGCAAGGCGCTCAAGCGCGAACTCTCCGCGCTGGTCGACGTCATCCGGTCGAACGACGTCACGGTGGTCGTTGTCGGTCACCCTCTCTTGATGACCGGGGCTGCGGGCGAGAGCGCGAGGGACGCCGAGGTGTTCGCCGAGCGGCTGCGAGCCGAATCCGATGGAACCGCGGTGATTCTGTGGGACGAACGCCTGACCACCGTGCAGGCCGAGCGCGCGCTGATCGAGGGGAACGTCGGCCGCCGCGAGCGCCGCGGCGTCATCGACGCCGCCGCCGCAGCCATCCTTCTCCAGAGCTGGCTGGACTCTCGCTAGGGAAACGGGGACAGGCCCCTTTTTCTTGCACGGCTCCCCGGATACCGCCTTGCTGCGAAAAAGGGGCCTGTCCCCGTTTCCCTAGCGAGAGTCATCCTCGACGTAGACGGATTTCGGCGCAAGACCGTGGAAGTTGATTTCGCGGCGGCGGACTTGGTCGGAGAGAAGCTCGTTGATGACGCCGCGCTCGTTGATCTCGCCTTTCTTCAGGGCGGCGTAATGAAATCGGCAGAATCCCTCGAGATAAGGCGGGTCCTGGCAGAACTCCGATCCGCCGTTGCTCGTTCGGAAGCTGCAGTGCCTCACGCCGGTCGACCTCTCCGCGGCGAATTATAGAGGACGCTCCCGGCGTGGTTCGTTATGCCGATGACCAAATCGTCGGCGCGGAGAGGTGGGACGGCGCCTCCCCTAGTCGTTTCCGGTGGCGGGGGGTTTGCAGTCCTGCCCGCTGACCCCAGGCCCGGTAGCCTCCGGGCAACGAAGTCGCCGGCCGATCGGGCGCTTCGGGCCGGACCGGGACGACGACGAGGCCCACCCCCCTCCCTGGGAAGGTTGCCCCCCTCCCCGGCGGTCCTCAGCGGCGTCTCGGTCCGGCATTTTTTCCGACTACAATCCCCTTCATGTCCGCCGAGCGGAGCACTCATGGGTTCGCGCCGTTGGGGTCCCTTGGGGTCCGCGCGCTCGGCCTGCCGCCGGCGCGCGCCCGCGACCTCGAGCTTCAATCGGCCTGGCGAAGCGTCGCCGGCCCGGCGATCGCCCGTCGAGCGCGGGTGATGGCGCTGCGACGCGGCGTGCTGACGCTGGCGATCGCCGAGCCGGCCTGGCGTCGCGCGATCGAGAACCTTCTTCCCGAGCTGGGTGCGCGCTTCGCGCGCCGCCACCCTTCTTTGGGCGTCACCCGTTTCGAATTGACCGACGCCACGCGCGGGTGATTGCGAACGCGATGCTGTCCGTCGAACAACTGACGAAGGTCTATGGATCCCGGACCGCGATCAGGGACCTATCGTTCGACGTCCGGCCGGGCGAGGTCCTGGGCCTGCTCGGTCCCAATGGCGCCGGCAAGACGACGACGATGCGCTTGATCGCCGGATACATGCCTCCGACGTCGGGGACGGTGAGAATCGACGGCCATGACGTTCGGACGGAGCCGCTCGCCGCCAAGGCGCGGGTCGGCTACCTCCCCGAGACCCCGCCGGTCTACCGCGAGATGACCGTTCGCAGCTACCTCCGGTTCGTCGCGGAGCTGCGTCGGGTGCCCAAGGGCAGGGCACCCGCGGCGATCGACCGCGCACTCTCGCTGTGCGGATTGAAGGACGTCGCGCACCGCGTCATCGGCCACCTCTCCAAGGGATACCGACAGCGCGTCGGGCTGGCTCAGGCGATCCTGCACGAGCCCGCGCTCCTGATCTTGGACGAGCCCACCGTAGGTCTCGACCCCAAGCAGGTGATCGAGATGCGCGAAGTCATCAGCGGCGTCGCCTCCGGCCAGATGGTGGTGCTCTCGACCCATATCCTGCCCGAGGTTCAGAGAGTCTGCTCGCGCGTCGTGATCATCCACGAGGGACGGATCGTCGCAGCGGATTCCGTCGAGAGCCTCGCCTCCGGGGGGAGCCTCGAAAAGGCCTTTCTCGAAGTCGTCGCCGGCCAGCCCGGCCAAGGGTCGATGTGAAGATCGTCTGGGCCGTCATGCGGCGCGAGCTTGCCGCCGCCTTCGTCACGCCGATGGCGTACGTGTTCATGACGATGTTCCTCGTGCTCATCGCCACGGGGTTCTCGATCGGCGTCACTCGGTACGCCCTCACCCCCGCGATGATGATCGAGCGGCTCGGCTGGACGATCCGAACGCAGCTCGTCGCCGGCCCGTGGGGCTTGATGAAATGGGGGACGATCGGCGCCCTCTTCGCTCTTCCGGGGCTTTCGATGCGCCTGATCGCCGAGGAGCTGAGCCGCGGCACCTCCGAGCTCCTGTTCACCGCCCCCGTCACGACTCCGCAGATCGTCGCTGGAAAATACCTGGGATCGCTCTCGCTCTATGGGCTGATTCTCGTTCTGACCCTTCCCATGCCCGCCTTCTTGTTCATCAATGCGCGTCCGGAACCCGCGGCGCTGGCCTGCGCCTACCTCGCGTTGTTCCTCTACGGCGCCGTCTTCGTCGCTGCCGGCCTGTTCGCTTCCGCGCTGACCGAGAACCAGTTCATCGCGTTGATCGCGACCTACGTCCTCGTCATCCCATTGATCCTCATCGATCTCTTGATGCCGCTGGCGCGCCCTCCGTTCGATCGGGCGCTTCCGGCCCTATCCATCGGCCATGGCGTGAAGGCCGCCGCGCGAGGAACGCTGGATTCCTCGTACGTCGTCGTGTCCCTGGTGCTCATCGCCGGCTTCCTGTTCCTGGCCGTGCGGGCGATCGAACGCGGGCGGAGGGTCGAGCGCGGCTCGGCCGCGTACGCGCTCATCGTCATCACCGCGCTGGCGTTCGTGCTCGGTCTCTCGACCCAGATCGGGCATGTCTGGGATTGCACGGCACAGGGGGCGAACAGCCTGTCGCCCAAGACCGAGGCCGCCCTCGCGAGTCTCGACGCGCCGGTTGCGATCCACGGACTGTACAAGGACTCCGACCGGCGGCGCGAAGCGCTCTGGGAGCTTCTCGATCGCTACCGCCGGCGCTCGGGCAAGATCACCTTCGAGATCTTCGACCCGGTGGCGCGCCCGGGCCAGCTGGCCGCCTTGGACCTCTCGGTCGCCGATCAGAACGCGCTCCGCGACGGCGTCAGCGTCGCAACGTCCGGCGCGCGCAAGGTGATGTTCACGGGACTCGGCGAGGAGGAGGTGACGAACGCGATCCTGGAAGCGGGCTCGAAGGAGCCACGGCGAATCGGGTTCATCCGCGGCTACGGCGAGCACGATCCCGACGCCGCCGCCGACGCGGGCCTGAGCCGCGCGAAAGAGGCCCTCCGCGCTGAGTACTACGAGGTCGTCGACGTGCGGCTGACGGTGCCGATCGAGGAAGGCGTGACGGTCCTGGTCGCCGCCGGCCTCAGGAGCGCGATTCCGGCTGACGATCTCGCCCGCCTCACCGCGTGGCTCGAGCAGGGCGGGCGACTTTTGGTGCTGGCGGATCCGGAGACGGCCTCGGGGCTCGATTCGGTGACCTCGCGATGGGGGCTTCGCGGGCGCGGGATCCAGGTCCTCGATCGCGGCTCGAACTTGCGCGGTCGTCCCGAGATCCCGGTGGCGACGCGTTTCTCGACGCACCCGATCGTCCGCGGCTTCTCCGCCGGTCTTCCGGTCGCGCTGCCCCTCCCCGGAGCGGTCGAGGATTTCGAGCCGGGAGATCCGGGGGTATTCCACGACGGCCTCGTCCGGTCGTCGAGGGAGTCCGAGGGGCTCACCGCGACCGGCTCGAGGGAGCAAGGCCCGTTCTCGCTCGCCGCGGCCGCGTGGAAAACGGTGCAGCGGCCCGGCGCGGAGGGGACCGAGACGCGTCTGGTGCTCGTCGGCGATGCCGCGTTCGCGACGAATGCCTTTCTCGCCGAGATGTCGAATCGGAACTTCTTCCTCAACTGCGTCGGCTGGCTGTCCCGCTCGCGAGGGCTCGTCTCGATTCGCGTGGACCCGTTGAAGGGTCAGGTGCTGACGTTCAGACAGCGGGAGCTGAGCCTCCTCCAATTCCTCACCTTGGCACCGATCGTCTTCGTGATCGTCACGGGGGCGGCGGTCTACTTCCGGCGGCGGGCGCTCTAGTTGCTCCGTCGCATCGGTCTCGCATCGCTCGCAATCGCCGCATTGGCCGCGGTGTTCGCTTACCTCGGCTCGCGAGAGCGCGAGGCGGCGCGGGCGATGCGATCCCAAACGCAGCGGCTGCTGTTCGACGAGCGGGCGGTGCGCGGAGTGGCGATCGAGACGATCTCGGGAACCTGGCGGATCACGCGCACCGCCCCGGGCTGGCGGATCGTCGCGCCGATTCAAGACATCGCGGATGCCGCGGCGGTGAACGCGCTCATCCGGGCGATGCGCCGTGCGCCCAACGTCCGCGCCATCGCGCGGCCGGACGACCTCGCCTCCTACGGGTTGAACCCGCCGCTCGCGAAGATCTCGCTCGAAGGCGTCGCCGTGCCCCCGCTCGAGATCGGGGCGGTCGCCCCGACAGGCGAGGGCGTCTACGCGCGATTGACGAACGATCCGGCGCTCATCGTCCTCGAGCTGCCGGCCGCGCGCCCGCTCGCGGAGATCGCCCCGTCCGCGCTCAGGGACCGCTCGATCCTGGGGATGTCGCGCGGCGAAGTGCGCCGGATCGAGATCTCGCCGGCCGGCATCCGACTCGCTCCGGGAGCGGACGGATGGTGGATCGAATCCCCGCGGCGATTGCCGGCTTCGCCGGCGCGGGTCGATGCGCTCCTCGGAGCGGTGAGCGGCGCGAGCATCGCGGAGTGGGACGATGCCGGAACCGCGGCCGACCCTCGATACGGGCTGGGCGAGGGCGCGCTCAAGGTCAGCCTCTCGGCGGGCGGAGCGTCGGCCGCGGTGACGGTGGGCGGAGACGCGGGGAACGGCCGCCGCTACGTCGTCTCCGATTCCAGGAGCTCGATCCTGATCGTCACGATGGCGCCTCCGGCGTCGATTCCCCACGAACTCGAGAGCCTGCGCGATCCCCGCTTGACGAACGTCAACCGCTACACGGTCAGCCGGATCGAGTACAGCGCGGGCGGCGCCCACGTCGCCGCGGACCGCACGAGCGATGCCGTGTGGACGACGAACGCTCACGGGACGATTCGCGCGGAGAACGTTCTGACCTTGCTGGCGGAGACCCTCGAGATGCCGACGACGGCTTGGAGGGATGGGTCGCTCGGAGCCGCGCCCTCGACGACGCTCGATTACGCGACCGAAGGCGGCGCCAAGGGACGGGTCGAGTTCGCCGGGGCTCGCGCGACGTGGGACGCCCTGCCCGGCGTGGTCTTCACGCTCGCGGCCGCGGCGCCTCCCGCCCCCGCGTGGGCTTCCGGTCAGTAGCGGAGCGTGCCGATGCCGAGGGTCGCTCGTTGGTCGGCGCTGAAGATCTGCTCGTCGTGCCGGACCTCGACTCGGACGTCCCAGCCGCGTGGCAACAGCACGCCAACAGCGTAGGCGCTCCCTCCGACGTCGCCGCGCTCGGCCGCGGCGGACAGGTAGATCCGCGCCGGCCCCAGCTCGGGGGACGCCCAACGCACACCGCCGTACGCGTGCCACGACGCGTCCTCACCGAACGAGCTGTCGATCAGCCAGCCGGCGCGAAGCTGGACGTCGATCGCTCCCGCGCGCCCGAGGAGCACGCCGGGCTCGGATCGATTCCATCCGGCCGATTCGACTCCGGTCTCGAGCACGTTGATGCTGGTGACGGTCGGGTTGGCGTCCGCCAAGACGTGGTTCGAGCGGTGATGGAACCAGAGGCCCGCGCGCCAGGACGAGAACGGATGCGCCACGCCGACGTCGTAGAGGTAGAACAAATCGTCGACGTCGGCCGCGGTGAGCACGTTGCCGTCGACCTCGATCTCGCCGTAGGTTCCACCCCAGAAGGGAGGGGAGGCGACGCGGATGTCCAGGCGGACGACGCCGCGGCCGCCGTCGCCGCCGCCGGCGCTGCACGATCCTGCGATCTCGGGAGGGATCTCGCGAGGCCCCGTCGGGTGCAGGCCCTCCGCGAACTCGAAACCGCCGAGCACGCCGTCCGTGGCGAGCCCGAGCGGGTTTCCACCGTGCAGCCACCGCACGAAGAGGCCGAATCGCCGGTCCCCGCCGAGGTCGAAATCGACCCTCGGCCCGATCGTCAGGTCGGTTCCGCCGTCGCTGCCGAGCAACGCCTCGAAATCGGCGTCGACGCCCGCGAAGACACGTCCGCCTTTCGAGACGCGGCCGAGGTAGCGCACCCCGCCGGCCGCCTCGGCGGACGCGTCGACGCCGTGATGCTCGACGACGGCCGCGAGGGAGGCGCGACCCGACCAGCCGATCGGACCGAACCCGTCGTGAAATCCCGAGGTCTCCCACGCCGCACCCACGACGCGCACCCGTGCGCGGCCGGGCGCATCGACCGCCATCATCCCCGACTCGCCGGCGAAGACCTCGACTTCGCCGTGTCCTACGAGGCCGCGGCGCGCGCCAAAGCGCGCCGCGTAGCTGACGCGGTCGACGAGAAAGGTGAAGTTCGAGGTCGATTTCTCGATGGCGGTCACCGCCCCCAAAGACGCGAAGATCCTCCACGGTCCGGCGTTGGCCAGCGGAAGCTCGGCATTCACCGTGCCGACCAGGTCGAGCTTGTCGGAGGAGATCCAGGCGAGCGATCCCGAAGCCGCTGGGCCGCTCTCCTCCGCACGCGCCGTCGTGAGAAAGACGCAGGCGAGGACCCATCCCAAGGAGGCGGCGCAACCCCTCAAGGCGTCGAATCGGGGACCAGCGAGAACGGGGACGTCGCCGTCGACTTGGCGCCCAGCGCGTCGGACACCGCGATCTGGATGCGATAGGCGCCGATGGGCCAGGCCTTGCTCGTCGGAAGAGCGAACCCCTGTCCGTGCTGCGTGGCGTCGCTCTCCTGAGGCCTTCCGAGCGCACGCCAGCGGCTGTCCTTCTCCTGTCCCTCGAGCTGGTAGGCGAGGTGATAGGGAGCGTTGCCTCCGTAGACCTCGAAGAAGACCTGGACCGGGTCGCCGCGCTTCACTTGGCGTTCCGCACGCGGCACGACGCGAAATCCGCCGACGATGTACGGAGCGTCGTAGGCCGCTTGAGCGGCGTACGGGAGCGGCTCCATCACTCGAGCGACGACCACGTCGGACAGCCGGAGGTCGGAGCCCCCGGGGAACGGTTCGACTCGCCCCCTGTAGATGCGGCTGACCCCCGTGTCCTGCTCGACGGCGAGCACGGTGAGATCCCACGCGCCCGCATCGAGGGCCGCGCGTCCCTGAGCGACACGATCGTCTCCTTCTCCGTCGACGCGGAACGAGCCCTCTCCCAGCACTTGTGTCGACGACGTCGCGCCCCTCTTGATGAACCGCGCGAGGATCGCGGGCGGCTCGGAGCCCGCGGGGCCCGGAACGGCCACGGTGACGACGGCGAGCAGACCCTTGCCGTCGGGCTGATAGCGGTCGATGGTCAGCGCCAAGGGCTGGAACGCGAACGTCTCGACGGTCTCGACCTCGTCGAGAAGGATCTTTTCCTGCGGCGGCACCTCCTGCATCTTGCCAAGGTCGAGCAGCACGGTCAGCGGGTCGCCGGCGTGCTGGGCGCTGGTCAGGTAGCTCCCCAACCCGATGGTGCGGTTGTCCTCGACCTGCTGCCAGTCGAAGAACGGGCTCGAAAGCTTCGGGTCGTACGAGAGCTTGTACTCCCCCGAAACGTCCCGGACGAAAGGTACGAAGACGACGGGATCGATGTCCCTCCGGCCCCCGGGTTTCGTGTAGGTCCAGCGGATGAGCCCCGTGACATCCGTTTGAGAGTCGGTCGCCTTCGCGTTCGGATCCTCTCTCACTTCCTCCGGAGGGCCATAGAGGATGTAAATCTTGCCCCGGTCCGTCTGCCAACCCGGCCCTGCGCTATCCAAAAACTTCTCGTTCGCCTCTTGAACCCGCTTCCAGAACATTTGCCGGTACTCGTTGACCAGAGTCGACGGGGAGGGATCGCGCCGACGCCAGAATCTCTCGATGAAAGCGACCCGTTCGGCGTCGGTCTTGAGAGATTTGAACTCTTTGATCTCGGACGGCTGGATGATGTAGTGCACCGGACCGTCGAGCCATTGGCGCAGCGTTTCCTTCTTGGCCGAAATTGCGATTCGGGTTGCGAAAGCGAGCGCGAACGCCGCAAGAGCGGCGGGAACGGCTCGAAGGAAGGTCCGCACCTGTGGAGTATAATCCGCAGTTCCCGTCTTCACCGGAGACCGAATGCGTGTTGCTCGCCTCGTCAGCGCGCACGGCTTGGCCGTTGTCTTGCTAGTCACTGGGTGCTCGGGCCCAGCCGGGAAGGACGTCAGAGAGCTTTCGAGCGACGATCCGGCCGCGCGGTCGGACGCCGCGATGCGACTCGGAAAGTCCCGATCGAAAGAGGCGGTCGATCCGCTGATCGCCCACATGAACGATTCCGAGGAGACGGTCCGTGTGAACGTCATTCGGGCGCTGGGAGAGATCGGGGATACGAGAGCCGTCCCGGCCATCGTTCCCTTCACCGCCGATCCTGCTCCTGCGCTGCGCATGGCCGCGTGCCAGGCGCTGGGCGCGCTGAAGGACGCGCGAGCCGTTCCCGCGCTCGAGAAGACGCTCTTTGGCGATGAGGAGTTGATCCGAATCGTCGCCGCACGGGCCTTGGGGGACATACCGGGCCCGGCGTCGCTCGACGCCCTCCTTCGCGTGGCCTTCCGCGACGACAGCGAGCGGATTCGCAGCCACGTCGTCAAGGTCATCGGCGAGCGCCGGACGCGCGACGCCGTCCCCAGGCTCGAAGGGGCGTTGGCCGGGGAATCGGACATGGTTCGCGCAAACGCGGCGATGGTCTTGGGAGACATCGGCGATCGGTCGAGCCTCCCGGTCCTCATGCGCAGCCTGGACGATCCGTACTACCGGGTCCGGTGCCTGTCGGCGCATGCGATTGCGAAGCTGGCCCCCGGAGACGCCGCCGCCCGGGACGCGGTGGCCAAGCGTCTTTCTCGGGAAGACAACGGGATGGCAAGGGTCGACCTGGCCTGGTCCTTGGCGCTTCTCGGAAATCGTTCGGGCCTCCCGACGATCCGGGACCTATTGTTTAGAGGGAGCCCCGAAGACGTCCGCGCGGAAGCGGCGATCGCGCTCGGGGATCTGGGGGATGCGTCGGACCTGCCGGTGCTGCAGAAGGCGCTGGCCGACAAGATGGGGATCGTGAGGAACCGAGTCGCCGAGGCGATGGACAAGATCAAAGGGCAGCCGGCACAAAAAGGAATGAAAGCGGCCTGACGCCGCCGAGGAGAACCTGGGCCATGGACAAGATCGTGAATATCGGACAGTCGATCCACATCAAGGGCGAGTTGACCGGCAACGAGGACCTGACGATCGAGGGGAAGGTCGAGGGCAAGGTGATACTCAAGGACCACAACCTGACGATCGGCGCGAACGGCAAGTTGGTCGCCGAGGTCCAAGCCAAGACCGTGATGGTGCTCGGCGAAGTCACCGGCAACATCACCGCGGACGACAAGGTCGAGGTCGCGGCGACGGGCTCGATGCGCGGCGACATCCAGGCCCCGCGCGTGGTCCTGGCCGACGGCGCGAAGTTCAAAGGCGCGATCGACATGGACATGAAGAAGGCGAGCAGCTCCGTTTCGCCTTCGGTGTCTTCGTCCCGCTCCGCGCAGACGCCGCCTCAGCCGGTGCTCGAGCCGGTCGGCGCCGGCGCATCGTCGAAGAGCGCGCTCGTCTAGTAGACTTCTCGCGTGGCGCTTCGTCCGGGGACCTCAGCTGCGGCCAAGCCGGCCGCCGTGGGACAGCCGTGCGGCGGGCTCGGCCGCGCCATCGCCCGCGCGTTCCGGGACGGGAAGCCGCAGGTCCTCGTCTTCGGCCCGCTCTGCGGCGAGAGCGTGGTGTTCCTCGCGGGCCGCGGCGCTCGCGTCCACGTCGACGAGATCGAGGTGCCGGAGCCGATTCCCCGCCGTCAGCCCGGCGATCCCGCTCCGGTGATCAAGCCGTTCAAGATCGATTTCCCGGCGGGATCCTTCGATCTCGTCCTGGCCTGGGAGATCTTCGATTTCGTCCCGCCCGAACGCTTGCAGGAGTTCGGCGCGGAGCTCGTCCGCGTCCTGCGCGTGGGCGGCCAGCTGATCGCGTTCGCTCATCAGAAGCCGCCCTCGGACCACATGGTGATTCCTCGCTACCGGCTGCTCGCCGACGATATGATCGTTCGTGAGGAGCCGCAGGCGAATCCTCGGCGCCGCTACGTGCATCCGAACCGCGAGTTCGAGAGAGCGATCGCCGGCCTTTCGGTGCAGAACATCCATTTGCAGCGCAACCAGATGAGGGAATTCCTCGCCCTGAAGGTGGGGGTGGGATGAGGCTCGCCCATCGCATCAGCCGGGTCGCCCTCTCCCCGACCTTCCGGATCAACACTTTGGCGCGCGAGATGCGGGCGAAGGGGATCGACGTCATCGACTTCTCCGTCGGAGAGCCGGACTTCCCGACGCCTGCGTCCGCGAAGGAGGCGGGGAAGGCGGCGATCGACAAGAACATCACCCGATACACCGCCAACGAAGGGACGCTCGAGCTGCGGCAGGTGATCGCGGAGAAGCTCAAGCGCGACAACGGCCTCCAATACCCCGCGAGCCAGATTCTCGTCTCGACCGGCGCCAAGGCGTCGCTGTACTGCGCGGTGATGGCGCTGTTCGAGCCCGAGGACGAAGTCTTGGTTCCGACGCCGTACTGGGTTTCGTACCCCGACATGATCCGACTGGCGGGCGCCAAGGTCTTGGAGCTCGAGGCGTCCGAGGCCAACGGGTTCAAGATCACGGCGCGTGGCCTCGACGGCGCCGTCGGCTCGCGCACGAAGGGGCTCATTCTCAACTACCCCAGCAATCCCACCGGAGCCTGCTATGACCGGGAGGAGCTCGCCGCGCTCGCGAAGGTCGTGATCGAGCACGACCTCGTCGTACTCGCCGACGAGATCTACGAAAAGCTCCTCTTCGACCAACGCGCGTTCACGAGCATCGCCGCGCTAGGCTCCGAGATCGCCGACCGGACCGTCGTCGTCAACGGGATGAGCAAGGCGTTCGCGATGACCGGCTGGCGTCTGGGCTACGCCGCCGGCCCGAAGCCGATCATCGATGCGATGGCCAAGGTGCAGAGCCACGCCACCTCGCACCCCGCCTCGATCTCCCAGGTCGCCGGCTGGGCCGCGCTCCGGAGCGCCGCCGGGGACGTTGCCCGCATGGCCGCCGAGTTCGAGCGCCGCCGCAACGCCATCATCGCGAAGATCAAAGAGATACCCGGCCTGACGTGCGTGCCTCCTGCGGGGGCGTTCTACGTCTTCCCCAACGTCTCCAAGCTGTTCGGCCGCGCGATCGGAGCGCGCAAGTTGACGAGTGGCCAAGACGTCGCCGAGGCGCTCCTCGAAAGCGCGAGGGTCGCCGTCGTCCCCGGCGAGGCCTTCGGGTCGCCGAGCCACATCCGCATCTCGTTTTCCTGTGCGATGGAAACGATCGACGAGGGGATGAGGCGCATTCGCGAGGCGGTCGCCTAGCTCCCCGATCAGTCCTTGGCCGGCACGGGCCGCCGGCTCGGCTTCTGCAGCGACTCGATGACGAGCACCCAGTCTTCATCGCCGGCGCCGTTCTTCGCCGGCGGCGTGAACGTCCTCGCGCCGGGAGGCGAGCTCGAGGAGATCGGGATCAGCTTGTAGGTTCCCCGGGTCGGGTCGTACCAGCGCGCCAGCACAGGACCGGCGAATCCCGCCATGTTGACGGTGAGCGGCCGGGAAACCGGTGTGTAGACGATGATCAGCCGGCCGTCATGCGTGCGTGCGGCGGTCGCGTAGTCGTTGTCGGCGACGGCCCCCGTGGTCGCGTAGGTGCCGTAGCCGGCGGTGAGAACCGTGTGCGCCGTGTCGGGCACCAGGTCGTACCACGCGCGGGGGGCGAACAGCGCGATCAGGTAGCGCATCTCACCAGCCCCCGGCGAATCGACGAACGTCGGCCACTCGGGGAGGAACGGCCACGTGTATCCGTTCCCGTACATCTGCCCCGTGGCGCCGCTGGTCATCGACCAGTACTCCTGCTTCCGGAGGACGGCCGCCGTCGTCACCGGGCCATAGAGCCCTTCGTACTCGTAGTTGGCCTCCACCATGAAGTTCGGGAGGAACGGCGTCCGCGCGTAATCGCTCAGAAGGCGCGCGTAGGTCGGATCGTAGGTGTAGGTCGCGTTCAGGCCGATGACCGGGGCCCAGGTCGGGTCGTCGAGGGAGCTGCTGCCGCCGATGTTCAGCTCGACAGTCTGCAGATGGCGCGCATCGTTGTCGAGGATCCCGAGGGCGACGGCGCGCACCGCGTCGTCGACGTAGGCGGAGGGCCAATCGTTGAAGTCGTTCCCGCTCATCCAGAGGATATTGTCGAAATCGCGGTAGCGCGCGCCCAGGTACTGCCCGAAGGCGCGGCAGCGGTGGACGCCGTTCTCGGCCATCGTCCCCTCGAACCCGGTCGTCTCGATGGGATCGAGAAGCAATTGAAGGCCGTGACGGGCCGCCGACTCGACGATGCGCTCGACGTGCGCGAAGTAGACGTCGTTCGGAGCCGTCAGGTCGTACGTCGAGCTGGCGGGAAGTGTCGCGGTGAACGGGAGGATGCCGTCCGTCGTGCTGGCGTCGGCCCGCCCTCCGGTGGATGTGGTGCAGAGGAGATTGACCCACAGCGTGTTGAACCCGCGGGCCTCCCGGTCGGCGAAAAAGATCTCGGCCTGCGCCTCGGTGAGGTTGACCATCAGCGCCTGCGGCGAGTCCCCGACGATCATGAAGGGAGCGTTGCGGGCATCGACGAGGTACCGGCCGTTCGCGCTCTTCTTGAGCGGATACGTGGCGGCCCCCGCGGGAAGCGAGGCGAGCGCGAGACAACTTGCGATCGCCGCGAGGTGAGCGATCGAGCGACGAGGCATACGCCGCCCTCCTCCTTCGGGCACGGCTTACGGACAGGTCGTCGACGTCCTCTCGATCCCGCCGGTCTGCTGCCCGTACGTCCCGATCCCGCATGCATTCTCGGCCCGCGAGAGGTACCAGAAGCCAGCGCTCGGTGCCGGAAGCGTGGCGTCCGAGATGACCGCGGCCGCGAGATCGTCGAAGCAGGTCTCGTCGTCGCCGCCGGGGCCCACGGGGAAGGCGCCCAGCGCCCCGCGTATGACGTCGTACTGGGGAGAATTCGGCATCGGGTCCCAGATGTAGGACTGCTTGTCCGCCTGCACTCGGACGTTCTGCGTCTCTCCTGGAACGAAGATCGGCGTGCCGGCGCACGTCCCCGACGCGCAGGCGTCGTTGATCGAGCAATTGTTGCCGTCATCGCAAGCGGCACCGTCCGGCTGGCCGGGGCAGATGTTCGGGACGCAGACGTTCGGCAGGCGGACGTTGGTCACCGCGACGTCGTCGAGATAGAAGCCGGCGTAGTCGACGCCGCCGTCGGAAGAGGCTCTCCAGCGGAAATTGATCGAATCGCCCGGGTTGAGGCCGGTGATCGCGTGGCACCGGTGGGCGTAGGACGTCACGCTCGGGGCGGTCGCAAAATCCAAGCAAGTGCTTCCGGCTCCGTACGGTCCGGTGAATACGTTCTTCGTGTCGGGGAAGCCGCAAGTATTGGCGCCGCTTCCCTGGGAGCAGGTCAACGGTTCCCATCCGGTCGTGTCGTCGGCGGGATCGCAGCCGTCGGCGGGGCTGTTGCTCGGGGCGGGCACGTCGATCCAAGCACCGCCGTTGACGGAGTACTCCACGGCAACTCCGTCCCAGTGATACTCGAGCTGGTGCCGCTCCCAATACTCGAGATTGACCGTCGATCCGGCGGCCGTCACGGATGGCGTTTGCACCTCGGTGCAGCTGGCCGTGGCGTACGTGTTCCCCGGCCCCGGGCCGGCGTTGCGGTAGGCGTAAGCGCCGCTGGGCGTGTGGTTCGCGCCCGGGTCGTCGGCGGTCTTGACGAACCGCCACTCGGGGTTGGGCGTGTCGCCGGAGGTCTGAACGTTCAGCCGCATGAACGCGGTCGTGTCGCCGCCGCCGTCCATCCACGTTCCGGGGGCGGACTGGGTTCCGGCCGCGTACGCGGCGGCGGAGACGACGGCGCTGTTCGATTCCTCGTTGCCTCCGCCGCATTCGCCGCCGTTTCCGGTGCTGGAGTCCTCGGCGCGCACCACGTAGAAATAGGACGTCCCGCTCGCGACATTGTCGGTGTCGGTGTAGGGGGCGGGCCCGGGGACGCAGGTCGCGATCCGGTTGGCGAGGGACGGCGTGAACTCCGGTACCGTCCCGCGGAAGACGCTGTAGCGAAGGTTCGGGGTCAGGGGGCAGTGCGCGCTGGCCGGGCTCCAGCTGACGTTGATGCCGCAGGAGCTCTGCTGAGCGCTGGCCGCGCCGGAGGCGCCGGCGAAGCCGGGCTTCAAATTGCAGCTACCGGTGGCCGTGGCGCCAAAGCACGGATTGGCGAGATTGGCGTCACATCGTCCCGTTGCGTCCGCGGCGGTGCGCACGCGGTAGGAGTAGACGAGGCCCCCAAGAACGTTGGTGTCGACGAAATTGGTGGACGTTCCGGCGACGGCGCCGAGCGCGCGATACAGCCCTTCGCCGCCGCACGCGCCGTCCGCGCGCTCGATCGTGTAGCCGCCCGGCGTCGGAACGACGGCACCCCACGACACGGTGATCTGGTTGTCGGCGGTCGCCGACGCGGAGCCGATCCCCGGCGTGGCCGACGGGCGGTTGTTGCAAGTCGCGGAATTGCACTGCCCGGCACCGGTTCCCGAGGGGAACGCGGCCGAAGCGACCCGCGTCGACCAGGAGCTCGCTGACGTGAAGTACTGGTTGACGTACCAGAACGTGCAATCGTCGGCCGGATCGCTGCTCATGCTGGAGTAGTCTCCCCAGCGGTTGTTGCCGTTGTTGGCGGTTCCGGTCACGACCGTGCTCTCCGGCGCGGTCATCGTGCCGGGCGGGTCTCCCTTGGCGCGGCCGGTGTAACGGATGGAGTGGTTCTCGACGCCGTTCGTCTGCCCTGTCGTGCTGTAGCCGACCAGGATGTTCTCGGCGCTGTCCATCGCGAGCGAGGACATCCAGCGGCTGCGCCCGCCGGGGTCGTCCGCGATCGTTCCCTGCTGGTACATGCACGGATAGGTCGAGCAGGTCGCGTCGGGATTTCCCGACAGGCGGATGTCGTACCAACGGACGCCGGAGACGACCCCCGCCACCGCGGGATCGACCGCGTGGCTGACGACGAGCGATTCGTGGTCGATGAAGTTCCGGTAGGCGGCGCGGAACATCAATCGGTCGCTGATCGCATCGAGCCTCTGCATGCTGGAGGGCTGCGGGATGCAGGTTCCCCCGCCGCACGCCGCGTTGGCCGGTGCCGTCGGCACGATCGCCTGGAGGGTCCTGGTCGCGCTTCCCGACCCGGCGAAGCTGACCTTCATCCTGTAGATGTACATGCCGTCGGGGTGGAGGGAGACGAACACGCCCGGCGTCGCGGTGGGCGGATACGCGAATCCGTCCATGTCGGCGGGCATGTGGCCGCCCTCGGTCGGATCGAGGATCACGAGCCACGTCGCGGTCGAATTGCCGGCGATCATCTTCGTCCGGTCCATCGCCGCGAAGATCGCCGCGAACTGCCCGCCGAAGCCGTGCGCCATCATGAAGTAGGCGGTGGGCGGCCACACCCCGAAGTGCGGGTAATCCCCGAACTTCCCTTGGGGCACCGCGAAGGCGAAGCGCGCATAGGCTCCGGTCGCATCGGAGGTCGTCGAGACCGCCACGCATTGGTAATAGACTCCGGCCGCCGCCGACGACGTGAACTGCGACAGCAGCCAGCGCTTGGCCACTTTGTCGTAGATCGCCGTCGGATCGCCGCTGTTCTGCATCTCGCACGCGCCGCCGAAACCGCTCCACAGCGTGTTGATGGCCACCGGTCCGAGCACCGAAGTCGCCGTCAGCGTGCTCCGGTTGAGCGACCAGACTTGATAGCGCGTGTTGACGATCTCGACGAACTGATTGCCCCCCACCGACCCGTTGCTGTCGGACGGCGTGCCGCCGTTGATACCCGTGCCGAGGAAATTGAAGCCGGTTGTCGGCGCCGCGAGCGGCGTCTTGCCTCCCGCGAGCAACTCGGTCTCCGTCGGCGCGGCCTGGACCACCGGATCGGGAAAGTCGGAGCGTGGAATGCGCGCCGCCGGGAGCTGCGGGTTGGTCGGCGCCTCTTCCGCCTCCGATACGGCCGCGCGAGGAGGCGCCTTGGCCATGTCGCGCAGCGGCGGCGATATGTCGAAGTGAGACGCTCGGATCGAGTACACGGTCTGACCCAGCTCGTTCACCGTCTCGGTGATCGTGTCGAGCTTGGGGCCGCCGTAGTAGGCGTCCCCGGGATCAGGCGTAAAGGGAATGCCGGAGGGGCGAGCTGGGGACGGCCCGCCTCGAAGCTTCTTCGTCTGAGCTTGCTTGTGCGCGTCGTCAGCGAGGGCTGGGGTGCAAATCAGCGCCAAGACACACACCGACAGAAAAGCGGACAAGGCTCCGTTGACGCGCATCGAGTAGCTCCTCTCGCGGCAGTTCAATACCGTCAAAGAGGCCGAAAAACAAGAAGATCCGGCGCGTCAGGTCTCGGGTGAGATCTCCGACCGGGGCCGGACCCCACCGCCGTCGCGCAGGAGACAACGCGTCCCTCTTCCCGGTGTGGATGATCCGCGGCGGAGAGCATTCTTTCCGGGATGACTCCTTGTCGCTCGCCATGGCCCCTACCGTGAATGGTGCCGAAGCGGGGACTCGAACCCCGAAGACCTTGCGGTCACTAGATCCTGAATCTAGCGCGTCTGCCAATTCCGCCACTTCGGCAGGAGGGCGGCGGTACACTACCGAGGCAGCCGCAGGGTGTCAAGAAAGCCAGGAGTTTCCATGCGCCGATCACGCGCGGCCCGGCCGCGCCGGGTTGCGGGCCGCCCAGCTCCGCGGCCGCAGCCGCCCCCCAAAGACGTCCTGCTCGGAGTCTTCCAGCTCACCGCGAGGGGCGGCCTGGTCGTTCCGTTCGATGCGGCGGACGGCGCCGCGCTCCATGTGCCGGCGGCGGCGCAGCACGGAGCCGACGTCGGCGACGCGGTCGTAGCTGCGGTCGTGCGCGCGGGGCGCGAGGGGGGCGCGGAAGCTCGGATCACCGAAGTTCTGGGGTCGGTCGAGAGTCCGGGCGTGGACGTCGAGGTGGTCGCCCGGCGGCACGCGCTGCGGCGCAACTTCTCCGAGGAGACGCGCGTGGCGGCGGCGAAGATCGCGCGCGCGATCTCGCCCAAGGAGCGCGCGAGCCGCGTGCGGTTCGAGGATCCGCCCGCGGTGACGATCGACGGCGAGACGGCGCGCGACTTCGACGATGCCGTGGCGGTGCAAGAGACGCCGAGCGGCGGGTTCCGCCTGTTCGTGCATATCGCCGACGTCTCGTACTACGTGAAGCCCGGAGACACGATCGACGCCGAGGCGCAGGCGCGCGGGACGAGCGTGTACTTCCCCGACCGCGTCTACCCGATGGTGCCCGAGCGGCTGGCGGACGACCTCTGCTCCCTCCGCCCCGGCGAGGACCGGCTGGTGCAGTCGGTGGTGATCGACTTCGACCGGAAAGGGGAGGTGATCGGGAGGCGATTCGCGGACGGGATCATCCGGTCGGCGGCGCGGTTGACCTACACGCAGGTCGCCGATTTTCTCGAGGGGAGGGGAGAGCGGACGAAGCTCGCGGCCGAGGTGGCGGAGATGTTGAGGCACGCCGAGCGGCTGCGCGGGCTGCTCGAGCACCGGCGCCGGGCGCGGGGGAGCGTCGATTTCGATCTGCCGGCGCCGACGATTCTCCTCGACGTCGAAGGAGCGATGACGGGGATCAGGATCGAGCCGAGAAATCGCGCGCACCGGATGATCGAGGAGTTCATGCTGGCGGCGAACGAGGCTGCGGCGACCTGGCTGTCGGCCCACAGAGTCCCGTGTCTCTTCCGCATTCACGAGAATCCCGACCCACTCAAGGTCGAAGGGCTCGGAGCGTTTGCGAAATCGCTTGGACTGACGCTTCGGACCGGGCGGGGCGGCGTGAGACCCGGAGACATCCAGCGGTTGCTGGATGACGCGGAGGGGCTTCCCGCATACCCGGTCGTCGCACAGCTCTCGCTGCGATCGATGAAGCAGGCTCGATACAGCCCCGAGGACGCCGGGCACTTCGGGCTGGCGGCCTCTCACTACCTTCATTTCACGTCGCCGATCCGGCGGTATCCGGATTTGATGGTGCACCGCGCGCTACGGGCGGCGCGGCACAGGTCGAAGCCGGCGCTTCGAGGGGACCTCCACGAACTGGCCGATTCCTGCTCGAGGCTGGAGCGCGAGGCAGAAGGCGCCGAGCGCGAGCTGCTCGATTGGAAGAAAGTAAAGTTCTTGCGCGGAAGGGAGGGGGAGGAGTTCGCGGGTGTCGTCACGGGGGTCGCGCGGTTCGGGCTCTTCGTGCAACTCGACGGGGGCATCGGCGAGGGGTTGGTTCGCATCGAAAAGCTCGGGGCCGAGTGGCTCGAGTACGACCAGGCGCGACAGGAGCTCCGCGGGAGCGCCAGCGGACGCGTTTTTCGTCTCGGCGATTCCATGAAGGTCAGGATCGAGCGGGTCGATGCGGTGCTGCGGCGCGTCGATCTGGCACCGATCGTCGAGCGGCACGCCGTTCGCGAGCGCCCTGCGCCGCGAGCGCAAGGTCGAAAATCGATGCGGCGTGTCCGAAAGAGGTGAGCCTCGCCTCCGCTTCGGGTGTACGCTTCGTTGCGACGCACGGAGACGGTCATGAAAAAGAACGTGAAGGGGTTCGCGGCCAGCGACATCATGTCGAAGAAGGTCATCTGCGTCAGCAAAGACGCCGATCTGCGCGATCTGGGCAAGCTCTTTCTTCAAAACAAGATCACCGGCGCTCCGGTGATCGACAACGACGGCGACCTATGCGGGGTCGTGTCGCAAACCGACCTTCTCTATTACCAGCTCACTCGTGACGACGAGCTGGTGCTGCCGTCCGACTTCTATCAAACCGCGCGCGTCGAAGGGCGGCCGATCTCGAAGGGGTTCCAGATCGAGGACGTCAACACCGCAACCGTCGAAGAGGTGATGACCCCTGTCGTTCACGCGGTTCTCGAATCGACTCCCGTCGCGGCCGTCGCCAAGCTGATGACCCGGCGGCACATTCATCGCGTCATCGTGCGCCGCGGGCAGAAGGTCGCGGGCATCATCTCCGCGCTCGACGTGCTGCGGGTGTTCGGCGGGTCGAAGGTGGCGAAGGCGGCGCCCCGGCCCAAGACGCGAGCCAAGGCGAAGGCCCGCATCAAGCCGCGCTCGAAGCGGCGCGCCGCCTGAGCCAACCGTCACTTTGCCCAACGGCTGACCGGCCACTAAAATCTCGGAGCGCGCCCGGTGCCGGGGGGCTTCCGAGGTGCGTCAGGAGCGCTCTCCATGGATCGATGGTGGTCCGACGGCACCGAGACCGGGCCGAGGTTGTGGCAGGGAATTTTCGCGATCATCGCGTTGGGGTGCGTTCTGGGCATCGCGCAAAACGTGATGATCCGCGCGGGCAATCCCAAGGAGGGGCTCGCCTGGAGGTACACCCCGCCCAAGCTCGATGACCTCTCCGCGGTCCTTCACGCGCCCGCCGACGGGAACGCTGCAGGCGGCGGGGGAGGCGAGAGCAAGCCGCTGCCTCCCGATATGAACGACCCGCTGCAGCTCGGCGCGGCCGCCACTGCAACCGGCGTCCCCGACGTTCCGGACGTCGGACGCCCGGTTCAGATTCAGATCGCCGCGGTGAAATCGTTCTTCGACGCCAAGGCCGCGACGATCATCGACGCGCGCGAGCCCGCGGACTACGTCCTAGGTCACATCCCGGGCGCCGTGAATCTTCCCTACGACGAGACCGTCACCGATCCGGAGCGGCTCGAGAAGTTCGACCCGCAGGGGAAGCCGATCATCGTGTACTGCGGCGGCGGGACCTGCGAGCTGTCGATGAACCTGGGGTTCGCGCTCGTCAATGCGGGGAAGAAGAAGGTGCTCGTCTACACCGGGGGATGGCCGGAGTGGTCGACTTCGGGGTACCCGATCGTCAAGGGACCCAAGCCGGAGGGTGCGTGATGGGCATCGCGAGCGCGCTTCGCCATCCGACGTTCAAGCGCATGGCTCAAATCGCGGCCGGCATCATCTTCTTGGCCGCGGCGTTGCCGAAGATCGCCGATCTTTCGGGGTTCGCGGGAAGCGTTCACAACTTCCACCTCGAGCCGTTCATCCCCATGGCGGCGACGAACCTGCTCGCCATGACCATTCCCTGGGTCGAGTTGGTCACGGGCTTGGCGCTCGTGTCGGGTGTGAGGCCCCGCGCGGGAGCCGTCGTCTACACGGCGCTTCTGGCCTGCTTCACGATTGGCGTCGTCGCGGCGCTGGCGCGCGGCCTCTCGTTCGACTGCGGATGCTTCGGAAGGGCCGGCTCCGCGCCCATCGGCCTCAAGAAGCTCGCCGAAAACGGGGTCATGCTTGTCGTCGGCTTTCTCGCGGCGCGATAGGGAACACTCCCCTTTTTCTTACAAAGCTCCCCGGATACCGCTTTGATAAGAAAAAGGGGAGTGTCCCCTATCGCGCCGCGTGGACTTGACGCCGTCCTGCAGCGGCAACTAGAATCGCGCGTCTTTCTGGAGGAATTCCGTACATGGCGTCTCACGAATCCGCTTTGAAGAAGAACCGGCAGGATCAGAAGCGAAGGCTTCGCAACCGCGCTCACGCCGCCAAGCTTCGCACTCAAATCAAGAAGATCCGCCAGGCGCTGGAGTCGGGCGAC
>JACXTT010002826.1_pt1 | contig 27213 bp, 24 predicted proteins | sample 9270951 | NCBI WGS metagenome assembly JACXTT01 (sample SAMN15532306, study PRJNA645909) | rock metagenome | isolation source: weathered quartz diorite | place: Puerto Rico | collected 2017-06-21 | reverse complement strand
CCCCCCGGGCTGGGCGCCCCGCTGCCGGGGGGGCCGAGGTCTGCCCTTTCCGCACTTCTGGTCGCGGGGGCGGCCGCGGTCGGGCGGTTGGCGGGGGACCCCGGGGGGTCGCGGGGGGCGTCGTTCGCCGTCGTCGCGTGCTGGAGCTTCTCGCCGCTCGCCGCGCACTGGCTCTTCGCGGAGGCCGACTTCGCGTCCGGCGCCGCGTTCGCCGTGCTCCCGCTCGCCTGGCTCGCCGTCGTGCGGGCGACGCGGCGCGCGCGCGTCGGCGCATCGATCTTCTTGATCGCGCCGCTCCTCCTCGCGGACCACGGCGTCGCCGCGCTCGCCGTCGCGGCACTCGTCGCGCTGGTCTGGATCGAGGGAGGCGACCGGCACGCGAGGCTCCGCGGCCTCGCCGCGATCGTCGGAGCCTGTGCGCTCACGGCCTTCCATTGGCTGCCCGTGCTCGCGGAAGCGAGCCTCGTTCGCTGGCTTTCACCGGCGAGCCCGGCGGCGATTCCAATCGTGCAGATCGCGTTCCCCTGGGCGGCGAGCGTCGGACCCGCCGCCGGGCTCGGCCTCGTGCTCGTGCTCGGAATCGCCGGCGTCTTCGTCGGTCCGCGCGAGCGAGCTCGGGAGCGAGCGCTGCTCGGCGGCTTCGCGCTCCTGGGCGCCGCATTGGCCACGCCGCTCGGCACGCCGATCCGGAGCGCCCTGCCCGCTTCGCCGTCGGCCATGGCCGCGCTGGCCGTACCGGCGCTCGCCTGCTCGCTGCTCGCGGCGGCGGTCTTCGATCGCATCGGGACGAAGACGACGAGCGTCGCGGTCGCGATCGTCGCGACGCTCACGCTGATGCGCGGCCCGGTCGCGCCACCGCTCACGTTCGACGACGCGTTCTACACGCCTCGCTCGATTGCGGAGCGCGGCATGCACGCGGCCGAGAGCGGCGCGTGGCAGCCGCGCTCCGCGTCGGCAGCTCCCGCGGGCTCCGAGCTGCCGCTGATCCCGCTCTCCGGAATCGCCACGGTGATCCCGGGGTCGTCCACGACGACGGGTCGCGCCTTCGACGTCCGGGCGAGCTCGACGATCCGCTGGCGCGCGGCGACGTTTGCGTACCCGGATTGGCGGGTGACGATCGACGGGGTCGAGACTCCGACCGAGGCGGACGCGTCCGGGATGATCGTCTTCGACGGGCCCGCCGGAGACCATCGCGTCGAGCTCCTGTTGCGCTCGAGCTCCGTCCGGCGGCAGGCTTCGCTGCTGAGCGGCCTCGCGCTGCTGGCCGCCCTGGCCGCCGCGCTTCACGGCCTGCGCTTCCGCTCGCGCGAGCGACTCCGTGCGAGCGGGTGAGAGGGCCGCGGATCGCTCCGCGGCCCTCTCGAGGTCGACTGCTTACGGAGTGACGAACTTCGCGGTGTACATCGCCCTGGAGGCAGAGGGCGAGCCCGTTTCCGTCATCCCGACCGCGATGTCGTCTCCCGCGGCGAAGGTCACGGAATTCGTGGTGTCACTGCAGGTATTGGACGTTCCGGTCACCGTGCAGGTCAACCCGGTCGCCACCGAGTTCTTGTAGACCGTCAACACGTACGTGTCGGTGGAGCCCGGAGCCACCGTCAGGTGGACGCGGAACTGACTGAGCGTGCCGGCGACAGGCATCGTCTGGTTCACGGCGGCGTTTCCGAACCCCGAGTCGATGTCGGTGAAGAACGTGCAGAAGCGGGTGCCCATGCCGTTCTGGATGTCGCAGTGGTAACCGCCGCCACCGATGACGCTCGTGTTCGATCCGGCCGTGCCGCTCGGGCCGGAAGGACCGGACGGACCGGAGGGACCAGACGGACCCGAAGGACCGGACGCACCACTTGGGCCGCTCGGGCCGGACGGACCGCTGGGGCCACTTGGACCCGACGGACCCGAAGGACCGTCGCCGCCGGGCGTCCCCGGAGAGCCCTGAGGACCGCTCGGACCGGACGGACCCGATGGGCCACTCGGGCCGCTCGGACCCGACGGGCCCGAAGCACCGCTCGCGCCCTGGCAATCTGCCACCGTGCACGAGCCGTCGTTGTTCTTGTCTTCCGTCGCGAGGTCGCACTGCGAGTTCTCGTCGAGATCCCAGCACGCGACACCCGCGGCACCCGAAGGACCACTCGGCCCGGAAGGACCGGTCTCGCCGGTCGGACCGCTCGCGCCGGAGGGACCGCTGGGACCGCTCAGGCCCGTCGGACCCGTGTCACCCGTCGGTCCGGTCGGACCGCTCGGGCCTTGCAGGCCGCTCGCGCCGGAAGGACCGGAAGGACCGCTCGGCCCCGTCGCACCGGACGGACCGGACGGGCCCGTCGGGCCGCTCGGACCGGACGGCAGCGGCTGCACCGAGAGGTCGGTGAAGTAGCCCTGGACGTCGAGGACGACCTGCGCCGAGCCCAGGTTCATCCTGACTTTGATGTCGCCGCCCTCGGTATCTTGGCGCACGGGCACGATCACGCCATTGGCGATGTTCAGCGACGGATTCAGCAACTGGAAGTTCACGGTCGAAGCGAACGGCTGCGTGGCGAGATCGCCGGGATAGACGATCAGGTTGCCTTTCGCCGTCGGATCGGCGGCGACGACGTTCACCGCGATCGCCGTCACCTGCGGCACGCCCGAGGCGAAGCCGGGAATTCCGCATCCCGCCGCGTTACCGCCCTGTGCCGTGTAGTCCTTGGCGGCGCCGACGACGTCGAACGACCGCACCTCGCCCTGTGCCATTGCCCCGCCCGCGAGCCGCGTGTCGACGATACGACACGGAGTCACGGGAACGTACGAGCTGCCCTGCAACGCCAATGCCCCGTTGGCACTCGCGAAGAGCAGGCCGATCGCCCCTCCAATCGATACCCACCTCATGACTGGACCTCCCCCCCTGAGCCCATCAGGGCTCGCGCATTTTTCTCAGCCGTGGGACGGATTGCCCCACTTCCGCGAAAGTTTTTATCAGAGCGTCCCCGGCGTCTCCAAATCGCCCCTCTCGATCGACTTGAAAGGTCGGCGCGGAGACCGCGGGGAAGCGGGCTGGGGAGGCGGCTCAGGCGTCGACGAGAGCGATCGCGCCGAGAAAGTCGAACTTGCCGACGTCGACGCCGTTGTGCCGGAGGATCGAGTAGGCGGTCATGATGTGGAAGAACGTGTTCGGCACCGTCATCTGCAGCAGATAATCCGTTCCGTGGATGACCTTGCCGGGCGCCCAGGACAGCGTGACTTCACGCTCGCTCGCCCCGGCATATTGCGCCTCGTGCACGCTCTCGACGAATGCAAGCGTCTTGCGGATGCGCGCGCGGAGCTCGTCGATCGTGCGCTCGTCGTCTGCGTGCTTCGGCGGCGCCTGACCGGAGAGCCACGCGGCGCCGGCTTTGACGTAATCGCACGCGCTCTGCACCTGGTAGACGAAGTCGTGCTGATCGGGGGCGAGGCGGCTGGTGAGCAAGACGCCGATTTCGAATTTCTTCGCCGCCGCATGCTGCTCGGCCTTGTCGAGACAGGTCTCGAGGTTCTTCAGAGACTGCGCACATTGCGAGATCACTCGATAGAACATGGCTTCCTCGTGCGTTGCGGGAGGGCGTTTGCCGATCGCAGGACGCTAGCCGCGACGGCCACTCGACGGAAGGGCCGGAGGGATCTGAAACCCGCGACGGGAGGTCGAAGCTTCCGACCAAGGTTTTCGACGAGCACCGGGCGCCGCAGCAGTTCCGGCGATCGCGCCGCTAGGGCCCTCCGGAGCTCAGAAGGCCTGCGTCTCGAAGAGCTCGAGGAGCACGCCGTCCGGCGCCATCGCCATCACGTACTTCACCGACCCGGCATCGGTGATGGGCTTCCGGAACTCGAAGCCCTTCCTCTTCATGTGCGCGACGAGGGCCGCGAGGTCGTTCGTGCGAATGCCGAGATGGTGAACGGCATTCCGTCCCGAGTCCCCGGGCGGCGACTGATCGTAGAAGTTGATGTGCGCCTCGCCGAGCTTGATCAGCACGTTTCGCGATCCGGCGACCTCCGCGTCGAAGACGACTTCGGCTCCGAACATCTCTCGATAGAACGAGACGCTCGCGTCGGCATCGGTCGCGAAGAGATGGGCATGATGGAGGGACGCGGAGACGCTCATGGAGAGCTCTCTTCCTTCGCCGTTCTCACCGCTGCACCGTAGCCGGGGAGCCGCTCCCTCGTCGAGTCGGTCGAGGTGACCTCATGGATCGTCTCGAGAAGATGCGACCCGTGATGACAGGCGTACGGGAATCGGCTACCGACGAACCTGTCGTACCCCCGACGTACGACCCGACCACGCAGGGTGGACGCGGCAAAGTGGGGAGAGTGGAGAGGTGGAAATGCTTCAAACGATTGCCCGGTCATTCGTCGTCAGCCTGGTGCCCGTACTGCTCGGCGGCTGCGGCGCCTACGATTCCGTCAAGGAAGCCATCGAGGACGACGAGCGTGCGAGCGAGGACGCAGTCGCCGACTCGACGCCGACCCCGACGGCCGGTCCGGACCCGGTCCCCACGGCGCCTCCGCCCGCGGTGGCGTCGAACGAGCTCGTCCCCGCGGACTTCGCGGGCGTCGAGTGGGTGCATGGCGACATCTCGGGCTGGGCCGAGACGGCCACGCTGCAGGTCTCGATCGGCGGTGGAATGGTCCACCTGGATTACGACAAGGCACGCGTCTGGCCGGCGGTGAACACCGTGAACGCGAACCCGTGGATCTTCGTCTACAGGAACGATCACTGGATCGCCGCGACCTGGGAATGGCTCGGCTTCGGTCAGACCGCGAAGCCCATGAGCACCGTCAACGGCCCGCACATCGGACGCCGCCAGCTGATCGACTTCCAGCCGCGCAGCGGGGAGATCTACGGCTTCATGGTGAGCGGCCTGATCCGCGATCCCTCGCGAAACGTGCTCGAGCGCACCCCGGTGGTGATGGCGCGCTGGCCCTGAGCGGCGGCTCTCCCGCGGCGAGAAATCCCTGGACGCGCGCCGGACGCGCGTGAGATCGTCCCCGGCCGACGACGACTGAGACCCAGGGGGGAACGATCTCATGAGCGAAGCCGCGAGCGAGCAGAAGTCGACCACGATCCCGACGGCCGAGGAGCTCGGCTTCGACCCGGCGGAGCTTCGCCGCAAGTACGCCGACGAGCGCGCGAAGCGCCTGCGCTCGGACGGGAACGCGCAGTATGGGGAGATCAAGGGGGATCACGACCACTACTCCGTGGATCCCTACGTCGATCCCGGCTTCGAGCGCGCGCCGGTCCGCGAAGACGTCGAGGTCGTGATCGTCGGCGGCGGCTTCGGCGGCCTGCTCGCAGCGGCGCACCTTCAGAAGGCCGGCATCACCGACGTCCGCATCCTCGAGAAGGGCGGCGACTTCGGCGGCACCTGGTACTGGAATCGCTACCCCGGCGCGCAGTGCGACATCGAGTCGTACGTCTACCTGCCGCTCCTCGAGGAGACGGGCTACATGCCGAAGGAGAAGTACTCCTTCGCGCCCGAGATCTTCGAGCACTCGAAGCGAATCGGGAAGCACTTCGGGCTCTACGAGCGCGCGCTCTTCCAGACTCAGGTGAAGGAGGCGCGCTGGGACGAGGCGGACGGGCGCTGGACGGTGAAGACCGATCGCGGCGACGTGCTGCGCGCGCGCTTCGTCGTGTTGTCGAGCGGGCCACTCAACCGCCCGAAGCTCCCGGCGATCCCGGGCATCGAGAACTTCAAGGGGCACACGTTCCACACCAGCCGCTGGGACTACGACTACACCGGCGGGAACTCGAGCGGCGGCCTGACGAAGCTCCACGACAAGCGCGTCGGGATCATCGGAACGGGCGCGACGGCGATCCAGTCCGTGTCGCATCTCGGTGCTCACTCCGGCACGCTCTACGTGTTCCAGCGAACGCCATCCTCGGTCGACGAGCGCGGTAACCGGCCGACCGATCCGGAATGGGCGGCCTCGCTGAGGCCGGGCTGGCAGGCGCACCGCAACCACAACTTCTGTTCCATCCTGGCCGGGCTCCCGATCGACGAAGACCTCGTCGGCGACAAGTGGACGAGCCTCTTCAAGAAGCTCGCGAACCTGATCAACGGCAAAGGGGGCTCGAATCTCTCGAGCGAAGAAGTCGCGCTGATGTCCGAGATCGCCGACTACCAGAAGATGAACGAGATCCGCGATCGCGTCGCGTCGATCGTCGGCGAGACGGAAACGGCCGAGGCGCTGAAGCCCTGGTACGGTCAGTGGTGCAAGCGCCCCACCTTCAACGACGAGTATCTACCGACGTTCAATCGGCCGAACGTGAAGCTCGTCGACACCAAGGGGCGTGGCGTCGATCGCGTGACCGAGAACGCGGTGGTCGTCGACGGCGTCGAGTACGAGGTCGACTGCTTGATCTTCGCCACCGGATTCGAAGTCGGCACCGCGTACACGCGCCGCTCCGACCTCGAGCTCTACGGCCGCGGAGGAACCTCGCTGTCGAGCCACTTCGCGAAGGGAATGAGAACCTTTCACGGCTTCCTGAGCCACGGATTCCCGAACTGCTTCCACATGGGCCTCACGCAGACCGGGCTCGCGCCGAACTTCACGTACATGCTGAACGGACAGGCGAACCACATCGCCCACCTGGTCACGGAAGTGCAGAAGCGGAACGCTCAGTCGATCGAGCCGACCACGGCCGCCGAGGACGCGTGGGTGAAGCTCGTCACCGGGCCGACGTTCATGACGGAGTACCAGAGCGTCTGCACGCCGGGGTACTACAACGGCGAGGGCCAGGGCGGCGGGCAAGGATTTCTCGAGACCCAGTATCCGGAAGGCGCGGTTCCGTTCTACTGGATGCTCGAGCGCTGGCGCGAGCAGGGCGATCTCGAAGGGCTCGTCGTTCGCTGAACGGCGCGAGGTCCGAGCGGAGGCTGCGCAGTGCGGTTTCGCGCGCCTCAGCTCGCTTCGGCGCGCTCGAGAGCGGCGTCGATCTCGAGCTGGAAGTGCTGAAGGCCGATCTCGTTCCGGCCGTAGACGAAGGATTCGCTCCCGGCAGAGCCCACGGCCAGGTTCGCCTGGATCCGAGCCATCGCGACGAAGTCCTCGCCGTAGATCGTCTTCTCCGTGACCTGCCAGTGCTTCTGCCAGTGGCGCTGCGCGGAGTCCGTCTCGGGTTTGCGGTCGACGAGGAAGGTCGCCTCGATGCGGCAGTTCCGATCGCCGTCCCGCGCGGGCGAGACGGTCCACAGTTCGAGATGGTCGAGCTGCCAGAGGAGCACCGTGCTCGGGAAGATCGAATAGATCAGTGTCGCGTGCGGCAGGAGAGAGAGATCCGCAGCCGGGCGCTTGACCGCTTCGCGAAAGCGCCCGTGGATCGTCGCGAGGCGGTGATGCGGGCCGAAGGGCTCGTAGGTCGCGAGATTGCCGATGAAGGTGCCCGCGATGGAGGAGCGGTGGAGCGAGTCGATGTGGAAGAGCTCCTGGAACGTGCCCATCCCGAGCTTCCAGCTGAACCCGCACGCCTCGGCGCGGTGGAGCCACGCGTGCTGCATCCATGGCGTGAAATCGGCGAGCTCGGCATCGAGATCGGCGCCGAGGAAGGCCGCGACCTCGAGCGTCGTTCCCGGAGTGGTGCGCACCCAGAGGAGCCCGTGCCGCTCCTCGATCGGTAGGCGAATCAGCGAACGGTCCGACGGATCCTGGCCCGCGAAGGCCGCAACGTCGCCGAAGGCCTTGAGGCGCCCTTCGCCGTCGTAGGTCCACCCGTGGTAATCGCATGAGAAGAGTCGCCGGTTTCCGGAAGCATCGAGGCAGATCGTATGGCCGCGGTGGCGGCAGACGTTGAGATGGGCGTTCGCCCGCCCGTCTGACGTGCGCGTGACGAGAATCGGCACGCCGGCCGCATCGAAGGTGAAGAAGTCGCCGGGACTCGGAATGCGCGCGCTGGCGCCGACGACCAAGGGATACGCGCTGCGGAAGAGCACCGTCCGCTCACGCTCCAGCCGAGCGGGATCTCGGAAGGTCGCCGAGGGGACGACGAGCACGTCGTCCGCCATCGCGGTCGATCGCCGTTCGATCAGATCGGCGAGCTCGGCGATCAGGCGCCGCTCGGTCACGTCGTTCATGATTCGTGATCGTTCGTTGGGACCGATGAGGGTGTCAAGCAGACGTTCGCCGAGAGATCCTGGCTTCAGTTCGCCGAGACGAGGATCGGGGCGCCCTGCCGCCGCCGAGCATCCCATGTTCACGGGATGTCGCGACGACCGGCGAAGGGTCTACGACCTCAGCATGCGAACGACTTCGGCAGCAGGTGACCGCCTTGTTCTCGTAACGACCCTGGCCGCGTTGGCGGCTCTCGGCTCGACCTCGGTCGTGGCGACGCCGGCCCATGCAGTCGAGAAGACGTACTTCATCGACGACGTCAGCGTCGTCGAAGGAAATACCGGCTCGACCAACGCGGTCTTCACCGTGACCAGAACCGGGAAAGCCGACGGCCGCGCGGGGGTCGACTTCATCACCTCACCGGGAACCGCCACCGAGGGCGTGGATTACACGGCGACGTCGGGCACGCTCGTTTTCGACAAAGGCGTCACGAAACGGACGATCCAGGTCCCGATCTTCGGCGACACATCCACGGAGTCGAACGAGACTTTTTCCGTCCTCCTGTCGAAGGCGATCGGCGGAGAGATCGGCGACGGCGTAGGGCAAGCGACGATCGTCGACGACGACACGCCGACGATTCTGCGGCACACGGTCACGTACGGCGCCAGTCCTACTCTCGGCGGCGGCGTGACCGTGAGTGGCGGCGGCTGCTCGACGTCGGGCTGTCGCGTCGACGAAGGCACCGCCCTGACGTTCACCTATGCGGCGAACTCCGGCTACCGCTTCGCCGGTTGGACTGGCAGCTGCGTGGTCGGCGCCGGCAACAGCAGTACCGCGACCGCGAATGCCGATGTCACCTGCACCGCGAACTTCGTTGCCGTCTACACCCTGAGCGTTTCGGCGTCGCCTGCGAACGGCGGCCTGGTTTCGATCTCGGGCGCCGGATGCAGCGGAACGAGCTGCACCGTCGAAGCAGGCACGACGTTGACCATCGACGCGAAGCAGAACCCCAACTGGCGGTTCACCGGCTGGACCGGGTGCATCGCCAGTCCCTCTTCGAGCGCGTCGGTGATCGTGAACGCCACGAAGTCGTGCACCGCCCATTTCTATTCCCTGTGGGCGGTGAGTCACCACCTGAGCGCGACGGACGTCGGCACCGCGGCCATCGCACTGGAAGATGGAAGCATCGCCTTCGACGGCCGAAGCGCCGACGATGGGCTGGTCCTTCGTCTCGACGAGCGAAGTGGTGACCGCGCCTTCCCCGACACCGTATTGAGCGACGAGCGAGGTCGCTCGAGCTTCGTCGTCGACGCCATCCCGATCGGCGATGCGTCCCATGCCGCATTGATGAGCGACGGCGCGGGAACCGAACACCCTGCCTTGGTGATCTTCGACAAGTCGCAGCGTGTCGTATTCCGTCGAGAGTACCTCCCCGACGGCGACCTCTTTGCCGACGTCGCGCCGGCGCGCCTCATCCGTACTTCGGACGGCGGGTTTCTGATCGTCGCCACCGCCAACTCGAAGACTCATCAGCTGCCCATGGTCTACTTGATCAAGCTCGACCCGCACGGCGCCTGGCAGTGGTCCAGAGCCTGGCTCGCCAGCGACGACGACGCCCGATACGCCACCCAAGGACGGTCCGTCGTCGAAGTCGTCGGCGGATACGTCGTCGTCGGCAGCGTGGACCGCGGCGAGGGCACGCCTCGCTATTCGACCGCCGTATCCTTCGTCGACCTGAGCGGCAATCTCCGTTACAGCCGGCTCATCCATCTCGAACGCAACAATGAGCCCTACGACGTGACGACCGGGCTCTTTGGCGAGTTGATCGTGACGGGCGCCGAGGAAGAAGCGTCCGGGGAAGTGCCGTCCTTCTGTTCCTCGATTCCTTGCGACGCCCTCGTGCTCGCGCTCGACCCGTCGACCGGCACGCCCATCTTCGCTAAGAGCCTCGGGCGTGCCGGGTTCACCGACTCTCTCCGACGCGTCGTGACTCTCGACGACCGCTACGCCGCGATCGGGACGACGCGCGTCGACGACGGGCGTGGCAATGACGTCTGGTTTGCAACCCTCGACGAGAAGGGTGTCCCGATCGATCAGAGCGCTTTCGGCGGCGCCGGGAACGAGATCGGCTTAGGGGTCGCTGCGCTCGGCACCGGCGGTTTTGCCGTGACCGGGGCAACCACGTCATGGACGGACGGGGTCGACCTTTGGGCGCTACGTCTAGACGAAACCGGCATGCTCGACGGCTTCGATGCCGCGGCGAACGCGTCCATCGATCGCCCGGCCTACGCGCCGGTCAACGAGTCCTCCGACTCTGTCTTGATTTCGTCGGTCGCGATCGCGACGGGCATGGCCGAGGCCGATCCCTCGCTGACGGCGCGCGAGGTGAGCACGATCCAACAACGTCAGGCACCGTGACCTACTGCGTCGACGGTTCGGTCATCGGCACGGGAGAAGGGGGATCTCGAGGGGCTCGCCGTTCGCGGAGAGCTTCGAACCTCACTTCAGCGGAACGAGGATCGGCGCGCCCTTGTCCTTCACCAACAGCACCACGAACTTCGCGGGTACCTTCTCGCTCGCGTTTCGCCCGACCACGTGCACGTCGTCGGGCCCCTCGTAGAAAGTCTGCCCGGGCTTCAGCGTGACGAGCTTCCCGCCCTTCACCTGCATCTGGATCGCGCCTTCCAGGACGTACACGAACGCTTGAGCGTCATGGCGATGGACCGGGTCGACGCTTCCGGGCGGGTACTCCACCATGATCATGGTGACCTCCTTCCCGGCCGCGGAGGCGAGGTCCTTCGTCATGAGCTGCGTGACCACGGCCTGCGGAGCCGCGAATGCGCGCCCCGCGATCAGTAGCGAGAGCATCCCGATCGCCGTCTTCTTCATTGCCGTGCCTCCCGTCGCATCTCGACCCTAGCTCGCGGAGCGCCTGAGCCAGTCTTCGAGGTGAATCCGACCGAGCCGCGCTCCTTCGTCGGGAACCAGCACGCGCTCTCCCGGCTCGGCGCCGTAGTAGCGAGCGCGCGGGTCGGCGACGACTTCCCGCGGATCGTTGCGCGCGCGGAGGGCTTGTCGGATGAGCGCGTCGAACCGGCCCCGGTCGGGCCCCGCGATCTCGAGCGTGCCGTTCAACGGGGCGCCGACGGCGACGCTCGCGACCGCATCGGCGACGTCGTCGGACGCGATCGGCTGGAACAGCACCGGTGCAATGCGCACCACGTTGTCTCGAGTCGCCTCGTCGGCGATGCCGCCGAGGAATTCGAAGAACTGCGTGGCCTGCACGATCGAGTATGGAATCGAGCCTTCCTTGATCACCTTCTCCTGCGCGAGCTTCGCGAGGAAGTAGCCGTTCGGTAGACGGTCGGTTCCGACGATGGACAGCGCCACGTGGTGTCCGACTCCCGCGGCCGCCTCGCAGCCGAGTAGGTTCTGCGTCGACGCCGTGAAGAACTTCATGACGGCGGCGTCCTCCCAGGAAGGAGAGTTCGAGACGTCGACGACGACCGCCGCCCCTCTCATGACTTCCGCCAAGCCTTCGCCCGTCAGGGAATTCACGCCCGATTTCGGCGATGCCGCCACGGCCTCGTGCCCGTCCGCCCTGAGCTTCGTGACGACTTTCGACCCGATCAGCCCGCTGCCACCGATGATGACGATTTTCATTCGGAACTCCTTCTCTTCGCTTCGTTTCACCACCAAGACCGAGCAGCCCGGCAATTCGTGACAGCGTCCAAGGGGGCGTGTTTCCTGTCGTCTTCCGCACGACTCGGGTAGAAGCGCGCGTGGCTTCGGACGCTCCGAGCCGGACACTGGATCCTGCAATTGCGGCGTTCGCTGCTTCGAGGCGGCGGATGTTCGGCATCGCTTACCGCATGCTCGGCAGCGTCGCGGAGGCCGAGGACATCGTGCAGGACGCGTGGATCCGCTGGCAGGGCGTCGATCGCGATGCCGTCCTCGATCCGGCGGCGTTTCTCGCGACGATGACGACGCGGCTTGCCATCACGGCCGCGCAGTCCGCCCGAGTCCGGCGCGAGACTTATGTCGGGCCCTGGCTTCCCGAACCGGTCGATACCAGCGCCGATCCCGCCCTCGGCGCAGAGCGTGGTGAGGCGCTCGAGCTCGCGATGTTGCAGCTACTCGAGCGCTTGAACCCGTTCGAGCGTGCCGCCTACGTGCTGCGCGAGGCCTTCGACTACTCGTACGCCCAGATCGCGGACGTTCTTCAGGTCAGCGAGGCGAATGCTCGGCAGCTCGCGAGCCGAAGCCGGAAGCACCTCGGCGCCGAGCGCCGCGCGCCGATTGGCGCCGGAGAGCAGCGACGGCTGATGGAGGCCTTCATCGCCGCTGCACAGACGGGCGACCTCGCCGGATTGGAGCGGCTCTTCGTCGACGACATCGTCAGCGTGTCGGACGGAGGCGGCGTCGGCTTCGCGGGACGGAAGCCGGTCATCGGCAGAGACCGCGTCGTCAAGTTCATCGCCACGGTCTGGAAGAAGTACTGGACCGATGCCGAGATCACCTGGGTCGATGCGAACGGTCGCCCGGCGTTTCTGATGAAGCAGCCCGGCCTGCTGTACTTCATCGCGATTCAGGCCGGACCGGCGGGAATCGACAAGATCATGTGGGTGGCGAATCCCGCGAAGGTGGCCGGCATCGCGGCGGCGCGAGCTCGAGGCTGAAGCTCGGACCGGTGGCGTTCGAGGTGGCCCATGGATCGTCTCGAGATGATGCGAATCTTCGTGAGCGTGGTGGAGGCGGGTGCGTTCGCCGCCGCCGCCCGAGCGTCCAACCACTCCGCCGCGGCCGTGACGCGAGCGGTCGCCTCCCTCGAGGAATCGATCGGCACGCGTCTCCTCGTTCGCACCACGCGCTCGCTCAAGCTCACCGACGCCGGGGGGCGCTACGTCGCCGACTGCCGTCGGATCCTCGCCGAGATCGCCGACGCAGAGGCGACGGCAGGAGGTCTCGCGGCGACGCCGACGGGCACCCTCGTCGTCACGGCCCCTGTGCTCCTGGGGCAGATGCACGTGCTGCCGATCCTCACGGAATACCTGGCCCAGCACCCCGCGCTCGTCGGCCGCACGCTGTTCACGGACCAACGAATCAATCTGATCGACGACGGTGCGGACGTGGCGATCCGCGTCGGCCATCTCGCCGACTCCGGCCATCGAGCGATCCGCGTCGGCACCACGAGGCTCGTGACCTGCGCCTCGCCGCAGTACCTGGCGCGTCTCGGCATCCCGACGTCTCCGCTCGATCTCGCCGGCCATACCCTGATCGCCGTGACGAGCACCGGGGCGATCGGCGAGTGGCGCTTCGATCGCGACGAGAAGACGATCGTACCGATCCGGCCGCGCCTCGTCTGTGACAGCAATCAAGCGGCGATCGAGGCGGCGATCCGCGGTTGGGGCATCACGCGTGCTCGGTCGTATCAGATCGCCGAAGCGGTTCGTGACGGTCGACTTCGAATCGTGCTCGCCGAGCACGAGAAGCTCCCGGTACCGGTGCACGTCGTCTATGCCGAGGGACGCGAGGCACCCGCGAAGGTCCGTTTGTTCGTGAAGCTCGCGGCCGAGCGCTTGAAGACGGCCCTCGCCGACGGGTGATCGTCTCTTTCCCCTCCGGAAATTCTGTATTCCGCCGAGCTCGATAGGAGCTCGCCGGAGCGAGAACTAGAGTCCGTGCCGGAGGTATCGCGCATGGATACGGACTCGCCGCTTCAAGCGGCGCTTCGATACAAGTCGTGGGCCAACGACGAGCTTTTGGGGGTGCTTCGATCGGTGGATGCCGCGAAGATGCAGACCGCGGAATTTCGCAGAGCGCTGATCGTCCTCGAGCACACCTACATCGTGGATCGCATCTTCGCCGCTCACCTCGAATCCGTGCCGCATCGGTACCCGGGGGTCGTCTCCTCGGAGCCGCCTCCCCTGGAGCCGCTCTCGGAGCGGATCCGCGCGAGCGACCAATGGTACGTCGACTACGTACGGCGCCTCGATCCCGCGCACCTCGACGAGCACATCGATTTCACGTTCACGGATGGAGCCCTCGGCCGCATGTCACGGGCGGAGATCCTGATCCATTTGTCGGTGCACGGGGCTTACCACCGAGGAAACATCGCCCAGTTGCTCGCGCAACTGTCGGTCGCTCCTTCGCGAGATCTCTTCACCCGATACCTGCACGAGCTCCAGCCGACGGAGCGACGGCGAGCCTAGCGCGAGATTCTTCCGCGCCGTGAAACGGTGACTCTCGCGCCGCGGCCATTCACTCGTGGGAGACCCGAGAGTTAGATCGCGGCCTCACGCAGTGAACTCCATAGGAGGCTCGCAATGACCGAAGTGGTGATCCCCGTTTACGACGAAGTGACTCAGCTCGACTTCACCGCACCGCACCAGTGTCTCACGATGATCCCCGACATCCGGGTGACCGTCGCGGCGGTAGATGGAAGGCCGGTCGTCTCGACCGGTCTGACATTCGACAAGCTCGCCGATCTCGAGGCCGTCGAGCGCTGCGACGTGCTGTGCGTCCCGGGCGGTCTCGGTTGCATCGATGCGATGGAAGACGAACGGTACATGGCGGCGGTGCGCCGATTGGCCGGCACGGCGACGTACGTCACGTCGGTCTGCTCCGGGTCACTCATCCTCGGGGCCGCAGGAATCCTGAAGGGTCGCAAGGCCGCGTCTCACTGGGCATGGCGCGAAGCACTTGCCGCGTTCGGCGCGAAGCCTGACCCGGATCGGGTCGTCCGTGACGGAAACATCATCACCGGAGGCGGCGTGACGGCGGGAATCGACTTCTCGCTTTCCCTCATCGCCGAGCTTCGTGGTGCCGCGACGGCTCAAGCGGTGCAACTGATGCTCGAGTATGCGCCGTGTCCACCGTTCGATGCGGGACGCCCGGAGACGGCGCCGGCGGGAATTCGCGACGCCGTGGTGACGCAGATGACCGCCGCCTTCCCGGGAGGACGTGAGCGCGTCGAGGCGATCGCGCGCCGAATGCACGGTGCGAACTGAGGCGCCGGGGCTCATGCCGAGGGCCGGACCGCGGGTGACCGCGGATCCGGCCGTTCGCGCCCGGAAGGACGTGAAGCACCCGAGCAAAAGAGCCGGATGGGCTCGCCGGCTTCACCCACGAGCGCGCCGGAATACGAGCGGCGTCACCCCGGTGGCTCGGCGGAACGATTCGGTGAAATGTGCCTGGCTCGCGAAGCCGCACGCGAAGGCGATGCCGACGATCTCGTCCTCGGTTCCTGCGAGCATCTCCTTCGCGCGGGCGATGCGGCGCTCGGTGAGATAGCGGCGAGGAGAAGTTCCGGCCGCCGCGCGGAAGGCCCGAGTGAAATGCGATCGGCTGACTCCGGCCTCGTGCGCCAGCTCGTCGAGCGAGACGCCGGTCGCGATCGCGGCCTCAATCCGCGCGAAGGTCGCGGCGAGCGCCCTTCGAGAGAGCGCGCTCGAGCGTCGCTCAAGGTTCTCCCGATTCCGCGAGCGCCGGAGTAGATGGAGGGCGATCCCGTCGGCCAGGGTCTCCGCGTAGAGCGTGCCGCGCTCCGTGGGGTGCTCCAATTCCTCGACGAGCGCCGTGATCGACGCCGCCAGGAGCGGATCGTGTCGCGCGAAGTCGAGCTCGAGATCGGCGAGCAGCGCCTCGTCGTCGTCGTCCATCAGATGAGCGAACCGCTCGCAGGCCAGGTGCACCGTCGTCGACTGGATCTCGCCGTGGATTTCCCAAAGGATGGGCGTCCCCGGCGGAACGATCGTCAGGAGACCGGGCCGCGACGATCCTTCGATCCATCGGCCATCCCGGCGGACGCGAAGCGGCGGGCCCGCGGTCTGGAATGCGATGACGAGCTCGCGGAACGGGGCATAGTCACAGACCTCGACGCTTCCGCGCCACGAGCAAAGCGAGAGATTCTCCCAGCCGGCGTCCTCGCTGCTCGCCGTCGGTGCGAAGCCCACGGCTCGGCGGATGGCCGGTGCCGCCGCGACCAGGGCTTTCGCATTCGAGACAGTACGCTGCACCATGGGCGGGCTCGGGGTCTCGAACGAGCCTAACGCCCGAGAGCGGAGGTTGTAAATCCAAACCTCCGGACCCGATCTCGAAACGCGAGGAGCCGGAAATGGAAGACCCGGCCGGCGCGCTTCGTTACTGACTGCGTCCATTCGCGGAATGAAGTCGAACGAAACAGGAGCCTTCGATGAGAGTCATCGACGTGGACCTGACGAAGTGCCAGGGGCACGGCAAATGTTACATGGTCGCGCCGAGCTTCTTCGATTTCGCGGATGACCACGGCCGCGCGAGATTCACCGCCGGCCCGATCGACCCGCTCGACAGGGAGAGCATGGAGAAGGCCAAAGCGGCCGTCCGCGCCTGCCGGGAGTATGCGCTGGGTCTGCGCGACACCGTGACCGAGGAGGGACGATGAGCCTCTACACGCAGTTCGACCACACGCTTCCGCCGCTCGGGCCGGACGGAACTCCCTGGGAGTTCTTCGAGGCGCTCCGCGACGAGGCGATCGCGACGGACACGCCGATCGGATGGAGCGAGAAGCACGGGGGCTTCTGGATCGCGACGAGCTACGAGGCCTGTCGCGACATCCTTCACGACACGGAGCATTTCTCGAACCTCGGCAACACGTTCCCGGCCTACGCGATCGGCGCCGACGGCGAGGTGCTGATGCTCGCCGGCCAAGACGATCCAGCCCACCAGAAGTACCGTCGCCTCGTCCAGGGCCCCTTCTCCCCGCAGAAGGTCGCGAGCTTCCAGCCGGCGCTCGTCCAGATGACGAACGGGCTCATCGACCGGTTCATCGCGGACGGCGAGGTCGAGGTCGTTCGTGCGTTCACCGACGAGATCCCTGCGCGGCTGACGGCGATCATCCTCCGCCTCGATCCGGAAGCCGGGGATCTCTACCGCAAGTGGACGTGGGCGATGTCGCATCTGTTCGCGACGGACGCGGCGCTCGCGGCCGAGCACGTCGCCGAGATGGACGCTTACTTCGTCGATACGCTGGCACGACGGAAGCGGAACCTCGGCGACGACGTGCTGTCACTGGTCATCCAGTCCGAGATCGATGGCGAGAAGCTCAGCGACAAGGAGATTCGCGACTTCTTCGTCGTGCTGCTGCTCGGCGGGATCGACAACACGACGAAGCTCTTGTCGACGATGTTCTGGCGACTCGGCTGGGATCCGGAGGTCCGCCGGCGCATGGCGCGACGCAAAGGCTCGAGCATGCTGGTCGCCATGGACGAGTTCACGCGACACTATCCGCCCGCGTGGCTCGGACGGCTGATCGTCAAGGACGTCGAGATCGGCGGGGTGAAGCTCGAGGCGGGGCGCCATGTGGTGGTTCACGCCCCGATCGCGAACCGGGATCCGCGCGCGTTTCCCGCGCCGGACGCGCTCTTCCTCGATCGCTCGCCGAACCGTCACTTGGGCCTCGGGCTGGGCGTGCACCGTTGCCTCGGCGCGCACTTGGTCCGCATGGAGGCGAGCATCGCCGCCGAGGCCTTCCTCGCCCGCATCCCCGAATTCGAGCTCGACACCGGCAAGCCGACGCGATGGGTGACCGGGGGGCAGATCTTCGGGATGGTCGACGTGAACCTCGTATTCCCGGCGGGCGGCGGTCGTCGCACAGACCATCCGACCCTAGGCTCCGCCATGATCTCTGATGGTCCGCTCGCTGGCAGAGGAGAGGCGCTGCGATGAACCACGGCAAAGTTCACGGAACGTGTGACGCCCGATTCGAGTCCGTCCGGCAAGCGTTCGAGCAGAACGTCTCCTCGGGTGACGAGCTCGGTGCGTCACTGGCCGTCGACCTCGACGGCAAGATCGTGGTCGATCTCTTCGGCGGACATCGCGACGTCGAGCGGCGCGTGCCCTGGACGGCCGACACGATCACGAACGTCTGGTCCACGACGAAGACCGTCACGAGCCTCGCGGCGCTCGTGCTCGTCGATCGAGGAAGGATCGATCCCGATGCGCCGGTCGCGAGATACTGGCCGGAGTTCGCGGCGAACGGGAAGGAGGGCGTGCTCGTGAAGCACCTCCTTGCTCACACGTCCGGTGTCTCTGCCTGGGAGCCGCCGGTCACCGTCGCAGATCTCTTCGACTGGGAGACGTCGGTCGCGCGGCTGGCCGCACAGGCGCCGTGGTGGGAGCCGGGAACGGCGTCCGGCTACCACGCGCTCAACCAGGGGCACCTCGTCGGGGAGGTGGTCCGCCGCGTGACCGGCAAGACCTTCAAGGAGTTCGTCGCGACCGAGATCGCCGGCCCGCTCGGCGCAGACTTCCAGATCGGCGCCGCGGAGAAGGATTGGCACCGGATCGCCGAGGTCGTCCCTCCGCCTCCGCTGCCCTTCGATCTCTCGGCGGTCCCGCCGGACAGCCCGATGATCAAGACTTTGCTCGGCCCGGCGCCCAACGCCAGCGATGGGAACACCGCCGGCTGGCGCCGTGCCGACATCGGTGCCGCGAACGGTCACGGCAACGCGAAGTCCGTCGTTCGAATGCTGAGCTCGATCGCACTCGGCGGGGCTGTCGATGGGAAGCGGCTGCTCTCGCCGGCCACGATCGACCGGATCTTCGAGGAACAGGCCAGTGGCCCGGATCTCGTGCTCGGGATTCCGCTCCGCTGGGGAATCGGCTTCGGTCTGCCGGAGCCCGAGACGCTGCCGTACATTCCGAACGACCGGATCTGCTTTTGGGGCGGGTGGGGAGGATCGATGATCGTCATGGACGTCGGACGGCGGATGACGATCGGCTACATGATGAACCGGATGGGCGCGGGCATCATCGGCTCGGAGCGGAGCGCGGCCTACATCGCGGCGGTCTACGCAGCGATCGGCTGATCGCCGCGGAGCGTGCGGCGCCCTCTCCGCCCGGGCGCCACGCGCTTCCTAGCCGTCCGCCTGATCGCTCACGAAGCGGATCGCGCCTTCGGGACATCCGCCGACCGCGGCGCGCGCCTTGTCGAGAAGCCCGTGCGGCACGGGCCCAGGCTTCGCCGAGGAGCGCTCCTCCTCGGAGTCGAACGAGAAGAGCTCGGGAGCGCTCGCGAAGCAGCGCGCGTGACCGGTGCAGCGGGACGGATCGACGACCAGGTGCCGCGCCTTCTCGCTCATGCTCGAGCCTTCTCGCCGAACGGCCGGTCGAGGACGACCCGGAGCGAAGCCAGCCCCCAGGTCTCGCCCGCGTGCCAGGTCGGAGTCTCCGCCACGCGATAGGGCGGCATGCGGTCGAGGAACTCCTCGAGGATCACGCGCAGCATGAGCCGGGCGAGGTGCGAGCCGAGGCAGCGGTGCGGCCCCGATCCGAACGTGAGGTGGCGGTTCGGCTGCCGGTCGAGGATCAGCTCGTCGGGGTTCTCGAAGACCGTCTCGTCGCGATTCGCGGCCGCCCAGACGAGCGACACGCGGTCGTCCTTCTTGAGCTCGACCCCGTTGAACGTGCAGTCCTGCTTCACCGTGCGTCCCTGGCCCGTGACCACGGCCGTGTAGCGAAGGAACTCCTCGATCGCGGTGTCGAGCAGGCTCCGATCCGCGGCGAGCCGTTGCTGCGCCTCGGGATGCTCGGCGAGATACCCGAACATCCGCGCGGTGGTGCTCGCGGTGGTCTCGAAGCCCGCGGGCACGAGAAGGAGCAGGAACCCGATGATCTCGTCGTCGGTCATCGGCGCGCCCTCGCGGGAGGCCGTGGCGATGTAGCTGATGAGGTCCTCGCCGGGGTTCTCGCGCCGCTCGCGGATGAGCCCGAGCAGGTAGCCCGCCGCGCCGTCACCGCCGGCACTCCGGCGGGCCATCAGCTCCTCGTCGGAGAGCCCGGCGCCCGGCTTCACCATCGCCATGAAGTGTCCGAAGAGAGCCGGCTTGTCCGCTTCCGGCACCCGCAGGAAGATCTCGGAGAAGACCCGCATGGGTGCAGGAAACGCGACGTCGCTCACCAGGTCGAGCTCGCGCCGCCCGGCGAAGGAGTCGTAGAGCTCGCCGATGAGCGCACGCACTCGGCCCTCGAGCCCGACGATGGCGTCGAGGCCGAAGAGCTTGCCGACGACCTTCCGGTAGCTCGTGTGCTCGGGAGGATCGATCTCGAGCGGGATCATCGGCACCTTGTTTCCGAACGGTGGAATCGTGACGGGGAAGTTCGAGAAGAGGTCCTGGCGGTGCTCGATGTCGAAGACGTCCTGATAACGCGTGAAGGCGTAGAAGCCACCGTGCGACGAGCTGTGCACGGCGGGGCACTTCTGCTGCATGTGCGGAAAGAGCTCGCCGCGGTTCCGCATGACCTCTTCGTCGTGGACGGAGAAGCGCTCGGCCAGGCGCTGCAGGTCTTCGGGCTTCATCGGAGACTCCCTTCGCTGTGGACGCGATCGATCGAGAATGAGCGACCACTCAGGAACTTAGAACGGATGACCGCCGCGGCCGTCAAGCCGGGGCGAGCACGGCGCCGCCGGACGAAGCATCGAGCCGGAGCGAAGAGCCGATCGCGTGGCCATGGGTCGGAAGCGGAGGGGGTGGGATTCGAACCCACGAGGGTAGTTAGCCCTGCCGGTTTTCAAGACCGGTGCCTTCAACCACTCGGCCACCCCTCCGTGGGCGTCCTGTCGCTTAGTTACGCCGTCGAGCCCATCGCCACAACCTCACCCGGTTGTGAAGGAATGAGTCAGGAGTTGGTGTGAAGAAACCGTGACCCCGTAGCCGTAGCGCGTTGCGTCAGGCAGCATCGGTTCCGCTGATTGGGCCCTCCGCCAAGCAGCGGAGCCGGCCGGGCGCCCCTCCCCCAAAGAACCCCGGCCGGCTCTCCTTCCTTTCCAGCGGAGTCGTCTTCGCGCGAGGGGGTCTCGGGCGCGAGATCGACGGAATCCTCAGCTGGCGGACGCTCGCGTCGAAACGTCGAGGGGCGGGCCATTCTGGGCCCGCCCCTCGCGTTACCGATCTTCGTCGGCGCGCGTCGCGCTCGGTCGTGACGATGCCTCTCGGGAGCCGCTCCGATCCTGACTGCGGGCAACTATTTCGAGGGCGTTCCCTTGAGGACGGAGCAGGAAGAGAACTCGCTGCGAAAGCCGGCTGCGCTTCGCCTGCGACGAGCGGCTCCTTCGAGTCTACGCGCGTAGACTTTTTCCGCCGATCGCTGCAACCCGCATCCCGCGCGGCTTTCCCACGCTAGCGGCCTTGGCGACTGCGCCAGATGCGGATTTCAGGCCATCGAGGATCTCGTCGATCTCGCGGAGCAGGGCCGGCGGGAAGTCGGCCAGCGCGGCCGCGCGACGCCGTACGGCGCGGAGCGAGGCCGCGACGGCACCCAGCGAGTCGTGGCGCGTGAGCCCGCGACGGCGGAACGCTTCGAGCTGGCTCTGCGCGAGCGTACCCGCGAGCGCCTGCTCGCGGAGCGCTTCGAGCTCCTTCCTCGTCTCCGGTCCGAGGTGCTCGTCCTCGAGCCGCTCCTCGATCCACATCAGCGCGTGCGCGTCGCTCAGCTCGGGGATGAAGCCCTTCGGGTGCTTCGCGAGCCAACCCGGATGCGAGCGTCGCACCCAGTCGTAGATCTGCAGATAGCGAAAGAGCGACGCGCGCCCGAGGCCGAGCCGGCGGGCCGCGTAGCTTTCCATGTCGGGGTGCTGGAGCGCCGCGTAGAGCTTCTCGTCGCGGACCTTCGCGAGCAGCGCGGCCGCGCGCAGGTAGGAGATCTGCGCATTCTTGAGGTGGCCCTTCAGGATGAACGTGACCTGCACGGCGCGCTGCGCGGCGGTGACCGGGCGGGACATGGCGAGGGCTTAGCGCGCGGCGCGTCGAGCGGGCAAGGCGCGCGGAGACGAGGGTGCGCGAAGCCTTCGACGGGAGCGGCCGAACCGGCTACGATCCCGTGCATGGAAGAGGAAGCCATTCGCGCCTTCGCCCGCCGCGACTGGCGCGCGCTCGAGGACCTCGAGGACGCGGAACGTCGACGCCGCTTCGCGACTTCGGGTTGCAGCGAATCGATGCGGCAGAGCCGCATGCTGTGGGCCTGGTTCCGCACCGTCCGACCCGATTGGCCCGATGCTCGCGCGCGCGAAGACGACTTCCGTGCACACGTCGCGCTCAAGCGAACGCTCGACCGGGCGGGCCGTGCTTTCGCCGTTCGCTGAGATCCTGGCGGCGTTCGAGCGCGCCGCGCGTGATCTGGGGGTTCGCTGGTATCTGTTCGGTGCCCAGGCGGCGATCCTGCACGGGGCATCCCGCTTGACCGCCGACGTGGACGTCACCGTGGCCCTCGGAGCGCACACGTCGCAGGAGCTCGTCTCCACTCTGCGGCGCGAATCGTTCGTCCTGCGAGTCGGGTACGTGGATGCCTTCGTCGACCGGACGGGCGTAATCCCGTTCCGTCACGAGCCCTCTCGGATCGATCTCGACGTCGTGCTCGCCGGCCCGGGCCCCGAGGAGCTCTTTCTCGCACGATCGGAGATGCGCGACGTGGAGGGTTCGACCATCCCGGTGGCGCGCGCCGAAGACGTTCTCGTCATGAAGATCCTCGCGGGCCGGCCCAAGGATCGCGAGGACGTCGCGCAGATCCTCGTCGCGCGCGGCGACACGCTCGACATCGCCATGACCCGTTCGACGCTCGGGCTTCTCGAGAAGGCCCTGGATCAGAGCGACCTGCTGCCAGAGTTCGAGCGCGCGCTCGTTCGAGCGCGCCGCGGCCCGGCCTGAGACTCCGAGACGTCGAGGGGCGGGCCCTGATGGGCCCGCCCCTCGCGTCTACCGATCTTCTTCGAGCGCGCGACGCGCTCAGTCGTGACGATGCCAGCGGTGGTGGCGGTGATGGCGGTAGTAACCGTACCGATGACCGCCGTCCTTGCGGGCGTCGTGCCGGAGCTCCTGGCGATCGCGGTGAAGCTCGTTCAGGTCCCCGCGGATCTCCGCTCGCTCGCGCACCACTCCGGCGCGGTCGCCCTCGCGATATTCGCGGCGCAGGTCGCGCTGGTCTTCGCGTAGCTCGCGGCGGTCGTCGCGGATCTCGCGCCGGTCGTCGCCGATCTCGCTCGCGTGGACGGCGGGCGCGACCAGCACGGCGCTCAGGAACGCCATCGTCGCGAACTTCTTCCAGTGGTTCATCATCGTTCTCCTGTTCCCGGCCTCGGGTGGCCGGCTCTGCAGGAGAAACACGTGGCCACGACGGGCGACTCGGTCGCTCAGTCGACTGGAATCGTGTCGGAAATCACAGGCCGTCGGCCGGCGCCGGCCCGCGCTCGAGGAGATCGCCCATCAGCGCCATCAACTGACGGGCCTCGAACGGTTTCACCAGGAAGTCGTCGCAACCCGCGGCGAGGGCCTCCTGACGATTCTCCGGGAAGGCGTGCGCGGTGACGGCGATGATCGGCAGGTGGCTCCACTTCGAGTCGCGGCGCAGCATCTTCGTGAGCGCGAGACCGTCGTCGCCGCCGCGGAGCGAGATGTCCATCAGCACGAGGTCGACGCGCCGCGTGGAGAGCACCTGCAGCGCGTCCTTGGCAGTCGCGGCGAGCGAGACCTCGAAGCGGCTGCCGAGCAGGACGCCCATGTATTTCTGCGTCTCGAGATCGTCCTCGACCACCAGCACGCTGGCGGGCTCGCCGACCGCGCGTGGGAGAAACGACGAGCGTCCCGGCGAGATCTCGTGCCGCTCTCCGTCGAAATGAATCGTGAACACCGACCCCTCCCCCTTCTCGCTCGACACCGACAGCCGAGCCCCGTTGAGATCCAAGTAGCGCCGCGTGAGCGCGAGGCCGAGGCCACAGCCGTCGTAACGGCGGCTGAAGCCCGAGTCTTCCTGGTGGAACAGCTGCCCGAGCTCGGCGACGAATCCGGGATCCATGCCGATCCCCGTGTCACGCACGCGGACGACGAGGCCGCGCTCGGCGTCGCGGCCGAGCTCGACCCGGATCGATCCGTCGGGCGTGAACTTGACGGCGTTCGAGATCAGGTTCGAGAGCGCCTGGCGGAGACAGTACGCGTCGAAGCGAACCACCGCGTCGGGCTCCTCGATCACCGCCGAGATCGACAGACCGCGGCTTTCCGCAAGCGGGCGGAACTCCTCGACCTTGCGCTCCACGAGCTCGCCGACCTCGACCGCCTCGGGCTCGACGTCGAAGGCTCCGGCCTCGATGCGCGACACGTCGAGGATCGCCTCGATCGTCTCCTGCAAGCGCTTGCCCGCGCGCTGCACGTTGTCGAGCAGCTCGACGATGTCCTGCTTCGGCGCTTGCTGATCCAAGAAGTCGCCGACCAGCGAGCTGCAGCCGAGGATCACGTTCAGCGGCGTGCGGATCTCGTGGCTCATGTTCGCCAGGAACACGGTCTTCAGGCGCGACGAAGCGAGCGCCTGGTCGCGCGCGAAGCGGAGCTCCTCGGCGCGGTCGCGGTCTTCGGTCACGTCGCGCGCGATGTTGATCACCCCGGTCGGCCTGCCGTCCTCGACGAGCGCGAACCCGTTCAGCGAGAGGTTCTTCGGTCCGAGCGGCGTCGCGATGCGGAGCTCGTACGGGCCGAGCGACCCGCCGGCGAGGATGAGCTCGATCCGCTTCAGCGACTCGGGGAACTGTCCGGGCAGGAAGACTTCCGTCGTCTGCCCGATCAGCGCGTCGGCCGGCACGCCGACCATCTCACCGAACTTGCGATTCGCTTTCAGGAAGCGGCCTGCGCGCGACAGGATGAACACGCCGTCGTTCGCGTTCTCGAAGAGCTGCGCGTAATGGCGGATCTGGTTCGAGAGCGCGGTGTCGACGGTGGTGACGAGCAGCGTCCACTCGCCGCTGCGGTAACCGCGCATCGTCAGCGCCATCGGTGCCCCGTCGGCCAGCCGCCTGTAGTCGCCGATCGTACGCTCGAAGCCGTGGCCGGTCGCGACCAGTCGATCGTAGTCGGCCAGCATCCCCGACCCCTCGAGCGTCGCCGCGAACGTCGAGCGGTACGGCCGGCCGAGGAAGAACTCGCGGGACAGTCTCGAGTTCTCGCACTGCCGCGAGTTCACGTAGGCGATCGTGCCGTCGCGGGCGATCGCGAAGATCCCGAACGGAGCCGCGTCGAAGAGCGACGCCAGGTCGGCGAGCGTCGGCCCCGACTTCGGAGCGTCGGAGAGGGGTTCGTTCCGAACCGGCAAAGCCATCGTGCGAGCATTCCGAAGCAGATTCCATGCCGGCTGCGGGACCGACTCGAGAGCGCGGCGAAATCCAAAGAACGAGAGCAATGACGAATGCGCGGCGCTGGCCGCACAGGATCGTGCGAAATCGACGCGGGAATGTTTCTGTTCTCCTACACCCGGTCGTATTGACCCGGGATCGCGGACGCCGCATGACCGCCTGCGGAGGACGCCCGATGCCGCGCATGAAACCCGACTACCTCGCCGAGTTCCTGGCCGCTCCGATCGTCGGCGTGATCGCGACGCTGCGCCGAGACGGCCGGCCGTACACGGTCCCGGTGTGGTGGCTCCATCACGAGGGGAGCTTCTGGATCAGCGGCACCTACGACCGCGTCTGGTGCAAGCAGCTCGCGAAGGATCCGCGCGCGTCGCTGTGCATCGAGTCCGTTCCCCGCGAGCTGGGCGGCCAGGGGCTGTCGGGCCACGTCGGCATCGACGGGCGCGTGGTTCGGCACGAGCTCCCCGGGTTCGACATCTGGCCGATCTCGCAAAAGCTCGTCGAGAAGTACGTCGGCCTCGCGGACCCGGGGCGCGACGAGGCGGTCGAGAAGTTCCTCGCGAACATGAAGACCGAGAACCGCCTGCTGTTCGAGCTCGTGCCCGAGGTGCGGCGCGCGATCGACATGCGCGTCTACCGCGGCAAGCGCGCCGACCGCGAGTTCCAGGAGCGACCGAAGTGAGCGGCCTACGCGCCGCTCACTCGGCCGCGAGCATGCGCACCAGCTCGCGCTGCATCTCGATGGCCGGCGCGAGGCTCGCGACGGGGATGCGCTCGTCGATGCCGTGCGCGCGGCGCGCATCGGCCTCGCTCATCGCGATCGGGCTGAAGCCGTAGCACGCGACGCCCTTCTGGCGGAGGAAGCGCGAGTCGGTGGCACCGAGCGACATGTTCGGCACCACCACCACCTTCGGCCAGCGCGCCGTGATCAGCTTCGTGATCGCCGCGGGGACCGGCCCCGACAGCGGCGACGGCGGGCCGCTGCCGAAGCTGTTCAGCGGTTCGACGTGCACCTCGGGGTCGGCGATCGCCTTGATCAGCGATTGCCGCGCCGACTCGATCGACTCGTCGGGCAGGATGCGGCAGTTGACCTGGGCCTTGGCCTCGGCGGGCAGCGCGTTCACGCGCGTGCCGCCGCTCACGAGCGTCGCCACGCAGGTGGTGCGCAGCCGCGCGTCGAGCATCGGGTTCGCCTCGAGCTTGGAGAGCGTCGCCGGAGGAATGTTCCCCTTCGCGGCCGCGGCGGTCGCGAGCGCCGCGGCGAGGTCTCCACTCTCGACGGCGGCGCGCGCACGGAAGTTCTGGCGGGTCACGTCGAGCAGCCGAGCCGGCCGCCGTACCTTGCCGATGCGATCGAGCGCACCCGCCAGTCGGTAGATCGCGTTGTCGGGCATCGGCACCGACGAATGGCCGGTCGTGCCTTTCGCGATCAGCTCGAAGTCCTGGTACGTCTTCTCCGCGCTCTGCAGCTCGACGACGATCGGGGTGCCGTGATCGTCGAGCCGGATGCCGCCGCCCTCGTTCAAGGCGATCTCGGCGTCGAGCGACTCGGGATGGTGCTCGATCTGCCAGCGGATGCCGCCGCCGCCGGACTCTTCGTCGCCCGTGAACGCGACGACCACGTCGCGCTTCAGCTTCGTCCCCGAGCGCGTGAGCCAGAGGAGCGTATCGAGGTTCAGCACGGCCATACCGAGATCGTCCGAGACGCCGCGCCCGACGAGATACCCGTCGCGCTCGGTGACCTCGTGCGGCGGACTCGTCCAGGCCTGGCCTTCCGCGCCGACCACGTCGACGTGGGCGAGCAGCAAGAGCGGCTTCGCGCTGCCGTCACCCTTCATCCGCGCGATCAGGTTCTTCCGCCCCGGGGCGAACTCGGTCACCTCGTAGGGGATCTTCGCGGCATCGAGCTTCCGCGCGACGATGTCGATCGCGCGCGCTTCGTTGCCGGGAGGGTTCGTCGTGTCGACCGCGACGAGCTCGCCGAGCACGGCACGGAAGTCCTTCACGGCCTGCTC
>JACXTT010002825.1_pt1 | contig 27214 bp, 23 predicted proteins | sample 9270951 | NCBI WGS metagenome assembly JACXTT01 (sample SAMN15532306, study PRJNA645909) | rock metagenome | isolation source: weathered quartz diorite | place: Puerto Rico | collected 2017-06-21 | reverse complement strand
ATCGCACGCCATCACCATTCGACCTTTGCCCAACGATCGCCACCCCCTGGCCGCTCACCTACGACTCACCAGCAGTGCGTCACCCCGCTACAACAAACGGAGTGCCGAACACTATTGGGACATCGTACTTTTTGAGAAGGAGAAACCAAAAAGTACGATGTCCCCTTTTCTTTCCCTCTTACAGCTGCTACGGCAATACCGTGAGTCGGGATTAACGGCAAAAGGGTATGTCGGGTGCCAGGCGTACCGATCCCAGCGACGACAACGTGGCCAGCCACGCGTCAGCCGCGGTAGTCGTCGTCCTGGGCTTCCCGGCGCCGCTTCTTCTTTCGTTTTTCGTCGCGATGGTCGAGCTTCAGACGGCGGGCATAGCGCCTTCTTGCATCGAGGAGGAAAAAAAAGACTCCCAGGCCGGCCCCCAGGATCAAGCTCGCTGGAATGGCCACGAACGAAAGGCCCCACGCCCAGGCCGCTCCGGAGGGGTAAGCCCACAGCCAGATCAACATTCCTGCGATCGCAGTGCCCAGGAAAAAGCCGCCGATCGATCCGGCTTGAACCCGCAAGTCCGTTTCTAGTTTCGCCGCGATCTCGCCGACGAGCGCGCGCACGAGCACGCCGAGCCAGCCGAAGAGCATGAAGAACAAGGAGTCGACCATGGGTCATCACCACAAAGTGATTGGACTATTGTTGGCCGCCGAGTTTCTTGCCACCTCCTGCAGGCGGCGACTTCGGTTCGAACACGACATCGCCCTCGAAGCGATCGACGAGGATCGTCAGCGCCGGATTTGTCAGAGCCTGGGTGACGATGGCGCCCGGGGCCGGCGTGTTGAGCTTCCAGTTGACGATCAGCTTGCCGTCCTTGACTTCGAGCGACTTGACCTCGACGGAGTAGCCGCCGGTGCGCTGCGTGCCGCCGGCGATGACGATGACCATCTGCTTCTTCCAGTCGATTGCCTCGACCTTGAGCGTCTTCACGAGGCTGGCGCTGGCCTTGTCGGCATCGGTGTTTTGCAGCTTGGCGAGCTGCTCGGCACTCTTGATGACGACGGGGCCTGATGCCACGCGCATTGCCGACTTGGCGTGAATTTTTGGTTCGTCGCCCTTGCCCGCGTCCTTCTTGTCGTCCTTGAGCACAATGAGCGAGGCGGCCCAGATTTCCAGATGCATCCGGCCCTCAACTTCCATGTCAACGGGTTTGCCGATGAGGGTGATCTTCTTGTTAACGTAAGGGTCGAGCAACTTGCCTTGAGCGCCGACGTAGACTTCGCGGACCTTGCCGCCGTCCATTTCGAGGCGGAAGGGATTGAAGCGTCCGAAGCCGACGACACCTTTGCCGCGCTCGGACTTCTTGAGTACGCCGGTGAAATTCTGCACGTCGCCTTTGGCTTCCTTGTACCAGGCTTCCTTGCCGAAGAGCTCGACCTCGTGCGGCGGCCCTGCGGCGAATGTGCTAAGAGCGGTGAGTGTGAGTGCCAGCATGATTGAATCCTCTGGGAGAAGTTTGGTTATTTACTGTTGAGACAGATATTTTCGGCAAACGGCTCGCCCCAGGCAAGGTTCGCGCCATACTCCGATTGTCCGCCGAGGGGCGGCTGCGGTAAAATACCATCATGGCGTAACCTCAAAACGCAGGAGGCATCCCATGACCGTCCTCGGCAAACACTACTTGGCCGGACAGTGGCGCTCAGCGTCGGGCAAGACCTTCACAAGCACCAATCCCGCTCGGCTCAGCGAAACGATCGGCGTCTTCCCGCTCGGCACCAAGGCCGACGCCGACGAAGCGGTTGCCGCCGCGCGCGCGGCCTACCCCGGCTGGCGGCGCAATAGCCGGATTCGCCGGGCGGAACTGTTCGACAACCTCGCCCAGCTCGTCAAGCGCGAGACGGACAACCTCGCGCATCTGATGGCCCGCGAGTGCGGCAAGGTCGTCACCGAGTGCCGGGCGGAGGTGATCGAAGGCTTGCACATGATTCAGTACGTCTTCGGCACCGGCCGCATGCCGATGGGGGACGTTCTGTCGAGCGAGATTCCGGAGAAGGACGCGTTCATGCGCCGCAAGCCGTGGGGCGTGGCCGCGGTCATCACGCCGTGGAACTTCCCGTTCGCGGTGCCGTTGTGGATGCTGGGGCCGAGCCTGGTCGAGGGGAACACGGTCGTCTTCAAGCCGTCGGAGGACACGCCGGCGATCGGGCAGCGGATCGTCGAGTTGTTCGAGGAAGCGGGCTTCCCGGCTGGCATCATCAACCTCGTTCACGGCGAAGGCGAAGCCGGCGAGGCGCTGGTGCGCAACCCGAGCGTCAACTGCGTCCTCTTCACCGGCAGCTACGACGTGGGCAAACGCATCGCGGAAATCTCGGCTGGCTTCCACGATCGCATCGTCGCCAGCGAAACCGGCAGCAAGAGCGCCGTCATCGTCGCCGAGGATGCGAAGCTCGACCTTGCCGTGACGAGTGGACTCATCAGCGCCTTCAAGACGAGCGGCCAACGCTGCGTCTCCGCAGGGCGCGTGCTCGTCCACGAAAAGCTGATCGACGCCTACGCGGAGAAGCTCGTCGCCGTCGCCAGGCGTATCAAGATCGGCGGCCCGCTCGACGCCAACAACTTCACCGGGCCACTGATCAACAAAACGGCGGTCGAGAAGGTTGAACACTACAACGCCTTGGCAAAGGAAGAAGGCGCCCAGATGTTGTTGCAAGGCGGCCGCATGTCCGACAAAGATCATGCCGATGGCTGCTACTTATCGCCGACGATCTATCGCATCAAGCACGGCCCCAAGGTCCGCTGTGTCCGCGAAGAGGTGTTCGGCCCGCACTTGGCGCTGATCCCGTTCAAGGACAACGAGGAAGCCGTCCGCATCTACAACGACACCGACTACGGCCTGTCGCTGGCGATCATCACCGAGAACTATCGCACCATGCGTTACTTCCGCGACGAATGCGAATACGGCATGGGCTACGTCAACCTACCCTGCATCGGCGCCGAGGTTCATCTGCCGTTCGGCGGCGTCAAGAAGAGCGGCAACGGACATCCCAGTGCCGCGGCCCTGATCGACGCAGTGACGCACAAGACGGCATGGACGGTCAATCACGCGGAGGAGGTCAAGATGGCGCAGGGGTTGACGACGGAGGTGAAATAGGCGCTTGCGATGTAGCAGGATCACCGTGTATGATGCGATAACTGAAAGGAGGAAATCATGGCAGCAACCAAACGCCGCTATCCGAAAGAGGAAATGCGGAAACGCGGCGAAGAGATTTTTGAGAAATCGATCAAGCGGCAAGTCAAGGACCGCGACCCACAGGTTTATGTTCTCATCGACATTGAGACTCACGAATTTGAAATCGACGCGGACCATATGACTGCGCTTCAGCGGCTGCGCGAGCGCAATCCCGATGCACAGATCTGGGCGAGGCGAGTCGGCTCGCGCCACATCCATCATTTTGGCGGCCGTGTTTGGCGGGAGCCCAAATGATCACGGGGACCGTGAGCACAACGTTGGAAGGGACTCTGCGAATCACGGTGCGCGGCCCCAACGGCCAGCGCCGGCGGATTACTGCCGTTATTGACACCGGGTACAATGGCGCCTTGACCTTGCCGTCCGAAGTAATTGCAGAGCTTGGGATTCCGTGGTGCGACATCGGCTCAGTCATGCTGGGCGACGGCAGTATCTGCGAGTGTGATATTTACGCGGACGTTGTGGTTTGGGACCGGCGACCTATTGCTGTTTTCCTGGAAGAAGCCGACACGACGCCCCTACTCGGAATGGAACTCTTGCAGGGATTCGAGTTGAACATGAAGGTGCAGAAGCGGGGGCGAGTGACGATCAAACCGCTGCGGGGTCGACGGGGAACATGATGAAGCTACCGCACCGATTGATTCGCAGAAAGGAGGAGCAGTCATGCGGCGTTTTAACATTGCCGATCCAAAAGCAAACGGCTCAGTCGAATTCCATGCCATGAAGCCATGGCTGCGAGATCACCAGGACCAGGTTCCGGCGGGCCTCGACGCGACTTCGAGCACTTCTCATCAGTTGAGGGATGGCCTGAAACGCACGGGTTGGTCGGTCCAGGAAACAGCTGGCGAGGTCCGACTTATTCCCCCCGGAATGAGCGCTCCGGAAGTCCTCGGTAATGCCGCTGAACCTGATGAAGAGGAGTTCCTTGAAGCTTCTTTCGGCTTGGAGAATCAGTTACGCGACTTTATCGCCCAGAACGTAAGCACCATAGATGTGAATGGCAAGAGATTGCGGCTGTACGTCGATCCGACGGGAAAAAAAGGTATCGAATTCCCAACCGCGACTGGTCCAATCGACATTCTGGCTATTGATGACGTGGGTGCCTTCTTTGTTTTCGAGTTGAAACGCGCGCGCAGTCCCGACAGCGCCATTGGGCAGCTGACTCGATATATGGGGTGGGTCCGACAAACAATTGGGAGGGATCGCGAGGTCAAAGGAATCATCGTCGCTAGAGAAATCACAGACGGCCTTCGTTACGCCGTTTCCGTGGTCCCGAATGTCAGCCTGTTTGAATATGAGGTCAGCTTTCGCCTTATTCCGGTGCAAGAATACCGCTAAGGGACGGCACACCAGTTTGTGAGGTTTGCATGTGGCAATTCGAAGGACGCCAGGTTCCGCATATCCAAACCGCCCTCCCCGGGCCGAAAGCGCGCGCCCTGCTGGACCGCGACCAGCAATACATGTCGCCGTCCTACACGCGCATCTATCCGCTCGTTTGTGCCCGCGGCTCCGGCGCCGTCATCGAGGACGTGGACGGCAATCTCTTTCTCGACTTCACCGCCGGCATCGCCGTCACCGCGACGGGACACTGCCACCCCAAGATCGTCGCCGCCATCCAGGACCAGGCGGCGAAGCTCATTCACATGAGCGGCACCGATTTTTACTATCAGCCGCAGATCGATCTCGCCCAGCGGCTCGCGGAACTGGCGCCGGGCAACAAGCCGAAGCGCGTCTTCTTCACCAACAGCGGGGCCGAGGCGCTCGAAGCGGGGCTCAAACTGGCGCGCTGGCATACGCATCGGTCACGGGCCATCGCCTTCTTCGGCGCGTTTCACGGGCGCACCTACGGCGCCATGTCGCTGTCGGGCTCGAAGCTCGTGCATCGCCGCGGGTTCTCGCCGCTCGTTCCCGATATTCATCACGTGGCGTTTCCGCGCGGCTGTCAGGGTTGCTTGAAACCCGGCGATGGGTGCGCTTGCGTTAAGCAGATCGAGGAGACTGTCTTCAAACGCGTGGCGCCGCCGGAAGAGGTGGCGGCGATTTTCGTCGAGCCGATCCAGGGGGAGAGCGGCTATCACGTGTCGCCCCCCGGCTTCTTGCCCGCGTTGCGCGCTTTGTGCGACAAGCATGGCATTTTGCTGGTCGCCGACGAGGTGCAGTGCGGCATGGGACGCACCGGCAAAATGTTCGCCGTCGAACACTGGAACGTGGAGCCGGACATCCTGTGCATCGCCAAGGGGATCGCCAGCGGCATGCCGCTCGGCGCGATCATCGCGCGCGGCGATGTCATGGATTGGCCCCCAGGCAGCCATGCAAGCACCTTCGGCGGCAACCCCGTGAGTTGCCGGGCGGCCCTGGCGACCGTCGAGCTCTTGCAATCCGAGTATATCGCCAACGCGGCGGCGCGCGGCGACCAACTGCGTGCCGGCTTGCGTGAGCTTCGCAAGGAATCTCCGCTCATCAGCGACGTGCGCGGCCTCGGCCTGATGACGGCGCTGGATCTGGGCAAGTCGCCGACCGATCCGTCTCCCAATCCGGAGCTGCGCGAGCACATCGTGCAGACCGCCTTCCAGCGCGGCTTGCTCCTCTTGGGCTGCGGCGAGAGCGCCATCCGCTTCTGCCCCTCGCTATGCATCAGTGCCGTCCAGGTCGATACGGCTCTTGGCCTCCTGCGTGCCATTCTGAAGGAGAATTAAGCTACGACGGACACGAAAACACGCCCCCTGCATGGCGATCGCAGGATGGCGTGTGCGCGCGGACAACGAAAGATCGCAGCGCTCGGTTTCCCGAAAAATTACGTGCTCAACGCGTGGTCACCATCACGCCATCCTTGTCGAACTCGATGCGCACCCACTGGCGCAGGCTATAGACGAACTCGATCGAATCGCGCGTCACATGAACGCGCCGGGGCGTCCCTTCCGGCAACGTGAAGCGGACCGTGGTTGGTTGCTTCGTCGCCGGGTTCAGGAGCGTCACTTCGTAGGAGCCTGCTTTCGGCTGGAAGCTCTTGTGAAATGCCTCGAGGGTCATCACCTGGGCTGGCTGTACCGGCTGCGGCGGAGCGTTGTCAACGATCGGCGGCTTCGGCAGCGGGAGCGGAGCCGGCGCCTGGAACGGCTGCGGTGCGGGCGGCATTGGTTGCACGACTACCGGCGGTGGCGGTTGCACGTAAATCACCCGCGGGCCGAAGGGGCTGTAATAGGTGGGGCCGTCCGGAGGGATCCACAAGTTCACGAAAGGAGCACGAACGGCCACGCCGTCACCGACCGCCACGCGCACGAACGGGGCACGCACAAAGACCTGCGCCTGGGTGGCGGAGACAATGCCGAGCCAACCGATCAGAAGGGCGGCGCCGAAAATCAAGGTTCGTTTCATGATTGGACTCCTTCACGTAGGACAAGGCGAGTTGCTACTCTTCCATTTTATCATGATCGACCTATCTGGCACACAAAAAGTACAAGGTATGCGAAAGTAACGAGAGAAAAAAGCCAGTATTGTACGCAGCAGAGCCCGAAACGCCAGGAAATCGGTGTGATTTTGTTAGAGTGCGGTGGCATTTGTCCACTTCGACGGCCCGCGATCCGCACGCTCGGGCTTACTTCGAGGATGGCAACTTGGACTTGATCTCGATGCGATTAACGCCGAGCCGGCCATCGAAGGTATGGCTTTGCACCAGCACCTGGAAGCGCGTGCCGGCATCGGGCAGGCCGAAATTCACCGCGGCCTTGCCGTCGGGCATCACCAGGGCGGGGTGCCAGTAGATCGTATCGGCGCGATCGCGGCCAGGCCCATCGGCTGGCGGCTTGACCGGATGCGCGTATTCGCGCACCACCGATGGATTGTGCACCGCGGGCAACTGCACGCGCCGGCCAAGCTGCTTGAGCAACAGCGTCTGGTACTCCCCCTGTTGCCGCAACGCTCGGTCGTCGTGCGGGTCGTCTCCCTTAAGTGGCTTGTTCGCAGCCTCGGCCAGAACGGCTAGGTTGGTCGGCGCCGGCCCGCCGCGTTTCTTTGCCAGGTCCGTGTCGGCGTCCGCTTTCTTCGCTGCCTTGTCCTTGTCTTCCAGCTTCGGCAACTCGGCGACGCGCTGTTCGTCAAGGCGAATGATCTCCGGCTCAGGAAGGTTGGCCGGCTTGTCGAGCACCGGCGCGATTCGCACCGGGACGTGGAGCTGGTTCCGGTTGTGCACCTCAGCGTGGAAGCCGTCGAACAGACTCTCGCCCCTGAACGCGAAGGCGCCCACGGCGCCGAGAATGAGGAGCGTGGCAAGCAAGCCGAGACCGGTCATCAGCCACGGGCGTGCGCCGCCTGCGCCGTCGGTCAAACGGCGCAAACCGGCGCAGGTGAAATAAAGGCCGATAAGCAGCAGTGCGAGCAACCCGGCGCCCAGGCCGACCTGAATCATCAAGACCCGAAGCTCACCCAATCGCTGTTCGGCCTCTGCGACTTCGCTGTCGATTTGCTGCACGTTCGCCTGGCTCTGCGCGACGGCGTCGCGCGCCTCGGCTGGACCGGTCTCGCGTTTCTCCGCCTCGGCCAGCTCTTTTTGCTTCGCGATCGCCTTGCTGACGAAGGCCTGATCCAGCTTGTCGAGCTGTTTCTGCTCCGATTCCAGGAACTGCGTCACGACGGCCGTATTGGCAAGGAAGTTCGGCTGCTTGACCTGTTGCTGCCGTTCCTGAAACTGCTGCGGATTCTGCTCGGCGAAGCGCCGCCAGCCCTGGCAGCCCAGCAGCAGATCGAGCACTTGCGCCGCCTGCGGATGAACGCTCAAGAGAACATCCGCGTTTTCGAGATCCTCGGGATTGCGGATTTCGGTGGTCAAAAGGAAATGGGTCGGTAGACCAAGCGTGGCCTTCTCGTCAGCAAGTTTCAGCAGGCTGCCGTCCACCACCGCCACCAGCGCGAGCGCCGGCACGAATGCCTTCTTTTCGTTCTTCGCTTCCAGGGTCAAGCGTACTGCGTCCCCCGGTTGATAGTTGGCGCGGTCGCTCGTGATCGCGACTTCCACCTTCTCGCCGCTCTTGCGATAGGTGAGCCGTTCCGCGAGTGGCCGAAAGACATTCTCCTTGTCAACGACGTCCCACTCGAACACCGTAATGCGATAGACGCCGCCGACGCCGGCGATCGGCTTCAGCATGACGCGCGCCGGCTGGTCGGCGCCGACCGTCATGGCCTTGGTGTCCACCATTCGACCTCGGCAGTAGGCGCCGATCAATAGTTTGCGTGCCTTGCCGATATTGTGCAGCCGCACGTCGATCTCGTTCTCCACCACGCCTTGCGGCAAATAGAGGACCACGCCTTGCGCCTTCACCTTCGGCAACGGAATCGTCCGCTCGATGCCGACGGGAGAATCGATGCGCAGCCGATAGTTCTTCTCGAGCGTCGGCGTGAAAATGAACGCCCCCAGCCCCTGGTTGACGCCAGGCTCCTTGTCGTCCGACACGGTTTGCACGCGGGCGACTTCTTGATCCAGTTCATCCACGATGCGGCCGGTGAACGCGGCCGCCTTGTTGGCCGGCGTGCGCGCCTGGAAGTAGACACGGTTGGAAGCGCCGGCGATCAGGTCGCCCCCCTCAGCATAAAAGTCAACCTGCAAGTCGCGCACTACGAGCGGAATATCGCGAACCATCGTTTCCTTGACGCCGCCTTCGCTGCACTCCAAGACCACTGTGCCAGTCCCCTTTTGAAGCTGCTTCGGCAAGGTACATTCGAGCGTGCCCCGGCCTTCCGCATCGAGAGCGCAGGTCTTACTGAGCACCTCCGCGCCGTCCACGACGACGCGTGCCGAGACCTTGACGCTCATGCTCTTGAGGGGTGGAACGCCTTCGACGGGTATAACGCGCACGTGCATCTTGACCTGATCGCCCGCGCCATATGAATTGCGATGGAACTGCACGTCCTTGTTGAAGCGGGGACCGCCTGCCGTGGGCCGCGGTTTTACCTGAAACGTCCGTTTCTCCTCGTTGAAGCGTTCGTTGACCTCGGTGACAAAAAGGGTGTACTGCCCGTTTGCGAGAGTTGCCGGCAGCGTGAACTCGCCGGCGCCGAGGCAGAACAATTCCTCACTGCGGGGGCCCTTGATCGGCTTGCCGTCGGGGTCTGCAAGCCTGCTGACGACTTCCTGATTGTAGAGTTCGGCGTTGTTCGGTCCGACGATGCGAAAGCGCAGGTGGAACTTCTCCTGGGCCGGCTTGAGGCTGAAGCGCTCCAGGGTGAGCGAGCGAAAGCGCACGGTCTCGCCGGGCCGATAGAGCGGGCGATCGGTGGCCAGGTGCGTGACGTACTCGGGAGAGGCGAGTTTGAGATTGTCGGTCAGGGTGATCAGCTTGCCGTCGGGGCCGGGGAGTTGAAATTCGAGGGCGATGTCCTCGCCTGGTTTGATCGGCAGATCGGACGGCAGAATGAAATTCGCCTGGTTGTTCGACTGAATCTGCAAGTTCTGCTCGAACACTTGCTGTTTCGTTTTTTGGTTGACGGCGCGCACATTGAGGTTCTGCGGCGTGACGCCGGGGAGGTTCTTTTGGTCCTGTTTGCCCTGGGACTTGGCATGGGCAATCTGCTGTGCGAGGTTGCCGCCCGCGTCCTGGCGCACTTCGATCTGGTACGAATTGTTGGCGCCGGCAAGAGGGTTTTGCGGGCCTTTGATAATAAGCGAAGCCCCCTGTTCTTCAAGGACTTTGCGCGTCCTGGTCTCTTCTTGTTTCCAGTTGTTGAACAGCTTGTCGATCTCATCCTGGATGTCGCGGATTTCTTTCTGGGTATGCCCCTTGCCTTGGTTCAACTCGTTCTGCGATTTCGACAGGTCCTGCTTGGCCCGGGCCAACCGGCCCCGGACGCTGAGCAACGCGTCCGACTTGTCGCGCCAGGCGGTCCAGGCGATGACGCTGCCGGCGCCGAAGAGCATGAGCAAGATCGCAGCGGCAACCGACCAGCGACTGTGCAAAAACATTCGCCGTGCCGGAGGCTGCATCACCAGGGTCGGCGCCGTGGACGCGGCAGTTGCCTTGCTCGGGGCCTTGAAGAAGATATCGGCATGTTCCTCTTTCACCGCTTCGGCGAGCAACCCCTGCTGCTGCCGCGCCGTCTGCAACGCCGTCTGGCATTCCGGGCAGCCTTGCAGATGCGCCGCCGCCTGGTCGCGTTCGAGCGGTTCGAGCAGGTCATAGAGGTACGGCAATAGCTGTTGCCGACATTGTTCACAGGTCATCTTCGCCAACTCCTTCTTACCAGCCCGCAGCGCAAGTAAGGTTTGTGTCCCCTTGCTTGCGCTGCGGGCTAGTCGATGTTCACGCCCGCACCGTCTCCGGGTTCAGCACCTTGCGTAACTTGTCGAGCGCGCTGCGCATCTGCGTCTTTACCGTGCTCACCGGACAACTGCGGATCTCAGCGATCTGCTCGTAGGTCAAGTCGCCGTTCTGGCGCAGCAGGAAGACCTCCTTTTCCTCCACGCGCAGTTCGAGGATCGCCAGGCGGAGCCGTTCGATCGATTCCTTTCGTTCCAAAGTTTGTCCGGGGGCGGCGTCCTTGGCCATCATGGTGTATTGCTCCGCTTTCAGGGGGCGCGACCGACGATGCCAGGCGCTGCGCTGCAGGTCCTTGGCCGTGTTGAAGCAGACCCGGAATATCCACGCCCGCAGGTTGACGACCTGGGGCAACTGCTCGCGGGCGTTCCAGCACTTGATGAAAGCGTCCTGGGCGGCGTCCTGGGCGTCTTCGCGGTTGCCCAGCACGAACACGAGGGTGCTGATCAGTTCATCCCTCAGCTCATTGAAGGCGTGGACGAGCCGATCCTCGGACGTTTCCTGTCCATTCAGGGAAACCTCCAGGTGAATCGAGACGGCTTCATCACGCTTGGTCATACTTCACCGGAAAAGACGAGACGACGCCCCACTTGGTTTGACGGCTGGCCCAGATTTTGGCGCCCACTCCATAATAGGACGACGAAAGGGCGCGGAAAGTGTCACATGCGATTCATTTTATGTTTACCGCGTGCGGTTTCGCGCTCGCACGGCGCCGCGCGAATGCCAAGGTGCTACCCGCTTTCGTCGCGTTGCCGCATGTGTTTGTTGACGGCATCCACGATTAAGATGACGAATTCGAGCAGAAAGACCGGCACCGAAACGAACGTGACCAGCAGCGACAGCCACAACCAGACGGTGTATTTCGCCTCGACGTCAAACCAGTCAAGGTCCTCATTTACGGGAGCGTGGAAGCCGTTCTGGCGTTGCTCCTCCTGACGGACCTTCTCCAGTTGTTGCTTGAAGTGCTTCTCAAGGGGAAATCCGACGAACATTTGCGCGGCGATCGCCAGAAAGGCGGCGGCCCCCAGCCCCAGCGAGAACAGATGGACGCCGGCGGCGACCGTGTTGAGACGGAGGAAAACGCACACGATGCAGGCCAGGCCGGTGATGCCGCCCAGGACAACAAACGTGATGTAAACGATCGACAGCATCGACCAGGGGGGCGACTCATCGAGCCTGGGCTTCACCAGATTAGCGCCGGCCGGACCCTTGTCGTTGCGGACCATCTTCTCGAACTTCGGATCGAGCGACTTCGCGCCGTAACAGCTCTGCAAACCGGTCTGAGTCACAAGCGTGCGACTATTGCACGACAGGTTGACCCACGGCAAGAAGAACAGCAGAAACGCCAGCCACAGGTGCGGGCACGTCGGCAGGCGGCGCCAATCGCGGCGGCAGAAAACGTACACGAGGCGAAGCACGCGCAGGGCCGCCTTTTCATCCTCGCCTTGCGTGTCGATCTGCGGCGGCCTGGCGATATCGAGCGATACCGGGTCCGGCATCGGCATCTCGATCGGCTCCGACGCCGTGATCCGCACCGGCGCGAATTCCTCCGAGATCGGTATCACCGCCCGGCAATTCGGACACACCGCACGCTTCCCCGCCATCGCTTCCGGTGCGGCGACCGTTTGCCTGCACGACGGACATACCACATTGATCGGCATCGGTGCTTACCCGGAACGCGACATCGGATCCTCTTCTCCTGTACCATAAAGGCGGCTTCGGTTCAAAGATATTTGCTTCCCGTTGCGAATCCACCGCTCCGGTGGCACAAAAACGTCATCAAGAAGGAGGTCGCGCATGATCAGAGCAATAGGCAAATACGGCGTGCCGCGCGATCCGTTGCCGGCGGATTGACAAGAAGGGATCGAGGTCGAAGTGGAAAAGACGGTTGGTGATGGCGCCGTCGCGAACAGCATTCATCCGACGAAAGCGTGGATGGACGAGGTCGAGCGCTGTGCCGCACGGCAGGACCCAGAAGACGATCGGCATCCTGGATGCTGCATTCCAGGATGCGCGACGGCGGCAGGAATCGCTGTAGGCTTAGCTGCACCCGCTTGACGCCCCGCACGTATCGCACTTGCAGCACGCCCCGCTGCGAATAAGCGTAAGCTGGCCGCACTCGGAGCAGGGGTCGCCTTCGTAGCCTTTGAGGCGGGCCTGGCGGATTTTCTCGGTCATGGTGGCGACGGCGACGCCGCCGCCGCTCGACTTGCCGAGCCCGCTGCCGTTGCCCGTGTCCTTATCGTGGTGTCCGTTGCCGTTACCCGGCTTCGGCTTGAGGTGTTCGGTGCGCGGCGTCACAAAGGCCTTCGGCGCCGGCGTGAGTTGCTTGTCCGGCACGATCTCGGTCGTGAGTCCTTCTTCCTCGAACTCCGCCGGTTCGTCGTCCTGCTCGCCGCGGCCCATGGCGTCGCCGCGCAGATCCTCGGGAGAGACGTGGGCCAAGTCGTGCCGGCCCAAGTAGGTGATGGCCAGCTCGCGGAAGATATAGTCGATGATCGACGTTGTCATCCTGATATGCGGGTTGCCGTTCACGATGCCGTTCGGCTCGAAGCGGGTGAAGACGAAGGCGTCGATGAACTCCTCGAGCGGCACGCCGTGCTGCAAGCCCAGGGAGATGGCGATGGCAAAGCAGTTGGTCATGCTGCGGAAGGCGGCGCCTTCCTTGTGCATGTCGATGAAGATCTCGCCCAGCGTGCCGTCGGAGTATTCGCCGGTGCGCAGGTAGATCTTGTGATTGCCGATACGGCTCTTCTGCGTATAGCCGGCGCGGCGGTCGGGGAGCTTGCGGCGGCGGGCGATGTAGCGATGAACGATCTTCTCGGCGATCCGCACCGGCTCCGCCTTCGCCTCCTCGATCACGATCGGCTCGCTGTCGGCGTCGGCGACCGTGTTGAGCGGCTGGCTCAACTTCGAGCCGTCGCGATAAAGGGCGTTGGCCTTGAGCATCAACTGCCAGCTCATCTTGTAGGCGTTCTTGACGTCGTCAATGGTTGCGCCGTGCGGCATGTTGATGGTCTTGGAGATCGCGCCGGAGATGAACGGCTGGGCAGCCGCCATCATGCGAATGTGCGACTCAGCCGACAGGAAGCGCTGGCCGAGCTTGCCGCACTTGTTGGCGCAGTCGAAAACCGGGTAATGCTCGCGCTTGAGGTGCGGCGCGCCTTCGACCGTCATCGTGCCGCACACGTGGTTGTTGGCCTCGGCAATCTGCGGCTTGGTGAAGCCGAGCGAGTCGAGCAGATGGAAGCCGAGCCCGGAATATTGCTCTTCCTTGAAGCCGAGGGTCTTGAGGAGATCGTCGCCAAGGGTCCAGCGGTTGAAGACGAAGTTGAGATCGAAGGCGCCGGGGAGCTGCGCTTCGAGACGCTGAATGACCTCGTCGCTGAAGCCCTTGGCCTTGAGGCTGGCGCGATTGACGTAGGGGCAGCCTTCGAGCGAACCCGTGCCCTTGGAATACTTGACGATCTCGTCGATCTGCTGCGTGGCGTAGCCGAGCCGCTGGAGGGCGGGGGGAATCGAGGCGTTGATGATCTTGAAGTAGCCGCCGCCGGCGAGTTTCTTGAACTTGACGAGGGCGAAGTCGGGCTCGACGCCGGTGGTGTCGCAATCCATGACGAGGGCGATGGTGCCGGTCGGGGCGATGCAGGTGACCTGGGCGTTGCGGAAGCCATGCTTCTCGCCGAGCTGCACCATGAGGTCGGATTCCTCGCGGGCGGCGTGCAGGAGGTAATCGGGGCAGTGGCGCTCGTCGATGCCGACCGGCTTGATGGTCAGCCCTTCGTATTGATTGGTTGGCGTGTTATAGGCGGCCCGGCGATGATTGCGCACGACGCTCAACATCGATTGCCGATTCGCCTCGAAGCGCACGAATGGCCCGACCTCGGCGGCCATCTCGGCCGACATGGCGTAGGACGCCGCGTGCATGAGGGCGGTGAGGGCGCCGCACTGGGCCCGGCCTTCCTTCGAATCGTAGGGGATGCCTTGCACCATCAAGAGCGTGCCGAGGTTGGCGTAGCCGAGGCCGAGCGTGCGATAGTCGAACGACTTTTGCGCGACCGACTGGCTCGGGAACTGGGCCATGTAGACGGAGATTTCGAGAATCAGCGTCCACACGCGCGAGGCGTGGCGAAATGACTCGACATCGAAGCGGTGCGTCGAGAGATCGTAGAACTTGAGCATGTTGATCGACGCGAGGTTGCAGGCGGTGTCATCGAGGAACATGTATTCGGAGCATGGGTTCGAGGCATTGATGCGGCCATCGGTTGGGCAGGTGTGCCATTCGTTGATGGTAGAGTCGAACTGCACGCCGGGGTCGGCGCAGGCCCAAGCGGCGTAGCTGATCTGATCCCACAGGTCCCGCGCCTTGAGCGTCTTCTTCGGCTTCGGCTCGCGTTTTTCCTTGCGGGCCTTTTCCTTTTCGGTGCGCCAGTAAAGATGCCAGGGGCCATCGCTCTCAACCGCTTCCATAAAGCCGCTGGTGATGCGCACGGAGTTGTTGCTGTTCTGGCCCGAGACCGATAGATACGCCTTCGAGTTCCAATCGGTGTCGTATTCCTCGATGTGGATCTCGGTGAAGCCTTGTTTGGCGAACTGGATCATGCGCTCGCAATAGTTGGATGGGATCAGATCGACATATGCCTCGTGGAGGGCGCGACGCAAATTAACGTTTTGCTTGCGGTCGTAGCGTTCGTCGGGCTTGTCCCAACTCTGGCAAGCCTTGAGAATCGCGTTGAGATGGCGATTGAGTAGTTTGGAGCCGGTCACCATGGCGGCGACCTTTTGCTCCTCGACCACCTTCCAGTTGGTGAACTCCTCGATGTCGGGATGATCGAGATCGAGAACGACCATCTTGGCGGCGCGTCTCGTGGTTCCGCCGCTCTTGATGGCGCCGGCGGCGCGATCGCCGATCTTGAGGAAGCTCATGAGTCCGGAGGACTTGCCGCCGCCGGAGAGGGGTTCGCCTTCGCCGCGGAGGTTGGAGAAGTTCGAACCGGTGCCGGAGCCGTACTTGAAGATGCGTGCTTCGCGGACCCACAGGTCCATGATGCCGCCTTCGTTGACCAGATCGTCGCTGATCGACTGGATGAAGCAGGCGTGCGGTTGCGGCCGTTCGTAGGCACTGGTGGCGCGGGTCATGGCGCCGTTGGTCGGATCGACGAAGTAATGCCCTTGGGGCGGTCCTTCGATGCCGTAGGCCCAGTGCAGGCCGGTGTTGAACCATTGCGGGCTGTTCGGGGCAGCCATCTGCAAGGCGAGCATGGCGCACGATTCGTCGAAGAAGGCAAGAGCGTCGGCTTCGGTCGAGAAATAGCCGCCCTTCCAGCCCCAGTAGGCCCAGCAGCCAGCGAGGCGGCGAAAGACCTGGCGGGCATCGGTTTCCGCGCCCATTTTGCTGTCCGCGGCGGGTTTGCCGCGCTGCAACCAGACGGGGACGCCTGGCTCGACGATCTTCTCGATGGTCAGCGGCACGCCGGCCTTGCGGAAGTATTTCTGGGCAAGAATATCGACGGCAACCTGCGACCAGACCTCCGGGACCATGATGTCCTTCATCTCGAAAACCATGGTTCCGTCAGGGTTTACGATGCGCGATCCGCGCGCGGCAAACTTGATCGAGGCGAAGGCATCCTGTCCGGGCGTGGTGAAGCGACGTGGAATGTGCATGGTATCGTACCTTAGGGTCTACGGGATCCGGGGCTACTTCCTTGATGACCTTCGCGGCATCCCATTCCGACGAAGGCTGGATACTGTTCACCCTAACAGATATTCCTCGGGAAGCAAACGTATAGTGGTTCGATCAGGAGAAATTCTCAATTCAGTGACTGTGGGTATAAGCATCTTACTAGCTGGGTAAGCCAGCGAAGAGATGCGGCCAGTTTTGCCCTCCGTTTCAGAAAAGTTTCCATGCTCCGAATGAATACTTAGTCATTCATGTAAACTTGGAAAGAATAAGAAGAAGATTCGACGCTACCTGGGTCCCCCAGACCGGGAAATCCGACCCGAAAAAAAATCAAATCGAGTCCAGAGCTAGCAGCTGAATTTGGCTGAACATTCGTAGCTACACGGCAACAAGAAGTGGCATTGGTGTCAAGAGAGTAATTGCCTAGGAGTTTCACATATTCGAGTGTTTACCTATCCGCACAGGCCTAACGTTAAGATGGGAAAGATGGACGTTGCGCCGAGGCAGAACCTGCCCTTGTTTTTCTTCCGCGGGTTCGGCACTGTTTAGCCTCCCAATTCGCCGCTTGCGGTTTAGCGTTCGCATGGCGCCGCGCGAGCGCTAAGCCGCAAGCGGAGATGCACCTAACGGGAGAAGAAATGCTACGCGATATCTGGAGCTTGCGCCACTTCTGGCTTGCCCTGGCCAGGCACGACCTGAAGGACCGCTATCGCCGTTCGGTCCTCGGCATCGCCTGGTCGCTCCTCAAGCCGGCGGGCATGACCCTCATCCTGACGCTGGTCTTCACCAACGTGTTCCACGTCGCGGTCCACGAGTATGCTCCGTTTCTATTTCTCGGCATCATCACCTGGCAATTTCTCAACGAATCGGTGGTGCAAGGCTGCAACTCGTTCCGCCTCGGCAGCACCTACCTGCGTGTGCGGCCGCTGCCGATCGCGATCTTTCCCTTGCGCGTCGTCCTGTCAGCTGGCATTCACGCATTGATCGGACTAGCGGCGGCCGTGCTGGCGATCTGGTATTTGAAGGGAATCGACAATCCGCTCGCCCTACTTTCGCTCGTGCCGACTTTGATGGTTCTCGCAATCACGGCCTGGTCGCTGGCGTGCATCAGCGGCGTCTTACACACGCTTTTTTCCGATACACAGCAGATCGCGGAAATATCTTTGCAGGCGTTGTTTTACGCCACGCCGGTGATCTACTTGCCGGAATCGCTACATCCGTCGGGTTGGCTGTACACGCTGGTTCAGTGCAATCCGTTCGCGTCGTTCCTGGAGCTGATACGCGAGCCACTCTTGCACGGCGAGTTGCCGAGCGCGCATGCGGCGGCGGTCGCCCTGGCGTTCATGAGTGTTGCGAGTAGCGCCGCGTGGTTTTGCCTGCGCCGCGTCGAAAGACGCATGGTGTTATGGCTTTGATTCGTTTAGCGCTCGCTTTGTGTCGCGCGGGCGCTTAATGAAGAAGGAACGAACGATGCCGCATGTGATCTTCGAAGGCGTCGATCTGCTCTACCCCGTCAAGGCCCACCATCGGCGGACCTTCAAGGACCTCATCGTCAACGGCATCTTCCGCAAACTGATCGATCGGCCTCGCTATGTCAAGGCGCTCAGCCAAGTTACGTTCCGAGCGGGCATCGGCGAATGCATCGGCGTCATCGGCCGCAACGGCGCCGGCAAGAGCACGCTGTTGCGCACCATTGCCGGCGTCTACCCGAGCGCCAGCGGCACACGCGACGTCAGCGGCAAGATCGCGTCGCTCTTCGACATCGCAGCCGGCTTCGAATGGAACGCCACCGGCTGGGAGAACATTCACCTGCGCGCCTATCTTCAGGGCGAAACACCCGCATCCTTGAGCGCTAGGCTCGATGCCATTGCCGACTTCACCGAACTCGGCGACAAGCTGCACCTGCCGCTGAAGTGCTACTCGACCGGGATGATCATGCTCCTCTCGTTTGCCGTCGCGACCTGCTGCGAGCCGGACATTTTGCTGATAGACGAATTCCTCTCGACGGGCGACTTGCAAGTGCGCGAAAAAACGATTGCCCGCATGATCGACATGCTGCGCGGCGACCGCCTGGTGATGATCGCGAGCCATGACCTGGCGTTCCTGCGGCAATTCTGCTCGCGCGTGCTGTGGTTGGAGAAAGGACGCATTCGCGAAGACGGATCGGCGGAATGCGTTATCCAGCACTACATCACATCGACGCAAGCCGCCAAGCCCGCGTTACAACCGCTTGCAGTTTAGCGTTCGAGCGGCATGGCACGCAGCATCACCCAATCGCCTCGAGGCAACTCGGGTTATTGTTCTTGACGCTATTCACCGCCTGCCCCACCGCGTAGCACGTCATCAATTCGACGGGAAACGGCCGCAACAGCTCCGCCAGCGCCGCCGGCTCCTCGGCCGTCGGATCGATCCACGCATCCGCTTCGGGCCGTTGCAGCATCACCGGCATGCGATCGTGGACCGCACGCGACAGCTCGTTCGCCTCGGTCGTGATGATGGCGCACGATTCGATCGGCGTCACTTCCTTCGTCCAGCGCTCCCAGATCCCGGCGAACGCGAACGGCTTGTCCTCCTTCAGCCGAAAGAAGAACGGCTGCTTCTTCTTCCCTACCGTTTTCCATTCGTAATAGCCGTCCGCGAGGATCAAGCAGCGCCGCCGCTTGACGGTCGCACGGAATGCCGGCTTCTCGAAGAGCGTGTCCGCCCGGGCGTTGATGAAGCTGATCTTCTTGTCCTTGGCCCACAGCGGAATCAGCCCCCAGCGCAGCACGGCGCACGCCTTCCCGCCGTCGTCCATGCGCACGACGACGACCGGCTGCGTCGGCGCCACGTTATGACTCGGCAGGTTCGGCACGTCCTCGATGGCGAAGGCCGGTTCGTAGCTCTCGGGCAACATCCGTCGCGCAAATCGTCCGCACATGGGATTTTCTCTCTCGGCGAGCCAAATTCTTGGGCAAATTCCGCTTGCCAATTGTCACAAATTGCGGAAAATGACGATATAGTTGTATGCGCTCTCCCCGCCGTTTGTAATCCTGCCGACTCCGCCGAGCCAAACCTCGGTTCCCGCCGTCTTGGTGCCATGATGAAACATCGGTCGCTGGCCCTTCTTTGCGCGTTCGCGGTTTTCGCTCCCAGCGCTTTCGCTAACGATGCCGACAAGTTCGCGTTCTTCGAATCGAAGATTCGTCCCGTCCTGATCGAGAACTGCCTGAAGTGCCACGGCGAGACCAAGCACAATGCCAAGCTACGGCTCGACAGCAAGGCGGCGGTGCTCAAAGGCGGCGTCAGCGGCCCCGCGATCGTGCTCGGCAGGGCGAAGGAGAGTCTGCTCATCAAGGCGATTCGCCACGACGATCCCGAACTCAAGATGCCGCCCAAGGAAAAGAAGCTGCCCGATAGCGTGATCACCGACTTCGAGAAGTGGATCGACATGGGGGCTCCCGATCCGCGCGACGGCAAGCAACCCGCGGTCGCCGACGGCATCGACTGGAAAAAGTCGCGCGCCTTCTGGTCATTCCAGGCGCCGACGATGCCGGAGCTGCCGAAGGTGCAAAACATCAGCTGGGCGAAGACGCCGATTGATCGCTTTATCTTGGCAAAATTAGAAGACGAAAAGCTGACGCCGGTGCGCCCCGCGAGCAAACGCGAGCTGATTCGCCGCGCGACTTTTGATTTGACCGGACTGCCGCCGACGCCGGATGAGGTCGAGGCGTTTCTGAAGGATGAAGCGCCCGACGCCTTCGCCAAGGTGATCGATCGGCTGCTGGCGTCGCCGCACTATGGCGAGCGCTGGGGCCGCTACTGGCTGGATGTCGCCCGTTATGCCGAAGATCAGGCGCACACCTTCGCCGTGGTTCCGAATACGTTTGCCTGGCGCTATCGCGACTGGGTCATCGGCGCGCTCAACGAGGACATGCCCTACGATCGCTTCGTTAAAATGCAAATCGCCGCCGACCTGATCGAGAAGAACGACGACGCGCGTGTCAAGAACCTGCCGGCGCTCGGCTTCTTCGGCCTCGGCGCCCAGTACTACAAAAACACCGATGCCGCCAAGGCGAGCGCCGACGAGTTGGACGACCGCGTCGATACACTGACTCGTGGCTTCCTCGGCCTGACCGTGTCGTGCGCCCGCTGCCACGATCACAAGTTCGACCCGATTCCGCAGATCGATTATTACTCGCTCGCCGGGATCTTCACGAGCTGCAAGCTGTCCAACGTGCCGCTGGCCGATCGCGAGAAGGTCAAGCGGATGGAAGAAACGCAGGTGAAAATCAAGAAACTCGATACGGAGGTGAAGGAGTTCCTGGGCAAGGAGAAGTCACAGCGAGCTGAGGCGAAGGTGGAGGAGTTGCCGCGTTATCTGGTCGCTGCCTGGAAGTATCAGGCTGCCAAGCAAAAGAACCTAAAGGCGTCCGTGAACGAGACGGCCAAGGCGGATATGCTCGATCAGGCAACGCTGGCCCGATGCGTGAAGTTCGTCGAAAAGGCCCCGACCGGGTTCGAGATGATGCGCAAGATGACCGCGTCGGAAACGGAAGTCGTCGCCGCCGCGCAATCGATGCAGAAGCAAGTCCGCACGATGATCGGCCAGAAGGGCAAGCTCGACAAAATGAAGCAGGATTTGTTGAACAGTCTCTTCTATGCCGATAGCTCGGTCTTTCAGCTTTCGGATGCGCAGGTTCGCGCCTTGTTGCCCGTCGAGAAGAAGAAACAGCTCGATGACATGTCCACGACTCTGACCATGCTGCAAAAAAGCGACGACGCGAAGCCGTTGCCGATCGCGCATGGCCTGGCCGAGACGGCGCCGGCAAACATGAAGGTGTTCCTGCGCGGCAATCCCGCCAAGCTCGGCGCCGAGGCGCCGCGGCGCTTCCTCAAGATCATTGCCGGCGATGAGCCGAAGCCGTTCACGCAAGGCAGCGGCCGGCTCGAACTCGCGAGCGCTATCGCCAGCAAGGACAACCCGCTGACCGCCCGTGTCATGGTCAATCGTGTCTGGCAATATCACTTCGGCCGACCCATCGTCGGCACGCCAAGTAACTTCGGCACGCTCGGCGATCGGCCGACGCATCCCGAATTGCTCGACTTTCTTGCCGTCCGTTTCATGGAATCAGGATGGTCGATGAAGAAGCTACACCGCGAGATCATGCTGTCGGCCGTCTACCAGGTCAGCAGCGAGCAGAACGACAAGAATTTTTCAAGCGACGGCGATAACCGCTGGCTGTGGCGTATGAACCGTCGCCGGCTCGATGTCGAAAGCTGGCGCGACGCCATGCTCGCCGTCAGTGGCAAGCTTGACGCCAAGCTTGGCGGCCCGACCACGAATCTGTCCGCCGTCGAGAACAATCGCCGCACCGTCTACGCCAAGATCAGCCGGCACGATCTCAACCACGTGCTGCGGCTCTTCGATTTCCCCGACGCCAACATCACCAGCGAACGCCGCACGGAAACGACGGTGCCGCAGCAACAGCTCTTTGTGCTGAACAGCCCGTTCGTGATCGAGACAGCGAAGGCGCTGGCTGCCCGCGTGCAGAAGGAAGCCAGGGGCGACACCGAGTGCGTGCAGCGTGTGTTCGCGCTGGCGTATGGCCGGCCCGCGAGCGCGGAGGAATCGCAGATTTTCGTGGCGTTTTTGTCGGGCACGGACGCGGACCCGATGGCGAATCGCCTGACGCGCTGGGAGCGCGTGGCACAGATATTGATCGGGAGCAATGAGTTCATGTATGTGGATTGAGGCATTGAACGCCGAAGGCGGAGAAACACGAAATTTCAACGAACCGCGTGGCTCCGTTTGGAGGCAGACTCGATTACCGCGAAGAGGCCACCGAACACACGGGCATTTGTTTGACCTATGAATTCGAGGACCGCGACAAGGCAATGAAGGCTGCGGACCTGCTGCGAAAGCTCGGCGAGCAGGTCCAGGAGCCGATGGACTATGCGGCGTGAATAGTCCAGGCAACTTCCAAATGGGCGCGGTCAGTGACGAGGATGTTGTTGCCGAGCTGACGCATGCTGGCATTCCGATTGACAGGTACTTCCTGCTCGGCGCCCCAGGCCGACAAGGCATCGCCTATTGGCATCCGAACAATGGCGTGATGGCTTGTGCCATGGATGACCACGCGCTTGCATTGGCTTGCGTTGAATTTCTCAAGAGCCGCCGCGCCCACGAATTCCGGACGATGCGGGAAATCTTGGAAACGGCTGGTCGTGAACAATGGCCCAATTGGGAGAAGTTTGATGCTAACTCGTCGTGACCTACTGCAGCGTACCGGCACCGGCTTCGGCCTCCTCGGCCTTGCGTCGCTGATGAACCAGCAGAATCTGCTCGCGCAACCCGGCCCGTTACCGGGCTCGGCTCGCCAGGGATCGCCGCTCGCGCCCAAGCAGCCGCACTTCGCGGCGAAGGCGAAGCGGATCATCCATGTGTTCATGAACGGTGGGCCGTCGCAGGTCGATACGTTCGATCCGAAGCCGGCCCTTGCCCGCTATAACGGCACCAGTCCGCCCGGCTCGGCGCGCGCTACCGAGCGGCGCACCGGCTCGCTGATGATGTCGCCGTTCCGCTTCAATCAGTGCGGGCAATCGGGGTTGCCGGTCAGCGAGATCTTTCCGCGCATCTCCGAGTGTGCCGACGATCTGTGCGTCATCCGCTCGATGCACACCAATGTGCCGAACCATGAGCCGTCGCTGCTCATGATGACGTGCGGTGACATGCAGCCCGTTCGGCCCAGCATGGGCTCGTGGCTCGTCTATGGCCTGGGGTCCGAGAACCAGAACCTGCCGGGCTTCGTCACCATGTGCCCCGGCTTCCCTGTCGTCGGGCCGGCCCTGTGGTCGAACAGCTTCCTGCCCGGCATCTTCCAGGGGGCGCACATCAACAACTCGAACATGGACCCGCGTCGCGTCCTGCAAAACCTCGCCAACGGCTACCTCAGCCAGGCTTCCCAGCGCGAGCAGATGGACCTGATGCGCCGTCTCAACGAGATGCACCTCCAGCAGCGCGGCGGCAGCGACAACCCGCTCGAAGCCCGCATCCAGTCGATGGAGATGGCCTTCCGCATGCAGTTCGAGGCCCAGGAAGTCTTCGACCTCAACCGCGAAACGAGCGTGACGCGCGACCTCTATGGCCGCGGGCAGTTCAACGACGCTTGCCTGGTCGCGCGCCGGCTGCTCGAGCGCGGCGTCCGCGCCGTGCAGATCTTCACCGGCGCCGGCCAACCGTGGGACGATCACGGCAACATCGCCAACCATCGCAACAATGCTCGCACGGTGGATCAGCCGGTCGCAGCGCTCATCAAGGACCTGAAGACACGCGGTTTGCTCGAAGACACCCTCGTCCTGTGGGGCGGCGAGTTCGGCCGCACGCCGACCTCCGAAGGCGCGACCGGCCGCGATCACAACAGTCACGGCTTCAGCGTCTTCCTCGCCGGCGGCGGCGTCAAGGGGGGCATGGCCTGGGGTTCCTCCGACGAGTTCGGCTTCGCCGCCGCGGAAGGCCGCATGCACGTCCACGACCTGCACGCCACCATTCTGCACCTGATGGGCATCAACCACGAACGGCTGACCTATCGCTACTCAGGCCGCGACTTCCGGCTGACGGACGTGAGCGGGACGGTCAACCACAATCTCTTTGCGTAGGGCCTCTTCGTTTAGCGTTCGCGTGGCGCCTTGGGAACGCTAAACGAAAAGCGGAGACGAAACCGAACCAGGCCGCCGATGGTGACATCGGCGGCCTGGTTGTTTTCTCAGACGAGCCGGACAGGAGATCGGACGCCGCGATGTAGCGCCGCCGCTGAAGCAACTCCTAGAAATCGCCGGGAAGGACTTCGCCGCCGTTGATCGTGCCCAGGGCGTTCCAGGTTCCAATGGCGATGCCGTTGGAGACGAAGCGAACGGTGCCGTCCGCCATGCATAGATTGACGCCGCCGGGGTGCCGGCTGCGTGCCGACATGATAAGCGAGCGGTTGTTGTAGGCGCTATAGGTTCCGGTACACGGCGCCTCCGGAATGTTGTTACAGGCGCTGGAACGAAGGCTGTCGGGCGTCGTGCTGTTGGGGCCGTTGTTGTGCTGGTAGAGCGGTCCTTCCGGATAGTACATGATGCCGCGCAGATCGTCGGCGGCTCCGGGCGTCTTGATGATCTCCGACGCCAGGGCGGTGTTGCTGGTGCCGTCCGTGACGTCCGCCATGCGCGTCCGGCTATTGAGCATGAAGATGCCGTACTTGGTGACGGAAGCGGAGGTCTGCCAACCGTTGGCGGGGGAGGTCATCGGCCCGATGCCGTCGTTGCCCACGTAACTTCCCTTGAGGTAAAGGCTCCACGAGGTGCTGCCTCCGCCCGAATCCGACGGGCAGGAGTAAACGGCCGGCAGGATGGTGTTGATCGTACTGTTGGCGTTGGGCAGCGAACCGAAGTTCTGGCCCAGATTCGCCGTTGCATAGACGGCTTGCTGCTCCACGTACGGCAACAAGAAATAGAGCCAGGTCGCCTCGCTGATATCGCTTCCGGCGTTATACTTGTAGCCGGCCATGAAGGCCTTGTACGAATCGTGGTAGGCGTGCGTCCCCAGGCCGATCTGCTTGAGGTTGTTCACGCACTGGGTGCGTGCGGCCGCCTCGCGCACCTTCTGCACCGCGGGCACCAGCAGCCCGATCAGGATGGCGATGATGGCGATCACCACCAGCAATTCAATGAGAGTGAAACCCGCTCGCCGCAGCGGGTGTTTTTGACCGGCATGGAAGGTGGCACACATCGGCGCTCTCCTGATAAGACGAAAATGAGAACCTGAACTATTTTGATTTCACATGAACGTCAAATGACTTATTGTCGCCGCGTTCCAGTGTGACGCGGAGTTCACTTTGCTCATTGTATTTCTTGGGAGCGACAAGCAACTCATCGACCATGGTTCCCGGCGGGGACGGCGAGCCGGCGGGGATCTGCTTGCCCGTCTTGCACGTGGCGACAATGCGGACGATCTTCTCGCCCGGCTCGGCCTCGGGGGGACCGACGAGTTGGTACTTGCCGTCCTGGATTACGCCGCCGAATTCGCGTCCCTTGCCATCCGCGGGGACGAAAGAGATTGAGCCGGACTCGACCGGTTGCCCGTCAAAGAGGACCTCGCCCGCCACCTTGATCGGCGTCGGACTGCACCCGGCGGCAAGCAGGGCGACGCCGGCGCAAAGCAGAAGGCGTGCTGCGATTCGTCGCTGCATGGTCTCCCCTTTGGCCGGGCGCCGTGGGACCGCAAGTGCGCTATTTCGACGAGGTAACTTCATACTTGAACTCGTTGGGACCGTCCTTGGTGACCTCCGACTTGAGAGCCGAGTTCGGGCCCGTGAATTTGGCGTCGACGGCATTGATTTTGGTGGGCGTCTTGGGGTCGGTCGTGGAGGGCGGGCCGTCTTTCGCAAGATAGACTTCGACAACGTTCTTGCCGACGAAGGCTTCACCCGAAAACGCGCCATCCTTGATCTCAATTATCTTGGGAGGCTGGCCCGGCACGGCCAATCGAACTTCCCCGCCGGACATGGCCTTGCCGTCCAGCGTGGCCGTCCCGCTGACTTTCGCGAGCGGCGGGGCCTTGGGGCTTTCCGGCGTGCAGCCGACGCTCCAGAAAAGAATCGAGAAAGTAACAGCCGTGCAAGCGAATCGATACATGGAGAAATTCCTGTGAAAGATGGAAGGACCGTTGCTGTGAGAGTCGGGGCGAGCCGAGATTGCAAGATCTTGGTGGGAACAAACGTGCCGGCCCTTGCGGAATAACCGTAGGGCCGGCGCGCGTGGGTCAAATATCGACGTTCGGCGAGCACACGTCATTGATCAACGATAATTTCTTGGCCGCTACGGGTGCAAAACTGGCCAATGGTTGCTATCGGCATGGAGTTCGAAGCGAAGCGGACGGTGCCATCCGCGTTGAGGATGTTACAGCCGCCCGGGTGAAGGGAACTGAGCGGGAAATTGACACCGGCGTCGCTGTTGGTCCCGTTCGCTTGTGAATTCGTGATGCCTCGTTGGTTAATCGTATAACGGACCGCCGTGCAGTTGAAATGGCGTCCATCACCAGTCCAGCCTGACTGGCTAGCCGCCCCGAAGGTGGTGGCGGCGCCCATGGCCAAGCCGTAGACGCCTTCGCTGTTCCCAACCCCAGGCGCATAACCGGTCACGACAACGTTGTTGGCGTCGCGAAGGAAATCCGATTGCTCGCCGACCAGCCAAGTGTTGCTCGTGCCATCGGTGATGTCGGTCATCCTGACTCTGCTGCACCCGTAAAGAATTCCGTTGTCGCTGGCATACCCTGCACTGTTTGAGTTATAGACGCCATAGGCGGCCACCGCCGAGCCGGCGATTCCGGTATAACAGGTGGTCATCAAATTCATGTTAGCCACACCGTTCGTGTTCCGATAATCAGGCAGCGTCGTCGAAGGGCAGCGATAGACGGCGATCGTGATGTTGTTAAGCAGGCCGATGTTGTTGGAATTTGTGAATCCGCTCTGGGAGTAAAACTGCCACTTGGAGTAAATGGCCCCCTGCTCTATGTAAGGGAGGATATATACCTTCCACGAGGAACCCCATTGCGAACCTCCGGAGGTGCCGAAGGGGGTCACGTCGTTGCCGGCTCCCGGCGGCATGCCCTTGTTGACGTCGTGGTAGGCGTGCATAGCGACGCCTATTTGCTTCAAGTTATTGACGCACTGCGTACGGGCAGCTGCTTCGCGCACCTTTTGCACGGCGGGGACGAGCAACCCGATCAAGATGGCAATGATCGCAATCACCACCAGCAGCTCGATGAGCGTGAAGCCCGCTCGTCGTTTCGGTAGACGACTCATGGAAATACCTCCAAAAAAAGGAAGAAAAGGAGACCCTGAAAAGGGAACCGTTCTTTTTTCAATCACCCGCTTGAAAGCTAAACTGACTCCGCGTACCGTCGTTCCAGGTTTCGCAATAAGCCCGCACGTTGCTTCGTCGACCGCGCCGCGCGCATCACCTTGCGGCGATGGA
>JACXTT010002824.1_pt1 | contig 27217 bp, 21 predicted proteins | sample 9270951 | NCBI WGS metagenome assembly JACXTT01 (sample SAMN15532306, study PRJNA645909) | rock metagenome | isolation source: weathered quartz diorite | place: Puerto Rico | collected 2017-06-21 | reverse complement strand
GCTGGATGCTCGGCTTTGACGAAGCGCAAAGTGCGCGGCGCAAACAGGGCCTCCAGGTCGGCCTTCACGTCGAAATAGTCAACATTTCGGCTAGGCATGCCCCACTGCTCGTCATTGGCCGGTCCGTAGGCAATGGCGGCGATCCGCTTGGGCTGCTCAAAACCAGCCACCGTCAGCGGGCCGTCGGCCACTGCGGCATTGCGCTTGAAGATGGCGCCCATTTCGAACACGCGCACACGGCCGGCCTTGCGATTCAGGTTGTACTTGACGTTGGCCACCAGGCTGCCGATCAGCGAAGAGCGCATGACGGACAACTGGCTGGCGATCGGATTTTGCAACTTGATCGGATTGTCGTTGTTGGAGAAGTCCTTCTCCCATTGCGACTCGACAAAGCTCATATTGACCACTTCCTGGTAGCCCAGGTCAGCCAGTTGATGGCGCGCGGCAAACAGGGAACGGGTGTTCTCTGGCGCGATCTTCATCGTATTGGCAGCCACCGGCGGCAAGGCTGGAATGTTTTCAAAGCCGTAGACGCGGGCGACTTCTTCGATCAGGTCTTCTTCGATCTCAATGTCGAAACGGTAGGATGGCGCCGTCACCGAGAACAGGCCAGGCTGGTGCGTGAATGGCAAACCCAGGCGGGTGAAGATGTCGGCCACCATGGTGTCGTCGATGTTAACGCCAATCACCTTTTCGGCGCGGGCCGTGCGCATCTGCACGGGCTGGCGCTGCGGCACATTGACGATCTGGTCGTCCACCGGGCCCACTTGCGTGTGTGGCGTACCGCAAATTTCCACCAGCAGGGAGGTAATGCGCTCGATATGCTCAACGGTCGTGGCGTAGTCCACGCCGCGCTCAAAGCGATGCGCCGCATCGGTCGAGAAGTTGTAACGGCGGGCGCGACCTTGAATGGCGTTCGGCCACCAGAATGCCGCTTCCAGGTAAATGTTCTCGGTGTCGAGGGTTACGGCCGTGTCATCGCCGCCCATGATGCCGGCCAGCGATTCGAGCTGCTTTTCGTCGGCGATCACGCCCACCCACTCATCGACGTCGATGGTATTGCCGTTCAACAGCTTGATCTGCTCGCCCTTCTTACCCCAACGAATCGTCAAACCGCCGTGGATCTTGGCAAGGTCGAACACATGGCTCGGGCGCCCCATTTCCAGCATCACATAGTTGGAAATATCGACCAAGGCCGACACGGGACGCTGGCCGCTGCGCTCCAGGCGCTGCTTCATCCAGTCCGGCGTGGCAGCGCGTGCATTGAGGCCATGGATAACGCGGCCGGAGAAGCGGCCGCACAAGTCAGGTGCAGCAATTTTCACTGGCAGCACTTCGGCGCTGGTCACAGGGACTGCGCGGTGCGCCGGTACATGCAGTGGCGTGCCGGTCAAGGCCGACACTTCACGCGCCACGCCGAGCACGGACAGGCAATCTGCCTTGTTCGGCGTCAGCTTGATGGTGAACTTCAGGTCATTCAGGGCCAGGTAGTCGCGGATGTTCTGGCCAACAGGTGCGTCGGCCGGCAGTTCCATCAGCCCACTGCTTTCTTCCGACAGCTTCAGCTCTTTGGCCGAGCACATCATGCCCTGCGATTCCACACCACGCAGTTTGCCCACCTTGATTTCAAAGGGCTTGCCATCGGCGCCTGGTGGCAACACGGCACCTGCCATGGCGCAGATTGCCTTCATGCCCGCGCGCACATTGGGAGCGCCGCAGACAATATTGAGGTGGGTGCCGGTGCCGACGTTGACGGTGCATACATTGAGGCGGTCCGCATCGGGATGCTTGGACACTTCCAGCACTTCTGCCACCACCACATTGGAGAATGGTGGTGCAACCGCTTCGACTTCTTCCACTTCCAGGCCGGACATGGTCAACATATGGGCCAGCTCATCCGAAGTCATCTTCGGATCGACCATGGTGCGGAGCCAGTTTTCAGAAAATTGCATATTCTTCTCGAAATTAGTTGAACTGTTTCAGGAAACGCAGATCGCCTTCATAGAACAGGCGCAGGTCATTGATTCCATAACGCAGCATGGTCAAGCGCTCGAGGCCGGAGCCGAACGCAAAGCCAATGAATTTTTCAGGATCGAGGCCAAAGTTTTTCACGACCGTCGGATGCACCTGGCCGGCGCCCGACACTTCCAACCAGCGACCCTTGAGCGGACCGCTGCCGAAAGCAATGTCAATTTCTGCCGACGGCTCGGTGAACGGGAAGTAAGAAGGACGGAAACGCACTTGCAGGTCGTCCGTTTCGAAGAAGGCTTTGACGAAGTTCAGGTAGACGCCTTTGAGGTCGGCAAAGCTGATGTCTTCAGCAATCCACAAGCCTTCGACCTGGTGGAACATCGGCGAGTGCGTCGCATCGCTGTCGACGCGGTAGGTACGTCCCGGCGCGATCACCTTGATCGGTGGCGTGTTGTTGCGCGCATAGCGCACTTGCATCGGGCTGGTGTGGGTGCGCAGCAGCAGCGGCTTGCCGGTGCTGTCATTGCCTTCCACGTAGAAGGTGTCCTGCATGGAACGGGCTGGATGGTTCTCCGGGCTGTTCAGCGCCGTGAAGTTGGTCCAGTCGGTTTCGATTTCGGGGCCGTCGGCCACCTCAAAGCCAATCGAGCGGAAGATTTCTTCAACGCGCTCCCAGCTGCGCATAACCGGGTGCAAGCCACCGCCGCTGCGGCCGCGGCCGGGCATGGTGACGTCGATGGCCTCGGCGTTGAGGCGTTCTTGCAATTGGGCGTTGGCCATGGCGTCACGGCGCGCGGTCAGCGCGGCTTCGATCTGCTCTTTGGCGGCATTGATGAGGGCGCCTTGCGCCTTGCGGGCATCCGGGTCCAGTTTGCCCAGGCCCTTCATGTGTTCGGTGATCTGGCCAGTCTTGCCAAGGTATTTGGCTTTGGCGTTTTCGAGTGCGGCAGCGTCGAGGGCGGCGACAAAGTCAGCCTTTGCCGAAACGACGAGTTCTTCCAGATGGCTCATTGCGGGTTGAATTCCTGAGTGCGTCCACAATCAAAAACGGGGCACAGGTTTGAACCTCTGCCCCGCTTCTATCGGCCCTGTTAGCCCAGTGCCCCGAGAACTCGGGACGCTGCGGACAGCAGGGCCTCTGCTTTACCAGTGCAATTAAGCAGCCAGCTTAGCCTTAACGGTGTTGACAATCGCTGCGAATGCAGGCTTGTCCATCACAGCCATATCGGCCAGGACTTTACGGTCCAGTTCGATCATTGCTTTCTTCAGGCCGTTCATGAATACACTGTAGGTCATGCCATGCTCACGCGAAGCGGCATTGATACGGGTGATCCACAGGGCGCGGAAGACGCGCTTCTTGTTGCGGCGATCGCGGTAAGCGTATTGGCCAGCGCGCATAACTGCTTGCTTGGCAATGCGATATACCTTGCTGCGGCGACCACGGTAGCCTTTAGCTTGATCAAGAACTTTTTTATGACGGGCACGAGCAGTAACCCCACGTTTTACTCTAGGCATAGTAACTCCTTAGGTTGTGAGATTAAGCGGTCGGCATCATACGCATGACGGACGTGACATCCGAAGCGTTGACGTTACGAGTGCCGCGCAGTTGACGTTTATTTTTGGTGGTCTTCTTGGTCAGGATGTGGCGCTTGAAAGCCATACCCGATTTAACGGTACCACCTGGACGCACGCGAAAACGCTTCTTCGCGGAGCTTTTGGTTTTCATCTTTGGCATAGTAGTTCTGCCCCAACGGGCAGCTCCTTTATGTATAAACAGGATTGCAGGTGGCAAGAAAACCTTGCGCTTAGATGCCTGCTTTCACTTGTTCTGCAGCGGATGCGAGTCCACTACATCTTGCATTCCTGTCTTATGAGCAACACCCATAAAAACAGGAAGGGAAGATTCTAGCACAGTTTTCGGGGGAAATGCCATCCTGGCAGCCGCCAGGCATGGAGAAATTCCCGGCAAAAACAAAAAAGCCGGGAGGGAACCCGGCCTTTTGTTATTAAGAAGATATTATTTCTTCTTTTTCGGCGACAGCACCATGATCATCTGGCGGCCTTCCATCTTCGGGAACTGCTCGACCTGGCCATATGGCTCCAGGTCTGCCTTCAGGCGTTCCAGCACGCGGAAACCGATGTCCTGGTGGGCCATTTCACGGCCGCGGAAACGCAGCGTGATCTTGGTTTTGTCACCTTCATCGAGGAACTTGATCAGGTTACGCAGCTTGATGTTGTAGTCGCCATCATCCGTACCTGGGCGGAATTTAACTTCCTTCACCTGGATGATTTTCTGCTTCAACTTCGCTTCGTGGGCCTTTTTCTGCTCCGAATACTTGAATTTGCCGTAGTCCATCAGGCGGCAAACCGGTGGCACCGCCGTAGGGGCGATCTCCACCAAGTCCACATTGGCTTCTTCAGCCAGGCGGAACGCTTCGGCAAGACTCACGATGCCAAGCGGCTCGTTATCTACCCCGGTTAAACGCATTTCTGGGGCGGTAATTTCGCCGTTGATGCGATGCGACTTGTCAGTAGCTATGTTGTTTCCTTTTAAAGTCTGAAAGAAGGGCCGGCAGGCGACTTACGCCTTGGAAGCGATCTCCGATTTGAGTCGTTCCACCAGGGCATCGACCGACATGACGCCAAGGTCGACATTGCCACGGGCACGCACGGCCACGGTGTTGGCATCACGTTCCTTATCGCCAATAACCAAAATATACGGCAATTTTTGGACGGAATGCTCGCGTATTTTATAGGTAATCTTCTCGTTCCGCAAATCGAGCTGTACGCGGAAGCCTTGTTTCCGCAGGGTATCAGCCAGTTTGCTGGCGTAGTCCGCCTGTGCATCGGAGATATTCAGCACCGAAATTTGTACAGGTGACAACCACAGCGGCAGCGCGCCAGCATAGTTTTCGATCAGGATGCCGATGAAACGTTCCATCGAACCGACCGTTGCACGGTGCAGCATCACGGGCACCTTGCGCGAGTTGTCTTGTGCGACATATTCCGCACCGAGGCGCTCCGGCATGAAGAAGTCCACCTGCATCGTGCCTACCTGCCATGGACGACCCAGGCTGTCCTTGAGGTGGTATTCGATCTTCGGACCGTAGAAAGCGCCCTCGCCCGGCAGCTCCGTCCAGGTCACGCCGCAGGCGCGCAGGCCGGCCCGCAGGGCTTCCTCGGCCTCGTCCCACACCGTGTCGGTACCGATACGGTTTTCCGGACGCAGGGCCAGCTTGACGTCGATGTTTTCAAAGTGGAAGTCTTTGTACACTTCCATGGCTTGGGTGTGGAAGGCCACGACCTCAGGCTGGATCTGCTCATCCGTACAGAAAATGTGGCCATCGTCCTGGGTAAAGCCGCGCACGCGCATGATGCCGTGCAGCGCGCCCGACGGTTCATTGCGGTGGCACTGGCCGAATTCGCCGTAGCGCAGCGGCAGGTCGCGGTAGGAGCGCATATTGCTGTTGAAGATCTGCACGTGGCCCGGGCAGTTCATCGGCTTCAATGCATAGGAACGGTTTTCCGATTCCGTCACGAACATGTTTTCGCGGTAGTTGTCCCAGTGGCCGGTCTTGCCCCACAAGCTGGAGTCCAGGATCTGCGGCGCCTTCACTTCCTGGTAGCCATTGACCTGGTACTTGTTGCGCATGTATTGCTCAACCGCCTGCCAGATGGTCCAGCCCTTTGGATGCCAGAACACCAGGCCCGGCGCCTCATCTTGGAAGTGGAAGAAGTCGAGCTGCTTGCCCAGCTTGCGGTGGTCGCGCTTTTCCGCCTCTTCCAGTTGGAACAGGTATTGTTCCTGGTCTTCTTTCTTGGTCCATGCCGTGCCGTAGACACGCTGGAGCATTTCGTTCTTGGAGTCGCCGCGCCAGTAGGCGCCGGCCAGCTTCATCAGCTTGAACACTTTCAACTTACCGGTCGATGGCACGTGTGGGCCACGGCACAGGTCGGTGAAGCTGCCTTCGGTGTACAGCGACACGTCTTCATTGGACGGGATCGATGCAATGATCTCGGCCTTGTAGTGTTCGTTGATGGACTTGAAGTAAGCCACGGCCTCGTCGCGTGGCAACACCTTGCGGGTCACCGTTTCGTCTTTCTTGGCCAGCTCGGCCATCTTCTTTTCAATCGCGACCAGGTCGTCCGGCGTGAACGGGCGCTTATACGAGAAGTCGTAGTAGAAACCGTTTTCAATCACAGGACCGATGGTCACCTGGGCATCCGGGAACAGTTCTTTCACGGCATAAGCCAGCAAGTGGGCGGTCGAGTGGCGAATAACGTCCAGGCCTTCTGGGTCCTTGTCGGTCACGATGGCCAAGTCAATGTCTTTGTCGACCAGGAAAGACGTGTCGACGACCTTGCCGTCCACTTTACCGGCCAGGGCAGCCTTGCCCAGGCTCGGTGCAATCGAAGAAGCAATCTGGGCGACCGTTTGTGGGCCATCAAATTGACGTTGGGAACCATCAGGAAGACGAACTGAAATCATTTCTACACTCCATGCCGGCCTTGGGCCAGGTAACAAAAATCAAAAACGGGCAAAAAAAAACGCGGCTCCTAGCCGCGCTTTTTCAAATTCTGGGTACGAAAAAGGTCCTCGACTAGCGTCGCTGCAACATCCTTTCGGTTGTAGTTCGCGGTGTCATAACCGGATTGCCTTTCTCGCTCTTACATCTGAAATACCGCACACCATGTGCGACGATCAAACCATCATAGCATGCAATGGGCGCAGACTCAAATCCAGCCGTGCACCGCCATTTAGCTTGCTGCCAGCAAAGCCAAGGCCGCCGACTGCAGCAAAGGCACTGCTTCGCCTGCTGAAAACATCTGGCCGCTCACAAACGCGCCATTGATGAGCACAGCCAACTGGCCACCCAGTCGCTCTGGCTGGGCCACACCCAGTCCGTTGGCAATGCCGAGCAAGCGCTGGCGCATGGCCATTTTATGGGCGTAGGCGACTTTGCGGGCAGGATGCTCAGGTTCGGGAAACTCAGCGGCCACATTAATTTGGGGACAACCTCGGTAGAGCGGCCGCTCCACACGCTCACCAATCCAGGCCAAATGGGCCAGCAATTCCTCGCGCGGTGCTCCAGCATGGCGGGCGCTGACGGCGTCCCAGGTTTGCCAGAATTCATCATCCTCCCGTTGCAGGAAGGCAGCCACCAGGTCGTCTTTCGTGCCGAAATGCCGGTACAGACTGGTCTTGGCCACTTTTGCCTGTTCAGCCACCAGGTCCACCCCCACGGCGCGCACGCCATGGCGGTAAAACAGGGTCGAGGCGGTATCGAGGATGCGGTCTTTGACGTCGTTCATGGCCGTATTAATAACATAAAAAGGCTTGACACGCTACAGACTTGTTTGTATCGTTTCGAAACATACCGGTCTGTAGCATTTCGCCACGCAGATCGACACTGACTACTACTTTCCACTGCATGAAAGCATATGGACTACTTCATTAAGACCCTCGCCTCACCCGTCGGCCAACTTGGCTTGGTTGCCAGCGAACGCGGCCTTGCAGCTGTATTGTGGGAACGGGAACGTCCCGGCCGTGTCGTTTTGCCTGCGGCCCTGGAGGTGGGCCAGCACCCGCTGCTGGATGAGACGGTGCGCCAGTTGCAGGCCTATTTCAAAGGCAGGCTGAAGCGCTTTGCCCTGCCACTCGATCCGCACGGCACAGAATTCCAGCGTACGACATGGCAAGCCCTGTCTGCCATCCCCTTTGGTACGACACGCACCTATGCACAAATTGCATCCGATATCGGGCGCCCTGCTGCCGCACGCGCCGTGGGCGCCGCCAATGGGCGCAATCCCATTTCCATTGTGGTTCCCTGCCACCGAGTCATTGGTGCCGATGGCAGCTTGACTGGATTTGCCGGCGGCCTGGAAGCCAAAGCCTATCTACTGCGCCACGAGTCGCGCTAAACACACACAGGAGTGTCTTTCCATGCGCATCACCATTCTCATTCTTGCGCTGCTGCTGCCTCCCGCCTTCGCCGCAACCTTGCCGATGGCGTCGCCAGCAAGCGTTGCCCTGTCGCCCGAGCGCCTCGATCGCATCACCCAAACGTTGCAAGCGGAAGTGGACCAGGGCAGCATGCCCGGTGCGGTGTTGCTGGTTGCGCGGCATGGCAAGATTGCCTACCTGAGCAAGGTCGGCAAGCTCGCGCCGGGTGTCGACGCAGCGATGCCGGCCGATGCCCTCTTCCGTATCTACTCCATGACGAAACCGATTACCAGTGTGGCCGTCATGAGCCTGGTCGAAGACGGCAAGCTCAGCCTGGATGATCCGGTCAGCCGTTACCTGCCGCAATTTGCACACCTGGCACCCATCACCATTCAGGACTTGCTGCGCCATACCGCGGGATTGTCCTATGGTTTCCTGAACCGTTCGCCCAGCCAGCAGGCCTACGCGCGGGCGGGGCTGTGGAACGACCGATGGAACAATGCCGAATTTGTAGACCAACTGGCCCAACTGCCGCTGAGCCACACGCCCGGCGACACCTGGGAATACAGCCACGCAACCGATGTGCTGGGCCGGGTGATCGAAGTGGTGTCTGGCCAGTCCCTGTCGGCCTTCCTGCGTGCGCGTGTGCTGGACCCGCTTGGCATGCAAGACACGGGCTTCGAGGCAATCGGACCGGACAAACAAGTGCGGCTGGCAGAAGGGTTTGAACGCGATCGCCAATTTGGACAAGGCCAGGGCATCGTGCGCTTTTACGACCCGCGTCAGCCACGTCGTTGGGAATCGGGCGGTGCGGGGCTGATGTCGACGGCGCTGGACTATGCGCGCTTCCTGCAAATGCTGCTCAATGGCGGCAGCTTGGATGGTCAACGTGTTCTTGGCCCGCATACGGTGTCGTTGATGACGGCAGATCAACTCGACGCACGGTTGAATGTCTTTGCAGGCTATGGTTGGAACCTGGCAGCGGCAGTTCGACGCACCGAAGGCATGGCCAGCTTCCCCGGCTCGGTGGGTGACTATTTCTGGTTCGGCGCCGGCGGTGCCTCGTTCTGGGTTGATCCCAAACAGGATATGTTCGTCATTTTCATGGCTTACCAGCCATCCAAAATGGACGAGCACCATACCCTCTTGCGCCAAATGGTCTACGCCTCTATCACGAAATAAATCGCGAACGCACAAACAAAAACACCCTGCCGGCATTGCTGCTGACAGGGTGTTTTTGCGTATTCTGGTGGGCGGTGAGGAATTCGAATCCCCGACCCCTTGGATGTCGACCAAGTATTCTAACCAGCTGAACTAACCGCCCGGAGACCAGCATTATAGAGATGTGCCCGGAGAAAAACAAGGGCTTTTCACGATTTCCCGCATTGCCTGGGCCGATCCGCGCCGGCCAAGCGACAAACGTCCACCAAGTATCACGACGAAAACACCTATCAGTTAACAATCTTTACGATAGAATAAGAGGAACGGGCAACCGCCTGGTGAGTTTCGCCGTACGCCCTCTTTCATGCCTCCACAAAACGCGCAACTCACCTCCATCATCCGCCAGCTTCAAGCGCACCTCGCAACGCCCGATACGGCTTTCCTGGCGCAATCGGCCGCCACTTGGACAGTGATCGACAGGAAGTTCAGCGGCCCGCTCGGCCCGCTCGGCGTCAAGGCCATCCTCGCCCGCTGTATCAACCAAATGCGTCCGCAGTATCCGTGGTTGCCGGCTTCGCGCGGCATTGATTTTGCCGAACTGCATAAATGCTATGCCCAGCAAGATGTTCAGGCCGCTGTCTTGGCCAATAGCGAATTGCTGGAATCCTTTATCACTTTGCTGGCTGCCCTGATCGGCGCCAGCCTCACCGCAACATTCCTGCGCTCCGCATTTGGGGACGGTAGTGCAGCACCGATTTCTTTGGAGAATTAGGCATGACCGACAAACTACACATCAACCAGTTGGATACTGGCGTCCCCGGATTGAACCTCGTGCTCGGAGGCGGATTGCCGGAATTGTCGTTCAATATCATTGGCGGCGCACCTGGCAGCGGCAAAACGACGCTGGCCCAGCAAATGATGTTTTCGCTGGCCACGCCCAATGCCAAGGCCCTGTTCTTCACGGCGCTGGGCGAACCCCCGGTCAAGATGTTGCGCTACCAGCAGCAATTCAATTTCTTCGATCTGCAGAAAGTTGATAGCTGCATTAAATTCATCAGCCTGGCCAATGAAGTCCAGGCCGGCGACTACGCCACAGTCATGTCGCAGATCATGCAGGAAGTGGAAAGCTACCAGCCCGCCTATGTCTTCATCGATTCCTTCCGCTCCTTCATCCAGGGTGCCAAGGGCGACAGCCAGCACCCCCATGAATTGCAGACCTTCGTCCAGCAACTGGTCATGCACATGACAGGGTGGCAGGCAACGACCTTCCTGATCGGCGAATACCAGACGAGTGAAGCGGAGCGCAACCCGATCTTTACGGTTGCGGACGGCATCATTTGGCTGAACCAAAACTTGATGCGCAACTCGATGGTGCGCAAGCTGCAAGTGCTGAAGATGCGCGGGCAGGAACAACGCCCTGGCCTGCACACGATCCGCATCGGCAGCGACGGCGTTGAGGTATTCCCACGCACCATGGGTTCCGACGCAGGTGCCATCATGGCCAGGCTGGACGAGCGCGTTTCCGTTGGCGTGCCGGAGCTGGACAAGATGCTGGGCGGCGGCTTGCCGAAAGGCTATTCGATGCTGCTGGTCGGGCCTTCCGGCTGTGGCAAGTCGATCCTGTCGATGGAATTCCTGGCCGAGGGCGCGCGCCGCGGTGAAAAGAGCATCCTGGCCCAGTTTGAAAAAATGCCCGCCCAGGTCATGAACCACCACGTCGACAAACTGGTGCAAAGCGGCAGTGTCCAATTGCTCAATTTGCGCCAGCTCGATATGTCGATCGATGAAACCATGCAGCAATTGCTGACGCTGGCCACCGATTCCGGTGCCACCCGAATTGTGCTCGACTCGCTGTCGGGCTTCGAAATGTCGCTGGCGCCGGAGTTCCGCGAAGACTTCCGCGAGTCACTGTACCGCATGGTGACGGTGCTGAGCGCGCGCGGCATCACGCTCCTGATGACGACCGAGCTGGAAGACCGCTACAACGAACTGCGCTTCAGCCAAGGCGGCAACGCAACCCTGGTCGATGCCATTGTCATGCAGCGCTATATTGAATCGGCCGGCCAGATCAAGACCGTCATCGCCGTGATCAAGGTGCGTGGCAGCGCGCACAGCCGCGACCTGCGCTCGTTCGACATCACCAGCAACGGCATCGTCATTGGCGCCACACCGATCAAAGGCAACCTGGCCGGCGACTAAGTTTCAGCTTGGCTGGCAGGCCACACAGGCACCGAGCAAGACATCCGCGTCCCTCCCGAAGGAAGCTGATCGAGCCTCAATGTGCCGCCGATCAGGGCCAGTCGTTCAGTCATGCTTTCCAGGCTCAGCCCGGTTGGAGTGATGGACGCCTCCTCACCAACGACCGTGCCATTGCCATCGACAATCAATTCGAGCCACGCGGCGTCGCACCGCAGCAGCACCTGGACGCGGCTGGGGCTGGCATATCGTACAAGATGGTTCATTGCTTCCTGCAGGGTCCTGAACAGCGCCAGGGTCACCCTGTCGTCCATTTCCGCACCCTCGTCGTCGCAGCCCACGGTGTGGAACTGCGCTTCAATCCCGGTCATGCGCCGGAAACGGTTGACCTGCCATTGCAACGCAGCAGGCAAACCCAAATCCAACTCAAATGGCCGCAGGTCGCTGATCATCGATCGGACCGATTGGATTGCACCATCCACATTCGCCAGCACCAAGCTGATCCGTTGATGCAATTTCTGATGGGCTCCTGCGCGATCCTGCAAACTGGAAATATCGAGGCGGATGGCAAGCAGATTTTGCCCAAGCTCGTCATGAATCTCCATTGCAATCCGCTTGCGCTCCTCTTCCTTCAATTGGTCCTGGTAGGCAAACAGGCGATGCAGTTTTTCTTCCTTTTCCCGCAAGGCTTCCCGTGCATCAATGTGCTCAAACAGGATGGCAATCATCGCTTCATTGGCCATCTGGGCCTGGGTCAACTTGGTAAAGGAAGGCGCCTCGTCCACTGCGAACAGGCTGCTGGCCCGTTCAACCAGTGAACACTGCCATTTAAGTAAATTGGCTGGATCCACTTGCCAATGGCGGGCAATCTCCACGACGCTGCGCTGACCCCGTAAAGTCTCCAGCACGGCTTTTACCTTTTGCACGGCGTCGAGGGTCCGATACGCCCCGCCGTCTTGCGTCTTGGCTACCATGGATTTCATTCAGCCTCCGGTTAGCAGGGATGCTACTTTGACAACACTTTCCTAATTTAACATTAGAACTATTAGGCAAGCAAGGATGTTTTGCGGGAAATCTAAGTAATTAAATGCAAATTCACGAGCTTGCGAACAAATAGGGAAAATGATTGTTTTCCTGACAGCAGTTTCGTCAGGCATAATCCTTATATGAGCGACTTGGACAACGCCAATACCAAACCACTACCGGCAGCATTACGCCATTTTGATGATCGTGTCGCACGGATCGGCTGGCGCTCCTGGATCACCCTCGGCGGTTTCGGCTGCGCCATTGCCGTGGCCATTACCTGGAGCATCGTCGGCGATATTCCCACCCGGGTGCAGGGCAACTGCATCATCATGTCGCCCGACGGCTTGACCGATATCACGGCCGACACGCCGGGACGGATCAGCAACATCCTGGTGCGGCCCGGGCAGGTCGTTAGCGTCGGCCAGGAACTGGCCTTGCTCAGCATTCCCGACCTCGGTGACAAGGTACAGGCAGCCCGCCTGCACCTGGCCGAACTGGAGACCAGCCTCAAACTCCAGACAGAAGAGTCCAAGGCGCAGCGCCAGCTCAGCGGCCAAAGCCTGGCCGAACAAGGCAAGGCCTTGCGCCAGCGCGAGCAGTCCGACCTGGCCCGCATCACCATCGCCGAACAACAAATCGAGACCAATGCGCGCCTGCGCAGCGAGGGCCTGACAACGGCCCGCAATGCCGCCGCGGCCAAACTGGACCTGCAGGATGCACAGACGGCGCTGGCCGACACGCGCCGGCGCCTGGCCATGCTCGACAAGCAGGCCAATGACCTGGAACGCAGTATGCTCAGCGCAGCGCAAAAGCTGGGCTTGCAGATTGACGCGGCACGCCGCGACCTGGCTGGCCTGGAAGCGCAAAGCGATAGCGGCAGCCGCCTGCGCAGCCAGGTCGCCGGCCGCATCATTGAAGTGAAGGCCCAGGTGGGTAGCCTGGTCAAACGCGAGACGGCAGTGTTCAGCGTCGAACGCCAGGGCGCCGCCGGCGCGCCACTCGAAGCGATCATGTATGTGTCGGCGACGGATGGCAAAAAAATCGCCAGTGGCGACCAGGTCCTCATCACCCTGGCCCATGCGGCGCGCGAGGAATACGGGGCCCTGCAGGCCAAAGTCAATTCGGCATCGGCCTATCCTGCCACGCCGCAGGGCTTGCAAAACACCATCGCCAACAGCGACCTGGTGGGAGAACTGGCGCGCGGCGCAGCGCCGTATGAGCTGCGCATTGGCTTGCTACCAGCCGCGCCGCCCGTGCCGGCCGCCCGCAATCCCTACCGCTGGACCAGCCAGGCCGGCAGCTCCCTGCCCTTGTCCGGCGGCGCCTTGTGTACAGGCGATATCCTGGTGCGTCACGAACGCCCGCTGAGCCTGGTGCTGCCGATTATCCGCAGCACAGTCGGCGGCGCAACCATGTAGCAAGATCAAGCGAACTGCGGCATCGTCGGCGCCATACAGTGGCGCAGCTTATTCTGGCTGCAGGCGCGCCATATCCACGCTGACCGTGCCGTCACCGGCAACTTGCAGCAAGGCGCCACATTCAAACAGCAGTTGTGCACGCGCCGTGGCGTAGGCCTGCTGGTACTGCACCCGCGCCAGGATGGCGTTATTGAGCCGGTCTTCCACATTGAGCACGTCGATCAGGGTCGCACTGCCAAGCAGGCGTTTGGACTGGCTATCCTTCAGCGCCGCACGATACCGCTCAACGGTGGCACCGGAGCTGCGCAGCTGGGCCGCCACGGCGGCGTGGGCTCGGTAGGCCGCTTCCACCGAAGTGAGGATGGTGCTTTCCAGGGCGCGGCGGCGGATGCGCGCCGTTTCCGCATTGGCCTGAGCCGCCTGCACGGCGCCGCGATTGGCCGAATTGGATACCGGCCACTGCCAGGACAGTTTGGCTGCCACGCCGGGCCCCGTGCTGCGCTCCGTTTGCTCGATGGCCGTTGGTGTCGCGCGGCCTGCTTCGCGCAGCCCCGCAGCATAGGCCGACAAATCCAGGTCCAGGTTGCTCTTGTTGTTTTCGCGCGCAGCCTGCAGGCGCGCTTCCATCGCTTGTTCGCGCAGGCGCAGTGCAGCCAAGTCGGCGCGCAGCTCCAGGGCACGCGCACCCAGTGCAGCCAGCGTGGCCGCTTCGCCCGCACTGGAAGGTAACACAGCAGCGGGGGCCGGCAGCGCATTGGCCTGCGCGTTGTCCATGCCAAACAGGCGGGCCAGCTGATAGCGCCCATCGGCACTTTTCTGCTCAGCCCCAATGGCCGCAGTGGCACGTTCATTGACGGCCGCATCAAGCAGGTTCAATTCGGCCGGTGGCAGTTCGTCCTGCTCAATCAGTTTTTCCGTTTCGCGCTTGAGCTGTTCGATGCGCGACAAGGACCCGTTGGCCACAGCCTGCGACTGCAGCCGTGCCGTCCAGTCCCAATAGGCACTGGTCACGGCCAGCACGGAGCGGGCCAATGCCTGCACGGTTTCCTGGTTGGTGGCGCTGGCGTCCAGGCGCGCCGCATCGCGCCCCGCCGCGGCCTCCATGCCCGCGTTCTTACCCAGCGGGACACGCAGCGTAAAGGTCAGGCGGTCGGTATTCTGGCGCCCGATGTTTTGCGCACCCAGTAGATTGTCGGTACTGCGCGCAACGGCATAAGTTGCGCCTAGCTGGTGGCCCGACTCCAGCAAACGGCTGGCGCCGAGTGAGGCATTGTCCTGGTCTTGTTGCTGGTCGGGCCCAGCGCTGCCATAGCGGGCGCGCTCGTCACTGCGCAAGGGCCGCTTGTCACGCGACGAACCCAGCGAAGCGGTCGCCACCGTATCAAATGCGGCGTTGCTGCTGATCGACACCGCCTCCCCTTGAAGCTGCGCCGCCCTGGCCAGTGCTACGTCGGGGTTGGCGGTCAATGCAAGGCCAATCGCGGCGCGTAAGTCAAACGGCCCCTCCACCGCTGCGGCGCGCGCGGAAAGCGGGGCAACAAAGCTTAAACCCAGCAAGACCAAATGCGTTTTCAGGAGAAGCTTTGCCATTCGATTAGCTCGCCAGGCGTTTGAGCAAACGGTCGAAGCGGGCACCCGCCAGGTGCAAGGAGTCGAGCAATTCTTCATTGATTTCGTCGAGTTGCGGCTTGTTCGGGTCCGGCTTGGCATTGCCCTGCCCCAGCTTGCGCGTCGTGCCACGCACGCGATCGGCCAGGAACACCGCCAGGGCGCGGTAGAAGTGGGCGGCAAAAGCCATATCGACGTCGAGTTTGTCACGCAGCATGCCCATTTCCAGGCGCAGCACGACGCTGTCGATGTTGGCCTTGACGGAGGCGGTTGTGCGCGCCGGGTCGACCAGGGACATTTCGCCCAATACCTCGCCACTGCCCAGGTCGACGACCTTGTCGCCCGAAGGTGCGTAGACCCCGAAACTGCCGTCGAGGACAAAATACAGGGCGTCGACCCGGCTGCCGAGGGCAATCAGCTCGCTGCCTGCTGCACAGGGGTGGCGCTGGCCATGGGTCGCCAGCCATTCCACGTCTTCGTCCGATAACTGACTCAGTATGAATAAGACTTTACGCATCATGCTTCTCCCAAGGCCAGTTCGTGGCCATCCAATTGTTCCATCGCCATTTTGCGGAATGGCCCTTGCTGCGCCATCAGGCTGGCATAACTGCCACGCTCCACCACCCGGCCTGCTTCCAGCACCAGGATCTGGTCTGCATTGACCAGGGCCGACAAGCGGTGCGCAATGACGATCCGGGTCACCCGCATGCGCGCCAAATTGGCCATCACCCTGGCCTGGGCCGGGCCATCGAGCAGGCTGGTGGCCTCGTCGAGGAACAGCACGGGCGGGCGCCGCATCAGGGCACGTGCGATCAGGATGCGCTGGCGCTGGCCGGCTGACAGGGTGCTGGCGCCGTCGCCCACCACACTGTACATCCCCATCGGCATGGCACGGATGTCGTCCGCCACGGCAGCCGCTTCGGCCATCTGCCAGGCCTGTTCGGCCGTGGCGCCGGAGTCACCCACGATATTGCTGAGGATTGAACCGGGCAGCAGGCGCGTATCTTGCAGCACCACGCCGAACTGGCGGCGCAGCTCACGCAGGCGCACGTCGGCCATGTCCTTGTCGTCATACAGGATCGAGCCGCCGCTGGCCTTTTCCAGGCCAAGCAGCAGGCGCATCAAGGTCGACTTGCCGGAACCGGAAGCGCCGACAATGGCGACAAAATCGCCCGGGTTGGCCGTCAGCGACACGCCAGCCAGCACTTGCGCGCCCTTTGGATAAGCGAAACTGACATTGTTGACTTCAATGGCGCCGCTGATCTGGCCGGGTGGCGTCTTGCCGTCTTCAACTTCGGGCAAGGTTTCCAGGATGGGACGCGCCTTATGGTAGGCGGCACCAACGGCGACTGTGCCAATCAAAGTCGAACACAGGCCCAGCACACCGTGGAACACCCCGCCAAAGGCCGCGAAAAAGCCGACGAATTCACCCGCCGACAACTGGCCGCGCCCCTGCTCCGACAACACCAAGCCCGCTGCCCCAAACAGGATCAGCACGGCCATGTGTTCGAAGGCGCGGAAAAAGACGTCCTGGTGTACGCGCAGTTTACCCAGCCCGACGTTGGGCACTTCACCGAGCGCATGTTCGCGCGCCCACAAGGCAAAGGCACGGCCTTCAGCACCCGCCGTGCGCAACTTGCCGACACCCTGGATCAATTGCAGCACCAGGGTACTGAGCTTACGCGGGGAATCCGGCGCGTCGATGGCGATCTTGACGGAGCGGCGACGGAACCACACCACGGCGCCAGCCGCCGCCAGCACCAGGGCCAGCGCCAGCAGCGACAGCGTGGCACTGAAGCGGAACAGGATCAGGAAGTTCAGCGCCGAGAACGAGCCCGCCAGGATACTGGCCACCGTGCGCGCCGACAGGATACGGATGATCTTTTGGCAGGCCCTGGCCCTGGCCTCCATATTGGCGACAGAATATTTGCGATGGAAGGCCGTCGGCATGCGCAACAGGCGGTCCCAGATGGCGGCCTGGATGGCCATGTCCATCTTGTCCTGGATACGCAGGACCGTCAATGCGCGCACCAGCGAGAACAGCGACACGGTGATCGTCACAAAGAACAGGCCCATGCCCATTTCGATCAGCAGTCCCTGCTGCGCTGAGGGAATGATGGCGTCCATCAGCCAGGCCGATGCCAGCGGCACCACCAGGGCCAGCGCGCCGATCATGCCGGCCAGGCAGACCACGCCGAACAATTCGCGCTCGTAGCCTTGCAGGCCAAAGCGCAGCAAGTCGATCTCCGTCAGTTTTTTGTGCGGCAGCGGCCGGTAAAACACATGGGCAAACGGTTTGATCGACTGGGCTTCGGCGTCGTCCAGGCGGGTGCGCCGACCGCTTGCGTCAACGCTTACGTAGGCACGCCGCCACATATCCGGCAATAGTGCCAGGGGTTCGCCGCTGCCGGCACGGAAAGCCAGCAAAGGACCGTTATCATTGCGCCACCAGCGACCCGCCAGCGTCACCTGGCGCGTACGCACTCCATTGGCTTCGGCCAGGTCTGCCACAGCCTGGGCATCGGGCTTGCCATCATCGCTTGTATCTTCATGGATGGCGATGCCGCTGGCCTTGCCCACCATGCGGGCAATGGTCAACAATGGCCTCGCCTGCTCGCTGGACGGGGCCAACCAACTGGTATCGCCTTCCACCAGGCCGGCCAGCGCGCCAATACCGCGTTCCAGTTCCTTGTCTTCGGTCTGGGTGAAGTCGACGTTGCGCTGGTGGAGTCCAGCGTGGCTGGCATTGGCCGCGCTCATCGCTTTTTTCATCGACAGTTGCCACAGCCTGCGCAAGGCCATCAGGCGCTGTTCGACGCCCAGTTCAGCAATGCCGTACACCTCCAGCTCACAGTTCTCCAGCACGCACAGCGACATTTCGCGCGGCATGGCCAACAACTGGCCGGGCTCAAGGTGTTCGCCTTCCATGCCAAGAATGCCAAGCCGGCCCGAACGCAGGCGCAACATCACCAGGCCGGAAGCGGACAAGGTCGTGCCAGCCTTGCCGGCGTTCTCGCCGCGCGCCAGGATCCGGTCGACATCGCTGTCCGCCTGGCGGGCCTTCCACCAGCCAAACATGGCGGCAGCGCCGTTAAACCAGGCTGCGGCCGGTATGCCATCGCTGCCGGCTGGGCAGGCGATGCTTTGACCATCGAAGGACATCATGGTCAGTGGCAGTTGCCAGTGCGCGCCATGATCCACCATGTCCAGCGCCGGCAGGATGGCGGGGGCCTGGGCGACACCAACCGGCAGCAAGCCCTGCGAGGCGTGCTCCGGAGCGTGCAAGAAGACATTGGCACTGCCTTGCAGCAGCAACTGCGGCACGACGAGGCTGCGCGCATGATGCGGCAGCTTGCTTGCGTGGGAGGCCAGGTCCTTCATGCGTTATCCAATACGCGGCGGCAAGCGCTATCAGCCTGCCCGTACAGGGCGGCAAACTGCCCTTCTTCGACAATGCGCCCGCCTTCGAGCACCAGCACCCGGTCACAGCTACGCAGCACAAAGGGGCGATGCGTGATGACGAGGGTGGTGCAGCCACGCCGGCGGCAATTGTCCAGCACAACTGCCTCATTACCAGCATCGACTGAGCTGGTCGCCTCATCGAGCAGCAAGATGCGCGGATTGCCGCACAGGGCCCGTGCCAGTTCAAGGCGCTGGCGCTCACCGCCGGACAGGTTGCGTCCATTTTCCTGCATCGGTGTGTCATAGCCGTCCGGCAGCGCGGCGATATAGTCGTGGATCATTGCGTCCTTGGCGGCGCGCACCATCTGGGACTCGCTGATATTGCTGTCCCACAGGGTCAGGTTGTCGCGCACCGTCCCTTCAAAGAACTGGATATCCTGGTCCACGTGGGCCACCATGGCGCTGCGCACGGCGCGCGGAAAATCGCTGGCAGGGCGGCCATCAAAACTGAGCTGGCCCGCATCGGGCACATAAACGCCAGCCAGCAGTCGCGCCAGCGAAGACTTGCCGGCGCCAGAGCTGCCGATCACGCCAATCCGCTCACCCGCCACTGCTGACATGGCCAGTCCATCAAACAGGGGCTTGTCCTGCGGGCTATAGCCAAAGCGCAGCCCTTGCAATTCGAATGCGCCTGACATCGTCGATGGCGCACCGGGCACCCCATCGCTATCGATTGGCTGGACTTCGCTGGCCAGCACATCATCGAGGCGCTGCAGGTCGCCGCGCAAATGCTGCACCTTGTCGAGCACCAGGAACAGGTCCGACATGGGCCGCGAAAAGTTATACACCAGTCCCTGGAAGGCGATCAGCATGCCGATGGTCAGGTAGCCGTCGATGACGCGCCAGCCACCGATGACGAGGATCAGCGCGCCATTGAGCAGCATCAGGAAAGCCGGCACCTGGCCATAGCGCAGGCTGGTCGTCTCCATCTCTTGGTTGGCCAGTACTACCTGGGCGTGCTGGGCCATGTATTTGGTGAAGAAGTGGCCGTCGTCGGCCGAGGCATGCAGGGTTTCGAACATGGCGATGCCATTGGCCGCTGTACTTTGCAGCCGGCCCGTCGCCAGCGAATACCGGATTGATAAGTCTTCGGTCACGCGGGCAGCGAAGCGGAAGGCCGCCATGCTGACCACCACCAGCACCACACTGATACTGGTGAGCAGAACGTCATAGGTGAACATGACGACGACAAAGAACAGCGCCACGCCGCCATTGATCAGGGCACGGGCCAGGTCGCCCGAGATCACGCCGGCTGCTGTCTCGTTAAGCTTCATGCGCGAGGCCACTTCGGCGGGCGAGCGCTGGGCAAAGAACAGGGCCGGCAGGTGCAGCACATGCCAGAAAAAGCGACTGGTGGACGCCAGCGACAGCTTGTTCTGCAGGCGCAGCAGGTGCGCCCCCTGCAGGCCGGCCAGGCCCGCCTCCAGGATGGTACTCACCAGCAGGCCAAGCAAGATCGGCAGGAACCAGCCCATCTGCCCATCGACAACGATGCGGTCGACAAACAGGGTCGTGAACACCGGCATGACCATACCCGGCACCACCAGGAACAGGCCAGTCAGGGCAGCAAACATGACGGCGGGCCGGTCACTGGTCAGACGGCTGAGCATGCCGCCGAACAGGCCAGTGCGGGCACGGCGCGGCTTGAAATTGGGACCAGGCTTAAAGGTCAGCACAACGCCAGCAAAGGCCTCGGCAAAATCGGCCGCATCGACGATGCGCCGTCCGCTGGCCGGATCGTTCAAGTAGACCTGGTCACCATCAAAACCTTCCACGATGACGAAGTGGTTGAAGTTCCAGAACACCATAAACGGCGTCTGCATCTTGGGCAGTTCGCTGGCCTGGGTCGACCAGGCATTGGCCTCCAGGCCGTATTCACGCGCTGCCTTGAGGAGGTTGGAGACTTTGGCGCCGTTGCGACCAACACCGCAGGCGACGCGCAGCACGTCCACCGACTCGTGGCAGCCGTGATGGCGTAGCATGATGGCCAAGGCGACGGCGCCGCATTCAAGCGCCTCCATCTGCATGACGACGGGCGTCGGCGTGATGGTGGGAGGAGTCCGGTTCCAGGGCGCGCGCATTTAGCTTGCCCCCGCCATCTTTTTCAGGAACGGCATAACGAACTCGATCGGTCGCCGTTCGCGCACCACCACTTCGGCAGCGCAAATGGCGCCGCTGCGTACGGGCGGCGCAGTGCGGGCCGCTCCGGACCAGTCAAAGCGCCCGTCCTGGCGCGGCGTCAGCAGGGCCTGCACCTGGGTTGGTGCATGGTCGCCCGCCAGTTCGCGCACCACGCCTGGGTTCTGCAGGATCTGGGCAATGCTGTCCCGGCTGGCCGGGAATTCAGACACGCTGGAAATGGTGGCGCGGATAAACCCAAACTCCTGGCGCTTGACATTGGCTGGGGTGATCTCGGCAGCCATGCCGCGTTGGAGCAGTTTGCCGTCGCTGCCTTTGACAAACACCAGGGCCACCAGCGGTCCGCTGGCCGGGGCATTGCCAGCGCTGCGCTCAATGGTGGCGATATTGCTGCCGACGGACACCTGGGCGCCGTTCTTGGCCTTGACTTCGACCACCCGGCCAGCAAAGGGGCTGCGCAATACCATGCGTGCATCCTGCTGCGCCTTGAACAGGGCCAGCGCCCGTTCTGCCTGGTCCAATTGCACCGTCAAAGACCGTTCATCGCCCACCAGCTGGCGCTGCTCTTCCTGCTGCTTGAACGCCAACTGGCTTAATGCACTGCTCAGTTGGGCCTTTTCCTGCATCAGCGCGTCGTTGCGCTGTTCGGCTTGCAGCAAAGCCTGGCGGGTCAGCAGGCCATCGGCAAACAGGCGGCGCTGGCCTTCGAGCTGTTGCTGCGCCAGCTGCAGTCGTTCTGTTGCCGTGTGCAGGCGCGCGCTCAGTGTCGCCTCTTCCCGCTCTGCCCCGCCTTTGCCAAGCGCCATGCCAGTTTGGATCAGGCGGTGTGCAGGTTCTTTGTCGGCCCGCAGTTCATCCACCCGGGCCTGCAGGGCCGCCAGCTGCTGCTCAGCGTCCGGGCGGCGCAAGCGGCCAATCTCTTGCCCGGCCAGCACGGCCTGGCCTGCCTGCAAGTCCATGCCTTCGAGGCGGCCTTCGCCGTTACTGGTGATGTCTGCCATGCCCTGTGGGCTGACCAGGATGCAGGCACCACGCACGCGCGTATCGATCTTGCCGAAGCATAGCCAGGCGCCGGCCGTCACCAGCAAGATGGCACTACCTAAGAGGAACAGGCGTTTGGGCGCGTGGCTAACGGCCGGCAAGACGTCGGCCCGATCTGGCGAAATCAGGCGCTCGACTGAATTGTTACGGTGAGCTGGCTGGTTCAAGGCCGGCCCGTAAAGAACAAAGATGACATGCCAGGGAATGACTCTTGCCGACGGGATTCATTACTATATATCAACTCACCCGGAAAATGTCAGAAAGGAATTCATTTTCGACAAGTGGTGCCCCTGCTGGATTGTGTCTTTTGCATTACACTGTCACCCTTTGCCCTACTTTGTCGCTGCATGCCCAATAAAGCCGATCCCTCCCTGTCCGCCCACCTGCACGCCCACCTCGACGGCGATGCCAAACACGCCCATGTGTTGGAGCGCCGCAGCCAGCATGTGCTGGCCTGGGCCATGGGGCTGACCTTGCTGTTTGCCGTGGTCGAAGTGGTCAGCGGCTTCATGGCCAATTCCCTGGCCCTGATTTCGGACGCGGGCCATATGGTGACTGATGCCGCGGCCCTGGGCCTGGCCCTGCTGGCTCAGTATATGGCCAAGCGCCCGCCGTCGGCCAAGCATTCTTTTGGCTTTGGCCGCGCCGAAGCACTGGCTGCCTTTGTCAATGCATTGGCCATGCTGTTGCTGGTGTTCTGGATCGTCGTCGAAGCGGTGCAGCGCTTTGCCCAACCCAAGCCGGTGCAAGGCGCCATGGTGTTTGTGGTGGCCGCCATTGGGCTGTTGGTCAATATCGCCGTGGCGTTGGTGCTGTCGAAAGACAAGGACAGCGTCAACACGCGCGCCGCGCTGGTCCACGTTTTTGGCGATATGCTTGGCTCGGCCGCAGCCATCCTTTCTGGCGGCATCATCTACCTGACCGGCTGGATGCAAGCCGACCCGATCCTGTCGGTGTTCGTCTCCCTGCTGATCCTGCGCTCCACGCTGGCAGTACTGCGCGACTCTTACCACGCGCTGATGGAGGGCGTGCCCCACCACATCGACTACCTGCAGATTGGCGCCGACCTGGCACAGGTTCCTGGCGTGCTGTCCGTGCACGACTTGCATGTGTGGGATATGTCTCCAGGCGAGCCAGCCTTGATCGGCCACCTGGAGATCGACAACCTGGAGGACTGGCCAGGTGTGCTCGCCGCAGTCAAAACCATGCTGTTGTCAAAACACGGCATCGACCACATCACGCTGCAGCCGGAAGCCCATCACTAAGAGCCTTACTGCCGTCTCGCTTCCAGCACGCCGTTCACTTCGGTGATGGCGTGCAGTGCCTTTTGCAGCTGCGAGGTCGAGCCAATTTCGGCCGTAAAGGTCATGCGCGCCTGGCCCTTGGCGCTTTGCGTGTTGACGCCGATGACGTTGATTTTCTCGCGTGAGAAGACCTCTGAGATATCGCGCAGCAGGCCCTGGCGGTCACCTGCCAGGATGAACAGGTCCACAGGGTAGACCGTATCCATGCCGGCGCGGCCCCACTCCGTATGAATCACACGTTCGGGCGCCTTGTTGCGCATCTCGGCGAAGTTCTTGCAGTTGGCGCGATGGATGGACACGCCTTTGCCGCGCGTGACAAAACCGACGATGCCATCGGGCGGCGCCGGTTTGCAGCACTTGGCCAGCGCCGTCATCAGGCCGTCCGTCCCCACCACCAGCACGCCGGACTTGGCGCCCTGCTCCACGCTGGTCGCCTTGCTCTTGCTAAGATAGACCTCGTCTTCTGGTTCCGGCTCGGCGCCGTCATCGTGCAGGGCCGCCTCCACATGGCGCAGCGAGAACAGGTCCTTGCCAACCGCATTGAACAGGTCTTCGACTTTGCCAAAGCCCAGCTTGTGGGCCAGCGCTTCCAGGTTGACGGCAGTTTTGCCTTCACGCTGCAGGGACTTTTCGACCAACGCACGCCCCGTCGCAATGGTCTCTTCCATGTCGATCGCATGGAACCAGGCGCGCACCTTGGAGCGCGTCCGGCTGCTGACGGTGTATTCGGGATTGAGCCAGTCGCGCGACGGCCCGGCCGTGCCAGGCGCGCCTTTGGCGGTAATGATCTCGCAGGTCTGCCCATTCTTCAGCGGTGTGGTCAGGGGCACCATGACGCCGTCGACCCTGGCGCCGCGGCAGCGGTGGCCCACCTCACTGTGCAGGTGGTAGGCAAAGTCGATCGGCGTGGCACCCACGGGCAGTTCCAGCACGCGCGCTTGCGGGGTCAGCACAAAGATACGGTCATCGAGGGTGGTCGATTTGAGTTTTTCGACCCACTCTTTCTGCAGGTCTTCCTGCTCGACGACAGCATCGGCCACGTCGGTCTTCCACGCCAGCAGCTGGCGCAGCCAGGCGATTTTTTCATCGTACTTCTGGCCTTTGAAGCTGGAACCTCCCTCTTCTTTGTAACGCCAGTGCGCCGCCACCCCGTATTCGGCGAAGTTGTGCATCTCCTGGGTGCGGATCTGCACTTCCAGCGGGCGGCCGTCGTCGGCCGTCACCACCGTGTGCAAGGACTGGTAGCCGTTTGGCTTGGGTCGCGAAATATAGTCGTCAAACTCCTTGGGGATCGGCGTCCAGATATTGTGGACGACGCCCAGCACCGTATAGCAGGTTTTCACATCGGCCACGATGACGCGGAAGGCGCGCACATCATAGAGCTCGGAAAAATCGAGCTCCTTGCCGCGCATCTTGTTCCAGATACTGAAGATGTGCTTGGGCCGGCCAAACACTTCGGCCTCGATGCCCGCCGTGGCCAGCTCGGACTGCAGGCGCTCGATGGACGAACTGACAAAGCCTTCGCGCATCATGCGCTTTTCTTCGAGCATCTTGGCGATGCGCTTGTAGGTGTCCGGTTCAATAAAGCGGAAGGACAGGTCTTCCAGCTCCCACTTCAGCTGCCAAATCCCCAGGCGGTTGGCTAGCGGCGCATACAGGTCGAGGGACTCGCGCCCGTAAGCACGGGTCTTCTCGTCAAATTGCTTGACCTCGGCGAAGTAGCGCAGCGTGTTCAGGCAGGCGGCCAGGCGCACCAGCACCACGCGCATGTCGCTGGCCATCGCCAGCAGCATCTTGCGCAGGGTTTCAACTTGTACGGCAGCTTGCTGGGCTGCGTTCTTGCCGCGGCCGACAGCTTGCTGGCCCACCGTCAAATCGCGCAGGCGCATCAGCTGGCGCACACCGCTGACCATGTCGACGACTTCCTTGCCGTAGCGCGTCTCAAAACCCTCGGCAGCTTTGGCGTCGAGTACAGCCACTTCAAACAGCAGGCCCGCTATCCTGGTCTCGGCATCAGTGCGCAACAGGGCCAGGGTGCTGGCCACACCGATCGAAAAATCGATGGCAGGCTGGCCCCAGGCAGACAGGCGCTCGCCATAGGTGGCGGCCGCGTCCTCCAGCGCCGCTTCAACGCGTGCGCTGTCCTCAAGGCTCAGTCCCGAGACGAGTTGGGTCCTTGCGCTGCCAAGCGCGGCAACCGACACCATGGGCGATTTACCGGACGGCTGCGGTGACGACGATTTCGATCAGGCAGGCTGGATCAGCCAGCTTGGCCTGCACCGTGGCGCGCGGCGGCGTATGGCCACCGGCAACCCATTCGTCCCACACTTCGTTCATGGCCGGGAAGTTGGCCATGTCGGTGATGAAGATCTGGCACATCAGGATGCAGCTCTTGTCGCTGCCAGATTCGGCCAGCAGGCGGTCAATATGGCCCAGCACTTCGCGGGTCTGGCCGGCGATGCCTTCGTCGGTGACTTCGGCAATCTGGCCAGCCAGGTAAACAGTGCCGTTGTGGATTGCCACTTCGGACAGGCGTTTGCCAACATGCAGTCGCTTAATTTCCATACTCTTTTCCATTCATTCAATCAGATGCGAGCAAAAACTCGCGGACCAGGGCAATCTGGTCATCATGCAAGAAGGTCGGCGCATGGCCGACATTCGGGATTTCAATTAATGCCGGCTTGGGACCGCGGCCCTGCATCAGCAAGGCCGTGTCACGCGACAGCAAGTCGGAATTGGCGCCGCGCACCAGCAGGGTCGGGCAACGGATCGCGTCGTAGGCGGCCCACAGGGCGGCTTCCGCCACCTTGGTGGACTCCGGCGTGGCCGTTTTGAACGGCTCGGCCAGGCCCATATCGTAGTGGCGCACCCATTGGCCGTCACTCTCCTGGCGCAGCACATCACTGGCCAGTTTATGCCATTCGGCGTCGGTATGCTCGCCAAAGGTCGCCGAAACGGCACGCACCCATTGCGCGCCTGCCTCAAAACTGGGGAAGCGCAGCTGCTGGCCAATGTAGTCGCCGATGCGCTGCAGGGCAACCGGATCCAGGGTCGGGCCAATATCATTCAACAGCAGGCGTTTAACCGGCGTACCAGGCAGGGACGCCAGGCCCATGCCAATCAGGCCGCCCATCGAGGTGCCGAACCAGGTGACCTTACCATCGCTGCCCGGCTGGTCCGTCACGCGGGCCACCAGGGTGACCATGTCCGACACATATTGGGGAATGCCGTAGTTGTGGGGGTTGAGCAGTTTGCCGGAGCGGCCGCGGCCCACCACGTCCGGGCAGATAATGCGGAATTGATTGCACAGGGCCCGGGCCAGTACGTCGAAGTCATCGCCCACGCGAGTCACGCCATGCGCGCACACGAGCACGCGTGGATTGGCTGGGTCACCCCACTCCTTGTAGGACATCTGGTGCAAGCCCGTCGGGGAAATGCACTGGACCGACTTGATTTGTGCCTCGCTCATTACCACTCCCATTGGAATCAGTTCAATCCGACGTCAACACGGACTCTTTGCACAATCACTGTGCAAATTGCGCCAAACCCACATTTTACCGGGCGAAGCGCTTAGAATCCTAGGCTGAACCCACCAATCCAAGCACTTTTTGCATAGAGGACACGATGAATACCAGTATGTTAAGCGGAAAAACGGCACTCGTCACAGGCTCTACCTCGGGCATCGGCCTTGGCCTGGCCCGCGCCCTGGCTGCGCAAGGCGCCAATATTGTGTTCAACGGCTTCGGCGATGCCGCCCAGATCGAGCAGCTGCATACGGGTATTGCCAAGGAATTTGGCATCAAAACGGGCTACCACAATGCCGACATGTCCAAACCAAGCGAGATTGAAGCCCTGATGACCTATGCCCAGGCCCAGTTTGGCGGCGTCGACATCCTTGTCAACAATGCCGGTATCCAGCATGTGGCCGCCATTGAGGACTTCCCGCC
>JACXTT010002823.1_pt1 | contig 27241 bp, 19 predicted proteins | sample 9270951 | NCBI WGS metagenome assembly JACXTT01 (sample SAMN15532306, study PRJNA645909) | rock metagenome | isolation source: weathered quartz diorite | place: Puerto Rico | collected 2017-06-21 | reverse complement strand
AACAGCTTGTCGGGGGCGCTGCCGGGGCTCAGCGCAGGCGCGGTGACAGTGATGGTCTACAACCAGACGAGCGCGGGCAGCTTCGGGCTGGTGGGGAGCGCGAGCCTCACCGTGACGGGGTGTAGCCCGTGCGTCTCGAGTATCACACCGAGTCCGGTCGACCTGGGGGCGGCGCCAGGGAGCTTCATCGTTACCGGAGGCGGCTTCGCGGACGCCGGGTTTGGGATGCCGGTGGTCAACTTCGTGGGCAGCAGCGGCGCGCTGCTGGGGCAGGTGCGGGCGGCGGGTCTGACCGCGGGGACGACGCTGACGGTGCCATTTCCGACGAACCAGAACAGCTTGTCGGGGGCGCTGCCGGGACTCAGCGCGGGCGCGGTGACGGTGATGGTCTACAACCAGACGAGCGGGGGCAGCTTCGGTCTCGTGGGGAGCACAGGCCTCACGGTGACGGGGTGTGGCCCGTGCGTCTCGAGTATCACACCGAGACCGGTCGACCTGACGGCGGCGCCAGGGAGCTTCATCGTTACCGGAGGCGGCTTCTTGGACGCGGGGTTTGGGATGCCGGTGGTCAACTTCGTGGGCAGCAGCGGGGCGCTGCTGGGGCAAGTGCGGGCGACGGGTCTCAGCGGGGGGACGACGCTGACGGTGCCATTTCCGACGAACCAGAACAGCTTGTCGGGGGCGCTGCCGGGACTCGGCGCGGGCGCGGTGACGGTGATGGTCTACAACCAGACGAGCGCGGGCAGCTTCACTTTCGTCGGCAGCGTCAGCCTCACGGTGAATTGACAAACAAACGGTTGGCGCGCCACACCGCGGATTTGCGCCCATCCCCAGGCGGCGTACTCACAAGCACCCTCCGTCCGCCGAGCGTCAGTTGATGAATTCGATCCATAGAGAGCGGAAGGTCAGATCTCCGGTCATCGACGGTGTTTGGCCCCACACCGCGATCGCGGTAGAACCCGTGTCGTTCTCGCTTGGCATTGCGTAGGTTTGATTGAGCACCCCCGTGGAGGTCGTGCTGAGTCCGGCGCACTCCTGGGTGTCGGGGCCCCTTTTGAACACGGTCGCCTCGAGCCGCATGGTGCCGCCGTTGACGGGCACGGTTTGTGTTGCGCAGGTCGTGGCTCCGAAGGCGAGCCCGAAGCTTTTGGAATTTGAGTTGGCTGCCGTCGTGGCGACGGCGGTGATCCGGAGTCCCTTGAGAGGTGCTGAGAGGGAGTTCGCGGGCAAAGAATACGAGGCGAGCGTCTGCCTCGTCGTGACGGTGGTGGACGCGGGGGTAAGGTTGACCGCGGCCGTTCCGACGAGTTGATTGACCTGGGTGGACGAGCCCTGGCGGACAAAGACCGTATTTTGAAACGTCGTCGCACCCGTCGGATCGATCCTGACGAGCTGCGAGCCGGCGGCGTTCTCCAGGAGAAAACCGAAGGGGGTGAGCCCGCCGTTGTTGCGAAAGGTCGTGTTGGTTCCTAAGTCGGCGATCCGTGTCGCCCCACCCTCGAGGATGTTGTCGTAAATCTGGACGGCGTCGCTTTTCGCCTGCACGATGATCTGATTGAGCCCGCTATTGCGGACGATGTTGTTGGCGACCCGGTGCCGGACGCCTTCCACCGAGATCCCGTTGCGCGCGGTCGCCTGAATCGTGTTTCCTTGGACCGAGCAGGAGGCAGGCGCGGCGCCGGTCTGGGCTCGAATGTTCACGCCATCGCCTTCGTTCGAAGAGCCGTAGACCGCATTGTTGGTGACGACACAATTGTCGGCCTGATCAGCGCACACGAGCGCCGCGGATCCGCCGCCGCCATTGGCGTTGGTGACGATGTTCCCCGAGATCACAACTCCATAGATCTGGTTCTTGACGTAGATCTGATTGCCGTACCCCCCGTCGATGTGGTTGTTCGCGATGAGACCGCCGAACTTGGGCGTGCCGACCGCGGCCCACACGGCAATCGGGGTACCGGTCTGTTGGGTCGAGGCAATCTGGTGCTTAAGGACATTGCCCACGACCGACACGCCGTTGCCGAGCTGAGAGAAGATTCCACGCTGGGCACGTGTCGGGTCCGTAATGAGGTTCAGGCCGGCGAGCAGATTACGATGGACCTCGACGCGATCGGATTGCCAAAGGGAGACGATCACGTTCGCGTCGGCGCCGCCGTCGGGCCCCTGCTTTCCCTCCCACTCAAAGAAATTGTCGTGAATCCGCGACAGATGCGCAGACCGGAGCCGCAGTGTTTGTCCCCAGAAATGATTGTCGAATCGGTTGCTCGAGATGACGATACGCTGAGCCGAGTCGACGTCGATGGCTCGCATGAGGTCGTTTCCGGCGAAGCGCAATCCAACAAGGAGCGTCTCGTCGGCGCCTTGATTGATGGCCAGGAGCGTCGAGCCACGAGAGGAGCTATTCGCCTTGAGCGTCGCGCCGCCCCAGCCCATGAGAGTGATCCGCTTGTTGACCGTGAGACCGGTCACGAGATAGGTGCCGTTCGGAAAGATGATGGCATCCCCGGGTCTGGCTGCGTTGATCGCGGTCTGGATCGCGAGAGTGTCGTCGACTGTCCCGGCGCCCGTCGCCCCGAACTCCCGAATGTTCAGGCGCTCCCCGTTCACGCCGAACCACTGGCTACCTTGGTCGATCCACAGTCCCCGTATGCCGTCCGAGAGTCTGGACATCGTGCCCGCCTCCCCGGGCGCCGGCAGGCGGTTGCCGGTGAAAGATGGGATCCGAGGGGCCGGAACATGGGACAGAGACGGGGCTTGGGACGCTCCCGATTGCGCGAGCGTCAGCAGCGTGACCACGAGTCCGAGCTGGAGCGCCTTTGCATTCATCCTTGGAGTCCTCTTCCGTGTTCGTCCTCGAGCGGCCTGGGCGCCGAGCCGAGAAGCACTAGAAGTCAACCTGCGGACAGTTTGTCTCGTCAATCGACGGTCTGTCTCTCGCTAAGCAGACGATAACCAGGCAGAAATTATGGATGGCGGTAGATGGCAACGCTGTTGCACGGGGTCCGAATAGAGTGGGCTTCGACACTGAGTTCGCGACTGCACGGCTCGAGTCGAGCCGACTTACGGCCGCCAGGGCCACCGAACCGTTGTTCCAAGCAAATCATGTCTGGAGGGGACCATCATGACAGCGTTTACGCGGCGCCGTGCGGGGATCGTGGCTTTAGCCACGCTGATGGTGCTGGCCGGCGGTCTCTTTGGGGCCTGGGCCCAGAATCAGACCTACACGAACGGCACAGTTCTCTACTTCCAAGACAACACGGGCTCGATGGCTTCGTCCATGTTCGTCTTCGCCGATCCCCAGAATCGTCTCAACTTCGGAACCGGTAACGCTACACGGATGACGATCACGCCTCAAGGAAGCGTGGGCATTGGAACGGCAGCACCCGGAGGCCGATTCGAAATCGCTGGTGGCGGGCAGGTGATGGGGAACAACAACGCGATCTACTTCCGCGACAGCACCGGTTCGATGACCAACGCGATGTACTTCTTCGGCGATTCATCGAACCGGCTCAATCTGGGGGCCGGGAACACCAACCGGATGACGATCACGAGCAACGGCAACGTTGGCATCGGGACGTCGGCGCCTGGCGACCGGCTCGAGGTAGTCGGCGGTAACCAGGTAATGGGCAACAACAGTGTCATCTACTTCCGTGACAGCTCGGGTCAGTTGACGAACTCGATGTTCATCGTCGGCGACTCATCGAACCGGCTCAGCATCGGGGCCGGAAACGCCACGCGTATGACGATCGCGAGCACCGGCAACATCGGCATCGGAACGACCAGCCCGGCGGCCCGATTCCACGTCGCTGGCGATGCGCAAGTGGACGGGAACATTGCCGCCAAGTACCAGGATGTCGCTGAGTGGGTCAAGGCTCCGACATCCCTGGCGCCCGGCACGGTCGTCATCATCGATCCCCACAATCAGAACCGCGTCCTGCAGGCGGGCGAAGCCTACGACGTGAGGGTGGCGGGAGTCATTTCCGACAAGCCTGGGATCCTGCTTGGACAAGCGGCCGGAGACAAGGTCAAGGTCGCCCAGAGCGGCCGGGTCATGGTGAAGGTCGATGCCACGTTTGGACCGATCGCGGCGGGTGACCTCCTCGTGACCAGTTCGAACCCGGGCTACGCGATGCGCTCCACACCCATCGAAGTCGGTCAGGCGTCGATCCACCGGCCTGGGACGCTTCTGGGCAAGGCCCTCGAGCCCCTCAGTGAGGGCCGGGGTGAGATTCTGGTGCTCCTGACCCTGCAGTAAGCTACGAAGGTTCTTTTGGGCTTGCCCTACCCTTGCGATAACATGCCGCAAGGGTAGGGTTCAGCGCTGGCGAGGTAAACCCACCCTGTAATTGAGAAAGCGAAGCTCTACCGACACGTCTTGCTGGGGAGCGCCGTCCAATATTACAGGCATCCCAGAACCGAGGAACGGCTCGCCCTCGTCGCCGAGCGGGTCGCGGGTGACGAGGTCCTTTCGGGCGCCCTCGTCGGCGGAGGCGACCTGTTTCCTATCGTAGGCGGCGTTCCACGCTTCTGCTCCGTCGAGAACTACGCCGCGACCTTTGGCTATCAGTGGACGCACTTTTCCGCGACCCAGCTGGATTCGAGGGCTCAATGGGGGAGAGTGAGCGAGGCGCGCCTCTTCGCCGAAACGGGCTGGCCTCGATTGATGCAAGGCGAGCGCGTCCTCGAGGCAGGGTGCGGAATGGGGCGGTTCACCGAGGTGCTGGCGCGCACTGGCGCCGAGGTCTTCACCTTCGACGCCAGCTTGGCGATCGAGTCGAACGTCGAAAACAACGGCTCGCTCCGTAACGTGAACTTCGCTCAGGCTGACATCTATGCCCCCCCCTACGAAAAGGCGTCTTTCGATCGAATTCTCTGCCTGGGTGTCATCCAGCATTGCCCGTGGCCGCGCAGAGCTTTCGAGTCGCTCATTACGTTTCTCAAGCCCGGCGGCCAGATCGTGCTCGACGTGTACCGGCTCAGCTGGCGTTGCCTGCTGTCCGGGAAGTATTACCTCCGGCCGCTGACGCGTCGGCTGAGGCCTGCGACGCTCCATCGCCTCGTCGAGAAGTACGTCGCGGGAGTCTATCCATTCACGGGTGCGATCCAGCGTCTCGCCGGGCCAAGGAGCCGGCGGCTATCGTCGATGCTGGCGATGGCCGACTACCGGGGTGTCTATGACGCCCCGGACGATGTCCTACGAAGGCTCGCCGAGCTCGACACGTTCGACATGCTCTCTCCAGCCCATGACAAACCTCAGACGATCGGCACGATTCGCAAGTGGTTCCGCGATGCAGCGCTCACCGACGTGGTCGTGAGGCCGGGCCACAACGGCATCGAGGCGAGGGGGCGCCGCCCCAGTTGACGAAGCCGCCGCCGATCGGCCCCTCTGCAGCTGTCCGCATCCTTCGAGAGTTCACGCTGATTGCCGCTGGACAGGGCGTTGCCGCGCTCGGAGGCATCGTCGGTGTTCGGCTCCTCACACAGGCGCTCAGCCCCGCCGTCTACGGCGAGGTCGCGCTGGGGATGACCCTCGCGCTCCTCGCGCAGCAGACCATGCTGTCGCCGCTCTCCGTGGCATTCTTGCGATTCTTTTCTCCGGCGCGCGAAGCGCAGACTATTGGGGCCTACTGGACAGCGGTTCGCCGTCTTCTCCTGCAAGCGTCGATCGCGGTCGCGGTGCTCGGCGCAGCTTGCACCATCGGTCTCGTCGAGGGCGCCCACCCCGAATGGGTCGGCGTCGTCCTGGCCGCGACAGCGTTCTCGCTCTTCTCCGGTTACAACGTCGCGCTCGACAACATCCAGAACGCCGCTCGCCACCGTCTGCTGGTTGTGGTCCATCAGGTCGCGAACCAATGGGCGCGGTTCGTCGTCGCGCTCACGCTGATCGCGATGTTCGAGAAGTCCAGCGCCATGGTGCTGGCAGGCTATGCGCTGGTGTCGGCCACAACGCTGTTGTCACGGACGCTATTTCTCGGACGGAGTCTCGACGCGCACAGCGACAACGCGAATGACGCCGAGGCAGCCACGCGCGAAATGGCTGCGCGGATGCGACGTTACGCTCTCCCGTTCGTGACGTGGGGGGTGTTCACGTGGGCTTTCGAAGCTTCCGGCCGGTGGGCCCTGCAGCTCTCGTCGGGCACGATCGGTGTGGGTCTCTATGCGGCGCTCTGGCAAGTCGGGCAGTATCCGATCGCGCTTCTCGCCGACGCGATTGCGACCACAGTGGCCCCCATCGTCTTCGCCCGAGCGGGTGACGGCTCGGACCAGCTTCGGCTCAAAGACGCACAGCGCGTGAACGCGCTCGTCGTCGCGGGCATGTTTACGATCACCGTTGCCAGTGCGTTAGCTGGGTACATCTTCCAGGATGGGATTGTCGCTCTCGTGGTCGGCGTCGAATATCACGTGATCGCGCCGCTGCTTCCGTGGGCCATTCTGGCCGGCGGACTATTCGGCTGCGCCCAGGTCGCCGTTCTACGGATTCTCATGACCGTCGACACTCGAGTGCTCATCGCGCCAAAGATCGGTACCGCCGTCGTCGGGATCCTCTTGAAGGTCGGCGGCGCGTACTTGATGGGGCTTCGGGGTGTCGTCGCCGCCAGCGTGATCTTCTCTGTCATGTACCTCGCGTGGGTCACGGCCCTGAATCGTAGAGTGGCCGGCCGCCCGATTCGACCCCTGCGGTGGCTTCGATCCGGATGGGGCTCGCCGACCATTGCTCAGAGCAGAAGGGGCGTCCGCCCCTACGGGGTCGACGGATGACGCTATGCCGGCCCTGCGCGTCCTCGACCCGAGCCTGGGTCAGGCGATTCCCGCGGCTGTACCGTGGTCTGCGCGTGGTGTGGCGTGCCATCGCACCGTTCGCGGTGCCGAATCCCGTGACGCTGGCCGCCGCGTACGTCCGCTGCGTGCGCGAGTTTTTGGCTTATCGTCGCATGCAGGGCGGAGATCGCGCACGGTGGAGCGACTGGTATCCCGCGTTGCGTGATCGGACTGCGGCAACACCAATCGATCTGAACTACTTCTATCAGGATACCTGGGCCGCCGGAAAGATCCTTGGGGCGCGGCCGAAGCTCCACATGGACCTCGGCTCGACCGCGCTTCTGGTGGGCTTCCTCGCGAAGTGGACCCGGGTGATCAGCGTGGACGTACGCCCCCTGTCGATTGCGCTCGATGGGCTCGTCACGTGCGCCGGAACAGGCGCCGCCTTGCCGTTTCGCGATCGATCGATCCCGTCGCTGTCCTCTTTGTGTGTGCTCGAGCACATTGGACTCGGCCGCTACGGCGATCAAATCGACCCCGAGGGAACGGAGAAGGCGGCCGCCGAGCTCCAGCGCGTTCTGGCGCCGGGCGGCGATCTGTACGTGTCCGTGCCGATCGAACGAGAGAACCGCGTGTACTTCAATGCGCATCGCTCCTTTTCGATGACGGCCGTGACCAAGATGTTCGCCGAGCTCGATCTCGAAGAGGCGATGCTCGTCCAGGGCCACCGGATTGTCTCGCCCCAGGAGGTCGTTGCGCTCGACTCCCACCATGCGATGATCTTCGGTCTCTTCCATTTCCGGCGGCAGGCCGGATGATGCTCGCGCGGGACCGCTATTTCAGATTCCTCGCCGAGGCGCGGGCCGAAACGGATCTGACTGTGCTGCGACACCGATTCGAGCGGGCGTCGCATTGGTACGGGTGCCGCCTTCGAAAGCATCTCCCGATCGACCGAACCGTCGCATGTCTCGACGTCGCGTGCGGCAGCGGCAACTTTCTCTACTTCCTCAGGCGCCGGGGCTACGTCAACATCGTTGGTTACGACAGCGACGCGCGCCAGATCGAACGCGCTCGTGCGCTGGGGCTCCCCGTTGTGCGGTGCGACGCGACGCAAGCCCTCGCCGAGAACGACCAGACATTCGGCCTCATCAGCTCCCTCGACTTCGTGGAGCATCTATCACGCGATGAGGCAGTTCGATTTCTCGGCCACTGCTTCAGCCGGCTGGTGCCGGGCGGCGTCCTCGTGCTCCGAACGCCATCTGCCGATGGACCCTTCGGCGCTCACGATGCCTGGAACGACCTCACACACCGCTGGGCGATGACCTCCGAAGTGCTGGAAGCCCTTCTCGAGATGTCCGGATTCGAGCGTGTCGTGGTTCTGGACGAGCGTCCGCAGCCTTACAACCTCGTCAATGTCCTGAGAGCCGCGACGTTTTGGGCGGTGCGCGCTCTTGCGTCGGTTGCCGTGTTTGCGCTGGGACTCACGCCTCCGAGAGTCTGGTCGAGATCGATGTGGGGCGTGGGCCACAAACCCGTGTGACGCACGGGATGGCAGGGTGGTATCGGAGCGTCTTTGACTACAACCAGTATTTCCGCGACCGCTGGGTCGCGGAGCACGCGACGCGCATCCCGTCGGCTGCGCGAGTTCTGGACGTTGGCGCCGGAATCGGACGATATCGGCGACTGTTCGACCACTGCAAATATGAAGCGCACGACTTCGGTGAAGAACCGAGCACGAGAGGGAAATACACTCAATTGGACCACCAGTCGGACGTGACCTCGATCTCTGTTCCCGACGAGTCGTTCGACGTCGTGTTGTGCACGGAGGTCCTCGAGCACATCCCGGACCCGGTCAAAGCAATGGGCGAAATCGCCCGAATCCTGCGGCCCAACGGCCGGCTCCTGCTGTCTGCTCCGCTCGGCTCGGTTCTGCATCAAGAGCCCTACCACTTTTACGGTGGCTACACGCCCTACTGGTACAGGAAGTTCCTGCCTTCGGTGGGCCTCGACGTCGAGCACATCGAGGCGAACGGTGGATTCTTTCGCCTGTTCGGTCAGGAGGCGCGGCGTTTCAGCGCGCTCATCGATCCGCGTCGGACTTCCCACACCGGATGGTGGGCGGCTCTGGCGGTCCTGTGGCTCGTGACCCTGCCGTTCCTACGCGTGCTCTTTCCGCTGCTCGGCGTGGGATTGGATCGTCTTGGCCTCGAGCGAAGCAGCACGGCTGGCTATCATGTCGTCGCCGTCAAGCGTGGAGCCTGATCTGACCTGCGCGCGAAGGTCACCGAGGAGGCCGCGCTGAAACGGCGCCGTCTCCTCGTCACCGGGAGCAGCGGTCTCATCGGATCCGAGACCGTCGAGCACTACTCGCGACTCGGCTGGGAGGTCCACGGCGTCGACAACAACATGCGTCGAGAATTCTTTGGTCCGGCGGGCGACACGCGGTGGAACCTGGCGCGTCTGCAGAGGGTCGCGCGAGACTTCCTCCACCACGATCTCGACATCCGAGACCGGACCGGCGTCTTCGCACTGTTCGAGACTCACCGATTCGAGCTCATCGTCCACTGCGCGGCCCAGCCGTCACACGACAAAGCCGGAGAGATCCCGCTCGACGATTTCGACGTCAACGCCGTCGGCACCCTCAACCTCCTCGAGGCGACTCGGCGCCACTGCCCCGAAGCCGTCTTCATCTTCATGAGTACCAACAAAGTCTATGGCGACACCCCGAACGAGCTACCGCTCGTCGAGCTCGAGACGCGCTGGGACTACGCGCGCGCCGGCGACTTCGACGGCATCGACGAGAGCTGTCGCATCGACCAGTGCCTCCACTCGCTCTTCGGTGCGTCGAAAGTTGCGGCGGACGTGATGGTGCAGGAGTACGGGCGTTACTACGGACTGCGCACCGGGGCGTTCCGCGGTGGGTGCCTGACTGGCCCGAGCCACTCGGGAGTGGAGCTTCACGGCTTCCTGAACTATCTGGTCAAGGTTGCCGCCCGCAACGACCAGTACACGGTATTCGGCTACAAAGGCAAGCAAGTGCGCGATCAGATCCACAGCGCGGACGTCGTGGCCGCATTCGATGCGTTCGTCGAGAATCCTCGCGCCGGCGAAGCGTACAACCTCGGTGGGGGACGCGAAAACAGCGCGTCGATCCTCGAGTGCTTCGCGATGCTCGAAACCCGACTCGGCCGACCGGTACGCTGGCGCTACACGGACGCCCCGCGGCGGGGCGATCACATCTGCTACATCTCCAATCTCGCCAAATTTCAGACGCATTTCCCACAATGGAAGATCACGCGAAGCCTGGACACGATCGTCGACGAGATCCTCGAGGCAGAGGCCAAGAAGGAGCGTCGTGACGACGCGTGACCGCGTACGCGGCTGGCTGCTCGGGCGACCGGGGTTCCGGCCGCTCTGGTCGGCCTACCGCCGTACCCAGCTGCACCGGCAGTACGAGGCCCGTCGCGAGCGCTACGCGCATGAGGCGAGCCAGCGCGGTCTCGCGTACGGCGAGGCCGATGTGGTCCGTCAGATCCGAAGCCGTCTCGCCGCCCGTGGAGCTGCTCCCGTGCCACGGGCACTTGGTGAGATCCACACGTTCGCCTTCGTCCCCCAGATCGGTTGGCACGCGGCTCTTCTCGGCGATCTGCACGAGCTTGGTCCGGTGACCCTGTTCGACTACGTCCAGCATGGTTTCACGTGGGAGGAATTCTATTGGGCGAGGGCTGCCGGCCGGACCCGGCGCCGGGCAATGAACGCGATGATCCTTCCCGCTCTTCGGGAGGCACACGCGCGGCGACCCGTCGACTGGGTATTCGTATACGCCAGTGGTTCTGAGATCCGAGCGGATACCGTTCGCCAAATCGCCGACGAGCTCGGCATCCCGATCGTGAACATGTGCCTGGACGACAAGCAGAGTTGGATCGGTGCCTCGATGGGTGACCACCGGGGCGGTCAGATCGACATCGCGGCGACATTCGACCTCTCGTGGACATCGGCGCGAGTGGCGTGCGAGTGGTACCTCGTCGAGGGCGCTCGCCCGATCTACATGCCCGAGGGCTTCGACAGCTCCACCTACCACCCGATGGATGTCCCGCGGGACATTCCCGTGAGCTTCATCGGGGGCGCCTACGGTTTTCGGCAGGACGTCGTGCAGTTCCTGCGACGGCGCGGACTTTCTATCGAGACATTCGGCCCTGGATGGGGCACTCGGTCTGTGTGGGGTCGGGAGCAGGTCGAGGTGATCAATCGTAGCGTCATCAACCTCGGGATGGGCGGCGTCGGCTACTCCGAGGACCTGACGAACGTGAAGACTCGTGACTTCGAGATCCCGGGAACCGGCGGCGGCCTCTATCTCACTTCGTTCAGCGCGGATCTCGCCCAGCACTTGGCCGTCGGCGAGGAAATCGCGTGCTACGGCGGTCGCGACGAGATGGTCGAGCAGATCCGCTACTACCTCCGAAATCCAGCCGAGGCCGGTTCGATGGCGCATCGAGCGCGGGAACGGTGTCTTTCCGAGCACCGATGGCTCCACCGTTACCGACGCATTTCCCAGATTCTTGGGATCCTCTCCGATGAGGCGAGCGTGACCACGCCGGTCGACCAATTGTTGGCTCATGGGTCGCGCGCCCTCCAGCACTAGATGGAGTCAGTGAACTCGCCAGTCACGGTTTTGATGCCCGTTCGAAATTCCGTGAGCTCCGTCGACCGGGCGATGCGGAGCATCGTCAATCAGACGTACGAAGCGTGGGAGCTCCTTGCCATCGACGACGCATCGACCGACGGCACCTGGGAAAAAATGCAGGCGCTTGCCCGACAGGATTCACGTGTGGTGGCCATTCGGAATCCTGTTCGCCGTGGCTTTGGCGCGTCGCTCAATCTAGGGTGGTCGCGATCGAAGCACGAGCTGATCGCGCGGATGGACGGGGATGACGAAAGCCATGCCGTCCGACTCGCGCGCCAGGTCGGCTTCATGATTCAGCACCCCGAGATCGCGGTGCTCGGCACGGGGGCGGAGCTCATGAACGAATCCGGAGCGCCGCTCGGTGTCGCGCTTCCACCCCAGCACCATGCCGAGCTCGCGCGAAATATGTACCGTCGAAGTCCCTTTATCCATCCGTCGGTGATGATGCGGCGAAGCTTCCTTCAGTCGCTCGGCGGATACGATGAGTCACTCGCCATTTGGTACTCGACAGATCAGGATCTGTGGCTACGCGGTTACCGTGCCTTTCGTTTCCACAATCTCCAAGAGCCGTTGATCAAGTACGGAGTGCGGCACACGCTTTCTTGGGAAGCCACCTTCGGCGGAGCATTTGTACTCGCCCGAGCCGCCTATCGCGAGGGACGCACGCTAAGTCGAGGCTGGTACGCCGTGCGTTTTTTCCTCGCTGCGCTCACGTGCCGAACTCGACTTCGCGCAAGCCGGGTCGCCTAGGTTTGCCCACGCCATGTGCGGGATAGTCGGCGTAGCGGCGCGTCGGGGCTGGTCGAATCGCCAAGCCCTCATCACGATGCGCGACACGATGCGCCATCGCGGGCCCGACGCCGCCGGCGTCTGGTGGTCTGACGACGGACGGGTGGGCCTCGCCCATCGACGGCTGAGCATCCTCGATCTCTCGGCCGCCGCTCATCAGCCGATGGCCGACAGCGGCGGCAGTCTGTGGGTCACTTATAACGGTGAGATTTACAACTACCGCGAGCTCCGAACCGACCTCCAAAGTCGTGGGCACCAATTTCGAACCTCGTCCGACACGGAAGTCCTGCTCGCAGCGTATCGGCAGTGGGGTCTCGAATGTCTGGAACGCCTGAATGGGATGTTCGCCTTCGGCCTCTACGATGCGCGCGACCGGAAGCTGATCCTCGCGCGCGATCGGGCCGGTGAGAAGCCGCTCTTCTTCTGGGCGAGCAGCAATCAGATCGTCTTCGCATCCGAGCTGAAGGCGCTCATCGCGGATCCGAGACTGGCCCGGATCGTGGATCCGGGCGCTTTGCAGCAGTACCTCGCCTACGGTTACGTCGCCGGCGAGGCGTGTCTCGTCGCCGGCGTCCGCAAGCTCCCGGCGGCTCACGTCGCGACGTACGACCTCGACTCGGGGAGGCTCACTGTCGCGGAATACTGGCATCTGCCGCAGCGCGACGCGACAGCCGCCGAGCCCCCCGCGGCGCTCGAGGCGACGCTCGAAGACGCCCTCCGCGACTCGGTGCGGATGCGGCTCGTCGCCGACGTACCGGTCGGAATCCTTTTGAGTGGCGGTATCGACTCGAGCCTCGTTACCGCGATGGCCGCGCAGGTATCCGGTCGTGTCAAGACCTTTACGATCTCGTTCGCCGGCCACGAAGCGTACGATGAGGCCGAGTACGCCAGGACGGTCGCAAAGCATTTCGGGACCGATCACACCGAGCTGGTCGCGGAACCGAGCACGGTCGAGCTCCTGCCCGAGCTGGCTCGACAGTACGACGAACCACTCGCGGACTCGTCGATGGTCCCGACCTACCTGGTTTCGCGGCTGGTCCGGAGGCACGCGACGGTCGCACTCGGAGGTGACGGTGGTGACGAGCTGTTTGGTGGCTACCTCCACTACAGTTGGCTTCAGCGGCAGGACAAGCTCCGACGTGCCGTTCCGCATACGCTCCGGTACCGGATCGGGGCGGCGGCTGCGCTGCTATTGCCCCCGGGCTTCCGCGGCCGCAATTACATCCTCGGCTTGAGCCGGGAGGCGCCCGGATCGATCGCGCAATTCAACTCGTACTTCGACGGCCCGCTCCAGCGCCGCCTCCTCGCGCCGCTGTTGACGGCCGGCGTCCTGAACGGCCCGCCGCCGGAGGTGTACAAGACGAGCCTTTGCCGCCCGGAGCAGTCGCTGCTACAGGCGGCTACCGCGATCGACTTCAGCACCTATCTGGTCGATGACATCCTGGTCAAGATCGACCGCGCCAGTATGCTGACGTCACTCGAGGTGCGCGCGCCCTGGCTCGACCATCGCCTCATCGAGTTCGCCTTCAGCCGCGTTCCGGACGCGCTGCGCGCGACCGTCCGGGGTCGAAAGATCCTGCCACGCCGGCTGGCCGCGCGGCTGCTTCCGGGCGGCCTCGACCTGACGCGGAAACAAGGATTTTCGCTTCCTCTCTCCAGCTGGCTACGAGGCGAATGGGGACGATACGTCGAGCGCGTCCTGACCGATGCCGATCCTCGCGTCTTCGACACCGCGACCATCTGGAAACTGATCGAAGGACAGCGGCGTGGGTATTCCAACGCCCAGCGACTGTTCGCGCTGGTGATGTTCGAGCTCTGGCGGCGTGAGTATCGCATGAGCGTCCCGGTCTAGATCACCGTGAAGCCCGGCCCCGGCGCGTCGATCACGGCCACAGCCTATGGCCTTGTGGCCATCTGGTGCGCGCTACTCTTCGCTCTCGACGTCTACCTCCCGTTGCCGATCGCCGTCGGTGGGATGTTTCTTCTGGCTGGATGGGGACTCGTGAGCGTCCGGCTGACGCGGCTATCACTGCTCCCGCGGCTGTTCATCCTTCTATACGTCATGCCGTTCAGCGTGACGCTCGGGTACCTCGGCTCCAGCGAGCACATATGGTGGTCGACGCCCCACGTCGTCACGCTGCTCGGCCACCCGCAACTCATCGAGCAGATGATGGCGATCGGGATCACCGGGCTCGCGGCTTTGCTGGCCGGCATCAAGACGATCGAGATCACCCGGGTCGGCGAACAGGAGCGTGGCCCCCTGGCTGTGGAATCGCCGATGAGGACACTCGACGCGATTACCTTCCTGACCGCACTGGGGCTGGCGACGGCGCTATCGTGGGTCTACGCGCCGCGCACCACGATATTCGAAGAGATGTACGCGGCCGAAGGCACGGAGGGTCTCTATCAGGATCTGAACTTCTACGGCGCATTCCTGGCGTCGTACCTCCTCATGGTCCTCCTGTTCGTCGATGCCGAATTCAGCCGCCCCGCGGCGCGTCGCTGGAAACGGGTTGCCGTCATCGGCACGACGCTGTTCACCCTGATCTTCCTGCAGCTCCTCCGCGGCGATCGCGAGATCGTCGGGCTGCTCGCGGCCCTGGCCATTCTCTACCTCACCGAGCCACTGCGGCAGCGACCCGGCGGGGTCGAACGAATACGATGGAAGCGAATCTTCGTCTTGGGTCCATTGGCCCTGGCCCTGGTCGTCGTCCTGATCGCGATCGGCGCGGCGCGGTTCGAGCTAAGCGGGCGCGACCTCTCGGGGACGGAAGAGCTCCTGGCCGTGGGATTTGCCCAGAGTACGTGGACCGCCGTCCTGCTGACCAACCTCGCGATGGCGGCACAGCTCCTGGATGGGCAGATCGAATATCTCTATGGCGAGACCTACCTTCAGTACTTCATGTCGCTCGCGCCCGGCGTCGTGACCCACTATCTGGGTCTGGAACGACCAATCGAGGCCACGCACAATCCGGGTTATTGGTTCATGGGGATCTCGAGCGGCGGAAATCATGTGGTCAACGTCCCGTTCAAGAACTTCGGGATCTTCGGTGTCGTGTGCATTCTTTTCGGCTACGGGACGCTGATTGGCTATCTGGAGAAATTGGGCGTCAGAAACCGCCGCTGGTCGCGCCTGATCTACGGTGCAGTCGCGGCGTCGTCTTTCATGTGGTTCTGGTACGCCGACATGAACGTGATCCGCGCACTCATGGGCGCGGGCGTGCTCTGGCTGTCGTACGGCGGATGGCTCGCATTCATCGGCAAGGCGGCGGGGAGCGTTTGGACGACCCGGACCATCGCGGTGTCCGAGTCGCGCAGTTGACGCGCTCCGACGGCCGCAGGGCTGTCTAGGATGCGCATCGGGATCAATGCGATATTCCAGGCGCACGGCGGCAGCCTCGTCCATCTCTCCGAGCTGCTGCGCGAATGGCGGAATGACGGCACGCTGTCGAAGCACCGTGTCGTCGTGTTCAGCTCGACCGCCAATCTGCGGGCGCTGGGCCCTGATTTGGACGGCGCCGACGTCGTGTTGCTCCGGCGAAGCGATTTCGGCACGGCCGCGAGGCTGCTCGTCGAGCAGTCGGAGCTCGTCAGCGCCATCGAACGGGAGCGGGTCGATGTGTTGTTCTGTCCAGCCAACACGACGCCGTTGAGGACGCGTATCCCAAGTGTGGTGCTGCTCCAGAATGCCGCGCCGTTCTGCGAGAGCGTCTCCCCGAGCTCGGTCGGCGCTGCTCAGTGGCTACGCTACTGGCTACTCGGTCGTGCGATGCGACTCAGCGTACGGCGGGCTGCCCGCGTCATTTTCATCTCCGAGTACTTTCGCGACGTGTTCGCGAAGCGGTGCCCCTTTGATGTGTCGAAAGCGACCGTGATCTATCGCGCGGGGCGCCGCCGTCAGGAGACGGGGCGTGCGGAAACACTGCTGGCCGAGCACGGCATCGATCGGCGTTTCGTGCTGTCCGTCTCGCATCTGTACCCGTACAAGAACCTGGTGGAACTGGTCGAGGGATTTCTGATCGCGTCGCGCGAGTACTCGTCCTTCGACGACCAGCTCGTGCTGATCGGAACCGAGTACTTCCGCGGCTACCGAGCCCGGATTCAGCAGGTTCTCGCGCGGAACCGCGCGCTCGACGGGCAGGTGATTCTGGCCGGCGGCCAACCCGGTGAAGTCGTGGCCGGGATGCTCGCTCGGTGCGAGGTGTTCGCGTTCCCGTCGACGTGCGAAAACTGTCCGACGGCTCTGATCGAGGCGCTCGGAGCGGGCGCGGCGATTGCCTGCTCGCGTTCGGGTGTCATGCCCGAGATCGTGGGTGAGGCCGCGTCTTATTTCGACACCCACGATCCCTACGATATCGCGCGGGCCCTGGGTGACCTCTTACGTGATGCGAACCTGCGGCGCGAGCTGCGCGAGCGCGCTCTGGCGCGGGCCAGACGCTTCCCCGGACCTGCGGAGGTGGCGGCACGGACCCTCGATGTGCTGGAGGCGGCGGTCGGTGCCTGAAGCGCCGCGCCTTTGGATCCTCTCCGAGCTGTACCACCCGGAAGAGACCTCGACCGGATACATCCTCACGAAGATCGCGGAAGGTCTGGCGAACGACTTCGATGTGTGCGTGCTGTGCAGCCAACCGACGTACTCGTCGCGCGGTCTTCGAGTCGCGACGCGGGAGTTCCGGAACGGAGTCAGCATCCGCCGATGTCCCTCGACGACCCTCGATCGAACCGTCCGGATCTACCGGATCTTCAATCTGCTGTCGATCGTGGGTGCCCTGTGCTCGATCGCCGCCCTATGCGTGCGGCGCGGCGATCGTGTGCTCGTCGTGACGAATCCTCCGTTGCTGCCGTTCGGGGCCGCGCTCGTCGCCTGGCTGCGGAGAGCGTCGCTGATCTTGCTCGTCCACGACCTCTATCCGAACGCGTTGACCGTGAGCGGGTTGATTTCGCCCACGGGGTGGTTTGCCCGATTCTTGCGCCGGATGAGCCAGCGTCTGTACCGGCGGGCGCATACGGTGGTTGTGCTTGGACGCGACATGAAGCGACTCGTCGAATCCGAGATGGGTGTGCCCCCAGATCGTCTCGTGCTCATCCCAAACTGGGCCGACGTCGACGCCGTCCGTCCCTCGAAGCGAGCGGACCATGCGCTGCTGACCGAGCTCGGACTGCAGCACAAGTTCGTGATCCAGTACGCCGGAAACATGGGCTACACGCACGATCTGGGATGCCTGGTGACCGCGATGGAAAAGCTCCGGACTGACGAGGACGTCTGGTTCCTGTTCATCGGCAGCGGGGTCAAGAAAGCATGGCTCGAGTCGAAGATTCGGGACCTCGGAGCTCCGAACGCGGTCGTTCTCGGGAATCGCCCACGAAGTGATCAGGCCAACTTCTTGACCGCGTGCGACGTCGCCATCATCACGTTCGCGCCCGGCATGGCCGGCGTATCGGTGCCGAGCCGGATGTACAACATTCTCGCTGCCGGCAAGCCGATCATCGCCGTGGCCGACGACGACTCGGAGCTGGCCACGGTGGTCCGGGACGAGCGGCTGGGCTGGGTCGCACGTCCTGGCGAGAGCGATGGAATCGTTCACGCGATCCTGGCCGCCCGGCGACAGCCGGAGCTCCTCGCGGACATCGGGCGTCGGGCGAGGGCCGTCGCCGAGCACTACACCTTGTCGGCCACCATCGAGGCCTACCGCAGATTTTTGGCCGTGCCGGACTCATCGGGCATGATGAGGAAATGAGCGTTCCGGTGACGGCTCTGCTCCTCGGCGCCGTCACGATCTCGTCGTTTCTGCTCACCCGACAGTTCTGTTCACCGCAGTCGAGCCTGGTCCCGATGGACGTTCCGAACGCTCGCTCCCTTCACGACACGCCGACGCCGCGAGGGGGTGGCGTCGCGATCCTTCTGAGCACGGCTCTGGGCCTCGTCGGGGTGCACCTGATCGGGGCGGTGCCGGCGGGTTGGGCCGGCGGAGAGCTTTGGTTTGCGGGCGCGGCCGCCTTCGTCGCGGTCGTCTCGTTGATCGTCGATCTCACTTCCGTGGCCATTTGGGTGCGCTTGACGGCCCACGCGCTCGCGGCGGCCGCCGTCGTGTTCGGGGCGGGGCTGCGAATTTCCGAGATCTCGGTCCCGTTGCTCGGCGCAGCGTCCCTCGGCTACGCCGCGGTCCCGGTCACGATGCTCTTCCTGATCTGGATGGCGAACCTGTACAACTTCATGGACGGGATGGATGGCTTCGCCGGCGGCATGACGATCGTCGGTTACGGCTTCATCGCATTCGCCGCCTTTCGTGCCGGCGAGACGACGCTCGGCACGACGGCGTCGCTCATCGTTGCGGCGACGCTCGGCTTTCTTCCCTACAACTTGCCCCCGGCACGAATCTTCATGGGCGACGTCGGAAGCGTGTCGCTCGGCTTTCTCGCCGGAGCCATGATCCTGCATGGAATCAACGCCGGCGTGTTCGACCTGTGGGCGGCAATGGTCTGTTTCGCCCCGTTTGTCGTCGACGCGTCGGCGACGCTGGCTCGCCGCGTGCTCCGCGGCGAGCCCGTGTGGCGTGCCCATCGCGAGCATCTCTATCAACGTCTGGTCCTGGCCGGCTGGGGCCATCGTCGGACGATGCTCACAGAATATGGCGTCATGCTGGGCTGCTTCGCCGGGGCGCTCGTCTATCTGAGCGCCGGCGATCCACTCCGACTCGGCATCCTGCTGGCGTGCACGTCCGTCTTCGCCGGGCTCGCGCTCATGGTGCGCATTCTGGAAGACACGGGGTGGCAAGAGGGGGCCTGGGCGACGCATCTTCTCCGGTATCGGCGGCTCGTCGTCATCGGTCTGACCATTGGCGCTGTCTGCTTCGCGAACTACGCGGCATTCTGGCTGCGGTTCGATGGGGCCGTGCCGCCCGACGCGTGGCGGCTTTTCATCCAGATGCTTCCCTGGTTGATCGCCATTCGCGGCCTCACGTTCATCCCGTTCAGGCTCTACGAAGGGCTCTGGCGGTACACGAGCATCTGGGACGTCCGAAACATCGTCGTCGGGGTCTTGACGAGCTCGCTGATGTTCTGGGGGCTGACCCAGGTTGCCATGGACAGGGGCCGCTACCCGCGCTCGGTCCTCGTCATGGACGCCATCATGTTGATCGTGCTGATGGGCGGGCTGCGGCTGGGCCGGCGAATCCACCGCGAGCTCGGGAGGCCCGAGGGACAGAAACGGATCTTGATCTACGGTGCCGGAGACGCCGGGGCGATGATCGTGAGGGACATGCGGAACAATCCCTTTTATTCGTACGAGGCCCTCGGCTTCATCGACGACGACCCGGCCAAGACCGGACAGCGCATCCATGGAGTGAAGGTGCTGGGCAGGCGTGAGGCCCTGCCGCGAGTCATCGAACGCCTGAAGCCCGACGCCGTCCTCGTCGCGATATCGCGCGCAGAGCCGAACACGATTCGCTCGATCGTCCGCGCACTCGAGACGTTCAAAGTTCCAATCCAAACTTTGCCGAATCTACGGGATGTCGTGGACGGTCGAGTGGCGGTCAGCCAGATCCGGACCCTGTCGGTAGAAGACCTGCTTGAAAGGATCCCCGTCTCCCTCGATGCCGGCCCGGTGAGGCATCTCGTCGAGGGGCGGCCGGTTCTGGTCAGCGGCGCAGGCGGGTCGATTGGATCCGAGCTTTCCCGGCAGCTCGCGGCGCTGCAGCCGTCCGTGCTCGTACTCCTCGACCGGTATGAGAATGGCTTGCATGCGGTCACAACCGAGTTGAGAGCAAGGCAGCCAGTTCTGCCGGTGGAGGCCATCGTCGCGGATGTGACCGATGCGAATCGGACGCGGGAGGTTCTGGCGGCCCACCAGCCTGCGATCATCTTCCACGCGGCGGCCCACAAGCACGTGCCCCTCATGGAGCTGAATCCCTGCGAGGCGGTGAAGAACAACGTGCGGGGCACCCGAATACTCGCGGCAGCCGCACGTGAGATCGGCGTCGATCGTCTGATCTTGATCTCGACCGACAAGGCCGTGAACCCGGTAAGCGTCATGGGGGCAACGAAAAGAGTCGCGGAGCTGCTCGTGCAAAGTATGAACGGCGGCGGCCCGAGCGTCTTCGCCGCGGTACGGTTCGGCAACGTCCTCGCAAGCAATGGGAGTGTTGTTCCTCACTTCTTGGAGCAAATAAAGACCGGAGGCCCGGTGACCGTCACGCATCCCGAGATGCGACGCTTCTTCATGCTGATCACGGAGGCGGTTCATCTGGTGCTGCAGGCGGCCCCGCTCGCCAAGGGCGGAGACATCTTCGTTCTGGATGTCGGCGAGCAAGTGAGGATCCTGGATCTTGCACGAAACCTGATCCGCCTCTCCGGGTTCGTGCCGGATGCCGAAATTCCGATCACGATCATCGGGCCTCGACCTGGTGAGCGGCTATGCGAAGAGCTCATCGGCGCAGACGAGATCGCCGAACCCGTGCCGGCCGAGCGAATTCTCAGAGTGATTCCCAGTTCGCCGCCGAACCCCGAATGGCTCGAGCGCGAAGTTGCCGAGCTCGAACACTTGGCGGCGGGAGATGACGTGAAGGCGGTGATCGATCAGCTCCGTCGGCTTGTCCCAACGTATCGACCAACGGAGCGAGCAAATGATTGACGCCCCGTCCGCCACACATCCCCGGACAGAGTCTGATGACGCGGTGCCCGTCGTTAATATCATGATCGTGCTGTGGCGTCGGCGCTGGACGATTGCCGCAATCGGCCTCGCGGCGGTCGTCGGCGCGGGAATTTGGGTCGCTACGACGCCCAGGACCTACGAGTCCACCGCGACCATCGTGGCGCCGCGGGAGCCTACCGGGAGTGGCGTGCTGGGGAGCCTGGTCGTGGCGTCTGGACTTCTCCAGCAGATGCCGGCGGTCTCGGTACCGTCCCTGACATCGAACCGTGACTTGCTGGTGAGTGTCCTCAAGAGCCGCACCATGGCGCAGCTGGTTCTCGAGCAGTTCGGCCTCCAGGCGCGGTATCGTGAGCGCTATCAGGAGGACGCGGTGAAGACGTTGCAGCGTAAAACCACGATATCGGTGAACCGCGAAGGGGTCATTGCGGTGAAGACCGAAGACACCGATCCAAGGATCGCCGCGGCGATGGCCAACTTCTACGTCGAGAAGCTCGAACGCCTTCTGGCCCAGTACAACCTGGGTGAGGCGAGCCGCGAACGGACGTTTCTCACCGAGCAGCTTGCGCGCGCCCGGGCGCAACTGGACAGCTCGGAGGAGGCCCTTCGTCGTTTCCAGGAACAGAATCGTGCCATAGTCCTGCAGGAACAAACGCGCGGCGCGATCGAGGTCGCCGCACGCCTGCGTGGAGAGATCATGGCCGCTGAAGTTCAGGCGCAGGTGATGCGTAACTTCGCCACTGAAGCGAATCCAGAGGTCATCGCGCTGCGGAGACGGATCGACGAGATGAACCGCCAACTCACCCAGCTGCAGTACGGTGAAACGCGGGCGGCGGCGAAGCAGGATCGACGGGACTTCACGGTCCCGGTCGCACGCGTACCAGAGGTGGGGCTGGAGCTGGTCCGACTGACGCGCGAGGTGAAGGTCCAGGAAACGCTCGTCACACTTCTGACGCAGCAGGTCGAGCAGATACGAATTGTCGAAGCGAAGGACCTCCCGGCGGCTCAGGTTCTCGATCGAGCAGTTCCGGCCGAGCGCCCCGCTCGCCCTAGACTCGCCATCAGTCTTGGGGTCGCAGCGATCAGTGGTCTGTTCGCCGGTGCGATGTGCGCGCTGGTCATGGAGTACTTGCGGTTTGTTGCCCCGAGGACGCGGGAACGCTCGCTGTAACGGTTCGAGCGTAAAGGCTGCGCCCTGACGATCCTCGACCACTCCGTGCGATGAACCTACAAGCCGGATCCGAAATGGTCTTCGCGCTTGGCCGACGCTACCCGCGGCTTCCGGTCGCGTTCATGCGTGCGCTGCCCTTGCCGCTCCTGTACGCCTTGCGCCGCCCCGGCCTTCGCGAGACGTTTCGGGTGGCCGCCCGTACGCCGTGGTACCGCGACGCCTTCGCGGCCGCGCGCGTCGACGTCGGCAGGGCGCGCCGACCGGAAGACCTCGGCGGCTTCTTTCTGACGCCGGAGATCGTGAAGACGCGGCCGGAAGCGCTCCTGACCAGGCCCCCCGACCTCGCGGTCGAGAGCTCGGGCACCTCGGGGCACGTGACGCGTATCTACTTGAGCCGGCGCGAGCTCGAGTACAACGCACGCCAAGGCGGCCTCATGCTGGGCCTCTACGGCCTCGGGCGAGGGGACCGACTGCTCTCCACCCTCGGGCTCGACTGGGGCCTCGGTTCCCTGCTCATCGAGCGTCTGGTGCGTTACACCCCGGTCTTTTCGATGGTCGTGGGGCGCGTGGACCCACGCGAAGCCTACCTGCGACTCGGCGATTACCGATTCAACGTCATCGTGAGCGATCCCTTCTGGCTTGCCCGGTTGACCGAGATCGCTCGCGAGCGCGGGCGGCCGGGCCCGATGAAGGTCCTCATCGGCGGTGGCGAGGGCATCACGCCGCGCACGCGGGCGGAGCTCGAGTCGTTCTGGGGTGGGCTGGTCTGCATGACGTACGCCTCGACGGAGGCAGCAACCATCCTCGGCTTCGAGTGCGCGCACCGAATGGGCTACCACGTGAACGAGTTCGACTTCTGTGTCGAGATCGCTGACGCGGACTCGGACGGGTACGGGGAGATCGTGTTGACCACGGTCAGCCGCCGGGTGATGCCCCTCATCCGCTACCGGACGGGCGACGTGGCACGATGGGTTCCGGAGCCCTGCGCCTGCGGCCTTCCGTTCCGCCGGCTCTCGCCCCTGAGGGGCAGGCTCGACGAGCAGGTGTCGTGCGCGTGGGGCAATCTACATGCTGACTTCTTCGAGCCTTTGCTCGCCAAGGTCCCTGGCCTCTCGAACGACTGGCAGGTAGCGCTGTACGAACGCCATCTCAAGACCGTCGTGCAGATTCGCCTCGAGCTCCGCGGTGACGCCGCGGCCCGGGAGAGGGCCATCCAGGCTTTCCTCGTCACCCTTCAGCGAGCGCGCCCCGACGCCTGGCTTGCTTATTGCCAGCGTCTGATCGATCTGGAAGTGGTGTTCGTGGAGCCGGGCACCTTGCGCGCGGGTCGAAAGCTTCTGCGGCTCGTCGACGAGAGGCTGACCGGACCCCCGGCATGGGTCGCCGGCGCAACCCATGGGGTCCCGCCCGGGCCATGAGCGTTCGCCGACCTCCCGCGGTGGGGCAATACGGATTGCTCGATATAAAGGGCAGTTCGCGTAGAATCAGCCTCCTCGGGAGGGACAGGGACATGCGGTCGAGGAAGTTCCTGGCCACGATCACGCTCGTCGCCCTGCTCGGGTCCGACCTCGTCCTCGCGGTCTCTCCGGCGGTTGGGCAGACGCCGAGCCAGGGAAACGGCTACCCGATGGCGCCGACTCCTCCACTCGGGGGAGTTGACGGAGGCTATGGTCGGGCCCTCCCCAGTCCGGGTACGCCCGGTCCCTCTATGGGTGTACCCCAGCAGCCGCAGTTGCCGATTCCGCCCCAGTCTTCGCCGCAAATAGTCCAACGTCCGGCGGGACCGGTGGGACCGAATGTTTGCCAGCCAGGGACCGGGACACGTGCCTACCAGACTGTCTCGATTCCTCGCTCGCGGCCCGCCGAGCCTCCTGCCTTCCAGGGAACCACGGTCACGCAGGTCACGGTCTCCCAGGGTGCGCCGATGCAAACCGGCCAGCCGACGAGCGCCGAGGTGAGAACACCAAGCCCCGGACCGATTTCAACGGTGCCCGACGTCGTCGACGAGCTCTCGCGGATCGAATCCGGCTTCAACCTGGATCCCGTCCGGGTCGACCAAACGGGAAGCACCAAGTCGACCAGTCAGGCCTACCTCGGCCCGTTCGGCGCCCCGCTGCGCCAGTACGGCTATTCGATGTTCGCCGCGAACGTGTCGACGTTCGCGCCGGTCGACGACATCCCCGTCGGACCCGACTACGTGCTCGGCCCCGGCGACGATCTCACGATCAACGTCTGGGGCGCGGTCGACAGCACGATGATCCGCACGGTAGATCGCAACGGACGCATCGTGCTCCCAAAGGTCGGTGATCTCCGAATCTGGGGGCTCACGTTCTCCCAGGCCGACCGCCTGATCCGCGACGAGCTGTCCCGCTACTTCCGCGGCTTTCAGACCAGCGTGACCATGGGCCGGCTGCGCACCGTGAGCGTCCACGTCGTGGGTGAGATCTGTCAGCCCGGCGTCTACACGCTGAGCTCGCTGGCCACCGTGACCAACGCGCTCTACAGCGCGGGCGGGCCGACCAAGCTGGGCTCGCTCCGCGAGGTCCGACTGCTGCGTAGCAACGTCCAGGTCGCGCGCGTCGATCTCTACGACTTCCTGCAGCGGGGCGACCGGACGCGCGACTACCGGCTCGAGTCCGGGGACACGATCTTCGTGCCGACCATCGGCGACGTGGTAGCGGTGGCCGGCGAGGTGAAGCGGCCGGCGATCTACGAGATCCAGACCGGCACGCGGCTCGCTGACGTGGTCTCCCTGGCTGGCGGCATTACACCCACGAGCTACATCAAGCGCGTGCAGATCGTCCGCGCGCTCCCGAACGCCGAGCGCGCCACGCTCGACGTCGATCTGACCGGCCACTACCTGAAGGGCGACGAGGCGAGCAACCCCCTCATCAACGCGGGCGACCTCGTGCTGATCCATCCAGCCGATCCGCGCGTGTACAACATCGTCAAGCTAGCGGGCGCGGTCCGGTACCCGGGTGCGTACGAGCTCAAGCCGATGATGCGGATCGCCCAGCTCCTGGCTGCCGACCAGCTCCTGCCCGAGGCCTACGCCGAGCGCGTCGAGGTGGCGCGCCGCAGGCCGGACCTCACGATGGAGGTTCTTTCCGTCGATCTCAAGAAGGCGTGGAGCGGCGACCCGAGCCAGAACCTGCTCCTCAAGCCGCTCGACGAAGTCACGGTGCGCACCGAGCTCAAGGCGGCCCGGACGATCGCGCTGAGCGGTCAGGTGACCCGGCCCGGCGTTTATACGATCGCGGACGGCGAAAAGCTCTCGTCGGTGCTCGAGCGCGCGGGTGGGTTTACCGACCGCGCCTTCCTTAATGGCTCGTCGTTCACGCGCGCGTCGCTCCGGAAGATCGAACAGGAGCAGCTCGACGCCTTCCTGAAGACGCAGGAGCAGCGCATGCTGGCCGCGGCTTCGACGGTGGTCATCGGTGCCGAGAAGGAAGAGGCCGCCGCCAACCAGCAAGCATTGCAGGCGCGCCGTGAGGCCCTGCGTCTGCTGGCGTCAAAGGTGGTCGTGGGCCGCATGGTCGTGCACCTCGACCAGCCCGACCGACTCAAGGGTACTCCGAACGACGTGGTCTTGATGGACGGCGACACGCTGAGTGTGCCCGAGCCACCCGATTCGGTGCTGGTGATCGGCGCGGTCCGAAACTCGACCTCGGTCCAGTGGAAACAGGGAGCCGGCGTTGACTACTACCTCAATCGCGTCGGCGGGTACTCCAAAGAGGCTGACAAGGGCGAGGCCCACATCGTGAAGGCCGACGGCTCGGCGATCGCCAGCTTCACGAATATCCGCACGATCGACCCAGGCGACACCGTGATCGTGCCGCCCAAGGCAGAAGAAAAGATCCGCGCCTTGCCGACGATCCGCGACGTCGCCCAGACTATCGGCGCGGTGCTGCTCGGCATCGCGGCGCTGTCCGTGCTGTTCTAGCATCGCGGCTCGGCTCGAGCCGCCGATCGCCCGCTTCATGCGCTACCATTTCGTCGACGAGATCGTGTCGCTCGCCCTCGACGGCGCTCCGCGAATCGAAGTTGCCAAGCGCTTCGATCCTGGCGACGATGTGTTTGGCGGGCCCCAAGGGCCAGAGCGAGTTCCCGACTCGATGCTGCTCGAGCTGATGGCGATGACCGGAGGGCAGCTGATCTTCCGCCACCTCGGCGGCGCACGGATGCCGATGCTCCTGAAAGTACCCGAATGCTGCTTCGACGGCACCGCGTCCGCGGGCGACCGGCTGAGCGCCGTGGCGACCTTGCGCGGGCTCATACCGGTCGCCGACGGTACGAGCGTCGGGGAGACCGACGCCGAGGTGTACGTCGAGTGCGCGGAGGTGTACCTCGAGCGCGCCCCGATCGCGCGCGCCCGGCTCATGTTCGTCTGCGTCGAGCCGCCGGGCGTCGACCCGACGCCGGAGCCGAGCGCATGACCGGGCGCGGCGTCGTCCTGACCGGACGCGGAGTGGTCTCGCCGCTCGGCGTCGGGATCGATCCGCACTGGGAGGCGCTCTGCGCCGGGCGCTCCGCGGTGGGCCCACGCGATCGGCTCGCCGCGCTCGGTCTGCCGGCAACGCGGGGCGCCGAGGTGACACAAGGGTCCATCCAGCCCCATCTCGCGCGCCTGCCGCGCAAGCAGCAGAAGCTCTGGAACCGGGCGACACTGCTTGCCATGCTCGCGGGTGCCTTCGCGATGGAAGACGCCGGGCTCGCGCCGGGCGCCGGCGATCCCCAGCGCTTCGGCGTGCTCCTCGGCGTGAACGTGCCCGCCTGGAATCTCGACGCGATGCTCGACTATCTCGCCGCCTCGGAGTCGCGCGAGACGCCGGGCACGCTCGACGTCGCGCGCGCCAGCGCTTTCTGCATGCGCTCGATCAACCCGCTCGATTACTCCCTCAAGACCCTGCCCAATCTGACCGCCGGCCACCTGGCTATCGCGAACGACGCGCAGGGATTCTGCCGCGCTCTCACCGAGGGCCACGTCGGCGGCGCGCGCGCGGTGGGCGACGCCGCGCGGCTCATCGACGAGGGCGATCTCGACGTCGCCCTCTGCGGTGGCGCCGACGATCAGCTCGAGGAGCTGTTCGTCGCCACGCACTGGGCGGGCGGCGTGATCGCCGCCGACGACGGACGGCCCGGCCTCGTCCCCGGCGAGGGCAGCGGGCTCCTCGTCCTCGAAGACGCCGAGCAC
>JACXTT010002822.1_pt1 | contig 27243 bp, 23 predicted proteins | sample 9270951 | NCBI WGS metagenome assembly JACXTT01 (sample SAMN15532306, study PRJNA645909) | rock metagenome | isolation source: weathered quartz diorite | place: Puerto Rico | collected 2017-06-21 | reverse complement strand
CGGTGATGCTGGTGGTGGTGACCACGGTGTCCAGCCTCGTGCACCTCTACAGCTGGGGTTACATGGCCGAGGACCCGGGCCGCCCGCGGTTCTTCGCCTACCTGTCGCTGTTCACCTTCGCCATGCTGAGCCTGATCAGCGCGGCCGACTTCATGCAGCTGTTCTTCGGCTGGGAAGGCGTCGGCCTGGCCAGCTACCTGCTGATCGGCTTCTGGCACCACAAGGCCACTGCCAACGCCGCCGCCATCAAGGCCTTCGTGGTCAACCGGGTCGGCGACTTCGGCTTCGCGCTCGGCATCATGACGGTGTTCTGGTCGCTGGGCTCGATCCAGTTCAACCACATCTTCCCGCTGGTCCCGGCTCACGCCAACGACGCCTGGGTCTTCGCCGGCCAGAGCTGGCGGCTGATGGACCTGGCCTGCGTGCTGCTGTTCGTCGGCGCCATGGGCAAGTCGGCCCAGTTCTTCCTGCACACCTGGCTGCCGGACGCCATGGAAGGCCCGACTCCCGTCTCGGCCCTGATCCATGCGGCCACCATGGTCACCGCCGGCGTCTACATGGTCTGCCTGCTCTCGCCGATGTTCGAATACGCCCCGTTCGCCAAGCACGTGGTGACCATCATCGGCGCGGTCACGGCGCTCTTCGCCGCCACCGTCGGCATGATGCAGAACGACATCAAGCGGGTGATCGCCTACTCCACCTGTTCGCAGCTCGGCTACATGTTCATGGCCGCCGGCGTCGGCGCCTACCAGGCCGGCATGTTCCACCTGTTCACCCACGCCTTCTTCAAGGCGCTGCTGTTCCTGGGCGCGGGCTCGGTGATCACCGCCATGGTCCACGAGCAGGACATGCGCCGCTACGGGGGCCTCGCGAAGTATCTGCCCATCACCTGCGCGGTGATGGTCATCGGCACCATCGCCATCACCGGCCTGGGCATCCCCTTCGCCGAGCTGGGCTTCGCCGGCTTCTACTCCAAGGACTCGATCATCCACGCGGCCTGGGAAGCGGGCAGCGCCGGCCATGATCCCATCGGCTACTTCGCCTGGATCACCGGCATCTTCGTGGCGGGCCTGACCGCCTACTACTCCTGGCGCCTGGCCTTCTTCACCTTCAACGGCCATGCCCGCTGGACCTCCGAGGACCTCGAGCACCACTGGCACAACCGCGACCACGACCACGGTCACGACGACCATGCCCACGCCGACGAGAGCCACTCCGAGCCCGACCACGGGGAGCACGTCCACCTGCCGCACGAGACGCCCTGGACCATGCGCCTGCCGCTGCTGGTGCTGGCGCTGGGCGCCATCGCCTCCGGCTACGTCTTCGTCGAGAAGTTCGTCGGCCCCGAGCGCAACGCCTTCTGGAAGGGCGCGATCTTCACCGCCGCCAGCAACCACGTCCTGGCCGAAGGCGCGACGCCCGTGCTGGTGACCTTGGCGCCGCTGATCGTCTCCATCGGCGGCCTGCTGATCGCGGCCTATGTCTACCTGGCCCGCGAAGGCCTGGGCGCGCGGCTCGCCGCCCAGCAGGGGCCGGTCTATCTGTTCTTCTACAACAAGTGGTTCTTCGACGAGCTGTACCAGGCGACCTTCGTGCGCGCCGCCAAGTGGCTGGGCGACCTGTTCTGGAAGGGCGGCGACCAGAAGATCATCGACGGCCTGGGCCCCGACGGCGTGTCCGCCGTCAGCTACTCCTTAGGAAAAGGCGCCGGGCGGCTGCAGACCGGCTACGTCTACCACTACGCCTTCGTCATGCTGCTGGGCGTGGCCGGCATCCTCTCCTACGCCCTCTGGGCCTGGAACGCGTAGGGGCAGGGCATGGGCATTCTCTCCCTCATCACCTACGCGCCGCTGCTGGGCGTCCTTGGCATCCTGGCCCTGCGCTTCGCGGGCAAGCCGGGCGACCCGAAGACCGTCGAGGCGTCGAAGTGGATCGCGCTGGTCACCACGCTCGCGACCCTGGCGCTCTCCGTCCTGCTGGTCGTCCAGTTCAACCCGGCCGACAGCGGCTTCCAGTTCGTGGAGGAGGCCCCCTGGTTCGGCGGCTTCAGCTACCGCCTGGGCGTCGACGGCATCAGCGTGCTGTTCGTCCTGCTGACCGCCTTCCTCATGCCGCTCTGCATCGCGGCCTCCTGGAAGTCGATCGAGAAGCGCGTCCTCGAATACATGATCGCCTTCCTGATCCTGGAGACCCTGGTGATCGGCGTGTTCTGCGCGCTGGATATCGTGCTCTTCTACATCTTCTTCGAGTTCGGCCTGGTGCCGATGTTCCTGATCATCGGCATCTGGGGCGGGCAGCGCCGGGTCTACGCGGCCTTCAAGTTCTTCCTCTACACCCTGCTGGGTTCGGTCCTGATGCTGGCGGCGATCCTCGCCATGATCGGCATCAGCCACACCTCCTCGATCCCCGAGCTGATGGTCTACCACTTCAGCCCGGCCGTTCAGACCTGGCTCTGGCTCGCCTTCTTCGCCTCCTTCGCGGTGAAGATGCCCATGTGGCCGGTGCACACCTGGCTGCCCGACGCCCACGTGGAGGCGCCCACGGCGGGCTCGGTGATCCTGGCCGGCATCCTGCTGAAGCTCGGCGGCTACGGCTTCATGCGCTTCAGCCTGCCGATGTTCCCGGCCGCCTCGCACCTGTTCGCCCCGCTGGTCTTCGCGCTGAGCGTGATCGCCGTGGTCTACACCTCGCTGGTCGCGTTCCGGCAGGTCGATATCAAGAAGCTGATCGCCTACTCCTCGGTGGCCCACATGGGCTTCGTGACCATGGGCATCTTCTCCGGCACCGCCACGGGCGAGCAGGGCGCGCTGTTCCAGATGCTCAGCCACGGGCTGATCTCCGGCGCGCTCTTCCTCTGCGTCGGCGTCGTCTACGACCGCATGCACACCCGCGAGATCGCCTTCTACGGCGGGCTGGTGAACCGCATGCCCTGGTACGCAGCCGTGTTCATGCTCTTCACCATGGGCAACGTCGGCCTGCCGGGCACGTCCGGCTTCGTGGGCGAGATCCTGACCATGACCGGGACGTACGGCGTCTCCACCTGGACGGTGATCATCGCCGCCACCGGCGTGATCCTGTCGGCGGTCTATGCGCTCAACCTCTATCGGGCCGTGATCTTCGGTACGATCACCAACGAGAAGCTCGCCGGCATCACCGACCTCGACTGGCGCGAGGTGGTGATCTTCGCGCCGCTGATCGCCGGCACCCTGGCGCTCGGCGTCTATCCGGGTTCCGTGTTCAACCTCACCCAGGCTTCCGTCGACCATCTGGTCCAGGCCTACCAAGCGGCCATCGGGAGCTGACGCCGGCATGACCTTCTCCGCCGACCTCGGCCTGGCCTATCCGGAGCTGATCCTGGCGATCGGCGCGATGGCGCTCCTGGTCCTGGGCGCGTTCGCGCCGAAGTCCGGCCGGCTGGTCGGCTGGGGCGCGGTGCTGGTCCTGGCCGCCGCCGCCGTCCAGGCCGCCACCGGCCCGTTCGGCCGCGCCTTCTCCGGCGGGATGATCGCCGACGCCGCCTCGGCCTTCGCCCAGGTGGCCATCTTCGCCTCCAGCGCCGTCTGCATCCCGCTGGGCCAGCGCTGGTTCGAACGCCGCGGCGTGCACAACTTCGAATACCCGGTGCTCATCCTGCTGGCCGCGCTCGGCATGGGGATGATGGTCTCCGCCGGCGACCTGATCTCGCTCTACATCGGCGTCGAGCTGCACTCGCTGGCCCTCTACGTCCTGGCCGCCATGCGCCGCGACGACGCCAAGGCCTCGGAAGCCGGCCTCAAGTACTTCGTGCTGGGCGCGCTCTCCTCGGGCCTGCTGCTCTATGGCGCGAGCCTGGTCTACGGCTTCGCCGGCTCCACCGTGTTCACCGACATCGCCGTGGCGGTGAAGGGCGGGGCCCACACCGGCGTCCTGTTCGGCCTGGTGTTCCTGATCTGCGGCCTGGGCTTCAAGGTCTCCGCCGCCCCGTTCCACATGTGGACGCCCGACGTCTACGAAGGCGCCCCGACCCCGGTCGTGGCCTTCTTCGCCGCCGCGCCCAAGCTCGCCGCCATGGTGCTGTTCGCCCGCCTGCTCTCCGAAGCCTTCGGCGGGGCCATCGCCCAATGGCAACAGGTGCTGGTGGCGCTGGGCCTGATCTCCGTCGCCGTCGGCGCCTTCGCCGGCCTGGCGCAGAAGAACCTCAAGCGCCTGTGGGCCTACTCCTCCATCGCCAACGTCGGCTACGCGATCATTGGACTCTCGGCCGGCAACGCCGACGGCGTGCGCTCCATGCTGCTGTTCATGATCCTCTATATGGTCGACGTGACCGGCTTCTTCGCCTGCCTGGCCGCCCTGTCGCGCAAGGGCAAGTCCATGGAGACGCTGGAAGACATGGCCGGCCTGTTCAAGGAACAGCCGGGCATCGCCCTGGCCATGACCGCCTTCTCGCTCTCGGCGCTGGGCCTGCCGCCGTTCTCCGGCTTCTGGGCCAAGGTCTTCGTGTTCCGCGCCGCCATGGGCGCCGGCATCCTGGATGAGACCGCCGCCGTGCTCGGCCTGCTGGGCTCCGTCGTGGCCGCCTTCTACTACCTGCGCCTGATCAAGGTGATGTGGTTCGACGACGCTGTCGGCGCCACCGACAAGCCGCCGGCGGAGGCCCGCCTGATCGCCATCGGCCTGGCCCTGTTCTGCTTCCCCGCCGTCTGGCTGGCGCTGATCTGGCTCTACCCGGCCGCCGGCCGCGCGGCCCACGCCTTCGGGCTCGCCTAGCCACGGTGGCGGACCACCCGCCCATCGAGGCCTACGAAGAGATCGACTCGACCAACGCCGAGGCGCGCCGCCGCGCCGAAGCCGGGGAGGGCGGTCCCGTCTGGATCACCGCGGGCCGCCAGACCGCCGGGCGCGGGCGCCGCGGCCGCAATTGGTCCACCGAGACCGGCAACCTCGCCGCCACCCTGCTGACCACCACCGACGTTCCAGCCGCCGAGGCCGCCCAGCTCTCCTTCGTGGCCGCGCTCGCCGCCTGCGACCTGGCCGACACCTGCTTAGGGTCCGGCGCCGCGCGCCTGAAATGGCCCAACGACGTGCTGGTGTTCGGCCGCAAGTCCGTGGGCATCCTCGTGGAGTCCGGCGCCCGCCCCGATGGCCGCCTGTGGCTCGCCGTCGGCATCGGCGTGAACCTGGCCCACGCGCCCACCGACACCGAGCGTCCGGCCACATCCTTCGCCGAGCACATGGCCGGCCCGCCGCCCAAGCCCGCCGACGCCATCGAAGTGCTGGCCGACCGCTTCGAGGTCTGGCGCAAGCTCTGGTCCACCCAGGGCTTCGCCCCGATCGCCAAGGCCTGGACCACCCGCGCGCTGGGCCTCGGCGAACGCTGCGAGGCGCGCCTGCCCAACCGCACCCTCTCCGGCGTCGCCGAGGGCATGGATCTGGACGGAGCGCTGCGGCTTCGGCTGGACGACGGCGCCCTGGAGCGCATAACGGCGGGCGACGTCTTTTTCGGGAGCGCGTGACCCATGCTGCTGGCGATCGAGCAGGGCAACACCAACACCCTCTTCGCCGTTCACGACGGCCAGGAGTGGATCGCCCAATGGCGCTCGGCCACCGAGTCCACGCGGACCGCCGACGAATACGCCGTCTGGCTGTCCCAGCTCCTGGGCATGGCCGGCCTGGAGCTCGGCGTCTTCACCGGCTGCATCATCTCCAGCGTGGTGCCGCAGTCGATCTTCAACCTGCGCAACCTGGCCCGCCGCTACCTGCACGTGGAGCCCCTGGTGATCGGCGAGAACGTCGAGCTCGGCATCGAGGTCAGGATCGAGAAGCCGTCGGAGGCCGGCGCCGACCGCCTGGTCAACGCCATCGGCGCGCACATCGTCTATCCCGGCGACCTGATCGTCATCGACAGCGGCACCGCCACCACCTTCGACGTGATCGCCGGGGACGGCGGCATGGAGGGCTGCGCCATCGCCCCCGGCATCAACCTCTCCATGGAGGCCCTGCACCAGGCCGCCGCCAAGCTGCCCCGCGTGGCCATCCAGCGCCCGCGCGGCAACACCGCCATCGGCAAGGACACCGTCGCCTCCATGCAATCGGGGGTCTACTGGGGCTATATCGCCCTCATCGAAGGCCTCTGCGCCCGCATCAAGACCGAGTGGGGCAAGCCCATGACCGTCATCGGAACCGGCGGGGTGGCCTCGCTTTTCCACGGGGCGACCACGGCCATCGACCACTTCGACCCGGATCTGACGATCCGCGGCATGCTCGAGATCTACCGCCGGAACACGGCGAAGGCGTAAATGACCAAAGCTAAAAAAGACGACGAACTCGTCTTCCTGCCGCTCGGCGGGTCGAACGAGATCGGCATGAACTTCAACCTCTACGGCTTCGGGCCGCCGCACGACCGCAAGTGGATCGTGGTCGACCTGGGCGTGACCTTCGGCGACCAGACCACCCCGGGCGTCGAGGTGATCCTGCCCGACCCCGAGTTCATGGTGGAGAACGCCGACCGTCTGCTGGGCATCGTGCTCACCCACGCCCACGAGGATCACATCGGCGCCGTCGCCTGGCTGTGGCCGCGGTTCAAGGCGCCGATCTTCGCCACGCCCTTCACCGCCTTCATCCTGCGCGAAAAGCTGCGCGAAGCCGGCCTGCTGGACGAGGCCGAGATCACCATCGTGCCGCTGAACGGGACCATTGAGCTGGGCCCGTTCTCGCTGGAGCTGATCACGCTCACCCACTCGATCCCCGAGCCCAACGGCCTGGCGATCCGCACGCCGCTGGGCACCGTCCTGCACACCGGCGACTGGAAGATCGACCCCGACCCGCTGCTGGGCGAGGTCACCGATAGCGCCGCCATCGAACGCCTGGGCGACGAGGGCGTTCTGGCTATGGTCTGCGATAGCACCAACGTCTTCGTGGACGGCCACGCCGGGTCCGAGGCCGACGTGCGCGAGGCGCTGATCCCGCTGATCGCCGGCCTGAAGGGCAAGGTCGCCGTGGCCTGCTTCGCCTCCAACGTGGCGCGCATGGACTCGGTCTGCCGCGCCGCCGAGGCCGCTGGGCGCCGCGTCTGCCTGGTGGGCCGCTCGATGATCCGCATGGCCTCGGCCGCCAAGTCTGTGGGCCTGATGGAGGGGCTCAAGCCCTTCCTCGACGACCACGAGGCCAAGTCGTTCCCGCCCAAGGCGATCCTCTACCTCTGCACCGGCAGCCAGGGGGAGCCGCGCGCCGCGCTCAGCCGCATCGCCGACGGCACCCATCCGCATGTCAGCCTGGGCGCCAACGACTCCTGCGTCTTCTCCTCGCGGATCATCCCCGGCAACGAGATCCCGATCCGCAACCTGCAGAACAAGCTCGCCGACCGCGGCGTGCGCCTCTACACCGAGCGCGACCATCCGGGCATCCACGTCTCCGGCCACCCCTGCCGCGACGAACTCGCCGAGATGTACCGCTGGGCTCGGCCGACCATCTCGGTGCCCACCCACGGCGAGCGGCGCCATCTCCTCGAACACGCCGCCTTCGCCCGCGACCTGCAGGTCCCCCAGCAGGTCACGCCCCGCAACGGCGATATGGTCCGCCTGGCCCCCGGCCGCGCCGAGATCATCGACGAGGTCCCCGCCGGCCGCCTCTACGTCGACGGCCGCGTGGTGACGCCGGAGAACGGCGACGCCCTGCGCGAACGCCGCCACGCCGCCTTCAACGGCATGATCGCCGTCTCCGTGGCCCTCGACGGCCGCAACAAGATCGTCTCCGGCCCGCAGGTCCGCGCGCTCGGCCTGGCCGCCGACGACGCCGAGGCCATGGACGACATGCTGGATGACCTGGCCGACGAGGCCGAACGCGCGCTGGACCGCCTGAAAGGCCAGGACCGCGACGACGACGAAACCGTCGAAGCCGCCCTGTCCCGCGCCGTCAAAAAAGCCAGCCAACGGCTGTGGGGGCGGAGACCCGTGGTCGAAACCACGGTGCTCAGGATCTAACCTCCACCGCTCATCCCGGCGAATGCCGGGACCCAGATCATATGGCTCTGAGCTGGCCGGTTGAGCTCAAGGTGGACTGAGAACATAATGGCAACATGTTCTTCACCTACATCATGGCCAGCCAGCGGAACGGCACGATCTACGTGGGCTCTACCGACGCTCTGGTGAACCGTGCAGTCGAGCATCGCGAGAAAACGCGGCCTGGGTTCACGGCCAAGTACGGCGTGTCCCGCCTCGTCTGGTTCGAGCCGCACGGAAGCCGAGAGAGCGCCTTTCGCCGCGAACGGCGGATCAAGGAGTGGCGCAGGTCCTGGAAGATCATGCTGATCGAGGAGAGCAATCCGACCTGGCGGGATTTGTTCGAAGACCTCAACGGCCCGGAGCTCGATCTCAAGAGTTGGTTCTCGAACATCGACGGCGAGGCAGGCTCGATCAGCGCCCAGGAAGCACCGGATTGCTGAGCTTTGCGATCTGGGTCCCGGCATTCGCCGGGATGAGCGGTTTAGGTGGATACCAACCCCAACCCATCGATCGCCGCCATCTGGTCCGGCGCCAGCGGGCTCGCCGCCTCGGCGGCCAGGCATTGGGCGAGTTCCGCGCGGTTCTTCACGCCCAGGACCACGGTGTCGATGTTGGGCATGCTGAGCGCGTAGCGGTGCGCCACCACCGCGGGGTCCTCGCCCCGCTGCGCACACAGCGCCCGGAACGAGGCGGCGCGGTCGTAGTCCTTCCGGTCCGGATAGTTGGGCGACATCTCCCGGTCGATGGCGGCGGTCAGCGCCCCGGCCTGCACCGCGCGGATGCCCATGACGCCCACCCCGCGGCTCCTGGCCTTGGCGGCGATCTCGCGCGGCCGCTCGGACCCGGCGTAGCGGCGCAACGCGCCGGCGCTGTCCATCAGGTTGGCGATGGCCTGCATAGCGTCAGGCTTCGGATCGTGGCCCAGCGCCGACAGCACCGCCGCCGGCTCGCCGATGCCGGTGATCCCCCAGGCGCCGATCCGACCCTGGGCCTTCAGCGCCTCGAACGCCGGGACCACCTCGTTCACATAGGTCGACCAGGTCGTGGAGAACCGGTCGCGGCTGTCGTTGCCGTGCGAATAGGCGAAGCCGTCGGCGTGGATGTTGGAGTGCAGGAAGAACAGGTCGACCCGCTTCAGCCGCATGGCCTGCAGGCTGGCCTCCAGCGAGGCGGTCAGGATGTCCTCCGCCTCACCGGGGCCCGGCGTGCCGAGCTGGCACTTGGTGGTCACCTTGACGCCGGCGGGAAGCCTCCCCTCGAACGCCTCGCCGATGAACTGCTCGCAGTTGCGGTACATGGGCGCGGCGTCCAGCACCGTGATCCCGCCGTCCAGCGCCGCCTTGAGCGTCGCCACCGCCTCCTCGTGGGTGTTCTCGCCCCAGATCTGGCCGATGCCGCCGCCGCCCAGCGTCAGCCGGCTGACCTCGCCCAGCGGGCCCAGGGTTGCGGTCTTCATGGTGCGCGTCCTCCCTCGTGTTGATCCCAGGCTAGCACGGCTCCGCTATCCCTTGCGTCCCGCCCGCACAGGCACGAACCTGTCACAGAACCGTCCTACAGCGACGGGATCAGGCAACGGGCGGGGCAGGGCATGTATCGGTTCTTTGCGGCGGGCCTCGCGCTCTCTCTGTTCGCCTCTGTCGCCCACGCCCAACCGGCCGCGCCCCGCGAGATCGGGCCGGCCACCTTCGAACGCCCCCACGCCATCCAGGGCGGCTTCGACCTGCCCAACGGCTGGCGGATCACCCCGGTGGGCGAGAAGCTGGCCGACACCGGCGACCTCGTCATGAGCGCCACCGCCGCGCCGGACGGCAAGGCGCTGATCGCGGTCAACGCCGGCTACCTGCCGCATGGCCTGACGGTGATCAGCACCGCCACCGGCAAGGTGGTCCAGAAGATCGCGCTGAAGTCCGCCTGGGTGGGCCTGTCCTGGTCGCCGGACCACGGCACGCTCTACGTCGCCGGCGGCAACGCGGCGGGCGTCAAGCGGATCGCGCCGACCCCCGCGCCGATCTACGCCTTCGCCTACAAGAACGGCCGCCTGAGCGACAAGCCGACCACGCTGTTCAACGAGACCATCGCCGCCAACAAGACCTGGTTCTCCGGCGTCGCCCGCCACCCGACCCGCCCGGTCCTCTACGCCGCGAACCAGGGGGTCGATTCCTCGGCCACCAACGTGGTGGTGTTCGACACCAACACCGGCAAGGTGATCACCCGCATCCCGGTGGAGATCAGCCCCTATCAGCTCGCCCTGACGAAGGACGGCGCGCGCCTCTTCGTCTCCAACTGGTCCAGCAAGTCGGTCAGCGTCATCGACACGGCCACCAACAAGGTGATGGCGACCATCGGCGTCGGGGCCAACCCCAACGACATGGTGATCAGCCCGGACGGCCGCCTGTTCGTGGCCTGCTCCAACGACAACACCGTCCATGTGATCGACACCCGCACGCTGCGGGTGATCGAGCGCCTCTCGACCACGCTTTCGCCGCTGGCGCCGGAGGGCTCGACGCCCAACGCGCTGGCCATCGATCCGGTGAAGAAGCTGCTGTTCGTCGCCAACGCCGACAACAACGCTGTCGCCGTCATGGACATCGCCAGCCGCGCGCACACCGCGGTGGCCGGCTTCATCCCCACCGGCTGGTATCCCTCGGCGCTGGCGGTCACCGGCGGCAAGCTCTACGTGGGCGCCACCAAGGGCGAGCAGGCCTATCCCGACCTGCACGGGCCGGAGAGCCCGCTGCTGAGCGACGGCACGCCCGAGGCGACCATCAAGACCCTGCAGACCGGCAGCGTCTCGCGCATCGCGCTGGCGGACCTCAAGCGCCGCCTGCCGAGCTGGACGCATCAGGTCGCCGCCAACTCGCCCTACAACGACGGCCTCCTGCAGCAGGCCCGCGCGCCCAAGGCGCCCAGCGTCATCCCCAGCCGCGTCGGCGCCGGCTCGCCCATCGAGCACGTGATCTACATCATCAAGGAAAACCGGACCTACGATCAGGTTCTTGGCGACCTGGGCAAGGGCGACGGCGACCCGCGCCTGGCGATCTTCGGCCGCAAAGTCACGCCCAACCACCACGCGCTCGCCGAACAGTTCGTCACCCTCGACAACTTCTACGCCGACGGCGAGGTGAGCGAGGACGGCCACGCCTGGTCCAACGGCGCCTACGCCACCGACTTCAATGAGAAATGGTGGCCGGCCACCTACGCCGGGCACTCCGAGTCCGCCCGCACCCCGGCCTACGTCAACAACGCCGGCTACCTCTGGGACCTCGCCCGCCGCAAGGGCCTGACCTACCGCAGCTATGGCGAATACGCCGCGCGCGTCTCCACCGGCGAGGCCATGGGCGCCTCGGCCCGCGCCGACAGCCTCTGGGGTCACGTCTCGCCCAACTACCGGATCAAGACCGACCGCGACACCGAGTACGCCAAGATCTTCCTGGCCGAGTTCGACGCCTACGAGAAAGCCTTCGACGATCCGAACCCGGAGAAGCGTCTGCCCAACTACATCGTCATGGCCCTGCCGGAGGACCACACCCGCGGGACCGAGCCCGGCGCCTTCACGCCGGTCGCCATGGTCGGCTCCAACGACCTGGCCCTGGGCCGCATCGTCGACCGGGTCAGCCACTCGAAATACTGGGCCACGACCGCCATCATCATCGTCGAGGACGACGCCCAGGACGGCCCCGACCACGTGGACGCCCGGCGCACCGTGGCCCTGGTCGCCAGCCCCTACATCAAGCGCGGGACGGTGGACTCCACCCTCTATTCCACCTCCTCGCTGGTGCGCACCATCGAGCTGCTGCTCGGGCTGCCGCCCATGAGCCAGTACGACGCCGCCGCCACCCCGCTCTACGCCGCCTTCGGCACCACGCCCGACCTGAAGCCCTACGACGTCCTGCCGGCCCAGGTGGACCTCAACGCCAAGAACCTGGTCACCGCCTATGGCGCGGCGGCCAGCGCCAGGATGGACTTCTCCGACAACGACCGCGCGCCCATGCACCAGCTCAACGAGATCATCTGGAAGAGCGTCATGGGCCCCAACTCGCCCATGCCGCCGCCCGTCCACCGCTACCGCGCCCTGGTCGACGTCAGCCCGCCGGCCGGCAACTGATTTATCGTTTGACAGAAAGTAATTGATGCGGAACGGTGCGGCGTCTCCTGGGGAGTGCGCCCATGGCCGCCGTCTTCGACATCTCACCGCCACGCCCGGTCCAGTCGCCGAGCCTCAGCAAGATCCGCCGCGCGAGCCGCGCGATCGAGCTGCTGTTCGCCGCCCTGTTCGCAGCCTTCATCGCGCTTGCGGCCTTCAGCCTGTGGGTCCTGTGGTTCTACCAGGGGACCCTGATCACCGTCGGCCCCCGCGGCGGCCTCATCTCCACCAGCGCGCCGCCGGCTGACTTCATCCCGTTCCGCGCTTGGCCCCTGGCCGAGAAGCTCGCCTACACACCCGACGTCCTCTTCCGGGCCGCGCCGACCATCCTCCTCTTCTGGTGCCTGCGCTCGCTGTTCCGAGCCTACGGCCAGGGCCAGGTGTTCACGCCCCGCAACGCAGGCCTCATCAAGGTCATGGGCGTTTGCCTGGTGATCGACGCCGCCGCGCCCTTCCTCTGCCATCTGATCCTCAGCGCCACCGGCTTCGAGATCGACAGGATGTGGGCCCACATGGCCGCGGTGCAGGAGCTGGTGCTGGGCGCCGTGGTCTTCGTGATCGCGCTCGTCATGCAGGCCGGCCACGAGATCGAGCAGGACCGCGAAGGGTTCGTCTGAGTTGTAGGGGAGACTGCGTCATGGCCTCTGTCGTCGATATCGCGCCGTCACGTCCGGCGCTCAGCCCGAGCTTTCGCCAGATTCAGGGCGCCAGTCGTGTGCTGGAATGGGTGTTCACGACGCACTTCGTCGTCTTCCTCATGTTGGCGGTCTGCAGTTCCTGGGTCCTGTTGTTCTATCAGGGCGGGGTTATCACCATCGGCCCGATCACGAACGCCGGCCATCCGCCGCCGGACTTCGTCCTGTTTCGGCCCGATCAGAAGCTGGCCTGCGTCGCCTGCGATATCGGCCGCGCCATCCCGCCGATTTGCATGTTCTGGTGCCTACGCTCGCTCTTCCGGTCCTATGCCCGCGGGCAGGTCTTCACCCCCAGCAACGCCAGCCTGATCAAGGTCCTCGCCATCTGTCTGCTCGTCGATGCGGCGTTGCCGTTCTTCCTGCGCTTGGTGATGGGCGCCGCCGCCGGCGAGACCGACGAGATTTGGGACCACATGGCCATCATCAAGGGGGTCTTCCTGGGGCCCGTTGTCGCGGTGATCGCCCTTGTCATGCAGGCCGGCCACGAGATCGAGCAGGACCGCGAGGGGTTCGTCTGATGGCCATCGTGCTCCGCCTCGACGTGATCATGGCGCGCCGCAAGATGCGCTCCAATGTGCTGGCCCGCGCCATCGGCATCACCGAGGCCAATCTCTCCCTGCTGAAGTCCGGCAAGGTGAAGGGCCTGCGCTTCTCCACCCTGGAAGCCATCTGCCGGGTCCTCGACTGCCAGCCCGGCGACATCCTGGAATTCGTGCCCGACGAAGGCGTGGAGGCCTTCCGACAGGCGAGCTGATCTGACCCCGTAAACCGAAGAAGGAGACGTCCCATGATCGGGCGAACGATGGCGCTTGCCTGCACGCTGACCCTGGCGCTGGCCGGCGCGGCGCGGGCCGAGATGGTCGATGTGGACGGCGGCCAGCTCTACTACCAGACCTGCGCGCCCAAGACGGGAAGCAGTCCGCAGGCCATCGTCCTGATCCACGACGGCGTCGTGAACTCGGCCAGCTTCGACGACATGTGGCCGATCCTCTGCAAGGACTTCCGCGTCGTCCGCTACGACCGCCGCGGCTACGGCAAGTCGCCGGCCGCCAAGGCGCCCTATTCGCCGCAGGAGGACCTAGCCGCGGTCATGGCGGCCGCGAAGATCGACCGCGCCAGCCTGGTGGGCTTCTCGTTCGGCGGCGGCCTGGCGGTCAGCTACACGATCCTGCATCCCGATCAGGTCGAGCGCCTGGTGATCTCCGGCGCGGCGATCAACGGCTTCCAGCCCAGCCCGACCTTCGGCAAGACGATCACGCGCATGATGTTCCCAATGGTCATCGGCGACATGGACGCCGCGGCGGCGAACGCGGCCAAGTCCGGCTGGGTCATGGCCCCCAACCACCCGGCCGCCGTCGCCAAGGCCACCGCGCTGATGAAGGCCAGCCCCCAGGACCTCCGCCACCAGATGCGTGACCCGATCAAGGGCTGGCCGTCCGACCTGCCGAAGATGCCGGCCATGCAGGTCCCGACCCTGATCATGACCGGGGACCACGACATCGCCGACAACCAGGCGGCCAGCGGCGCGGCCCAGGCGCTGATCCCGGGGTCACGGCGCATCGTCATCGACGACGCCGGCCACCTCATGCAGCTCGAGCATCCGGAGGAGATCGCCGGCCTCATCGCCGACTTCGTCCGCAAGGGCCGGTAAGCAGGAGCGCTTGCCGAACCGCGGCGGGACGGCTTTCATGGCGGGCAGGGGAGACCACCAGCTTTGTCCGCTTACCGAGGCGTCCGCATCGCCGACTTCAGCCAGGGCACCGCCGGTCCGATGGCCGCAATGCTGCTGGGCGACTTCGAGGCCGAGGTCGTCAAGGTCGAGCCGCCGGGCGGCGATCGCGACAAGGACCGCCCCGGCTACCTGGCCTTCAACCGCAACAAGCAGGTGCTGACGCTGGACCTCGCGACGGACGCGGGCCTCGCCGCCGCGCGCCAGCTCATCGCCGGCGCCGATGTCGCCGTGTTTGACCACGCGCCGGGTGAGCTCGAACGGCTCGGTCTCGATGGCGCGACCCTCACCGCCGCCCATCCGGCCCTGATCCACGCCTGGATGCCGCCCTATGGGACCGAAGGCCCCTGGAGCACGCTTGCGCCGCACCACAGCCTGCTCACCGGCCTGACCGGCAGCGCCTTCCGGCAGGGCGCCTACGCCGACCAGCCGGTCCACCTGATCCTGCCCGTGCTCTGGTACGCCCAAGGCGTGATGGGCGCGGCCGCCATCGGCGCGGCGCTCTATGAGCGGACCCGCAGCGGCCAGGGCCAGGCGCTGACCGTCTCCGGCCTGCACGGCGCGTCGGAGTCGTCCGGCGGCGCGCGGGCGCTGAATCAGCCGCCGCTGCCGCGCGGCATCCCGCCGGGCGCCAACCCCCGCTACCGCCTCTACCAGTGCGCCGATGGCGAGTGGTTCTTCCTGGGCACCCTGTTCACGAACTTCTACCGCAAGGCGTTCGAGGTCCTGGGCCTGGAGGACGCCTTCGAGGCCCTGGAATCCGACATGCTCGCCGCGCGCGAGTTGCTGGAGGAGATGTTCGCCACCCGCACGCGGGACGAATGGCTGGAAGCCCTGCAAGCCAACGACGTGCCCTGCGCGCCGGTGCGCCGCCGCGAGGCCTGGTTCGCCGGGGAGACCGTGCGCGAAGGCGGCCTGCGCGAGGTCTTCCAGCACCCGACCCTGGGCGAGGTGGCCATGCCCGGGCCGCCGGCGAGGCTTTCGCAGACGCCGGCCTCGATCCGCGGCCTGCCCCAGCCCATCGCCGCGGCGCCCGCCTGGACGCCGCGCGCCCTGGCGGCCAAGCCATCGTCCGGTCCCCCGCTGGCCGGCGTCAAGGTGCTGAACCTCGGCACGGTGATCGCCGGCGCCTACGCGGGCGCGCTGCTCGCCGACTTCGGCGCGGAGGTGCTGAAGATCGAGCCGCCCGAGTGCGATCCCTTCCGCTCCGACGGCCCGGGTTTCCTCAGCTACAACCGCGGCAGCCGCGGGCTCGGCCTCAATCTGCGCAAGCCCGGCGCGCGCGAGCTGTTCTTCGATCTGGCCCGCCAGGCCGATGTCGTGATCGACAATTCGCGCTTCGGCGTGCGCGCGCGCCTGGGGATCGACTATCCGGCGCTGCGCGAGATCAATCCGCGGATCATCTCCTGCTCGGTGAACGCCTATGGCGACCGGGGCGAGCGCGCCATCCTGCCGGGCTTCGATCCCCTGTTGCAGGCCGAGGGCGGCATGCAGGCGGCCCAGGGCGGCGAGGGCGACCCGATCCTCTACACCATCGCCGTCAACGACGTGGCCACCGCCTCGGTCGTGACCATGTCGGTCATCGCCGCGCTCAACGCGCGCGAGCGCACCGGCCAGGGCCAGGAGATCATCACCAGCCTGATGGCCCAGAGCCTGCTCTTCCAGCTGGGCGAGATGGTCACATACGAGGGCCGGGCGCCCAACGACCTGGGCGGCGTGGACTGCCTGGGGACCTCGGCGCTGCACCGCTACTACGCCTGCGCCGACGGCTGGATCGGCCTCGTCGCAGAGACCGACCGCGACGCGCACGCCCTGCGCCTGGCGCTCGGTGTCGACCTGGGTCCCGCGCCCCTGCTGGCGTCCCGCGACGGCGAGGTGGCCCAACGCCTTGAGACCGCGTTCGCCGCCCGCCCGCGTGCCGAGACGCTCGACCTCCTGCGGGGCGCCGGGATCGCCGCCGCGCCCGTGCTGCGCAGCGCCGAGTCGCTGGAGGACCCCTGGCTGGCCCAGAACGGCTTCTATGAGCCTTGGACCCATCCCCGCCTGGGCCCGATGATGACGGTGCGCGGCTACGCCGAGTTCGCGCGCACGCCCGGCGGCCTGCATTTGCCCACGCCGGAGCCCGGCGAGCACACGCGCGACATCCTGCGCGACTACGGCGTCGCCGACGCGCGCGCTCGAACCCTGTTCGAGGCTGGCGCGGTCTTCGAATGGGCCCCGGCCGACGCGGCCGTTCCCGCCGCGTCCTGACCGCGCGCAACAGCCGCCTCGCGCCCGCCGCAAGACCGCGCTAGAACCCGGCCATGATCGGCAAATTGAACCACGTGGGCGTGGCGACGCCCTCCATCGCAGACTCGGTGAAGATGTATCGCGAGATGCTCGGCGCCACCGACTTCTCCGAGACCTTCTCCATGCCCGAGCAGGGCGTCTGGGTCTGTTTCGTCAACCTGCCCAACAGCCAGATCGAGCTGATCGAGCCGATCGACGAGACCTCGCCGATCACCGCCTTCCTGGCCAAGAACCCCAAGGGCGGCCAGCACCACGTCTGTTTCGAGGTCGAGAACATCGAGGCGGCGCGCGACGACATGGCCGCCAAGGGCGCGACCGTGCTCAACGGCGGCGTCCCGCGCATCGGCGCCCACGGCGTGCCGGTGATCTTCGTCCATCCCAAGGACATGGGCGGCGTCCTCGTCGAGCTCATGGAAACCCCCAAGGCCGGAGCGCACTGATGGGCGGCCCCCTGACGATGCTGGCGATCTACATGACCATCTGGTGGACGGTGCTGTTCGCCATCCTGCCGCTGGGCACCCAGACCCGCGCCGAAGCCGGCCTGCCCAACGACGGCAGCGACCCGGGCGCGCCCGTCGACCCCAAGCTCAAGAAGAAGTTCATCACCACCAGCTGGGTCTCGGCCATCATCTTCGCGGTGCTGTGGGTGCTGCTCTACTTCCACATGATCGATCTGCGCGCCCTCCCTTGGCGTAGCTGAGCCCTGGCGCAGCTGAACGCGTTGCCAAGCCCGGCAGGCGAGGGCTATCAGAGCGGTCCGCCTGCTCCGACCTAAAGGACCGCCGTCTTATGCGCCTGTCGCGCTACTTCATGCCCACCCTGCGCGAGGCCCCCGCCGACGCCCAGATCGTCTCCCACCAGCTCATGCTGCGCGCCGGCATGATCCGCCAGGAAGCGGCCGGCATCTACGCCTGGCTGCCGCTGGGCCTTAGGGTCCTGAAGAAGATCGAGCAGGTGGTCCGCGAGGAGATGGACCGCGCCGGCGCCATCGAGGTCCTGCTGCCCACCCTCCAGCTCGCCGACCTGTGGCGTGAGAGCGGCCGCTACGACGACTACGGCGACGAGATGCTGCGCATCAAGGACCGCCACGACCGCGACCTGCTCTACGGGCCCACGGCGGAAGAGGTGATCACCGAGATCTTCCGCGCTTACGTGAAGTCTTACAAAGACTTGCCGAAGAATTTTTACAACATCCAGTGGAAGTTCCGCGACGAACGCCGCCCTCGCTTCGGGGTCATGCGCGGCCGCGAGTTCCTGATGAAGGACGCCTACAGCTTCGACATCGACGAGGCCGCGGCGCGCAAGTCCTACAACCGCATGTTCCTGGCCTATCTGAACATCTATGCGCGGCTGGGCCTGAAGGCGATCCCGGTGAAGGCCGACCCCGGCCCGATCGGCGGCGACCTCTCCCACGAGTTCATCATCCTGGCCGACACCGGCGAGAGCGAGGTCTTCGCCCACGGCGACCTGGTCAACATGGGCGCGCCCGGTCCGGACATCGACTGGGACGGCGACCTTGAGCCCATGGTCACCCAGCGCTCGCGCCTCTACGCCGCCTCGGACGAGATGCATGACGCCGCCCGCTTCGAGGCCGAGGTCCCCGCCGACAAGCGGATGACCGCCCGGGGGATCGAAGTCGGCCATATTTTCTACTTCGGGGAAAAGTACTCCAAGCCCATGAAGGCCCTGGTCACCGGTCCCGACGGCAAGGACGCCCCCATTCACGGCGGCTCCTACGGCGTGGGCGTGTCGCGCCTGGTGGGCGGGATCATCGAGGCCAGCCACGACGAGGCCGGGATCATCTGGCCCGACGCCGTCGCCCCGTTCGGCGCGGCCGTGGTCAACCTGCGGCCCGGCGCCGCCGAGGTCGATGCGGTGGCGGAGCAGGCCTACCAGGCGCTGAGCGGCCTGGGCGTCGATCCGGTCCTCGACGACCGCGACGACCGCCCCGGCGCCAAGTTCGCCAGCCTCGATCTGGTCGGGATCCCCTGGCAACTCATCGTCGGCCCAAAAGGCGTCGCCGAAGGCATGGTCGAGATCAAGCGCCGCGCCACCGGCGACCGCCAGACCCTGCCCCTCGACGAAGCGCTGAAGGCCATCGCCGGGTGAGCGAGGGCGCCGTCGCCACCACGAGAGCGCCGGCGTTCGGCCTCTGGGAGCGGATGCTCGCCCGGCGCTACCTGCTCGCGACACGCAGTGAGACGGGCCTAGCGCTGGTCACCCTGATCTGCCTGTTCGGCGTGACGCTGGCGGTCGCAATCCTGGTCATCGTCATGTCGGTGATGAACGGCTTCCGCGCCGAGCTGCTGAGCAAAATCCTAGGCTTCAACGGTCATGTCTTCGTCCAAGGCGGCGTGCTGGACAATGCCCAGACGCGCGACCTGGCCGTCCAGCGGATCATCAAGGTGCCCGGCGTGACCCAGGCCGCACCGGTCATTGAGGCCCAGGCCATCGCCCTGGGCCCGAGCCAGGCCACGGGCGCCATGGTGCGCGGCCTCTCGCCCCAGGATTTCGCGGCCAATCGCATCGTCTCGGGCAACATCACCCACGGTTCGGCCGCCACCTACGGCCGCGGCGACTACGGCGGCGACGGCGTGGTCGTGGGTGAACGGCTGGCCGACTCGCTGGGCGTGAAAGTTGGCGACACCGTCAGCCTGATCTCGCCCAGCGGCGGCGCCACGGCCTTCGGCGGCACGCCGCTGCAGAAGCCCTACACGGTCATCGCCACATTCACCGCCGGGATGAGCCAATACGACCAGGGCTACATCTTTATGCCGCTCGCCCAAGCCCAGCTATTCTTCGGACGCGAGGGCACGGTTGACGCGATCGAGATCAAGCTCGCCGATCCCGACAAGGCGCCGAAGCTGAAGGCGGACGTCCAGCGCGCGGCCGGCCCCGCCGCGATGGTCTCCGATTGGACCCAGCGCGACACGGCCTACTGGAGCGCGCTCAAGATCGAGCACATCGTGATGGGCCTGATCCTCTCGCTCCTCATCGTGATCGCCGCCCTGAACATCATCTCCGGCCTGGTCATGCTCGTGAAGAACAAGGGCCGCGACATCGCGATCCTGCGCACTATCGGCGCGAACCAAGCCTCGATCCTGCGGGTCTTCTTCATGACGGGTGTGGCTATCGGCGGCGTCGGCACCGCCGCCGGCCTGGTGCTTGGCATCCTTGTGTCGGTCTACATCGACCCGATCCAGACCTTCGTGGAGTGGATCACCGGCGCCAAGGTCTTCAGCGCCGAAGTCTATTTTCTCTCGCGCATCCCCGCGAAGGTGGATTGGCCGGAGGTGGCGCTGATCGCCGGCTTCTCGCTGGTGATGTCGATGATTTGGACCTTGCCGGCGGCCTGGCGGGCCTCACGCCTCGATCCGGTGGAGGCCCTTCGCTATGAGTGAAGCGGTCCTGTCGATCCGCGGGCTGAAGCGGACCTACGTCACCAAGGCGGGCGAACTGCCGGTGCTGAAGGGCGCTGACCTCGACGTCCAGCCGGGCGAGATCGTGGGCCTTGTCGGGCCTTCAGGGTCGGGCAAATCCAGCCTGCTGCACGCCGCCGGCCTGCTCGAACATCCCGATGCCGGCCGCATCTCGATCCTCGGTCAGGATTGCTCCGACCTCGGCGACAGCGAACGCACGCGCGTGCGCCTTGGCGCCATCGGCTTCGTCTACCAGTTCCACCATCTGCTCCCGGAGTTCACCGCCCTCGACAACGTCGCCCTGCCGCTGATGATCGCCGGCGTCGCGCGCAAGGCGGCGCAGGAGCGGGCCTCGGCGCTGCTCGCCGACCTCGGCCTTGCCGAGCGCATCCACCACCAGCCCGCCCAGATGTCCGGCGGCGAACAGCAGCGCGTCGCCGTCGCCCGAGCCCTCGCGAACTCACCCCGCCTGCTGCTGGCCGACGAGCCCACCGGCAACCTCGACCCCACCACCTCCGGCGCCGTCTTCGAGAACCTCTACGAACTCGCCCGCCGCACCGGCGTCGCCGCCCTCATCGCCACCCACAACCTCGACCTGGCCAAGCACATGGACCGCGTCTTCGCGCTCAAGGACGGCCACCTCGTGGAACAGCCCAAGGGCTAGCGCCGGCGCGCTAGAACGTGACGTCGATCTGAGTGACCCGCGCGGCGCCGCCGCCCGGGTTCGTGTGCCCGCCCTCGAACAGGATCGGCGCCGTCGCGCCGTGGTCATACAGCCGCTGGCGAATGACCGCGGCCCGGCGGTAGGCGTCCGCACCGCCGTTGTCCTCCGGATCTCCCGTCAGCTCGATCTTGATATGTCCGCCGGCTTTCGCGTAGCTCGCGGCCTGGTCGATGGTGTCGAGATCGGCCTGGCTGATGTTCGGCTCATCTGGCGGCGTGGTGAGCACGAAGTTGCGGTTGTCGTGGTGCGGCGGGGCCGGGACGGGCTTCGGCTGGGGCGTGGAACCGAAGATGCCGTCGAGCAGCAGGTGGCCCTTGTGCCAGGCGCAAGGGATGAGTGAACCGCTCGCCAGGTTGCAGTCGTCGCCGACGCCGTTGTCGCCGGGTTGGGTCGCGGCCGGCGCCGGGGTCGCCGCTGGCGGATCCTGAGCGGCGGCGCTGCCCGGCGCCGCAACGGCGAAAACCAGGAGGATCGTGGCCAGCAGAGCCAGGGTTCGCGCCACGGCCGCGGCCGTGCTCTTCGCCGCCGGGCGAAGGGCCTTGCCGTCGAAAGGCTCGGTGACCAGCAGGACGATCAGGTGGACGACGGCGACGATCGTGACAATGACCGAAGACGCAATGCCCTTTCGCCACCCGCCGTGCCCGTGGACCGCGCCCGTCACCCGTCCCAGAAGGATGATCAACAGAACGACCTGTACGCCGGCGAAAGCCGCTGACGCCCACCACATCGCCCGATCGGGCGTCGACAGCGCCAGGGTCGCGAAATAGACGACGAAGGCCGCATAGCTGCCGATGACATAGGCCACCGGCGCCACCTTCAGGACGACGGTCAGGGCGTCCGAGAACCCGCGCCGCTTACTGCCCACCACGAGGCAGAAGTCAAAGACCAGGGTCAGGAACAGCCAGTAGCAAACCTCGACGATTACCGACTGCGGGAAGTTGATGTCCTTGAACGCCAGCTTCTCCATGAACAGGCCCTGCAGGGCCGCGCCCACCAAGGCGCTGAAGAAGCCGAAGATCAGCAGGCTGCCGTCGTCGAGCGACGCGACCTTCGCTTGCTCCCCCAGGACCGCGACCGCGGCTTTCGCTTTCTCGGCCGCCACGGCTGCCGCAGCGGCCGCCTTTGCGGCCTCTGCCTTTGCCTTCTCCGCCGCCGCGATCTGCGCTCGCGTCGGCTTCCTTGCCCTAGCCGCCTTCGCCGGCTCGCTGAGCGAACCGAAGAACGACAGGATGTAGTGGATGTAGGACTTCGCGTAGTCCTCGATGAACTTGACCACTTTCTCGACGTCCATGGCTTTCCCCCTTCAGCCATCCGCAACGCAGCCCGCCGTAGAGACGGGCTGCACGTCCAGAATATGCACGCTGGGGTTGCTATGTCACGGAAATGACCGTGGTTCTGCGAACGCGGCTCTGTCACGGCCGCTTCGCACTGAAATCCGGGCGCCACGAGCCGCTGGCGCTGTCCTAGCGGTCATCCACGCGCCGAATTGCCGTAACGGTGATCGCCGGCTTGACCGTCCTGGGAGCCCATCCGAAGCTGCCGCATGTCCAGCGCGGAGCCACGGGACGGCGCGCGGCGCGGTGCGCAGGTGACCTTCTTCCGTCCGACCGCCGCCTTGCGCGACTGTATCGAGAGCTACTTCATCTTCGAGATCGGCCGTCCGGCCCGCGATCTCCTGCCGCCCGGCTGGATGCACTGCGGCTGGGTGGTCGAGGGCGCCTGGCAGTCCGGCCCGGTCGGCGGCGCCCTGGCGCCCGTGCCGACGGTGACGCTCTCTGGACCCTATGAGCGGGCGGTGATTGCGCAAGGCACGCCCAGCCGCGTCATCGCGCTCACCCTGACGCCGCTCGGCTGGACGCGCCTGGTGGGCGAGCCGGCGACGGCCTTCGCCGGCCGCGCGGCGCCCATGAGCGCCACGCTGGGCCCGGAATGCGACGCTCTCTTGCCCGAGCTGCGCAGGGCCTCCGACGCCCACGCCCTCGACCTGCTGGACGCGTTCTTCATGGCCCGGCTGACCTCGACCGCGGCCGACGCCCGCGTCGCCGAGGCCCACGCCCTGCTGTCGGATCCCCAGGTGCGCACGGTGGACGACTGGTCCGGCCGGCTTGGAATCGGCGAGCGCCAGTTGGAGCGGGTCTGCGATCGCCACTTCGGGCTGTCGCCCAAGCGCCTGCTGCGGCGCGAGCGCCTGTTGCGCACCCTGGAGGAGGTCCGTCGCGTGCCCCCGTCGGCTTGGCTGGAGGCGATCGGCGACGCCTACGCCGACCAGCCGCACTTCGTCCGCGAGTTCCGCTGGTTCATGCACATGACTCCCGGCGCCTGGCTGCGGCGTGAGCGGGGCCTCGATCGCCGCGTCGGCAAGCGCGCCTCAGCCGATGTCGGGTCTGTTCAAAGCCATCCCAGCGCGCTCGGGTAACGTCGGTCTTTCGGTCTGTGACATGAAAGGCTTGGTGCGATGGCGGGTTCTGGGGTTGGGCAGAGCAAGGCTGCGGCGGCGATCGCCCAAATCGGGCTGGTTCTGGGGTTGGTGCTGGGAACCGCGGGCGCGGCGCAGGCCACCGGCTTCGGCGTCTACGGCGAAGCGACCACGGGGTCGTCCTCCATCGACTCCAACGGCGTCCATCCCGGCGCGAAGTTCGACTGCGTGTCCGGCGGGGCCTGGTGCGGCGGCGGCGACCGCACGTCCTCCACCGGCTACAGCACCTCCCACGTCAACACTGCCCAGGGGACCATCTCCGGGTCGGTGTCCGCCACCAATGTCGAGCCCCCGGGCCGCGTCCGCAGCAGCGCCACATCCGACGGCAGCTGGTGGGACGGGTTCGTTGTCGATGGAACCGGTCTGCCGTCCAACACGATCGTGGACCTGAAGTTGACCGTGAATCTGTCGGTGAGCGACTTCCTGGCGGCCGCCGGTACGCCGGTGCCCTACGCGCGGGTGCAGGCATCGATCAATCTGGGCGGGCCGGACGCGCCCTCGAGCGCCTCCACCGTGCTCTACGACAACGGCGACAGCACTGGCGTCGGCTTTCTTCAGGTCGCGGTGGACACCCCCTTCGAGCTGTGGGGCCGCTTCTTCACCACCACCGGCGTCAATGAGACGCCGGTGCTGGATCTGGGGACCGCCTCAGGTTCGGCGAACTACTTTGTCGACGTCGTCGGCGTCGAAGGGCTGTCCTTCAGCGCCCAGCGATTCTCCGCTGTCAGCGCGTCCAGCTTCCTGCCGAAGGTGACCACGCTCAGCGGCCACGACTACTCGTCGGTGCCACCCGACACCGGCGGCGGCGTCCCGGAGCCCGCGACCTGGACCCTGATGGTGTTGGGCGCCGGGGCCGTGGGCGCAGCCTTCCGGCGCCGGGCGTCGCAGCTGGAGCCCGCCCTCGGCACACCTTGAGCCCGGCGCGGGTTCGCCCTCTACTCCCCTGAACCAGGGGGAGCTTCCATGACCACGCCGTTCGAGACCCATCGCCGCCAGCTGCTCAGCGGAGGCGCCGCGCTGGCCGGCCTGGCCGCGCTCGCGCCCTTCGACGCCCTGGCCGCCAGCGGCGACATGGACGCCGTGCGCAAGGCGGTCGAGGCCGGCCATGACGCCAATGTCCAGCGCCTGCGCGACTGGATCGCGCTGCCCTCCATCGCCGCCGAGAACCGCGACATGGAGAAGGGCTGCCAGTACATGATGCAGCTCGCCCGCGACGCCGGCTTCACCAACGTCCAGCGCGTGCCCACCGATGGTCATCCGGGCGTGGTCGGCGTCATGGACAACGGGGCGAAGCACACGCTCGGCCTCTACTTCATGTACGACGTGAAGCAGTTCGATCCGGCGGAATGGTCCTCGCCGCCGCTGGAGGGCCGGATCGTCGACCGGCCCGGCTTGGGCAAGGTGATGATCGGCCGCGGCGCCACCAACCAGAAGGGCCCAGAGGCCGCCATGCTGGCCGCGCTCCATGCGCTCCGCGCCGCCGGCAAGAAGCCGCCGGTCAACCTGGTCCTGGTCTGCGAGGGCGAGGAGGAGATCGGCTCGCCGCACTTCACCCAGGTGGTGCGCCGCCCCGACGTGCTGGCTGCGCTGAAGCCCTGCGCCGGCGTGATCATCCCGGCGAGCTGGCAGGACGGGGCCGACGGCTCGGTCGTCGTCAACCTGGGCGCCAAGGGGATCGTCGAACTGGAGCTGGTGGCGTCGGGCGAGGCCTGGGGCCGGGGCCCGGCCAAGGACATCCACTCCAGCCTGAAGGCCACCGTGGACAGCCCCACCTGGCGGCTGGTCGAGGCCTTGCAGACCCTGGTCAGCGCCGACGGCAACACGCCGGCGATCGACGGCTGGTTCGAGAAGGTCCGCCCGCTCACCGCCCGCGAGAAGGAGCTGATCGCCCAGTCCGCCGCCGCCCGCTCGTCCGAGAACGAACGCAAGGTGCTTGGCGTCAAGAAGTGGGTCGGCGACATGAGCTGGCAGGAGACCCTGGAGCGCGGGGCCGCCATGCCGACCGTCAATATCGAGGGCCTGGTCGCCGGCTACACCGGCCCCGGCGGCAAGACCATCCTGCCCGGCCGGGCCGTCGCCAAGCTCGACCTGCGCCTGGTGCCCAACCAGACCAAGGACGACTGCGTCGCCAAGCTGAAGGCCCACCTGGCCAAGCGCGGCTACGGCGACATCGCGGTCAACGTGAGCGGCGGCTACGACCCGACCGAGACGGCAGAGGACAGCCCGCTGATCAAGGCCGAACTCGCCACCTACAAGAAGGCCGGCGTGAAGACCACGATCTACCCGCGCCTCGCCGGCTCCTGGCCCGGCTACGTCTTCACCTCAGCCCCGGTCTCACTCCCCGCCGGCCAGTTCGGCCTCGGCTGCGGGGCAGGGGCCCACGCCCCCGACGAGTTCATGCTGATCGAAAGCGCCAACCCCAAGGTCCTCGGCTTCGACGGCGCGACGCTGAGCTTCGTCGACTTCCTCTACCAGGTGGCGGGGATGGGGTAGGGCGGACGCGGCTCGCGCGCGCGAACCAAGAGGCACCTTGACTGGGAGAACAAAAGGGGAAATAAGAACGGAAGCGGAACGGACGCGACTGTCCACAGGCCCGCGCACAGAAGGATGCGAGAGATGGTTCGTCTGGCCCGGGAATCACTGGCCTTTGTGTCGGTGGCGAGCTTTGTCTGGATGGTCTGCGCGGTGACCGCTCACATGGGCTGACCGCCATGCGCATGGGAGAGGCGGCGAGCGTGAGCGAGGCAGGAGAAGGTTTCGTCCACCTGCGGGTTCGCTCGGCCTACTCCCTCCTGGAAGGCGCCATCAAGGCCGACAAGATCGGGGCGCTGACCGCCGAGGCGGGGATGCCCGCCGTGGGCCTGACCGACCGGGCGAACCTGTTCGGCGCCCTGGAATTCTCCGTCGCCACCAAGGAAGCCGGCGTCCAGCCGATCATCGGCCTGGCGCTGCCGGTCACCGGCATCGGCGAAGGGCAGGGCGAGCGCTGGGCCAAGACGCCGACCGTGGTCCTGCTGGCCCAGAACGAGCGGGGCTACCTCAACCTCTCCGAACTCTCCTCGGCGGCCTTCCTGGAGATCGATCCGACCGACGAGCCGCACGTGGCGTGGCAGAAGGTGGTTGAGCACGCCGACGGGCTGATCCTGCTCTCCGGCGGCCCCGACGGCCCCGTCGACCCGCTGCTCGCCGCCGGCAAGGTCAAGGAAGGCCACGCCGCCCTGGCCGAGATGCACCGGGTCTTCGCCGACCGGTTTTACGTTGAACTTCAAAGACATGGACTGCCGGCCGAAGCCGCCGCCGAGCCCGAGCTGGTGAAGTTCGCCTACGAGGCCGACGTGCCCCTGGTCGCCACCAACGACGTCTACTTCAAGACGCCCGCCATGCACCTGGCCCACGACGCCCTGCTGTGCATCGCCGACGGGTCCTTCATCGGCCAGGACGAACGCCGCCGCGTCACCGCTGAGCATTGTTTCAAGGATGCGGACTCGATGCGGGCGCTCTTCGCCGACCTGCCCGAGGCCTGCGACAACACCCTCGACATCGCGCGCCGCTGCGCCTTCGCCGTGCCCAAGCGCGATCCGATCCTGCCGCGCTTCCCCACCGAGGGCGGCCGCTCCGAGGACGATGAACTGGCCCACCAGGCCCGCGAAGGCCTGAAGGCGCGCCTGAGGATCAACGCGCCCTCCCAGCCGATCGAGGTCTACGAGGAGCGCCTGGCCAAGGAGATCGGGGTGATCACCTCGATGGGCTTCTCCGGCTACTTCCTGATCGTCTCGGACTTCATGAAG
>JACXTT010002821.1_pt1 | contig 27246 bp, 22 predicted proteins | sample 9270951 | NCBI WGS metagenome assembly JACXTT01 (sample SAMN15532306, study PRJNA645909) | rock metagenome | isolation source: weathered quartz diorite | place: Puerto Rico | collected 2017-06-21 | reverse complement strand
CTTCATCTGCCCACCGCAGCCGAATCAAGCGCAGTTCGTCAGCCCACAACGAGTTCATGAAGCAAACCGGTTATCCCAAGGGGCGGAAGGGATACGTCGTCGACCACATCGTGCCGGTGGAGTGCGGCGGTGCCGATGTGCCGTCGAACATGCAATGGCAGACGGTTCAGGAAGCCAAGATCAAAGAATCCCCCCTCCTCTTTGCGAATGGATTGTTTGAGCGACTGTGAACGGCACGCGAGGGCTGTGATCACGATCTTGCCGCTTCGTTTCCGACAAACCCAACCCAACGCTGTTTTTAATTTGCTTGCTCCACTACCTCGTAAGGAAACGCCCAGGAGCTGAAGAGGTAGGCATCGGGTACTGTAGAACGCAGTTCGAGTTGCGTTTGGAGCGCATCATCCTTCGTATTCAGGATTCCAATGACGGGAGCGTAATAGCCATTGACGGCCCAGAAAAGACGAACTGTCTTGTCGGTTTGTCGACGCAGTTCGTGCAGTTTTGTTATAGCAGCCGACAACTGTTTATACGAGCCGAGAACGACGAAGTATCCCTGAATGTCAGTCCTCCGCACTATTAAGATCGGTTTTCCCACGGCTTGGACTGCTGCTGTGAGTTCAGGGGGTATCGGATTTGCGGATGTTTTCTCTTCAATGATTGGTTTCGCCTGGTTTGCGACTTCTTCTGCGAACTGTGCTTTCTGTGACAAAGCCGCCTGATTTGCTTCGACTTGTTTCTGAGATCGGACTTCCAACAAAAGCCAAATCGAGACAAGCACTGTAAGAGTAGCGCTTACCAAAATAGTTTTCGTCAATCGCCGTCGCGAATTGGTTTTGAGCGCTCTCGAGAGATGCTCCAATTCAGGTTCGGTACTCATGATCTCATCCTATTTGACTGTTTTCTTCAAAATGTCTCGGAGAGCATCAAGAACTATCTTTTCAATTTCGGCGGTTTGCTCCGGCGAGATCTTCTGTCTCTCCAATAACATCTTTGCGTGCTGAAAACCGGAAAGCCTTTCATGACTAGGAGACATATACATGACTTGAAAGCCATTCATCGCCGTAGTAAAGACGATTGGCCCGACACGCAATAACTCATTTCCAGCACGAAAGTAGAACAAAAGAACCGTTCCTATTATTCCGACTGATAGCAAGAATACACACCAAATGTAAAAGCGTTTCGTATTCTTCCTTTGAACGCGAATCAGGTCTTCCAGCAATGGAACCAAGTAATGAGCCATCTCGTTGGGCTGTTCCAGGGCTAAGAGTAATCGTATGTACTCGTATATGGTATTTAGCCAGATACTAAATCCACCAGCAAAAACAGCGAGGCTGCTGGCTCTCCGCGATATAAATTCATTTGTAGCTGCCTCGAAACTACGCCGCATGCGGCTTTCCCAACGTTCGGAAAAGCTATTCCCTTCCTGCATTTCGAGGGTTTCCTTCTTCGCGTAGGGCAACGAACTTCGAATGCCGGAGTTGATTGTCGGGAGTCCATTCAAGGAACTCGAATTGTCCGACCAACACGGGTTTTAGCCAGCGACAATCGCTCATTTTCTCTTTGGTCAAACCCTGTCTCCATCGGCCGCTGGTTCTCTCCGGAAGATTTGGGAATGGGCATTGATCGATCTGGAGGCCTTGAAATCGTTGCATCAGCGAACGACGCACGGCCGGGGTGAATCCGCTGCGTGTGCGACCGGCATACATCAATTGCTTTCCGTCGTAATAACCGAAGATCAGAGCATCGAAAGGATCGCCGCCGATGGTGTAGCCGCCAATCACAAACTCTTGGCTTCGATTCACACGCATCTTTTGCCATGCGCCCGATCGCTTGCCGGGTTCATAGCTCTTGGTTCGGTTCTTCGCAACGATGCCTTCGAATCCCTGCGCCTTCACAGCACGAATCAAATCCGGAAGGCTGGCGCGCAATTCTTGGGAATAACGGATCGGCTCATCGAGAAGAGGAAGGATCTGTTCTCCCGTGCCCCCCGGAAATTGTCGTCTTAAATCCTCCGTTCCTTCCCCGCACGTTGACATAATCGGCAATTATGTGACGGCGGCGACCGCACACTCGCGCGCCTACCTCAAGCACCCTGCTTATTTCGTCTATCCGCTGCGCCATTCCGTATCCTGCAAACGCCCCAGCTGACGGCTTTTCTGTACGAGACGTTGTCCAGCATGACATTTCGTCAGGTGTACACCGACGGACGCACGTTAACCTGTAGTCAGCGAGCCAACGTGGCTTGGGTATTCTGTTCCATCCTTCTCCACAGCCTCACCGACTTCAATCTTCAAATCCCATCGAACGCCATGTTGTTCTTCACATTTGTCGGAATCTCTCTAGCCGCCAATCACGCCAATTCCGCGAATTAATTTGCGAAATTCGCGTAATTGGCGGCTGGTCTCCCACTGGAACCTTCCGTTATGCAAAGCGGCTCGCGAGGGAGACTTGAACACGGAACGGGGTAACACAAACATAGAAGCGCCTGCGGAAAATGGCGAGGGCACCAAAAATTTTCATCGGTCGTTGATCGGAAATCGTTCGCGAGCGACAGTCCGAGATTCACGAACCTCACTTTTTGCAAGCTTCGCGACAGATTTTCTGACATCGCTTCACTCAAAATATGCCGCGCCTCAATTCAGGAGGAAAGCGGTTGTCAGGCGGCGTGAGGCTCGAGTCACTTGAAGTGACGGAGGGATATACAAAGTGACGCGAACGAATGTTTAAGTGAGGCGCTTCTTGTTTCGAGTGAGGTGCTTCTTGTTTTGCGATACTCGGCTCCCATTCCGCGATTACCGCCTCGGCCGTTTGAGCAGATCACTCAATCCGAACTCGTCGACCCCGCGGTACACGGTCGCTTTGCTCTTGCCGATGATGCGCCCTGCCGCAATGCAGTCGCCGCCGGTCTTGATTAAAGCCGCTTTCAGGGCTTCGCGGTCGGAACTGGCTTGGAGTTCTTTGAGCCGCGACTCGGGCCCACCGATTCCGGCTTTGTGCAGATAAGTGGGAAAGTCCGCAGGCAGCAGGATCCCGGTTTCCGACAAAACGATGGCGCGCTCGATGACGTTCTGAAGCTCCCGCACATTGCCCGGCCAATGATGGTTTTCCAACATCTCGCCGGCAGCACTCGAGAGCACGCACAGACGCCGGCCGGTTTCGGCAACATAACGCGCCGAAAAAACCATCCTGGAATGAGGACAGGTTTTGGCCTGGCCTTGTCCCCGTTGCGATAGCTTTCACAGTCTGGAAATCAGTGTTACGATCCCGCCCAGATGGACCCCGAGCGTTGGAAAACCATCGAGGAGATTTTTCATGCCGCCCTCGAGCGCCCGCCCCACGAGCGTGCAGGATTTCTGGACTCGGCTTGCGCAAACAATGCGGAGTTACGCAGTGAAGTCGATTCTCTTCTCAGTGAAGCTTCACAGCCGGCAAGATTCATGGAGCCTCCCTTCGCTGAATATGGAGCTGCAGTCTTCGATGTTGCGCAGCCGAAATCGCTGACTGGCCGCGAACTGAATCACTACCTCATCGGCCCACTCGTCGGAACAGGCGGTATGGCCGACGTCTATCGCGCCCGGGATAACCGGCTGCACCGGGACGTTGCGATCAAAGTTTTACATAGCACCTACGTTTTCGATCGCGAACGCCTCAAGCGCTTGTATCGCGAAGCCCAAGTACTCGCTTCAGTGAACCACCCGAACATTGCATCGGTTTACGGACTCGAGGAGGCCGAAGGCATTTGCGCGCTCGTGCTGGAATTGGTCGAAGGTGAAACCCTTTCAGAGCGGATCGCGCGACAGCCCGTGCCCGTTGAGGCAGCTCTACACATAGCCACGCAGATTGCAGCAGCTCTTGATGCGGCTCATTCGAAGGGAATCATTCATCGAGATCTGAAACCATCCAACATCAAGATCACGCCGGAAGGAATGGTTAAGGTGCTGGATTTTGGCATCGCCAAGCTCCTGCATTCATCAGATGACCGGCGTGAGCAGGGCACGACGATATCGCGGCAGAATGTTGTTCTGGGAACAGTCGCCTACATGTCGCCTGAGCAAGCGCGAGGAAAAGCAGTCGACTTCCGCACGGACATATGGGCATTTGGATGTTCCCTCTATGAAATGCTGACGGGAACGCCCGCCTTCCAGGGTGAAACACCCACCGATATTGTCGTCAAGATTGCAACGGAGGAACCGGACTGGAGCCGGCTGTCGATGCTTGGAACGGTTTCGCTGGAGTTGCAAAGAATCATTCGCAAGTGCATGCAGAAAGCGGCGGCATCACGGTATGACTCCGTGCGTGGGCTGACCGCCGATCTCGATGCTGTCGTCGCTCAGTTGACGAGCCCTCAACCGGCTTCAGCAAGCGGTGCACAACGGTCGACTGCGGGGTTTGCTCTGCCTGTCAAGTCAGCATGGCAGCTGTTCATCATGGTGCAGTTTGGCTACCTGGCTCTTTACATCGCTGCCATGTATCACGTCGAATCGATCGGTGAGATCCTGAGTTCCGATTTCCTGCTGCGGGGAGACATCGCCGTTGTGGCGACGATCGTTCTTGCCGTGTGCGGGATCGCTGTCCGTGTTTACCTTGTTACTGCTGTGGGATGGGGACACCCTGCCGCAGGAGAAAAGTTTCATAAGCTGTTTCCTGTGTCATTTGTTTTGGATAGTTTTTGGGCCGCGTCGCCTATTTTAGTGTGGCGGCATATTGGGTACGGGATCGCTTTAGCCGGTGTCGCGATGCTCGCGTATGTACCTTTCGCCCAGAGGACCCTGGTACGCAGCATCTATCCCGTTACTCCTGTTCGTGGCTTTTCAGCATTTTTTGAGACGAAATGAACTGCACGCGAGCGGCTGCATTCATATGACGAATCTTTCGCGGCGAGATGTCACCGTCCTTTTGCAAGCCTGGAGCGAAGGCGATTCAACGGCGCCCGAAAAGCTGGGTCCATTGATCTACGCCGAATTGCAACGGCTGGCGAGGCGTTACATGCGGCGGGAAAATCCAGGTCACACGCTGGAAACGGGTGCGCTGCTCAACGAAGCCTACTTGAGATTGGCCGACTGGAAGAATGCGCGATGGGAAAATCGAGCTCACTTTTACGGCGTCGCCGCGGAGATCATGCGCCGCGTGCTGGTGGATCACGCCAGGTCGCGCGCTTATCAAAAGCGCGGCGCGGGAGTTCGGCCGATTGCATTGGAAGAGGGTATGGTCGTTGCCCCCGAGCGGAGTCCAGACGTTTTATTACTGGATGAAGCGATGAAGCGGCTGGCCGCTTTTGACGCGCGCAAGAGCAAAGTGGTCGAGCTGCGGTTCTTCGGAGGATTGAGTGTCGAGGAGACCGCAGCAGTTCTCAATGTCTCCGCGTTCACGGTGATCCGCGATTGGAATTTCGCAAAGGCCTGGCTGCAACGTGAAATTCGAAATCAGAACCCGTGAACAGCCACAAGATCTCCGGCACGATTAATCGTTGAGCGAGACCGCCACTATCACTGCGACAAGCATGGTTACGCCCACGCCGACACCCACGCCAGTCAGGACTTTCGCTCCAGCACTCCAGCCTTCTTTCTGGCGCTCAATCGATTCGATGTCGTCGAACCGGAAGTCGCGAATGGATACAGGAACCCGCGTCTTCGGCTTCACCCGGATTGCGGTGTCGGTTGCCTGGATGAAGTGTCCCTTGACCTTCTTGTGGTTCTTCAGACGCACACTCACGTAGGCCCCCGCCTCGAGCTTGTCGGCGAAAGCGTGCCACACTTCCGGCGATTCCTGACGGTGACGCGCCATTGCAGACGGCGCTGCTAAAAGAACGATGAGCACGTAAACGACGATGGATTGAATTCTCATAATGTTTCTCCCTTCTTAGAAGTCGAAGCCGATGCCAAAGCGCGCCGTTCCATGCGAAACGCCGTGTGAATCCGCGGCGATCAGGAGTTCGGGCCGCACGTATACACGTTCGTTAAAGTAGGACTTGAATCCGGCGGCTACAAAGGGCCGCGCCTCCGTAGACAGTTGATGTCCGGTGACGTTGGTCACGTATGTGTTGTTCGTGGGGTTGTACGTGACCGTCTGACGCTTTTCGGACAGCACCGTAACGCGGATGCCCGCAGATACGTAAGGATGGGCGAAGACGTTTTCGAAGAACTGGTAGGTCAGGGCTCCCGAGAAACTCGTTGGACGGACATGCCGGGTGACATAACTGTACTGGCCGCCCGGAACAACTGGAGAGTATTCATAATACGTTCGAGACGGGGTCAGCATCAGCCCGGTATCGACCTTCAGATGCGTCGTAAAAAACCTTCCGGCATCCACGTTCCATGCCAGGGCCGGTTCCGTGCGTCCGCAGCACGACCGAGACGCACCGAAATCCCGGCGGCTCATCCCCAAAACCCCGATGGTGCTGCTAAGGTCCCATTTCCGGAATTCGATCGGCTCGTCCTGGCCGGTTTCCTGGGCGAAAGCCGATGAAGCCCACAGAGTCGCGGTTACAAGCCCGATTAAAGCTGCCACTCGAAATCTCATGTTTTCCTCCTCAATGACTAATGCGGGAACGCGATGCGAAAACTGGAATGGGAGTCGGAGGGCTTTGTACAAAAGGTGCCGCTTGGTCGTGCGAGATAGACCGCCTCGAACCACGTATCACGGCACTCGCCAAAAAAAGGCCTGCCAGTTTTCCGCCTCGTTTCCCGCATTCGTAGTCAGAACAACAAAAAACGAAATGCGAAACGAGGAGGAGAGATGAATTTTCAGAAAACGACGCTTTCCATACCGAGTTGCCTTTTATTGACAGGATTGGCTCTTCCAGCTTACGCGCGCCAACAAGCTCGTTTCTGTGAAACCTGCCGTGAGTGTGGATGGTGTGGAAGTAAAGCTCCCCTTTCTCGGCGATAACTCGATTTCTGCGCTGCTTGGCCCTGAAATCTCTTCTCCCTCTCAAGTTGCAGAGCGGTCAGTTGGCAATGGCGATGCGGAGAAGCGGGCCAAGGTCCGACGCAGGCAACCGTAAATTTGACGATTAATTTAAAGGAGGAACCTGTGAACTGGAGGCAACAGACTTCGATTACGATTCTTGCGCTTGTTGTCACTGCAACATCAAGTGCACAGTACAAAAACAATCCGAACGACACCGGCGTTGTGACGCCTGTGCCAACAGCGAATCCGAAGACGCCGGGTGTGGCAGCGCCGAATGTGCTTTCACCCGAATTGATTGAAACGATAGTCGCGCAGGGTTCGTGGAAATTGGAAAACCCCGATACGACTCCCGCAACCGGAACGGGCAGCTTAGGGTTAACAAGCTTCTATGGCTACGACAATGATGTCGTTACTGGAACGGGAGGCACGTTTCCGCGGATGTTGCCGGCGCCGGGAACGGTTCCCACCGCAACTGCGAAGGTCGAGGCGACAAAGAGCGAGCCCGACAAAAACACATATTTGGTGTTGAATCACCAGGACGGCGCCGACCTAAGATACAACTACGGAAGGCGTTTTCTTTTTCAAGGTCATGAAGCCGGCGTGAGTGGCCAAGGGTACATTACTCGCATCAACTTGGATGCGGACGGTCCGCACCGCGTCACGCTGTTGGCGACAACGGACGTCAATGGCACGCGGCTCCCGGCGTTCGATGGCTCCACTTGGTATCCGTTTTCCGAACGGCTCCTCTTCACTTCTGAACTCGGCTCCAGTGGAGGCGTCTTTCAAGCCACTGCAGATTATCCGTCCCAAGTCGAACGTCTGGAGACGATGGGGCGTGGTGGATATGAGGGAATTCAGTCGGATGCTCAAGGTTCGCTCATCATCGTCGAAGACGTGGGCGGCGGTGGCGGCCCGACCACTCCACAAGCGCGCCGTCCGAACAGCTTCATCTATCGGTTCATCCCATATAGCCCCTTCGATCTGAAACAAGGCGGCAAGCTGCAAGCGTTGCAGGTGATGTCGCTCGCTCACCTAGGTCCGATCGTCTTTGGATCAACGGCAATGCCAGCGGATACCGACGCTGCAATCCTGTCGCAAGATCAGAAAGACCTCCATACCTACGGTAAAGTTTTTCAAACGAACTGGGTCACGATTCATGACAGTGCCACGCAATCCAGCCCGTTTGATGCAAACGCTCTGGCAAAGCAGGCGAATGCCACACCATTCAAACGTCCGGAAAATGGTCTGTTTCGACCTGGGTCGAACTTCACCGAGTTCGTTTTTGATGCGACTGGCGATACGAACTTGTTGACGCAGGCAGGTACCGACTTCGGCGGCTTTGGCGCCGTCTTCAGATTGAAGTCCGTCAGTGCGAATTCCGGACAGCTGACGTTGCTCTATCGAGGTGACCCGTTACATAGTGGCTTTGACAATTGCGCATTCTGGAACGCCAATCAAGTCGTGTTTGTAGAAGATGCTGGAGACACTCTCCACACGCAGCGCAACGCCCTGGATTCCGCTTATCTACTAGATCTGAACACCGATTACAGTAACTCGGCGAATCAACCCATACGCATCCTTGCTCAAGGTCGCGATGCTTCAGCCACCATCGATTCCGCATTCGTGGGTATGACCGGATTCAATAACGATGGCGACAACGAGATTACCGGCTTCCATGTGTCGGATGGAGATCCAACTGTTCGTGGGCTGTTAGGAGCTGCGGTTCCGTCACCATTCAAAAAAGGGTGGCGCGTGTTCTACACGCAACAGCACGGAGATAACACTACATTCGAAATTCTACCTTCTAAGCTCGAAACTGACATCGACGATGAAGACTAATGTAGTCGTAGACTTTAGTCCGCGTTCAAGCCAGTCGGAGCGCGGGCTGAAGCCCGCGCTTGGTTTGAGTCGGGCTGATGCAGATCAATGACGTCCTAGAACCGTTTGTTAGTCCAGTCGCGGATGTAATCGAAAAGATTTTTCACACTGTTGGAATCTCTTAGGGCCACCTACATAGGATCTCCAGTTACCGCCAGCGATTTTTTCAAAAGATGTATTTCAGCGCCAACTGCATCTCGCGCATGTTGGTGCGTGTCGATCGAATCTGCCCGAAGCTCGGCGAAGTCAGCGTCGGTTCGGGATTACCCCAGTTCGGATGGTTCGGGAAGTTGAAGGCTTCGAACCGGAACTGGACCGTGTGTTTCTCCGCGAAACGGAAATCCTTGTGGGCGGAGAAATCCCACTGAATGAGGCCGGGCGTGGTGATCGTATTCCGGCCGGCGGTGCCAAACGTTCCGAAGGGCTGAAGCACGAAGGCGTCGGTGTTGAACCAGCGATCGACAGTCCGTTGGCCGCGAGGCAGGTTGGCCGCTAAACCCGTCGCGTTCGGTCGATCGTAATTGATGCCCGTATTCGACTGGTCAGGGCCGGCGACGGCGGTCTCCGGGAATCCGGTCTGGAGCGTGAAGATCGAACCAATCTCCCATCCTCCCAACACTGCGTCAACAGCGCTGTTCTGGTTGATGAACCGCCGTCCTTTACCGAAAGGCAGTTGATAGAGCAGAGACGTTACCGACCGGTGAGCGACATTGAAACTCGACAACCCGCGCTCATCGCGGAGATCGTAGCCGTACTGCGGGAACAACAGGTCGGTGTTGTGAACTCGGATGGCGCTTCCGTAGTCGATCGAGCGCGACCACGTGTAACCGAAGAGATAGGTCAAACCCTTCGAGAACCGGCGCTGCAATTTTACGCTCAGCGCGTTGTAATGCGCCTTGCCGCTGCCGTCGACCTCCTGGATTCGGCCAAGCTCCGGATAGGGCGTCCGCGAGGCGATTGTCCCTGTTGCAGATGGGACCGGGTCGTTAAACGACCGAAGCGATTCGAGCTTACGGCTTACCGAGCCGATATAGCCCAGCTCGAAAGCTGTGTCCCCTCCCAGCTCGCGCTGCACGTTCAGCAGGTATTGAATCGAATAGGGCGTGCGGCGATCGTAGATGTTAGCAAGGACATAAGGATTGACGATGAGAGCCGTCCCGCTTCCCAAACCGCGGAACGGACTATTCCAGTTCAAATCCAATTGAGTCGCGGTCGCCGTGTCGCGGCGGCGGCCCGCTGCATTTCGCGCCATATCGAAGCGTGGGTTTCCGGTGTCCTGAACGTAGAAAACGCCGGCGCCCGTACGGACAACCCATTTCGAGCTTGGGTTCCAGGCGATTCCCAGGCGGGGCGCAAAATCGTTTTTGTCGTCGGCCACCAGCCTTTCCCCGAGACGCCCGTCGCGCGCGACTTTTACCGAGGGATCGAACCGGACCAGCAAACCATCGTAGAAATCGCCCGTGCCCTCCCGCACGAAGGTCGGGTGGCGGCTCATGTCGGCTACATTCGGCGTCATGTCGACGAAGGGAACTTGCATGTTGATCAGCTTCCCGCTCTTATCCAGAAATGGCGGTGTGTACTCGTATCGCAGGCCGAAGTTGATCGACACCTTCGGATGGATCTTCCAGGTATCGTCGATGAAGTAGGCCTGGCTCATGGCACGGAACTGGATCACTGCCGGTTCCACCGATCCCTGGGTGCGCTTGTCGTAACCGAGCAGGTACTCCGCGAAAGCGTTCCCTGTGTTAGGCACCGCTGCGCCTGTGGTTCCGCCGGTCAATTGCGTCGTCACATTCGGCTCGAAGCGGAATTGGCCGCGTAAGAAAAGGTTGCCGTACTGGTTGTATTGATCCCAACGCAATTCGCCGCCCATGCGCAGCGCATGACTCCCCTTCGTCCAACTGAAGTTGTCGATCAACTGAAAGACTCGGTTGTTGTTGGTGTACGGACCATCGATGTCGCCAAACGTACTCTGGGTGCCCGGGGAGACAAAGCCCAAGATCTGAACTTCCGGTGTCCCCCATCCGACCGGAGGCAGAGACGGCATTCCAGGAATCTTTACCTCCGACATGTAATCGCGCGTATACGCGAGCTCGCCCGCTTTCACGTTATAGAACTTGTTGAAGCCTGTACGGAATTCATTGACCGTCGAGGGCGAAAAAACGCGGATATTCGAGAACATGGCCTGGTGTACCGTTGTCCCGATCGTGCTTGCGTTCTTGTAAAAAATAGGATTGATTTCCGACTCGTCGCCCCAACTGTAGCGGCCGAACCAGTTGGACTTCGAGGACTCGACGAAGTCGATGCGCTGGATGAACTGGTCCTTATCGGCACGACGGTTGAGGGTTGCCTCGTAGTTGAACGGAACTAATCCCAGATTGAGGTTCGGTGCCGGGTAGAATTCCAGAAGCTTCACGGACAGAGGGTTGAACCGATCCCGCGGAATCACATTGCCGGGAAACCGCTGCGTGCGGTTGAGCGGGTCAAAGATCGGAGTCGAAACCTCGGAGAAGTCTCCGTCGCGCATTTTCATCGAAGGCACAGTGAAGAGTTGACGTCTCAACCGGCGTTCTTTGAATCCCTCGAAGTTCGACATGAAAAAGAGCCGGTCCTTCCCGTTGTAAATCTCCGGAATCCAAACCGGGCCACCGAGGGCGAAGCCGTACTGGTTCCACCGGAGCGGTTCGCTCGGGCGTTCACCCGCGAATGCATACTGCCGCGCATCGAGCTTGTCGTTGCGCAGGAACTCGAAAAGGGTTCCGTGGAATTGATTCGTTCCCGGCTTGGTCGAAACATTGATTTGCGTGGTAGCACGCCCGAACTCCGCTGGAAAGATTCCGGTCTGGACCTTGAACTCCTGCAGCGCATCGATCGACGGCAGGAAGACATAGCTGTTGAAGTTCACATCCGTATTCTCGACGCCATCCAGGGTAAAGTGGTTGAACTCGCTCCGCTGCCCCGCGACCGAAATGTTCTGCTGGGCGCGCTGCCCTCCCTGGCGAGTCGTGGCTTGAACGGAATCCGCAAATCCGTAGCTCACGTTGGGACTGAGCGCGACAAGCTGGAGAAAGTTGCGCCCGTTGAGCGGCATGTCGACGATCCGCTTGTTCTCAATCACGGTTCCCACGGTCGCGTTCTCCGTCGCGATCAGCGCCGCCGTGCCTGAAACCTCGACCGTCTGGCTGACGTCCCCGACCTGGAGCGTGAAATCGAGCCGCGCCGACTGCTGGACTTGCAGCTCCACGTCATTCTGGGTAATCGTGCGAAAACCCGGAAGCTCTACCTTGATGTTGTACATGCCCGGCTGCAAGACCGGAAAGTTGTACACGCCCGCCTCATTGCTTATGGCGGAACGTGAGAAGTTCGTGGCCGGATTAGTCACCGTTACGCTCACTCCGGGAATCACGGCGCCGCTCGGATCGTGAATGACGCCGCTGATGCCTGCCTGTGTTTGGGCGATCGCGGGCACGATGCTTAGCAAAAGGACAGAAATTACGCTCAATAGACGCAAGGTCCGCATAGTTCCTCCGTTGAAAAGGGGCGGGGGGGTTTTCGCGGCCAGTCTAGCAGACTTTTCCTTCCACAAATAACCTAATCAGGATCAGTAGGGCCGATCCGTGCTGGTTTGAGCGCGATCACTCTGACAGGACTGCCGGAGCCGTTCACGATCTTCAGTGGCGCAGCGATCACGACAGCGCCGGTCAATGGCAGAAGATCGAGATTGGTCAGGCTGGCCAATCCAAACTTGCCGTGGCCGTGCATGACGAAGTGATTGCAGAATGGCGGATCGAAGCGGGCGGCCTGTCCAGCGTCTGTGCCGATGGTTTCGACGCCAACTCCAAGAACGTCCCGCTGCTCGGCGAGCAACAGCGAGGCTTCCTTCTTCCATCCAGGTGTGTGGGGCCCGTTCTCGTCGACGTTCAAATACTCGGCTGCCGACTTTCGCTTCGACCATCCGGTGCGTAAAAGAACCCAACTGCGAGACGGGATCCTTCCATTGCGTCGTTCCCAGTTCTCAATGAAGGCCACATCGACCAGAAAGTCCGGATTCGACTTCGATTCGGCGGTGACGTCCAGGACACATGCGGGACCGATGAAAAGACGCGCAGGAAGCCGATCGACGCTGTTGTCGGGAAGATCTTTGCCGCTGACCCAATGAATGGGCGCGTCGAAATGAGTTCCCGTGTGTTCACCTGTCGAAAACCAGTTCCAGTACCACGCGGGGCCGCGCTCGTCGTAGCGCGAAATTTCATGAAGCTGGAACGCCGGCGTATTCGGCCACTGCGGCGGCAGCGGCAGGAGCGGCGTTTTGGCGCTCAGGTCCCCTGTGAGATCCACGACTTCGATCTCCGCGCTCTCTAAGGCACGAATCAGATCCGTCAATACCGGCATATTGATTCTCACCTCTTTCTTGAGGGCTGCGCGCTATCGCGCTTGCGCTTCGCGTTGGGCTTGCATTCGCAGCCGCTCATGCCTTCAGCCATCGCTGAAATTCGAAACGGTTTTCGAGCAGCGGCAGATCCATCAGGAAAGACTTCGGGCCGGCGGCCTCGACTTTCGCCACGATCATACTCAGCTCGAAGCGCTCACGCGCCGCGCGCCAGGCTCTTGTGAATTCTTCGATCGAGCGGACCGTGGACGCCTCGCGGTATCCGGATTTCAGAGCGATGCCCGCCAAATCCGATCCTGCAGAAGTCGCCGTTGGAAATCCGCCAACGGACAACAGACTTTGATTGTCGAAAACGACATGAATCAGGTTCTTCGGCGCGTGCCAGGCGAGCGTACTCAGCGCTCCGAGATTCATCAGCAACGATCCGTCGCCGTCCAGCACGATCACCCGTTTGTCGGGTTTCGAAAGCGCCAGCCCAAGCCCCATCGATGAAGCCAGGCCCATCGCGTGCTGAAGGTAGAAGAAGTTTTTCCGGTGGCCAAGCGAATACAGTTCTGCTGCAACTGCGCCCATGATCGTGACGACGATGTCGTTTTCGATGTCGGCGTAGGCGACGCGCAGCGCATCGATTCTTTGCATCACGCTTCCCACATCAATTGCCGCGAGAGCAGCAGGCCTACGGGTGTCAGCGACGACTCGGCGAGCGTTTGCGCCTCGCTGATCTGACGTTCGACGTCGCCCGGATGGGTTAAATGATCGTACGGAATATCCAGCGCCTTCAGCACAGGTTCGGTAAGGCGTCCGCCCTGTGTTTGCCAGGGATCGCGTTCTCCCATGTGACCGCGATAACTGATGAGCATCAGCAAAGGGATCTTGTACAGAAATGCGAGAGAAACGATCGGATTGATCGCCGCCAGGAATCCGTGGTTCTGCATCAGCAACGCCGATCGGACTCCAGCCAGGTGAGCTCCTGCCGAAATCCCGATCCCTTCTTCCTCCCGAGTGAGCCGCACCAAAGTGGTGTCCGGATCCGCCTCCGCCATACTGATCAAATGGACGAGCCATGTTTCAGGTAACGCTGAAACGATCTTTACTCCCGACCGCTTCAGCCCGTTATAGACAATCCTGGAATTCTCCACAGAAACAGGCATGGCAGCGGATTGTAGCACCGGCACGTATAATGTCGACGAACTGTAAATGGATCACCACGTTCAACACGAATGAGCTTTCCCGTAAACGCTATACGCAGTCAGTTTCCGGCTTTAGAACAGTCCGGTGGAACGATCTTCTTCGACAACGCCGCCGGGGCGCAGTTGCCTGTGCGCGTCATCGACGCCGTGAGGGATCACCTGGTTCACCGGATGGTTCAGCGCGGCGGGCCTTACAGGCTTTCGCGTGAAGTGGATGACGTAATCGAGCGGGCACGGGCGGCTGTAGCCGATCTCGTCAATGCGCCGGACCCCAATGAAATCGTATTCGGATTGAACGGAACCTGGTTTATGCGGCTCGTGAGCCAGACCATCGCGGAACAGCGCGACGGACGCAACGAAATCATCGTCACCGAACTGGACCACGAGGCAAACATATCGGCCTGGCTCGATCTGCAGAAACGAGGATTCACGATTCGCTTCTGGCCTCTTGCGGATGAGAAGCCTCGACTCGACTTGAAAGACCTGGTCGCGCAGCTCTCGGACAAGACGCGGCTCGTCGCCGTCACGTGGGCTTCGAACGCGACGGGTTCACTGGTGGATGTCGCCGCCGTCGCTGCTGCGGCGCACGCCGCAGGAGCGGAAGTTTTTGTCGACGCGGTTCACTACCTTCCTCACGGTCCGATCGACGTACGGAGCACCGGCATCGACTATATGGCATGTTCCACCTACAAGGCGTTCGCGCCGCACATGGGCTTTGGCTGGGGGCGAAAACAACTTCTCGATAACCTGCCGGCATTTCGCGAATACTTCATCCCAGACGCCGCGCCGTACAAGTTTGAGATCGGGACGTACGTTTATGAAAACGTCGCGGGACTGCTTGCTGCCATCGAGTATCTGGAGGATATCGGCCGCACGTGTGGCGCCGATGGAAATCGACACCAGGCGATCCACCACGCAATGCAAGCAATACGCAGTTATGAGATGACGCTGTCCGATCGCATGCTTCAAGGCCTGGAGGCGACTCCGTCTGTGCGAGTGTACGGGCTCCGAAAACCGGAGGAGCGAACGCCGACTTTTTGCTTCACCGTCGAGGGCCTGTCGCCCGCCCTCGTTTGTGAAAACTTAAGCCGTAGTGGTTATGCGATTCGACACGGACACCTGTACTGTCCACGGCTGATCAAGCGCCTGGGCCTTTCGGAAGATGTCGGCGCCATCCGCGCTTCACTGGTCCACTACAACACGGCCGGCGAAATTGACGGATTTCTGGAGGCCTTACGGCGCAGCCGTCCATAGACGCCGATCAGGAGCAAGGACTCCACAGAAGGCTCTCGCGCTGGCAACTCACGATGATCGCGATTGGCGGCGCGATCGGCGTGGGATTGTTCCTGGGAAGCGCCGTCACCATCCAAATTGCAGGACCCGCAGTTCTGATCAGCTACATCATCGGCGCATTTGTCGCGATCATCATGGCGTACGCGCTCGCTGAGATGGCGAGCGTTCATCCTGTCGCCGGTTCGTTCGGAGTGTATGCCGATACATACGTGAGCCCGTGGGCCGGTTTCACGGTGCGGCTGACGTACTGGTTTGCGCAGACTGTCGCGATCGGGGCCGAGGTCACTGCCGTCGGCCTTTATTTCGGATACTGGCTCCCCGGAGTTCCATCGTGGGTATGGATCATCGGTTCTTCAGCGCTCGTTCTCTCGGTCAATGCAGCGAACGTGAAAATGTTCGGTACGCTGGAGTCTTGGCTCGCGATGATTAAAGTGCTTGCGATTGGCGCTTTCATCGTGCTCGGAGGAGCGCTGATCATCGGCATCGGACAGCCTGCAATCGGACTCTCGAATCTGACCGCGCATGGAGGCTTCCTGCCGCATGGATGGACCGGCGTGTGGCTGGCATTAACGCTGGTGATCACCAGCTATATGGGAATTGAAGTCGTTGCGGTGACCGCCGGCGAGGCCGAGCATCCCGAAGACTCGGTGCCGCGCGCGTTGCGCAGCATGGTGGTGCGGCTCATCGTTTTTTATCTTCTCGCCATTTTCGTCATTGTGACCGTGACGCCATGGTCCAGCATCGGGGAGACCGGCGATCGGCTCTCCGGCAGCCCTTTCGTGAAAGTATTCAATGGAATCGGAATTCCATTCGCGGGGGGCATCATGAACTTCGTCGTGATTTCCGCCGCGCTTTCGAGCGTGAATGCGAACCTCTATCTCTGCACCCGCATGATCTTCTCGCTGGCGCGCGCGGGATACGTTCCAGGACTGCTCGGCTCTGTCGATCCGCGCGGCGTGCCGTTGCCCGCTCTGTGGGCTTCGGGAGCAGGTATGGCCGCGGCGATCGTGCTCGCTCTCACAGGACAACAAGGATTCCTGCTGCTCTATGGCACAGCCGTCGCCGCAATGTTTTTTGTGTGGACGACAATCCTGGTGACCCACATCCGTTTCAGGCAAACGCTGCCGCCGGAAAGACTTCGAATCTTGCCGATCAAAATGCCGGGACATCCCGTGATCTCGATGGCCGGCATCGTGGCGATTCTGGGGCTTGCGGCCGGCACGGCATTCGTCAAAGGCCTGCAGTGGACGGTGCCTATGTTTCTCGTCTGGCTGGCGCTGACGACGTTCTTCTATTTCCTGCGGACCAGAACGAGCGCGGGGTCAGTTTGAAATTGAATTCGCTGGACACCCGTTTGCGGATAGCCAATCGAATTCTTTTGCGATAGTCTCTGAGGACCGAACGGTTTTATTGCATGGCTTTCAGGCCGCGCTGACTGCTTCTCTGGCACAGACAATGACAGTCACCGAATCTCCCACGAACGACGATCCGCCGTCCTTTCTTCGCCGGGCGCTGACACACCTCTATTGCGGAACTCGCGGCTGGATTGGTCGGCAGCAGCAACACCTTAAAGATAGGCAGCGGATTCTTACACAGGCCCGCCGGATCGCGTCATCCTCTTGGTTTGATGCGGACTGGTATCGGACCGTTTATCCCGACGCAGCTACGAGCGGGTTGGATCCAGCCTTACATTACCTAGTTCACGGAGCGCCGGCAGGGCGCGATCCCGGCCCGTCATTTTCGACAACTGGATATGTCCGTCGCTATCCGGACGTCGGCGGCATCAACCCTCTGCTTCATTATCTCGACGTCGGAGCCGCGGAAGGACGCGTCGTGAAAGTCGGCGAACCGCAGGGAAAAGCGCGCAGCGTCATCTGCATCTGCGGCGAACCGGACTCGGTGGGTTTCGTTTACCGCGTGTTGCACCTCGTCAAAGCCCTGGCGGCAGCGGGTGCTGAGAGTTCTTGGATGACCATCGAGACGGCCATCGGGGCGCTTCCTAGGATCGCGTCCGCCAACCTTGTTGTTCTGTGGCGCACCGCTTGGGACGACGATCTCGCCAAGATTGTGATAGCGGCGAAAAAGGGAGGCGCCGCGATCCTCTTCGACGCAGACGATTTGATCATCGATCCCGATCTCGCGCGCATCAGAATCATCGACGGCATCCGGACGCAAGGCCTGTCCGAATCGGCAGTGGAGACCTACTACCGGCGGACGTTGAGATCTTTTGAAGCTGCGGACTGCGTTTGTGCCTCGACCGCGGAACTGGCGGCGGCGATGCGCCGTCGCGATTTGCCGACATTCCTCATTCCCAATGGTTTCGAAGAGAACTCTTTTGCGCGCGCTCGGATCGCAGTCCGCCGCCGCACTCAGACGACCGATGGCCTCATTCGCATTGGATACGCTGCCGGAACGCGCACGCATCAACGTGACTTCCGCCAGGTCGCCGGCGTCCTTGGCTCGATCCTGCGTGAGCGATCGGACTGCCGATTGGTGCTCTTCCGGTATCCGTCGAACGGTGAACCGCTGCTCGATCCCTCTGAATTCGCCTCCCTTCAGGGACTGGATGATCGCATCGAGTGGCGCAATTTTGTGCCTCACGAGGACTTGCCGGATGAGATCGCGCGATTCGACATCAATATCGTGCCGCTCGAAGTGAACAATCGTTTCTGCGAAGCCAAGAGTGAGTTGAAGTTTGTCGAGGCCGCACTGGTAGAAGTATGTACCGTCGCGTCTCCAACAGGCCCCTTCCGAAGAGCGATCCGGCACGGAGAGAACGGTTTCCTCGCGCACGACGCCGACTCGTGGGAATCCATCCTCCGCCGTCTGATCGAAGATCCCACACTTCGTGGCCGTGTTGGCCGGGCCGCATACCGGGACGTTCTCTGGGCTCACGGTCCGCGCCGGCGCGTCGAACTCGCTGCATCGATGCTCGACCAGATTTTAGGTGATGCCCGTACGGCAGCGAACGCGTTTGCGCTTTACACTCGCTCCCTGTCGAATCATCCCGAATTAGCGTTGCCTGCGGGAGAGCCGGACGTCATCTTCGAAGCTGATCGACTGAATGTGGCTCAAGTGACGATTGCAATGCCGCTATATAACTACCGGCAATATGTCGTCGAGGCCTTGGAATCAGCTGCCGCGCAGACTCTGGAGCTGATCGATCTTGTCGTCGTCGATGATGCCTCCACGGATGGTTCGCTCTCCATCGCCGAAACATGGATGCGTGCAAATGCTGCGCGGTTCAACCGCCTTGTGCTGCTGCGCAATCGCGTTAACGCTGGCCTCGGACGTACGCGCAATTCCGCATTCGATATGGCGGAGACGCCTTTCGTTCTGCCTCTCGATGCGGACAACCGGCTGCTTCCCGAAGCGTGTGCTTATCTGCTGGATGAGATCAAGGATGACGGCGCAGCCTTCGTTTACCCTCTGCTTCGCCAATTCGGCGCCGGCAACAAGATCATGGGAAAAGCGTCGTACATGCCCCAAACACTCGCGGCCGGCAACACCATCGACGCGATGGCGCTCATTAGAAAAGACTGCTGGTTGAGTGTCGGCGGGTATGCCGACATCAGGCCGCAAGGTTGGGAAGACTTCGATTTGTGGTGCCGGCTTGCCGAGCGCGGAATGTGGGGGCGCCAGATCCCGAAGATTCTCGCCGAATACCGCCTTCACCAAAGCTCGATGCTGAATTCCGAAACTCTAGTCCCGCACAACATGGCCGAGCTGATCACCGTCATGCAGAAGCGCTATCCGTGGCTTTTGCTGGTTCATTCCCCTGACAAGAAAGCCTGAAGATTGGAGTCCGATGCCGACTACTCCCGCTCCTGTCCGCAAAACCGCATCGCTGCTCTTCTTCAGCCTGTCAGCCTGTTATATGGCGCTCGCTCCCGGCAGCGTCGAAGGCCGGGGATACCTCACTGACGACATGAACGCCGGCATGAGCCTGCTTGCGAGCTTTAACGCCTGGGTTAAAGGCCGGCCGTCGCCGCCGATTCTCTGGACGAGACACGGGCCTGTGCCCATATTGCTCGACCTTCCGTTCATCAAGTTCGGCAAGCTCTTCATCTCTCCTGATTTCATGATGTCGCTCGCGCCTCTGCTTGCGACAGCGGCACTGTTAACCGTCGTCTACATCTGGCTGCGGAGAATGTGCACGCCCGGAATGAGTCTCTTGCTGACCTTGATTGGAGCCTTCGGCACCATGTTGTGGCCCTACGCCTACATTGGCATGGAGACTAAGCAGTCTTTTTTTGTTTGCCTCGCCGGATACCTGGGTCTTGCTGATGGAAAGATCCGCACTTGGCCAAAGCTTCTGACGTTTTCCACAGTGTGCGCTCTCGCCATTTCGATGAAATCCATTGGAATCGTTTTGGCGCCGCCAATAGCTTATCTGGTGTATCTACAATTTCGCGGCGAGTGGCGTGTGAACTGGCGGCAGGCATTAACCACTCTCGGAATTATCGCCGGCGTGTGGTTTGCGAATGCTTTGGGTTGGAGCGTCTTCTGGAATGATGCAGGCGGCGCCGCACAAGCGTTCAAAATTTGGCTGGTGCATTCTCCGCTCCAATTTTTTGCGAACGCGCTCGGTATTTTCGGTTCTCCGCAAAAGGGCTTTTTTGTTTTTGCTCCTATCCTTCTCGTTTGCTTCTATGCCCTTCCGCGGGTTTTCCGGTCGCACCGGGAAACCGTAATTTTTGGTTTGCTGGTGACGGCAAGCACCGCGGCCTTTCTATCCGCCCTAGTCGTTACAGCGGATGATGTGTGGGGTTCGCGTTTCATGCACGTCACAATTGCGCCGCTGCTGATCATCATTGGAGCAGCCTGCCCCCGATTCCACTGGCGGCATGCTTCCTTGCTCGTACTGGCTGCAATCGGACTATCGATTTCTTTTTTGGGCGCCTTTTATTACTACCCTTCACATAATTGGGCCGCCTTCATGACCGGCCAAAACACGATAGAGTGGTTGGTTGGAGACACCGTTTGGAACGAAGTGGAATTCAACGCCCGGCTGTTTCGGGTATGGTTAAAGGGCGGCAATGAGCCTGTTCTCTGGACTCCCGCGCACATCTGGGCATGGATGCCGCCGCCGGATGCGCAACCGTGGAAAACAATAAATCTCCGCGATTTGTCGGATCCACAGTCGTTCCTACTATCCCATTGGAACAAGCCTCTGGATGGATCCAACCTGATGGTTTTTCGTATCTGTTGGCTTTCTCTATTCATCGGACCTTTGCTGCTGCTGTGGGTGATCAAAGACGGGTGGTCATAGACTCTTGACCGATTGCTTAATGATGAACTGAAAAGGAACAATCCTGGGGCTCTCGAAAAATCCTACAGGTTTTCAGGAAGTTGACCGGATTGACGAATGAACTCATTCTTGCCATCCTTTTTAAGGATGGTGTGAAGTTTGGCCTCTGTGTTCCGAGGTTGAGCACGTCCTAAATCAAAACGGATATTACCAATCGCGAGACGCCCGTTACGGAATATCCGACTTTCCAGCACGCGTGATTTTTGCGCTAGTGAATGGATTGTCGTCGAACGACAAGTTGGTTTATCCCAGCCCCGACTAACGACTCTCTGACTCTGAAGCCCGGTGTCGTTGGATCGGCCACTGAATCCGTCAACGATAGATGAACACTTAAAGGAGGACATATGGCAACGACAACGGCCGCCGTAGCACCAATGAAAGTCGCGCAAGTTCCCAAACCGGGAGCAGATTTTCAGATCGTCGAGCGCGAGATTCCTAAGCCGGGTGCAGGGCACGTGCGGATCAAGGTGCACGCCTGTGGCGTTTGCCACAGTGACGTGTTAACGAAAGAAGGCTCTTGGCCTGGGATCGAGTATCCCCGCGTTCCCGGACATGAAGTGGCGGGCATCATCGATGAAGTAGGCGCCGGTGTTTCAGCGTGGAAAAAGGGTCAGCGTGTTGGAGTTGGCTGGCACGGTGGCCAGGACAATACGTGTCGCGAATGTCGGCGCGGAGATTTTCGTAATTGCCGGAATCTGAAAATTCCGGGCATCAGCTATGACGGCGGTTACCAGCAATTTATGGTGGCTCCGGTGGAAGCACTGGTATCAATCCCGGAGAGTCTCAATGACACCGAAGCAGCACCGCTGCTCTGCGCCGGAATTACGACCTACAACGCGCTTCGCCACAGTGGTGCCTTTCCCGGCGACCTTGTCGCTGTGCAGGGTATCGGCGGTCTAGGTCACTTGGGGATTCAATTCGCGAACAAGTTTGGTTACAAAGTGGCGGCTATCGGGCGCGGGTCCGAAACCGCCGCGCTCGCAAAAAAACTCGGGGCGAGCGTGTACATCGACAGCAAATCGACTAACGCAGCAGAGGCTTTGCAAAAGCTGGGCGGCGCACAGGTGATTCTAGCCACGGCCCCAAGCTCAAAAGCGATGTCCGAACTGATCGACGGTATGGGGCCAAACGGCAAGCTCGTAGTTATCGGTGCGACATTTGATCCTATTGAGGTCACACCAGTGCAGCTCATTAGTGGAAGTAGAACAATTCAAGGCTGGGCTGCGGGAACACCAGCTGATTCCGAGGACACACTGAACTTCGCGGAACTTACGGGCGTGCGTCCGATGATCGAGACATACCCGCTCGAAAAGGCGGGCGAGGCTTACGCGCGCATGATGAGCGGGAAAGCAGAATTCCGCGTCGTTCTCACGATGTGATTAGCGGCATGGCCAGACTGTTGTCCGTAAACGTTGGTCTTCCACGGAACATAGAGTGGCGTGGAAATACTGTCTATACGGCAATATGGAAAACACCGGTCCATGGTCCATGCATGGTGCGCTGTCTGAACATCGACGGTGACGGGCAAGGCGATCTCGGGGCGCATGGCGGTGAGCAGCGCGCTGTGATGGTGTATCAACTGGATTCCTACCGCTACTGGGAAGCGCAGCTAAAGCGATCCTTCGCGAGTTACGGACAATTTGGAGAAAATCTCACCGTTGATGGTCTCGCCGACAATGAAGTGTGCATCGGTGACCAGTACCGGATCGGAAGAGCACTGTTTGAAGTAACACAGCCTCGAGTGACGTGTTACCGCGTCGGCATTCGAATGGATGAGCCTCAGATGGCGGCGCTGCTTGTTGCGCATCATCGGCCGGGGTTCTATTTCCGTGTCCTCGAGGAAGGCCAAGTAAGCGCCGGCGACGTCGTCGTGAAAGTAGCGGACGGTCCGGAGCGAATGACGGTCGCAGAGATTAACGCGCTGCTGTATCTGCCCGGCCATCCGCGTGACCAATTGGAACGCGCTTTGCGCATCCCGGCGCTGAGTCCCGGCTGGCAGACTTCTTTTCAATCTCTCTTGGCGCAACAGATGAGCGGAAAGCCTTTAACCGGAAACCCCGGTTTAGCGCCGGCCGATCAGCGGCGCCCGTCAACACCAGGATTCCGTTCGCTTCGCGTGTCTCGGATCGATCGTGAGAGCAGCAGTGTGTTCTCTCTTACACTGGTCCCGACGGATGCACTTCCGCTTGCCGACGCGTTGCCGGGTCAATTTGTCGTCCTGCGCCTTCGGCCGAAGCCTGACGAACCACCATTATTGCGCAGCTATTCGCTGTCCAACCTTCCAAGCTCGGCCGCCTACCGAGTGAGCGTTAAGGAGGAGATCAATGGAGCGGCCAGCAGTTACCTGCGTTCGCAAGTTCGAGTCGGCGATGTGTTGGACGTCAGCACACCTCGGGGCAACTTCACGCTTCGGCCTGGGCAAGGTCCTGTTGTCTTGCTCAGTGCGGGTATTGGAGCCACTCCAGTTTTGGCTATGTTGCATGCACTAGCTGCTGGAGGCTCGACGCGCGTGGTCTGGTGGCTCTTTGGAACTCGCAATAGCATGGAGCATCCGTTCTCCCAGGAGTCGCGTGACCTTCTTCGGGCTTTGCCCCAGGGTCGGAGCTATGTGCAATACAGCAGACCACGCCCCGAGGATCGAATCGGCATCGACTTCGATGCGTCCGGCCATCTCACAGTCCCTGGCCTCGAAAGACTCGGCGTCCCACTCGATGCTGACTTTTATATCTGTGGACCAACGACGTTCCTGCGCGACATCACAAATGGTTTGACGGCCCGGGGGATCACCGCCGACCGCGTTCATCGCGAAGTCTTTGGCCCGGGCGAGTCCACGACGCCCGGCGTGGTCGCTGCGTTTCACCCGCCGCCACACCAACCCGCGGGACGCTTCGGCCCTGGACCGTCTGTCTCATTTGGCCGCAGTGGCATTACTACTCAATGGGACCCCGTCTATCAAAGTCTGCTCGAACTCGCTGAAGCGTGCGATGTCCCTGTACGGTGGTCATGCCGTACCGGTGTTTGCCACACCTGCGAGAGCGGACTCGTTTCCGGCACAGTCCGCTATGCACCGGACCCGTTAGAGCCGCCTGCACCGGGGAACGTGTTGACCTGCTGCTCGCAGCCTCTCGACAGTGTTGTTATCGACCTGTAAGACTTCACCGCCCGAAATTTCGTTGTGGATGACCTCGTTTGTGGACACCATTCTTCGCTGCTCCTACATCAACTCAGCGATAAAGTCTCGTGCGATCTCTGCGGAAATCCCAAGTTGGCGGTGCGCTAGCGGTCCTCCCTGATCCAGAACCGGCTCGGACTGGTCCAGCGACGGCAGATCTTTTCTCACAAAGAATTTTCCGATGGGAATCTCATCACCCCAGAGCACCGCGCGCTTCATAGCCTCATGCCAATCGGATGGATCGTAATTCGGATCATCTTCCAGTTTTGTCACGCGCTCTTTGAACCAGGGATATGTGTTGTCGTGGTTGTACGTGACGCATGGACTGAACACGTCGATGAACGCGAAACCTTTGTGCTCCAGCCCTTCCTTCATCAACGCGACCAGGTGTTTGGGCTCGCCGCTGAAACCGCGCGCCACGAAAGTTGCACCTGCCGCCAAAGCCAGCGTGATCGGATTGATCGGCTCCTCCACGTTGCCGAATGGCATGCTTTTGGTCTTCATTCCTTTTCGGCTCGTCGGCGAGGTTTGGCCTGTGGTCAATCCATAAATTTGGTTGTCCATGGCAATGTAAAGCAAATCGACATTTCGTCGCATGGTGTGGATGAAGTGATTGCCGCCAATTCCGAACCCATCGCCATCACCGCCCGTGACCACTACATGCAAGCGATGATTCGCTAGCTTGACGCCGGTTGCGACCGCCAATGCCCGCCCATGGAGGGTGTGCATGCCGTAGGTGTGGATGAACCCAGGCAGGTTCGAGGAGCATCCAATCCCGCTGATGGTGACCACGTCGTGGGGTTGGATCTGGAGTTCGACGAGCGCCTTCTCGAGCGAGGACAACACTCCGAAATCCCCACAACCGGGGCACCAGTCTGGATCGACCTTTCCTTTAAAGTCGGCGAGCGTGAGTTTCCCAGGATCAGGTTCTGTGACTGTGGCCATGCCTCCTCCTCTACTTGATGGCTGCGCCTTTTCTTTAAGCTGCGCGCTATCGCGCTTGCGCTTCGCGTCGGGCTAGCATTCGCAGCCGCTCCTCAAACCATAATCTCGTGCATCGGCACTGAGAGCTTCGTTTTCCCCGCAAGTTGCTCTTTCACAGATTCGACAATGTGATGGGGCATGAAAGGTTCGCCATCGTACTTGCGGATGTATCCGTCGGGAACATAGCTCGTCTCACTTCGGAGATAGCGGGCGAACTGGCCGCTGTAATTGTTTTCGACGATGATTGTGCGTTTCCCCGCAGCCCTGAGGATTTCGAGAATGGCATCTCCATGAAGCGGAACCAACCAGCGAATCTGCAGTTGATTCGTTGAGATACCTTGTGAGTTGAGAATCTCCACCGCCTCACGGATGACCCCTTTGGTGGAACCCCATCCGACCAAGGTCACATCCGCTCCGGGTCGGCCAATCAGCTTGGGTGGCGGCACCGTGGCTTCAATACCGTCAATTTTGCGCTGCCGCTTTTCCATCATGGCGCGCCGCTTGTGCGGATTCGTGTACTCGTCGCTGATCAGCACACCATCTTCATCGTGTTCGTCGGTTGCGACGGTGTGCACGTGTCCCGGAACACCTGGAATCGCCCGCGGCGAGATTCCACTATCGGTGATCTTGTATCGCTTATATGCGTTCTGGCCGTTCGTGGAATCTGCGGAGGTGATCAGCTGACCGCGATCGATCTCAACATGGAAATCCAGGTCTTTGGGATCAATAGACTCACGGCCCTCCGACAGCAGCAGGTCGGACAATATAATTGCCGGACATTGGAACCGGTCGGCGAGATTGTGCATTTCCGGAACGAGCTTGAAGCAGTCGAGAATATCGGTAGGTGCGGCAATCACTTTAGGAAAATCGCCGAATCCCGCACCGAGCATCTGCCACAAGTCCCCTTGTTCGGTTTTGGTGGGCACACCAGTCGAGGGACCGGCGCGCTGAACATCGATCACAACGACCGGCGTTTCGATCATCGCGGACATGCCTAGGCCTTCGGTCATCAGCGCGAATCCGCCGCCCGACGTCGCGCACATCGAACGTACACCGGCGTGGGCTGCGCCTATCGCCATGTTGATTACGCCGATCTCATCTTCAACCTGACGGACCATAATGCCGGCCTTGCGTGCGTGCGCGGCCATCCAATGTAGCACCCCAGTTGAGGGGCTCATTGGATACGCGCAGTAGAACTTCACGCCCGCGGCCACGCCACCCATTGCCAGCGCAATATTCCCCGACAGCACCGCGTACCGTGCGTCGGCCATCGGAAGTGGATCAGGAAACGGCTTGAAGTTTGCCGTCGCGTAATCATAGCCCGCTCTTGCAATACGAACGTTTTCTGCAACGACGGCGTCACCTTTTTTCTTGAATTGTTGCGTAAGAACTTCCTGCAAAGGTTGAAAGCCAACGCCCATCATGCTCAACGCCGCTCCGAGCGCCAGCGTATTTTGCTCTACTTTGCTGCGGCTTCCCTTCGAAAGCTCGTTCACCGGCAGCGCGCTTAACTGCACACCCTCGGGACGATCCTTCGGTTTGATGCTGTCACCGTTATAGATGATCGTTGAACCCGGGCTCATGAGATGGAGATGCCGGTCCATGGTGTCCTGGTTCAACGGAATCAGCAGATCGATTCGATCACCGAAGTTCGTCACTTTGCCTAAGCCAGCGCGGATCGTGAGGAAGGTGTGTCCACCACGAATAATCGACTGGTATGCGTTGTAGGCATTGAGGTGGAGACCACGGCGGGCAAAGATTTGGGCGAAAATGTCGCCAGGCGTTGCCACACCTTGCCCCGCAGCGCCACCAATCGAGACAGTGAATGTTCGGTTCATCGTTGATTCCTCTTGCGATCGGACGCAACTACTCAACAGGGCTGTTGCAAACTGCGCGTCGTGAGCGTGAGGTTATCAGATTAAGTCTTCTGCTCACTGCTCCAGCAACCGCGTGCTTCAAAAAGGTCGTCGATGCTTTTTAGCCTACGCGCACCCGACATCATCAGGCAAGGGCTTCGATGATCACAGGGCTCGCCGTCATTTTGCTCCCGCTGGTTTTTGGCGCAATCACCTTTCACCGAACAACGTTTCGCCGTCTGTCTGGACGTCGGCGAGAAACG